>Ga0233425_10000155_pt1 | contig 175146 bp, 134 predicted proteins | sample Watercolumn_Towu_2_FD_181712 | JGI IMG/M metagenome (GOLD analysis project Ga0233425, IMG submission 181712) | Freshwater microbial communities from Lake Towuti, South Sulawesi, Indonesia - Watercolumn_Towuti2014_140_MG | ecosystem: Environmental > Aquatic > Freshwater > Lake | place...
CCTTCGTGTCACAGATTTGCGGTTGGCTCGCCGAAGCGGATCTGCACCTGCCGACAGGCCAGCCATGACGAGCCCTACGAAGGGCCATTATACCAGAAAGTCCAAATCTTTTCCTGAAGGTCTATAGAAGCACGCCATAATGGACTTTGTGTGGTCAACCCGCTCAGAGTGACATCGTCGTCTGACTCAAATCTGGAATTGCTGTACACTCGTCCTACCGTTTGTGCACCAGCGGCAGATAGAGCGGGAACGCCTTGCGCCGCGTGGTGAATGACCACGCGTGCGGCGGCGCGACGGCGTTGCCCGCGTTGTCCTTCGCCGTCACGGTCGCCGTATAAACCGTCTGCCCGGCAAAGGCCGCGTGCTGCGCGGCGACCACCGTCCCGCCGCCGCTCCAGGTGAAGCTCCAACCGCCGGGGTTGGGGAGCAATGTCAGGTTCAGCGAAGCGGGCGAGATCACCTCGGTGAAGGTGACGACGAGCGCGGCGTCCAGCGCCACCTCGGTCGCGCCGGCCCGTGGCGACACCGCCACGACCTGCGGCGCGATAGTGTCCACCGTGGTGAACCGCCACGTGACAGGCGCCAGCGGGTTGCCGGCCGCATCGTTGGCGTTCACGGTGACGGTGTACGTCCGATTGCCGGCCAGCGCCGCGTGCGTCGCGGTGACGACCGTGTTGGCCGCGTTCCAGGCGTAGCTCCACCCGCCCGGATCGGGCGCCAGCGCCAGCTTGAAGCTGAGCGGGCCGATTGGCTCATCGAACGTTAGCACCAACGGCGCGGCGAGCGGCACGGCGGTCGCATCGGGGGTCGGCATACGGCCGATGAGCTGCGGCGGCGTCGTGTCGGGGATGACCCACTGGTAAGCGACGCCGCCGGTAGTGATCCCCTGGATGCGTTCTTCGATCGCCATCTCGAAGGCCAGCCCGGCCGGCCCCTCAAAGCGCAGCCCGACTTTCGCGCTCTCGTCGGCCAGCATCGGCACCGCGCCGATGGTCGCGGAGACCGCGGCGGTGATGCGGATTTCTTTCGTATCGGTCACCACCTCGATCCCCGCGCCCCAGTGCGCCCCGTAGGCCAGCCAGCGGTCGAAGAGCGCCGCCGGCAGCCGCACCGTAATGGCGCCGGTCATCGGGAAGGTCATACGGTGGAGGATCAGGTCCACATCTTGGGGCTGGGCGTAGACGTTAACCAGTTGCACCTCGGCGTCTTTCACATCCAGCATCCCCTGGGCCGTCACGCCGGACGCGCTCGCCAGGATGTTGACGTTGTGCCACTCGACATTGTTGTCCCACGGGACCCACTGCGGCGCGCACTCCAGCCCGCGGTTGTACGGATCCTGCGGGGCGTCAATCACGTCCTGCAGGCAGGTATGCCCGCTGCGCGTGGGAACCCACGGCAGGCTGACGATGCGCACCTCGCCGGGCAGCAGGTTGGTAAAGGTGATGACGCCGATGGGCGCCCAGCCGCCGCAGCGCACCCCCAACGATGGCTCGATCCAGTAGACGCTCACCGTGCCGGTGAAGACCGTGGTGTTGCCCCGGTTGCGCAGCCGCACGTAGACCGTGTTGGTGATCCCCTGGATCGGATCCTGGTGGATCAGGCCGCCATCGTCGGCGTTGCGCACCCACAGATCGGGCGACATATACCAGTTGTTGAGCCCGCTCGGCACGTCGCCATCGTCATCCGGGTTGTCCTTGGTCCACACATCTGCAATCTGCTGCGTGACGGTGATCGGCCGGGTCAACACGTCATTCAGCGGGTGCTCGTCGCCCGGCAGGCTGACCCGGCAGGACAACGCATAGACCCCGGCCACGGTCGGCGTGAAGGGCGGGAACGCGCGACTGGCCCACAGCGCCGGCGCCACCAGGCCGAGCGTCTGGGTCTGCGCGTAGACCGGGGCGCCGCTGTGCGTGATCGTGCAGGCCACGGGCGCGCCCAACTCTGGCAGCGCGCCCAGGTTGCGCACCGTCGCCACAGGGATCAGCGGCGTGTTGATCGGTACTTCGCCCGTGGGCAGCACGTCCACCATCGCCAGGTCGTGCAGCCGGCCGGTGGACTCGGTGATGGTGACGACCCGATTCGGCGTAATCCCCGTCGCCGTATCCACCCGGCCGCTGGGCCAGCGCACCTCCACCGCCAACGTGCCGGTGAAGGCGCCCATGCCGAAGAGCGCCTCCGGCGCGTCCTGGCTCAGATAGCTCGTGGAACCGGCGATCTGGCGCACCTGCTCCAGGCCGCCGGCCACCAGCCGCACGCGCGCGCCGATCCCCAGGGCGTTGCTCACGACCCCTTGCAGCCGCACCTTCAGCCAGGCCGGGGTCGGGCGGCCGGGTTGCGGCAGGTTGTTGCGGAAGAGGAAGTCGGGCGTGCCGCGGCCCCAGATGCCGCTCACCACGTAGATGTCCGGGTCGCCGTCGTTGTCGAAGTCGCCCACTGCGCTGCCGTCGCTATCGCGGGCATCGCCGACCCCGCTCGCCAGCGTCACCTCGGTGAAGGTCGTGCGGTCGTTGCGGAAGAGCCGGTTGACGCTATCGCGGCCGACCACGAAGAGATCGAGCCGGCCGTCCAGGTTGAAGTCCAGCCAGTTGCAGCCGGTCGAATTGCCCGGCGCGTGGCGCAGCCCCATCAGCGCCGCCGCTTCGGTGAAGAACGCGCCGCCTTCGTTACGATACAGCAGGTTGTACTCGTTGTTGTTGTTAGCGACGAACAGATCCTGGTCGCCGTCGTTGTCGTAGTCGCCCCAGGCCGCGCCGTGGGCCGAGCTGATCCCGCCCACCCGCGCCGGCGCCGTGACATCCACGAAAGCGCCGCCGGTGTTCTGGAACAGGCGGCTCGGGCAGCCGTTGCACGTGAAGTAGACGTCGGGGAAGCCGTCATTGTTGTAATCCGCCCAAACACTGGTCGTCGGCTTGAGGCCGGCCAGCCCGGCTGCGGCCGTCACATCGGCGAAGCCGCCGCCGGTGTTGCGGAAGAGCCGGCCGCCCGCGTAGTAATCCAGCTTGCCGTCCCGGTCGAAATCCACCCACGACGAACCGGTCCAGTCCTTGCCATCCTGGACTTTGGCGAACGGCAGGCTGCCAGGGTTGCGGTAGACCTTCGCATAACTCGACAGCAAATCGGGATTGCCGTCATCGTCGTAGTCGCCCCAGCCGACCCCGCCGTGATCCGCGATCGCGTCCAGCCCGGCCGCCGCCGTCGTATCCGTGAAGACGCCGGTCTGGTTGGTGAAGAGGGTACCCCGGCCCACGGCCAGATCGAGCCAGCCATCCCGATTCCAGTCGCCCCAGGCCGCGCCGTGTTCGCCGCTGCTGTTGTGCAGCCCGGCGGCCGGCGCGACATCGGTGAAGTAGGGCGTGATGACCGTGAGCGCGGCGGCTTGCATCGCCGACTGGCCGTCCGGGTTGGTCACGGCGACGGCGCGCGCGCCCAGCGTCGCGGTCGGCGACACCGTGACATTGATCCAGAGCGTGGTCGCGTTCTTGAAAGACACCCGATTGACCATCACCCCGGCCGGGCTGAACTGTACCCGCGGCAGGTCAATGAAGCCCGCGCCCACAACTTGCAGGTCGCCGGTGACGCCCGGCGATACCACCTCCGCGATCACCGCGGTGACGGTGGGCGGCGGGGGCGGCAGCGGGACGACGCGGAAGCCCGCGACGAGCGCGCCCGACTGGCCGTCGTAGTTGGTCACGCGCACATCGCGCGGGCCAGCCACAGCCGTCGGCGCCACATCGAGGTAAACCTTCACCTCGCGCCGGTTCAGATACTGTACCTTCGTGACGCTGATGCCGGCCCCGAAGCTGGCGTTCAGCGGCGGGTTGTCGCGGAAGAAATCCCCGCCGATGAGGACAGCCAGTTGCGTCGCGCCCGGCGTCGTGCTGGTGGGCGCCACGCTGGCGACCAACGGCGCGGGGGAGCTGAACTCGCTGGTGTTCCCCGCGGGGTCGGTCGCGGTGGCGTGCACGTTCGGCCCGCTGAACGCGTGGCCGACGGCCACCGCCCAGGCGCCGGCCCCACTCGCGGTTGTCGTCCCCTCGTACCAGCGCCCCTCGTCGTCGGCGTCCGAGAAGACCTCCACCGTACAGTTCGCGCAGGCGGTCCCATTTGCCGTGCCGGCGCCGGCGTTGGCCGCCAACACGATGGGCGGCAGGATGCCGCCGTTCGCGCCGCCGAGCAGCGAGATGCCATCCTCGACGATCACGCCGCCGCCGATATCTGCGCCGGAGCTGTCGTAGATGCGGTTGCGCCGCAGCGTGTTGTCATCCACCCGCGTCCCGTCCGCAGACCAGATGATGACCCCCTGGCCGGCGTTAGCGATCAGGTTGCCTTCGGCCAGGTTGTCGTAATTCTCGTCTCGCCCGGCCGACCAGCGCCTTCCCAGGAAATACAACCCGGCCCACCGCACGTTCCAGTGCGCCGCGCCAGCCAAATCCGTGCCGATCGCATTGTTGCGATAGACGCTCCCGTATGAACGGGAGTAGATACCCACCTCGCCGCCGCCGAACACATTGCCATCCACAAGCATCTGCTCGGCGTACTCGAACACGTAGAGGCCAACAGATTGGCCGGGCAATAACGCGACGGCCGCCGCATCCGGGCCGAAGCTATTACCGGCCACCGTGTTGTTGCGCGTGCCGCGATCATCAGTCTGTAGCCCGCAGAAGCCGTTGCCGCTGAATAGATTGCCTTGCAGCCAGTTGCGCTGCGCGCCGTCCTGCATATCTACGCCGCAATCGTTGTTGGGGAGCGCCGCCATCCCCGCCCGATCCGTGCCCAGCCGGTTGTTGGTGATCCGGCCATCATCCGACCCATTGAGTTCCAGGCCATCGCCGCTGTTGCCGCTGAGCAGGTTGCGATCCACCGTGGTGTAGGCCGCGCCTTCGCCCACGATCAGCCCCGGCTGGTAGTTCTCCTTGGCTGGCCAGCGTTCCAGCCCCTTCGGATCCGCGCCGAAGTGATTCCCGACCACCGTGTTGCTGATCGCCCCGGCGCCCTCGATCGCCGCGTTGGCCCGGCGCGCCCGGCCGAAGGTGTTGCCCTGGCCGTTTGGCCCGGCGCCCGCCGCCCGGTCGCCGCCGATAGTGTTGAAGCTGGCGCCGTCCACCAGGAACAGGTTCGTCCCATCACCGTGGATCATCGTCAGGCCGCGGAGCGTGTTGCCGTCGGAGCGCACCACAAGACCAGGCGCGCGGCCCTCGGCGTCCAGGATCACGCCGGCGTCGCTGGCATCAATGGTGATGTAGCCAGCCGTCAGGTCGGGCAGCCATTCTTTGATCGCCAGCGCCTGCGTCTGCGCCGGCCGGATCGTCGCCGGATCGTGGGGCGGGAAGACCGCGGGATCGAAGACGATGCGGTCGCCGGGCAAGGCCCGTCCCAACGCCTCCGCCAGGCTGCCCGCGCCGGTTGCATTCGTCGTCGTGACGGTGATCGGGCCGCCCGCCCGCACGGTGAACGTAAACCGCACATCGTCGGCCGGTGAGCCATCGCTGCGGCCATCCGCGTTGCCATCCAGCCCGTTGCCGGTCATGTCCTGGATCGTCCCGCGCAGCGTCACCGTGACCGTTTCACCAACCCGGAAGGCCCGATCGGGGAGGAAGCGCACGACGTTGAGATCGGAGAAGGTCAGGATGCGGCCGGCCATTGCGCCGCTCTGGCTGCCGGCCACCGTCAAACGCGCGGCGGTCACGGTGGTCGGGCTGACAATCTCACTGAACGACAGGCGCACACCGGTGTTCGTCGCGGCCAATCCGCCCGCCGCGGGATAGCTGCTCTCGAGCCGCGGCGGCGCATCCGCCAACCGGCCGCCCGCCCACAACAGCAGATTGCGCAGCAGCCGGTCGCCGTTCCCCTTGCCGTCGGCATCGGCGAAGCCGCCGGCTAACGCCATGCGGCCCGCGCCGCCTGGGGCTGGCCCGGCCAGGAGCTGGCTGTCCGTGTCGAAGCCGCCCTGGGCCACCGAGGTCGCCCCAGGCCAATTCCAGGCCGTGAAGTAATAGCCGCTATTGCTGTACCACTGGAGGAAGTCGTTACTGGTCAACCCCTGCGCAACCGGATGGGCCGGCGCGATCAGCCGCTTGCGGCCCATGTCGGGCTGCGCGGTGACGGTGATGGGCAGCCACGTCCAGTCGAGAGCGGTGCGGCCATTGCCCCACTCGCCCGTCTGTCCCAACGCCACCAGCCCGCCGCCCCCGGCCACGAACGCCGCGATGTCCGCCTTGCGATCCACCAACGGCTGCAAATAGGTTGGGTTCGGCGCCCAGCGGGCCGAGCCGATGAAGAGCACGTTGTACTGGCTGAGATCGGTCCCGGCGAAAGCGACGCCGCTCACCTCGGTGTAGGGCATCCCCAGCCGCTTCAGCGCGTCGCGGCCATCCGCGACGCCCAGGTTCACCCACAGGATGTGCACCAGCGGGGAGAAAGGCGAGGTGTCCCCCTGGGCGTCGGTCGCCGTCGCCGTGATGTTCGGGCCGGCGAGCGGCCCGCCGGCATCGAAGCGCCACTTGCCGTCGCCGCCCGCGACCGTCGCGCCCGCGAAGGTCTGCCCCTCCTCATCCGCGGTCGAGAACACTTCGACCCGGCAGCCCGCGCAGGCCGTGCCGGTGATGACCCCCGTCGCCAGGCTCGCGCCGAGCACGCGCGGCGCGGCCAGGTTGCGGTTGCCGCCATTGCTCAGCCGGATGCCCAGCCCGCCGTTGCGGGAGATGCTGTTCTGCGAGATGGTGTTTTCCAGCGCGTTGTCGTTCTCCACCCACACGCCGTCCCCGCGGTTGAAGGCGATCGTGTTGCTCACCCCGATGGTGTTGCGGCTGGCGCCCTGGCTGATGTAGATGCCGGGGCGGTTATCAGCGCCGGCCGCGATTGCCGCCACGCCCACCTTATCCTCCGCCGCGGCATCCGGCTGCGGGCCGCACCACTGCCCCGCACGATCAGCCGGCGCGTTCTCCCCTAACTCGTCCAGCCCGCCATAGATCTCCGGCGGCTGGCATGGCCCGCCGGACGGCGTCACCGTCGCCACGGATGCGGCTTCTGCGGCCACAGCCGCCACCGGCGCGCCCGCGATGGCATGGCCGCCGCTGGCGTCCGTGCCCACCAGGTTGCCCTCGATCCGGTTGCGCTGCGCGTTGTTCCAGAGCGCGATCTGGTTCTGGCCGTTGCCCGACACCAGGTTGCCCAAGATCGCGTTGTCGTTGCCGCCCCACAGATCTATCCCTTCGGCGCGATTCGGGAGCGCGACCGCGCCCGTCGGGTCCGTGCCGACGAAGTTACCCTGCACCGTGTTGTGGTGCGCGCCGTTCCCCACCCACACACCGTCGCACCAGTCACAGCCGCCCCCATTGCCGGCGATCACGTTGCGATCGGCGACGGTCGGCCCACCGATGAGATTGTCGTGTGCGCCGTTGCCGATCTGCACACCGTTGCCGCTGTTACCCACCGCCGCGCCATCTATGTTCAGGCCGATCCAGTTGCCGGCCACGGTATTGTTGCGGGTATCAGGATCATGAATGCTGAAGCCATTGCCCTTGCCGCCATTGCCGGCGATCAAGTTGCGGTCGCCCGGCGCGGCGCCGCCCACTATGTTGCCGTGCGCGCCTCCGCGAATCGCTACGCCATCGCCGCGGTTCCCTAAGGGGGTGCGGCCATCCACGGCTAGCCCGATCAGGTTTCCAGCCAACCGGTTGCCGCTCGTATCGCTGCCGCGGAACTGAATACCACTCCCATTGGCGGCGATCACGTTATCCAACAGGGTGTTATTGGCCGCGCCATCCACGATATTGACACCCTCGTTGTTCGCGCCCAAACCGATCAAGCCGCTGACGTCCGTGCCGATCCAGTTCCCCTGCACCAGGGTGTCATGCGTCTCGCGACGGGCCAGGTAGATGCCGCTATACCCACCGCCGCCACCGGCGATGATATTCCTATCGCCAGGCGCCGGCCCGCCGATCCGATTGTGATGTCCGCCCCACATGCCGATCTGCTGATCGCTGTTGGGCAGTCGCGCGGCACCGCCGACCGCCAGGCCGATCAGGTTGCCGATCATGACGTTATGCGATGTCGCCTCGTCGTTGAATTGCACACCAAAGTTGTTGTTGGCGATCACGTTGCCTGGGCCGATCGTGTTATACGACGCGCCCTGGCTCAGTTGGACGCCGCTTGCATTCCCCAGGTCGTGCAGCCCGCGCAACAATTGCCAACTCGCGCCGCCATCGGTCGAGCGGCTCAACCCGGCGAGGCTGAGCACGAAGATCGTCCGGTTGGTCGCAAAGGCCACCGACGCGGCCCAGTCCTGCGACGGGCCGGGCAGCAACGTGCGGTTCTGCGTCCAGGTCGCGCCGCCGTCAGTCGTGCAGAAGAAAAAGTCATTCCAGCCGCCGCCATGACAGATACGGCGATCGGTTGCGTAGTCCGGCGAGAAGGCCAGGTGGCGCGGGTCGCCGCGCGGGTCAGGCCGGCTCGTCCAGGTCAGCCCGCGGTCGGTCGAGATCAGGAACAGACTGTTCCCCGGCCCGCTGGCCGTCACGGCGAGCGTGCCATCGCTGCCGAACGCGGGCGATAAGGCGACATCTTGCAGGTTGCCCGCCGGGATCGAGACGGCCGACCAGTTGGCGCCGCCATCGGTGGATTGTTGCAAGCTGTTGTCGCCGAGCGCGTAAAGCACGCCGGCCGCCGCCGGGTCAGTCGCGGCGCCCACTTTGTTGATGCGCGTGTCGCCCAGACCGTTCGACGCGCGGTTCCAGGTGACGCCGCCGTCGGTGGACTTGAAGACGCCGGGCTGCCCGCCCATCTGTTGCCAGACCCAATCCCGCGCCGCGGTGTAGATCGTGTGGTCGGTCGCAAAGCGCGGGGAGAAGGTCAGCCCGCGGCGATCCAACTGCTCCAGGACGCGGCTGACCAGGGTCCAGGTGGCCGCGCCGTCGTGCGTGACGAAGAGCGCGCCCCCCTCAGCCAGCGCGTAGACCGTGCTGGCATCCACGGCGTCCGGCGGGATGCGCACGACGCTGAACCGCTGCTCGGTGAGGCCGGTGTTGGCCTGGGCCCAGACGTCGCCAGCATCGGTGGACTTGTGGATGCCAGTGGTGGTCGCCACGTAGATGGTGTGATCGGTCGCAAAGGCGGGCGAAGTCGCCTGATCGGCCGGGAACGCCAGGGCGATCTCGCCGGGGCGCGCGCCGATCCAGTTGCCGGCCACCGTATTGCTCACCGTGCCGCCGCTTCGGATGCTCACGCCGTTGTTAACGTTCGCAAAGATGACGTTGCCGGGCGGCAAGACTGGCTCGACCGCGGCCGCCAGCCCCGCCCCGGCTGCCGCGCCGATCAGGTTATAGCTGGCCCCATCGTGGATCGCCACGCCGCTCTCGCCGTTGGGCAGCGCGGCCCACGACGGCGCATCCAGCCCGATGAAGTTCGCGCCGACCATGTTGTAGGACGCGCCGTTCTGGATGCGGACACCGTTCCGGCCGTTCACGCCGATCACGTTGCGCCGGCCGCCCGCGACCATGCCGATCGTGTTACGCCACGCGGCCGCCCCGTCAATATCCACGCCATCATGGGGGAAGCGCACGATCTTGATCCCATAGATCGCGTTCCCGGCCGAAGTGATGCGGAAGCCAGAGCCGCCGGTCAAACTCCCGCCGTCCAGGATCACGCCCAGGTTGCCAGCGTCAATCGTCACGTAGCCTCGATTCAGCTCCGGCAGCGCGCCGCTCGTCAGCGTGATAGTAGCCGGCCGGGTGATCGGGAAGACGGCCGGGGCGAAGCCGATGGTATCGCCCGGTTGCGCGTCTTGCATACATTGGCGCAGCGTGCCGGGACCGCTATCCCCGATGCTGTTCACCAGGCACGTGCTCCCCGTGCGCACGGTGAAGCTCCACGCGAAGTCATCGGTCGGTGAGCCTTCGGCCACGCCGTCCCGGTCGCCATCCAGCCCGCGGCCCGCGAGATCCGTCGCGCTGCCGCGCACCGTCACCGTCACGCGCTCGCCGGCTGTAAAGGGCGCATGCGGCGCGAAGACCGCTTGGGCCGAGTAAGGCAGATAGGTGAGGGTTCCGGTGTGCGCGCCGCTGGCGCCGCCGACCACGTTGAACGCGGCCGCGTTGAGCGTCGCGGCGTCCATCAGCTTGTCGAACGCGACCTGGATCAGGGTTGCGGCTGCGGTCGCGGCATCCTGGCCGGGCGCGAAGCTGCGCACCTGCGGGGGCCGCGGCTGCAGCATCCCGGCGGCCCAATACAACTCATTGGACAGGAACCGATCCGCCCCGGCGTTCCCGGAATGATAATCCGGGTCGGAGCCGCTGAGCACCATCCGCCCCGCGCCGTAGGCGCCGGCCAGCACGACCGCCTCGCCGGAGCCGGGGTCGGTCAAGACCACTTCGGCTTCGGGCCAGGCCCATTGGGTGAAGGTATTGTGGAACGGCCACCATCCCTGGAGATCCGCCTCGGTCAGCCCCTCGACCAGCTCATGGCCGGGGAGGGCGATCCGCATCTGCTGGCCGCCGGCGTTGCGGTGCGTCACTGTGACGGGGGTCCACAGCCAATCGAGCGCGGTGCGCACGACGCCATCCTCGGAGTTGGCGACCAGCCCGCCGCCGGCCTGGACGAACGCCGCGATGGCGGCCTTGCGGTCGAGCAGCGGCTGGAGCAGGTTGTCCGGCTGCGGGTCGTTGCCCGTGAAACCGACGAAGAGCACGTCGTAATCCGCCAGGTTGACGGCCGCGAAGCCGGCCGCATCCACCAGCGTATAGCTTAGCCCCAGGTTGTCAAGCGCCTGCCGCGTCTGGCCCACATTCAGGTTGAACACAAGCAGGTTGAACGGCGACGCGAAGGGACTGGTGTTGCCCGCCGCGTCGGTCGCGGTCGCGGTGATGTAGGGGCCGGCGAACGGTTGATCGGTGTTCAACGACCAATGACCGCCGCCGTCCGCAGTCGCCGTGCCTTCGTAGATTTGCCCCTCATCGTCATCCGCGGAGAAGACCTCGCCGGTGCAGTTGGCGCAGGCCTGGCCGTCCTCGCCTTCAGAGACGATGATGTCTCCGGCGGCGGCGCTCGCCAGACATTGGCGCAACGAGCCGGCGCCGCTATCGGCGGTGGTGGTCACAGTACAAGTCGCGGCCGGAAGCAATGCGGCCGCGGCATCCGCAGAACCGCTGGCATTCCCGTGCGCAGGCACGGCCATCGCGCCCGACGCAGCCAGCGCCAGCGCCAACACACACACCCATGCCAGGCCAAATGCACGGAAAGAACGGGGGTTCATAGGTCTCCTCCTGCTTCGGAGCGGCCGGCCGCCGGGGCCGGCCGCCAATACATCCAACACGCGACGTGGGTCAAAGCGGAAGCAAAGCGAGTGCAGTGAAAAACCCGATTTATTATCGGTCGAACACGGCGATCTGTCAAATTCCAGTTTGCGAGATCAATGTATCTTTTCATACACAATCATCTTGACCAAACGGCGACTTGCCGTTTGGCGCGGCGCGTGCTATGATTGGGCAACCACAGCGAACTATCAGGAGGGACAACTATGGAAGAGGACAAATCGAATCGCACCACGTTGATCGCGGTCATCACGGGGATCGTGGCGTTGTTACTGGGGTTATGCCTGGGCGGTCTGGTTGGCGGCGCTGGCGGCTATCTGATCGGCCGGTCAGCCGCGCCGAGGGCCGCCGCGACGCAAGGGCCGCGCGCTATTCCTACGCCGCAGCGGGGCCTGCCGGCCATCCCGACGTCTCGCGTGCCGCAGACCCCGGAACGGCTGCGCCCCGGCGGCCTGATCCCCCAGGCCGGCGCCATGATCCAGGAGGTCGTCCAGGGGTCGCCCGCGGCCGAGGCGGGCCTGAAGGCCGGGGATATCGTCACCATGGTGGACAAGACACCGATTGACGCCGACCATCGGCTGGCCGACATCGTCGCGCAATACAAGCCGGGCGACAAGGTCACGCTGACGGTCTGGCGGTCGGGCGACACGCGCACGATCACGGTCACGGTCGGCGCGCACCCGGAGGACGCGCAGCGCGCGTATCTGGGGGTCAGGTACGGCGAGCTGACGCCGCAACGCGTCACGCCGCAGCCGAAGGATTGAGGCGTCAGCCGGATTCAGCCGGCGCTCAGTTTCCGCGCCAGCCACAACCGCCGCAGGGCCGACCACAACGCGGCGCGGCCCCGGCCCTCCTCCGGCATTTCCCCCGCGGCCGCCGCGGCCCCGCCATAGAGCGCCGCCTCGAAGGTCTCGGCCAGGGGCGGGACCTCGGCCTGGACGACGGCGCCGGCCGGCGCCAGGCGGCCACGCGGATCGGCGGACGCGATGCGGCCGGCTGCCGCGATGACCGCCGCGGCGTAGGCGCGCGGGGTGTCGCCCGCGGCCACCGGCCGGCCCAGCCGCCGCCCCCAATTCGCCAGCCGGTCATAGCTTTCATCCGCGCCCTCGCGCCAGCGGCCGCCGGCGATCTTCCGCCACGCCAACACCTGACCGAACGCCAGCAGCAGCCCCAACAACCCGGCCGCCCGCCGGCTCCACAGCTCGCGCGCGGCCGCGCCGGCCTGGGTCGCGCCGAGTTGGCGCAGCTCCGCCAGGTCGGCGTCGAGACCGGCCCACCCCAGGTCCGGCTCGGTCATCCCGTAGGGCAGCTCCGCCGTTGAGGTGCGCTGCGGGACCAGGCGGGCCGGCGTCGGCTCGAAGGGGATCCAGCCCAGGCCGGGGAAGTAGACCTCGGGCCACGAGTGCGCATCCATCTCGGTGATGATATAACGGTCGGTCTGCGCATCGTAGAGGCCGGACGCGTAGCCGACCGCCAGCCGGGCCGGCACGCCGCTGAGCCGCGCCAGCACGACCATCGCGGACGCAAAGTAGTCGCAATAACCTTTACGCAGATCAAACAGGAACCAGGAGACCAGTTCGCGCTCTTTGGGCGGCAGGGGGACGTCCAGCGTGTAGGGCAGCCGGCGCAGCGCGGACTCAATCGCTACTGCCTTGTCGTAGGGCGTCGGCGCGTCTTCTGTGATCTCGGCCGCGTACTCGGCCAGGCCGGGGGGCAGGTCGTCGGGCATTTGCAGGTAGGCCGCGACGATGTCTGTGCTGTAGCGGCGATCGGCCGCGACCAGCGCGGTCGGGCTGGGGTCGGCCACCGCGCCGAGCACCGCATAGCGATCGGGGCCGCTGGCCGCGGAGATGGCGATCAGCTCGCCTGGCGCGCGCAGGGCCGCCTGGTAGGGCCGATCCACCGAGACCGGCTCGCCCGCGGCGTAGAGCACGGCCCGCGTGGCTTCCTCCACCTGAACGGCGGCGAGCACGGTGCGGCGCAGCGGCGGTTGGAAGCTCGTCCACGGCTGGCCCGGCCCCAGGTCGAGTCGCTGCAGCCCCCGATCGGGCGCGCTGGCGACTTCGCCCCAGCCGCGGCCGGTGTAAGTGGCGAAGGTCTGGCCGCGCCAATACAGCCCCTCGCCGGGCCGCGCGCCCCGCACCTGCACCCGCAGCGCGATCTCCCGGCTCAGCTCGGGCCGGCCGCCCAGCAGGTGAGCGCGCGGGAGACCGCCGGCGGCCACGCCGAGCGGGGGCACGAGCGAGCGCCGGCTCTCGACCCCGGGGAAGCTCTGCGCCATCTGCTCTTCGACGCGGCGATACGGTTCCTCGAAGGTGCGCCAGAACGCTTCGGAGATCGCTTTGGGCGAGAGGCTGGGCAGCAGCGGAGAGAGAAGCAGCACCACCGACGCCAGGCCAAGCGCGATCAGCGCGGCGTCGAGCCGCAGCTCGCCGGAGTAGTCCACGCCGGACGCATCCCATTCCCGCTCTAAGCGGTGTAAGCCCGCGATGACGAGCAAGAGGGTCAGCGCAAAGAGGAAGACCAGCAGCCACGCCTGTCCCGCGTCAGCGTTGTAGACCTGCTGCGGCAGGAGGAAGCCGGTGGGGAAAAGGGCCAGGAAAACCCGGCCGCGGCGCGCCAGCCACCAGCCGGCCCAGGCCGCCAGGCCGAACGCGATCAACGCCGCAAAGCCCACTACCACCAGGTTGTCGGGGATGCCCTGGCCGGTGAACACGCCGTTGATCCACCAATCCACCCGCTGGGCGAACTCGGCCAGCCGCGCGGCCTGATCTCCAAACGCGGCCAAGGCCGGCGCCGGCAGCCGGCACGCCGGCCGGATGTCGCACATGACCAGCCAGGCGAGCCAGCGCCCCCCCTGCCAGATCAGGGGCAGCGGGTTGACGACATGCACCCCCCAGATGAGGGTTGCGGCGACGCCGGCCAGCAGCCCGGCCGGTGCACAGAGCAGGCCCCCCCATCGCCGATGGCCGCCCCACCAACCGAAGAGCAGCCCGAGCGTGCTCAGGATGAAGCTCACTTCGATGCCGGCCAGCAGCCGGCCTTCCGCGGCCGCGGCCGGCAGCGAGATGACGCCGAGCCAGGCCAACACCGCGATCAGCCACCCCTCGCGGGGGCGCCACCGGCGAAGCAACCGGCCGATGAAGGGTGTATCTTCGACGGATTCCGGCGCAACGTTACGGGCGACCATTACACGCCTCACCTACGACATGGAAGCGGAGCATCCCTTCGACTTCGCTCAGGGCAGGCTCTGAGCGGAGTGGCGATGCCGTTCTCGCCACGGAGTGCCCAAACACAGGGCATTCTATCGAAGGATGCGCAGCGGTCTGCCAGCCATGGCCGCGTCCTTCGACTGCGGGCCGCGAACGACTGCGGCCCTCCGCTCAGGATGCTTGCACTTGATCGAAGACATACCCAACTCAAACCTCTTCTTCCACATCAACCTCGACCACTCGGCCGAAGCCGCCGAGGGTCTTCAGGGTGCGGCGCTGGCGGCGGATGCGCTCGATCGGCTGGAGCGGGAAACCCTGGCCCACCACATAGGACGAGATGCGCTGCTGCGCCAGGAGGCTGCGCAGGCCGAACAGAGCCGCCGACGAGCCGGCCGGGGGATCGAACGTGGCGCTGTCAATCAGCACGGCGGTCGGCGCATTGCCGCGCGCGATCAGCGGCAGCAGCGGGCCGACCCACGCGGGGTCTTGCGACGCGGTGATGACGACGATCGTGCGGCCGCTGCGCAAGCTCGGCCCGGCCTGAGCCAGCAGCGCGGCCAGCGATTGGCGCGCATCCGGCTCGGCCTCGGCCAGCGCGTGCAGGATGCGCCAGAGCTGCACCTGGCCGGGCGCCGGCGACAACATGGCCGGCGTCCGCCCGGAGATCAACAGGCCCACCGCGCGATGCTCGCCCCCGCGCGTGAACCGCGCCGCCAGGGAGGCCGCCACGATCACCGCGTACTCCTGAGTCGCTTCCGCGCCCTGGCCCGCCTGCGCGGCGGCATCCATGTCCACCACCAGCCACAAGTCGCCGGTCGGTTCCCGGTCGAACTCGCGCACCATCAGATGATCGTGCCGGGCGGTCGAAAGCCAGTGGATGCGGCGCAGGCTGTCGCCGGGCAGGTAGGGCCGCAGCCCGCCGATGGTGATCGTATCTTCGGGCGCGCGCTCGACGGTCGCGGCTCGCCCCGGCGCGCGACCCCGCGGCAGTTGCAGGTCGGGCAGGAACGACGCCCGCGGGTAGACCATCAGGGTGGTGGTGGCGGGGTAATGCTGCGTGACCTGGAAGAAGCCGCACGGGTCGGCCATGATGAGGTCGGTGGGGCCGAGACGGAAGACGCCCCGGCGCTGACACACGCCGGCGTAGGTCCAGCGTCGCTCCTGGCCGCCGGAGGCCGACTCCACCCGATCGGCGCGATAGCCGGGCACCGCCGAGCCATCGCACACGCGCGCCCACAGCACCGGCAGCGCGCCCGCGTTCACCAGGGTGAAGTCCTCACGCAGCTCATCGCCCGCCACCACCCATGAGCCGGTCGTCTTGCGCTCCAGGATGACGCCCTTGCGCAGCGAGACCGCCCAGTAAAGGTTGATCGCCAGCAAGGTCGTCAGGCCCACCAGGAGCCAACTCCAGGCATTCGCCGGGCTGACCAACTGAACAAAAAGCAAGAGGCCCCAGGCGATGAAGGGCAGGGGGCTGGTGGGCCGCAGGCGGCGGATGACGATCGGTGCATGATCCATAACGGAGGTCTACAACTGGAACCGGCTGCTGGCTTCCACGACCTTCTGCTCGAAATTGGTGACATAGGTCAGCAGCCGCGTGCGCAACTGGCGCCACTCATTTCCGGCCAGGATCTCGCGCATGGTCTCCAGTTCTTTGGTGACCGCGCCGGTCAGGATCTGCGGGCTTTTGCCGTAGACAGTGTACCACGCCTCGGTCGGCTGCAAGCCCAACTTCATCAGCCCAGGCGCAAACTCCTGGACCACGAACTCGAAGTACGCCTGCTCGCGCCCCGCTTTGATATCCCAACTCATCAGCAGCTTATACATGGTCACCCCTCCACACAACGGACTGGCCCCAGGATACCAGAAGCGCCGCGTTTGCGCAAGTAGGCGGATCAGAATGTCATTGTGAGCGGTTTGTGCGAAGCAATCTCCGGGGCAAAGTATGGGATTACTTCGTCCCACAGGGATGCTGCGCAATCGCAAAGGGCGCTCCTCGCAATGACTCAGTCGAGGCTTTTTCACGCCAGGTTGATCGGCCCGGCCAGGAACACTTTGAGCAGCGCGACCGCGCCTGCGACATCGCGGCGATCCACGAGCTGCGACGGGGTGTGGACGTGCCGGCTGGGGATCGAAAGGCAGGTCGCGGGCACGCCGGCGCGCGAGGTTTGGATGCTGCGCGCATCGGTGGTGCCGGCCAACAGCACTTCGCGCTGATAGGGGATGCCGGCTGCCTCGGCCGCGGCGATCAGCAGCCGGTTCAGGCCCGTGTGGCCGATCATCCCCCCGTCCTGCACCTTGATCGCCACCCCCTTACCCATCGCCACTTCCATCGCCGGCGTCGCATACGGCAGATCGCCGGTGAGGGTGACATCGAGCGCGATGCCGACCTCCGGCTCGATGGCGTAGGCCGATGTGGTCGCGCCGCGCAGCCCGACCTCTTCCTGGGTGGTGAACACCGCGTACAGGTCGTGCGTCACCGCCGCGCCCTGCAGCTCGCGGAGGAGCTGCGCCAACACGATGCAGCCGATCCGGTCATCGTGGTTGGAGGCAAACCAGGCGTCCCCTTGGGCCACGAACGGATAAATAAAGGCGGCGACATCGCCGACCTTCTGCTTGACCTCGGCCCGGCTCGTGGCGCCCACGTCAATGAACATGTCCTTGAGCGCCGGCGCTTCGCTGCGCCTGGCTCGACCATCCAGCCCTACCGTGCCCACCGTGCCATCGCTGAAACGCACCTGTTTGCCCCAGCACGTCAACGGGAAGATGCCGCCGACCGGCGCAAAGCGCAGGTAGCCCTTTTCGTCAATGTGCGTCACCATCAACCCGATCTGATCCATGTGCGCGGCGAGCATCACCCGCTGGCCGCCGCCCGTCCCGCGGCGGAACGCGACCAAATTACCCAGCACATCCACCTTCACGTCATCCACCGCGCCCGCGATCTCTTCTCGGATCGCGGCGCGGATCTCGTCTTCATGGCCCGAAACGCCGAAAGCCTCGGTCAACCGTTTGGCTAATTCCAGCATGGATTGCTCTCCTGTTCCACAATGCGCCGTGCGTTTCCACGCAATATCGGCAATGTCATTCTGAGCGGGTTGACCCCGAACTGCTCGTTACGGCGTGAAACCAGCGAAGAATCTCCCGTGATATTTCGTTTTCACGTTTGATGTTTCACGCCATACACAATACGCGCCACGTTCTACACTTCCCGCCCTAAATATCCCCGTTCCATTCGCCGCAACGCCGCGGACACCAGCTTCACGGTGTCTGTCAGGTCGTTCAGGTTCAGGATGCTCGCCGGGCTGTGGATGTAGCGGCACGGGATGGCTACCGTCACTGCCGGCACGCCCGCGCGCGTCAAATGGATCGCGCCGGAATCGGTGCCGCCGAGGGCCGGCTGCTTGTATTGGATCACGATCCCTGCGGCCGCCGCGGCGTCCTGCAACAGGCGCACCATGCCGGGATGCGAGACCAGGCTCCGATCCATCAGTGTGACAGCCGGGCCGGCGCCCAGCCGCGTGACCGGCGACACGTCTTCATCCGGCTCCTTCGGTGTGTCATCGCACACGGTACCTTCCAGGGCGATGGCCGCATCGGGCGCCACGCGGTAGGCCGCCACCCGCGCGCCCCGCAGCCCCACCTCCTCCTGGACGGTGAAGACCGCGTATAGATCCACCGGATAATGCTCGGCCAGCAGCCCGATGAGCGCCGTGCAACCGGCCCGATCGTCGAACGCCTTGCCGCGCACGGTCGGCCAAGCCGGGTCTTCACTCAAGACGGTGAAGCGCGTGGCAAACGTGCCGTAATCGCCGACCTTAACTTTACTCCCGGCCGCCTTGTCATCCTCTGCGCCGAGATCAATCGCCAGGTCATCTATGTCAGGCACGCGCTCGTCCTCGTCATCCGAGGTGAGATGGTGCGGTTTCAGGCCGATGATCCCCGGTATCTTGTCGTCGCCGATCACCACCCGCTTAGAGAGGAGCATCCGGCCATCCAACCCGCCCACGCGGTCAAAGCGCACCAGTCCGCTCTTCTCGATGTGCAGCACCATGAAGCCGATCTCGTCCATGTGCGCCGAAACCAGCAGCTTCAGCCGCGGCTCGGGGCCGACGCCCGCCTTGAATGCGATCAGGTTGCCCAGCGCATCCACCTCCAGCCGGTCGGCCAGCCCCGCGATCTCCGTCTTGATGAGCGCCCGGATAGCTTTTTCGCGGCCGGATGGGCCAGGTTCGTTCGAGAGCTTCTCCAGGATCGCGCGCAAATCCGTCATCGTCACACCTCCTCCAGCATGGCCGCCAACACGCTCGCATCCAACCGGCTGATGAAGGTCGCCAGCAGCCGGGCCGTGCGGTCAATATCGGCCAGGGCCGCCATTTCGACCGGCGAATGCATGTAGCGGATCGGGATGCTGGTCAGGCCGGTGGGGATGCCCTCGCGCGTCACCTGGATGGCCCAGCCATCGGTACCGGAGCCACCGGAGATCGGCTCGTTCACGTAGGGGATCTCCAGCGCATCGCCCGCCTCGCGCAGTCGCTTGACGATGCCAGGGTGCATGTTCGGGCCCCAGCCGATGGCCGGCCCCTTGTCCATAGCCACCGTCTCCGCCTCGCTCAGCCCCGGCGTGGCGCCGAACGTCACATCAATCGCGATGGCGATGTCGGGTGCGACGCCGAACGCGCTGGTGAGCGCGCCGAACAGCCCGACCTCCTCCTGGACGGTCGCCACCGCGTAAACGTCCCAATCATGCTTCATGCCCGCCAGATAGCCGAGCGCGGCAAGCATGGCCGCCACGCCGGCCCGATTATCGAGCGCCTTGGTCGCCACGTGGCCGCCGAGCAGCTCGGTATAAGGGCCGCGCGCCACCGCCCGATCGCCCACACGCACCATCTCGGCCGACGCCAGCCCCAGATCCACCCGCAGGTCGCCCAGCGGCGTCACCTTCTTGCGCTCGTCGTTCGTCAGCATGTGTGGGGGCCGGCCGCCGATGTAGCCGGTCAGCCCGTTCGGCCACTTCTCCGCGCCGGGGCCGGTCGGGTAGACCGTCACTTCCTGGCCGAGTAGGCCGCGCGCCACCGCGTCCCCCACCTCGCCGACGTGGAGGAACCCCCCTTCCACTTTGGTGACGATCAGACCGATCTCATCCATGTGTGCAGCCAGCATGATCCGGCCGGCCGGCTTCTCCGCGCCGGACTTGCGGAGGATGACGCTCCCCAACGCGTCCACGCGCGCCTCCTGGGCCAGGTCCTTCGCCAGCGCCTGGATGACGGCCGCCACCGGCGCCTCGACGCCCGATGGCCCATCCACTTCCACGAGCTGCTTGAGCAGCTTGCCGATCTCTGTTTTATCCATGCCGTTTCCTTCGCGTCTTCTCACCCTGTAGGGGCGCACCTGCGCGGCCGCCCAGGCCGGGCAGTCGCAAGGCTTCGTCGTGAGCCTTCGGCGTGAGCTCAGTCGAACGCTCAGCCGAACGGCCGTGCCCCAACACACGCACAGATTGTATGGCAGAGGCCCGTTTATGTCAAAGCCGATGGAGGCGCTTCCTCGGAAGCCGAGGGCCTTTCGTTTTCGGAGCGAAAGCATCCTGAGCGGAGCCCGCTGTAGTTTGGCGGGCATAGTCGAAGGATGCGGAATGATCATAAGCAAGGCCGCATCCTTCGACTACGCAGCCACAACCCGGCTGCTCCGCTCAGGATGCTTCGGCATGCTTGAAACTGCTGCTCGGAAGCCCGGTCACTTGACAGCAGGCCGATGACCGTTACAATGCACATACGTCAGCCGTATCACACAACCCGTTCCGGACACGGAGGATCGTTTGGCTTCACATGTCTCCATCGCCTCGCATTGGGACGAGGCGATCATCGCGACCACGCCGCAGCAGCGTTTCCAACTGGGCGGCGGCTGGTGGACATTCCTGTTGACGCTCACGCTGCTGATGAGCATGGCCGGCGCGCTCTACACCGCCGGCTGGAGTGAGGGGCTTGACCTGGTGCAAGGCGCGGTGATCGCCAGCGCGACCGTCGGCCTGCTGCTGGCGCTCACGCGCTGGAGTGGCCTTTTCGGGGCCATCTACAGCTTCGTGGTGAGTATCCCCGTGCTCGTGACTCTGCTGCGCTGGGGCTTCTTCCCCGAGCTGAGCCTGCAAGACGCCATCATCAACATCATTCAGCGCAACAACGACTGGTTCGTTGCGCTGATCAATCGCGGGCCGGCCGCCGACAACCTGATCTTCGTACTCCAGCTCTGCCTGTTGGGCTGGTGGATCGGCCACTTCGCTGTCTGGAGCCTGTTCCGGCATCAACAGGTGATCCACGCCATCGTGCCAACGGGCATCGGTCTCCTGGTGGTCATCTACTACTCGCCCCTCAACCTGACCGGCTATCTGATCGTCTATCTGATGGCGGTGGTGCTGCTGGCGATGAGCGTTGAGCTGGCCCGCAACCAGGCGCGCTGGCGCATCTTTCAGATCCGCTATGCTCCCGACATCTTCTGGGACTTTCTGAAGGCCGGGCTGATCTTCGCGGTCTTAGTCACCGCGGTGGCCTGGGCCGCGCCCAGCCTGGCCGGCCGGGCGACGATGGAACGGGTCTTGCGCCCCTTTGATGCGTCCTGGCGACGTTTCGAACAGACTTGGTCGCGCATGTACAAATCGTTGCGCTACCAGGGGCCGCCGGTGCGGACATCCAAGTTCGGCAAGAGCATGGGGTTGGGCGGGCCGGTCAACCTGACCGACCGGCTGATCTTCGAGGCGGAAGTGGGCCGGCGCAGCTATTGGCGCGGCGCCTCGTTTGACTTCTACACGGGTCAGAGTTGGCAGAACACCGACGAGGATCTGATCATCGTGGATCGCTATCAGCCGCTCAACGAGCCGCCGTTCACCATGTACGGCGAAATCACCGCCACCATCCGGCCGCTGGAGACCGGGCAAGATGTGATCTTCGCCGCGCCGCAAGCCTTGCGGGTTTCCGTGCCGGTCAACGCGGAGGCCAGTCGCGTGACCCGGGACGGCGAGCTGAACGTCTCGCTGCTGCGCAGCCGGGTGCCCATCGGCCGCGACGCGCCCTATCAGGTCGTTTCGGGATTGACCATGGCCCCACAGGAGGCGCTCCGCAAGGCCGGCGACGCGTATCCGCCGTGGGTGCTGGATCGCTTCCTGCAATTGCCCGAAACCTTCCCCGATGTGGTGCGTCAGGTCGCGATCAGTGTGACCAAGCCGTTCACGAACACATTCGATCAGGCCACGGCGGTCGAGGCGTATCTGCGCGGCTTCAGATATAACTTGCAAGTTGATGCGTCGCCGCCCGACGTAGACGCGGTCGAATACTTCCTCTTCACGAGCAAAGAAGGCTATTGCGACTATTACTCCAGCGCGATGGTGACGATGCTGCGCGCGGTGGGGATCCCGGCGCGGATGGTGGTCGGCTATACACCTGGGGAGTACCTCCAACCGGAACAACCCGAAGATCTGATCATGCTGCCGGTGAGCGGGATCTACCGTGTGCTGGAGCGCAATGCGCACGCCTGGCCCGAAGTCTATTTCCCGCAGTATGGCTGGATCCAGTTTGAGCCGACCGCGTCCGAGCCGCTGCTGATCCGTCCCACCACCCAAAACGCCGCCTCTGTCGGCAGCACATCCCACCCGCCCGACCGTCCTAACCCCGACGAGTTGGACGATCTGCGGCCGGATCGCCTGGGGCGTGCGCCCGGCGGCCCGGTGAACGTAGATCCGCCGGTCATCATCTGGCTGCGGGCCAACTGGCCGAAGCTCGCTGCGTTGTTCGTTGCGCTGGCGGTGGTCGGCGGCGGCTGGTTGCTGCTGCGCTGGCAGCGGCAGACCTTCTACCGTCGGCCCGAGCTGCTCGCCCGGCTCTTCGACGTGTTGGGGCGATGGGCCGCGCGGCTGCGCATCCCCTGGGTCGCCAGCCAGACCCCCTGGGAACGCGCCACGGCCTTCAACCGGGCCGTGCCCGAAGCCGAACCCACGGTGGGCCGGCTGGCGCGCCTGTTCGTCGCGGAACGCTATGGCCGAGAAGCGCCCGGCCAGGAGGCGCTGACCGGACTCATCGCGGACTGGGAGCGCCTGGGGCCGACCCTCTGGAAGCGCTGGCTGCGCCTCCAGCTCGCCAACGCCAACCGGCTGCGGCAGACGGCGCGGCGGGGGAACACACCCTCTTTACCATAAGAATCAGCGTGTAAGGCCGGTTGGCAACCGGCCCTACATTTCCATCTGACCTCAGAATACGCCGAACAAGTTCGGGACTCCGGAGTTCTCGACTTGTCGAGATGTTTTCGCCGGACGCGACGCCAGCATAGATGCGCTATTGCCCCTTGAGTTGCTTCAACTCCTGGCGGGCGAAATCCGTGGCGCTGGGGTCCTGGCCGGGGCCGATCGAGAGGAATTTCTCGAACGCGGCGATGGCATCATCTTTTTGACCCTTGAGGCGATAGAGGACGCCCAATCCATAGTAGACTTCGGGCAGGCTCGCCTTGCGGTCGCGCGCCCGCAGCAGGAGCTTTTCGGCTTCAGCCAGGTTGTTCTCCTGCAGCCGCACCGCGGCTAACAGATAGAGCGTGGCGGGGTCGTCCGGCTCCAGGCGCAAGGCCGCCTCGAACGCCGTCCCGGCCTGCGCCAGTTGCCCCATCTGATAGTGCACCACCCCCAGGTTCGCCTGGGCCGATGCCAGGCGCGGATCGGCGGCCAGCGCGGCCTTGAAGGCTTGCTCGGCCTCGGGCAGGCGGCCCAGCCGCACCATGACATTGCCCAGGCCAAACTGCGCGCGCGCCAACTTCGGGTCGAGCGCGATCGCATCCCGGAACTCCCGCTCGGCCTTAACCATGTCCCCCGCGTCAAAGGCGGCCATGCCGGCCGTCGCGTGGCTGGCCGCATCGCCCGAAGGGCGGGTGGCCGGGGCGCCGCCCGCGCCCGGCGGCAGGGCCGTTTCACCGACCACGACCTGCGCGGGCGAGCCGCAGCCCGCAACCGCCAATACGACCAGCACGAGCGCCAGCCAGATCCCCAACCGTCGCATCTTCGCCATGATAGCCTCCTGCGTTGCTAACCCTGTTTGCATTCCAGGATCACGACCTGCGTTTCTTCGGGCAAATCGGATCGCGTGATCTTGAGGCTTTCCTGGGGCGCGTGCTCGGTCGCGCCCATTTCTTTCAGGAACTTGCTGAGCGGATCCAAAGGCAGGTTGACATACGGCGTCTTGTAGTGCATCGGGATCACGATGCGCGGCTCGACCAGGCTGATGACCTCGGCGGCCTTGTCCGCATCCAGGGCGCTGCCGCCCCCCACTGGCGCCAGCAACACATCAACATCCGGCATCGCCTCGACCTGGGCCTGCGTCAACACCCGCGCCAGGTCGCCCAGGTGGCACACGGTCAGATCGCCGAACTCGAAGACAAACACCGTGTTCTCTTCTTTAGCCGCGCCGTGCGCGCCCGCCGCGCGCCAGGTTTGGATGCCGGTGATGAAGACCCCCTTCACCTCGTATTCCCCCGGCTTGGTCAGCACGCGCGCGTCGCTCTTGATCGCGGCCGCGTGCCCCGGCGCATCATGGCTGATGGTGATGATATCGGCCCGGACGCGCGGCATCACATAGCCGATGCTCTTATCATAAGGATCGGTGACGATCGTCACGCCCCCTTCGCGCACACGAAAACAGGAATGTCCCAACCAATCAATGTCCACGGTCACGCCTCCATCGGAACTGTGCCGCGATTATACCCTGAGCGGCGCGTTAAGCCAAGCCACGCCCGCGTCGTCACACGTCTGTTTTGACATGGACAATCCGCCCACTATTGCGTATAATAGCGGGTAACTTGTGCTGTTGGCTCAAGTTGAACCGTCTCTGCGCTGCGAGGCATCCTAAATGGCCCGACCGCTTAACGACTCTCCCTATCTCTATGGTCTGCACGATCCCGGCGGCGAGAATATCATGGCCGACGCCGGCATCTTCGGCTGGGTTCTGTTCACCGAAGCGATCGGCTGCGAGCCGAACGACATGGGGGGCAAGGATTTTGGCCCCTGGGCGAACCGGGGATTCGGCATCCTGGTGCGGCTCAACAACGGCTATTCGCCGGATGGCACGATCCCGCCGGCCAGCCGCTATAGCGACTTCGCCAAACGCTGCGCCAACTACGTGCGCAACTCAAGCGGCGCTCACATCTGGATCATTGGCAACGAGATGAACCATCCGGTCGAGCGGCCAGGAGTCAAGCAAGAAGGGGACCGGCTCGTCAACCCTGGCGAGGCGATCACGCCGAGCATGTACGCCAACTGCTACCGGCAATGTCGCGCGGCCATCAAAGCCGTACCCGGCCACCAGAACGACCAGGTGATCGTCGGCGCGCCCGCGCCCTGGAACAACCAGACGGCTTACGATGGCAATCCCCACGGCGACTGGTGCAAATATCTGACCGACATCCTGACGATCTTAGGCCCGATCAACTGTGACGGGATTGCGATTCACGCCTACACGCACGGCAGCAACCCAGAATTCGTCTACAACGAATACAAGATGGGTGACGAACGCTTCCGAAACCGGGAGTATCACTTCCGCACCTATCGCGACTTCATGCAGGCGATCCCCAGCAGCATGCGCGCGCTGCCGGTCTATCTGACCGAAACAGATCAGGACGAACCGTGGCAGGATACCAACAATGGCTGGGTGCAGCGCGCCTACGGCGAGATTGACGCCTGGAACAAAACTCCTGGCACGCAAAAAGTCCGGGCGATGATCCTTTACCGTTGGCCGCGCCATGACCGATGGTACATCGAGGGCAAGTACGGCATCATCGAGGATTTCAAGCAGTCGTTAGCGCATCGGTACAACTGGGAGCGGTACATCCAGGCGCAACCCGTTCAACCGCAGCCCACCCCGCCACAACCGACGCCGCAGCCTGACCAACCGGTCACGCCGCAACCCACGCCGACCGAGCCGGTGGCCTTCCCACAGACCGGCAAGAAGGCGCAAGGCGCGTTTGCGGCCTTCTATCGGAAGTATGGCGTGGATCTCACCGGCTTCCCGATCAACGATGAATACAAGCACCCGGAGAGCGGTCTGAAGACGCAAGATTGGCAACGCCTGGTCATGGAGGAATTCCCTGCAGGCAGCGGCCAGGTACGTCTGCGACTGGTGGGGACAGAGGCGGCCGACCTGCGCCAGAAGGTCTCAGCGCTGCAGGGGCAGGTGACCGCCCTCCAGCAGCAGATCAAGCAGTTGCAGCAAGGCGGTGGGGTCGGGCCTAGCGCACCGACGATCAACGACATCACGAACTTGCTGCCGCGCAATCCGGCTGGCTTCTTCAAACGGCCCGCTGGCGCGATCCAGAATATCGTTATCAATCATACGGCCGTCCGGCCTGAAGTGGGCGCGGAGCGCGTGGCGCAGGCCCACATGCAGCGCTGGCCGGGCATCGTCGGCCAGTTCTTCATCACCCACCAGGGCGAGATCCAGCAGACCAGCCCGCTGGACGAGGTGGTCGCGCAGAATCAGCCCTGGATCTACAACGGCATCGGCGTCTACGTGGCGGGCAACTTCGACGAGGCCGTGCCGAACGAACCGCAGATGAACGCGTTGGCGGCGCTCTGCGCGTGGCTGATGGCGACCCACGGCCTGCCGCTGGAGGCGATCAAAGGCGCGCAGGAGTTAGTGGGTACCGGCTCGCCCGGCAGACAGTGGATGGCCGGCCAGAACTGGAAGGCGCAGCTCCTGGAGCGGGTGCGCAATCAGCCCATGCCGGTGAAACCAGGTGGGCCAGCCACCGATGGCGAGGCCGCCGCGTTGCGCGGCCAGGTCGCGACCCTCCAGGCGCAACTGACTGCGCTCCAAACCCAACTCCAGAGCTTGAACGGCCAAATCCTCAGCCTGCAAGAGCGCAACGCCGCGCTCACCGCGGAGGTCGAGCTGTTGCGCAGCGCCGGCGGCGCGGCCTGGCTCAGCAAGCCGGCGATGAGCGATATTTCGCAGCAGTTGCCGCGCGCCGCGGGCAGTCCGAAGCCACGGCCGTCCGACCAGATCACGGCGTTGGTCATCAACCACACGGCCGTGGATCCAAGCGTGGGGGCCGAGCGGCTCGCCGCCGCGCACCAGAAACGCTGGGGCGCCATCCTCTACCACTTCTTCGTCACCGCTGACGGATCCATCCAGCAGACCAACCCGCTGGACCAGACTGTGGACGTGTTGCAGCCGTGGCTGGCCCAGGGGATCAGCATCGCGGTGGCGGGTGATTTCACCGCGCAGACGCCGACCGACGCCCAACTCGGCGCGACGGCCCAGTTGTGCGCGTGGCTGTTGCAAGAGTACAAGCTGCCGATCGAGGCGGTGAAGGGGGTCAGCGAGTTCATCCCCACCCAATCGCCGGGCGCGCAATGGCTGACCGGTAAGAACTGGAAAGGGCTGCTGACGACGCGGATCGCAGACATCCAGAAGACCGCCCCGCCGGGACCGGGGCCGGCGCCAGCCGACAACACCGCCCTCCTGGCGCTACAGGCCCAGGTGCGGCAGCTTCAGCAGACCCTCAGCCAGGCGCAGGCCAGCATCAGCGCGCTGACGACGGAACGCGACCAGTTGCGCGCACAGCTCAGTCAGGCGCCCAACGTCACCCAACTCAACCAGCAGATCCAGGCGTTGGGCCAGCAACTCCAGGCGGCCAACAGCGATAAGACGACCCTGGCGCAGCAGGTGCAGACCTTGACCGGCGAGAAGGCCACGCTGAACCAACAGGTGCAGACCTTGACCGGCGAGAAGGCCACGCTCAGCCAGCAAGTGCAGGCGCTCAACGCCGCACGCGCTACGCTGACACAACAGGTGCAGACCCTCACCAACGAAAAGACGTCTCTGACGCAACAGACGCAAACCCTGACCAACGACAAGGCCGCGCTGACGCAACAGGCGCAGACCCTCACCAACGACAAGGTCGCGCTGACGCAACAACTCGCAGCCGTGCGGACGCAGCTTGAGCCGCTCCAGCAGGCGTTGGGTCAGGCGCAGGCTGACATCAGCGCGCTGACCATGGAACGCGATCAGTTGGCGGCGCAGGTGCAAGCGGGCGGCAATGGCGCGCAGCTCAAGCAGCAGATTCAGACGTTGACCGCGCAGATCCAGAAGGCCGAGGCAGACAAAACGGCCTTGAACCGGCAAGTGCAAACGTTGACCACCGAGAAATCAGGGCTGATGCAGCGCATCAACGGGCTGACGCAGACGATCAACGATCTGCAGCGCCAACTCCAGCAGGCGCAGAATAACCCCGCCCAGCCCGTGGAGCCTGACAAGCCGAATGGCCCAACCGTCGCCGGGGTGCCTGCGCCAGATATGAAAGACGTGGTGGATCAACTGCCTAAACACGCGATCAACCGCTATTTGTCGCGCGCGCTCGATAGAATCACTCACTTGACGATCCATCACAGCGCCGCGCCCGGCAATGTGGCAATCGAGACTATCGCTCGCTACCACGTCAACACCAACAACTGGCCGGGCATCGGCTACCATTTCACCGTGGAGCCGGACGGTACGATCTACCACGTCAACCGGCTCGAAACGATCTCCTACCATGCCGGGGTCGTCAACGACTACACGGTTGGCATCTGCCTCGAAGGGGATTTCCGCAAAGGCGCCATCCCCACGCCGCTGCAAATCCAGAATGGCGCGCACCTGGCCGCGTGGCTTGCAACCAAGCTGCGCATCCCCGTGGACAACATCATGGGCCACAAGGAGTTCCCCAAAAACCCGACCGAGTGTCCCGGCGATGACTGGGCAGTTGGGAAGCAGTGGAAGCTCCTGCTCCACGAGCGCATCCGCGCCATCTTAGGCGGCGACCTCACGCCCTCGGTGAAGACCCTTGGCCATTATGTGCTCTTCTGGCAGCGCGCTAACGAGTGGGCGCGCGAAGATTACGGCGCGGCCACCAATTATGTCGCCCGCTTCCGCCCCACCCTCGGCTTCTCGGCGGAAGACGCCCGTAACGCCCAGTACGTCACCATCGTCGGCGGGCCGGCCGGCGTCCCCGAAGAGGCGGATCAAATGCTCAAGAATGCCGGTTGTAAGGTCGAGCGCCTGGCTGGCCGCGATTTCGCGGATACCAAACGCATGTTGGACGATCTGGCCCAGCGCGGACAGCGCTTCCAGACCTTCGCCATGTGAGATGGCTGCGCCGATGATGACCCTGAGTGTGTTTCGACCGCGCGGCGCGCGCATCCTGAGCGGAAGGCCAGCGACGTGTGCTGGCCCGCAGTGGAAGGATGCGATCGCCTGATGACGCTAATTCACGAGGACGCCTACCAGGTGCGCCTGCCGGTTTTCGAAGGCCCGCTCGATCTATTGCTCCAACTGATCGAACGGGAGAAATTCGACATCAGCGTGGTCACGATCGCCGCGGTCACCGATCAATTTCTGGCCCACGTGCGACAGATCGAGGAGGTGCAGCCGCACATCCTGGCCGATTTTCTGGTGATGACCGCCCGGCTGGTCTGGATCAAGTCGCGCATCCTGATGCCCCAACCGGCGCCGGAGGATGACGAAGAGGAGGAGGATCCGGGTGAAGCATTAGCCCGGCAGCTCAAGGAGTACAAACGCTTCAAAGCGGCCGCGAAGCTGCTGCGCGAGATCGAGGAGCGCGGCCTGCACACCTATCCGCGCGTGGCGCCGCCGGAGTTGGACGCCCGCCTGGCCGAAGGCAGCATCATCCTGGCCGACCTGGTTGCGGCCGCGCAGCGTGCGCTGGTCGGTCTGCCGTCCGACGGTTTAAACCGTCCGCAGGTACCCGCCGGGGTCGTCATCCCGTTCACCCTGACCATTCGCGACCAGATCGGGCTGATCCGCGAGAAAACCGCCGGCGGCCGCAGCGTCACCTTCCGCTCCCTGCTCCACGGCCTGCGGGCCAGCGCGCGCCAACGCGTCGAGATCATCGTGACGCTGCTGGCCGTGCTCGAGTTGATCAAACGCCGCGAGATCAACGCCACGCAGGATGCCATGTTCGGAGAAATCATGCTCGTGCCGGCGCCGGGCGCCGAGGACCGGCGCGGGGCGAACGCCGACAACGGCGAGGAAACCGGCAACGACGAGGGCTAAGGGCTTGTCAAGGAATCACTTCCCGGTCTTGGCGAAGGAGCATCCTGAACGGAGCAGCCGGTTTCTTGGCTGCGCAGTCGAAGGATGCGGCCTTCGACTGCCAAAGCCATTCTGAGCGTGACCGCATCTTCGACTGCGACCTGCAAACCCCGCAGGTCTCCGCTCAGGATGCTTCGTGATCAGGGATGATCTGCATCCCCAGCCGGCGGGCGTGGAACCAGGAGAGGACGACCATGGTCAGGCTGGCGCCGATCAGATCCACCAGCAAATCGTTGATCGTCATCGTGCGGCCCGGCACGAAGCTCTGATGCAACTCGTCGCTCGCCCCATAGAGCACCGCCAGCAGGAGCGCCCCCGTCGCGGGATAACGCGTCCCCATCCCGCGCAGCGCCCACCACACCAGCGCGGCCAGCAGCCCATACGCGGCCAGGTGGCCGCCGACCTCCTCCAGCCCCGGCAGGCCGGGGGTCAGGTTGGGCAGGGACGACTGGGTTGACAACACAAAGATCACCCCCATCCAGACCACGACGGCGGCCCACCGAAAACCCACGTGTGCACCGATCCTCACAAGCATATCGCTATTCCACGCTTTCATTGAACGCCCGATCATACGCCGCGGTTGCGACGTGCGCTAGGCGGTCCCAAGTGAATCGCTCGGCCACGCGCGCCCGCGCCGCAGCCCCCAACTGCGCTCGGCGCTCCGCATCCGCCAACAGGGCCGTCACTTCCCGCGCAAACGCAGCCTGATCGCCCGCCGCGATCAGAACCCCCGCGTCGCCGAGGGTGGCCGGCAACTCCCCCACCGCGTAGGCGACCACCGGCAGCCCGGCGGCCATCAGCTCAAGCACCTTGACGCTGTGCCGCGCCCGATTGGCGAGGGTGTCGTCCCACGGCACGAGCGCCGCCTGCGCAGCCGCCCATATCTCCGGCAACTGCGCCGGCTCGACCCACCCGGCCACGGTGACGCCGGGCGCATCCGCCAGCCCGCGCTCCTCCCCGGCCACCCCGCGGCCCACCACCGTCAGATGCGCGTCGGGACGCGCCGCGCGGACGTGAGCCCAGATGGCCCGGACTTCATCGGCGCGCACGCCGGCAAAGCGCGTGTAAAGGATGGCGGATGGCGACTCAGCGGTTGAAACCGCAGTTACCGTCGCCAAGCTGACCTGCGTCGGCTGTTCCACCCCGCGCGCCACGCCGTTATGCAAAACAAAGACCCGTTCCGGAGCCGCGCCAAAGGCGATCGCACGTTGGCGCAGGCACTCGCTGGTCACCGTCCACGCGGCGGCGTGAGAGAGGCCATGGCGTTCCTGCCAGGCGAAGACGCGCTTCTGGAGCGGTGAATAGCCCGTGCGCGGGTCGTCGTTCCAGCCGCCCGGCCCTTCCCAATCGTCGCTGTCCACCACCAGCGGCGGGCCAGATGGGGTTAGCCAGAGGGCCGTCGCGACCAGGCCGGATGGTCCCTTCGGCTTGAACGCGTGGACGAGGTCGGGCTGCCAGGCGCGCACCGCCCGGAGCAGCCGCCAGGCCAGCGCGGCGTGCCAGGCCGGCCCGGCCGCGGCGTGCGGCAGCGCCACGTTGATGACCTCCGCCCCGGCCTCATGCCACCGCCGGCCGGAGTCTTCGGGGCTGTCGTAGGGGGGGATGAAAACCGCCAGCGTGTATCCCCGGCGCGCCAACGCCCGCGCCAGCGGCAGCACGCGGGCGCGTGTGGTCCCTTTGGCGCGCAGGCCGAAGGGCGCGACGAACGCGATCCGCCGGCGCGCCGTTGTCACTGCGGCTCCAGATTGTACGTCAGTCCCGTGATCCACCACCGACCAGCGCGCCTGGCGAAGCTCCAGCGGTCGCCGCCGGGAGACACCTCCTGGCCGATACGCGTCGTGCTGACCGCGGTAGCCTGGTCGCCGTCAATCGTGATCTCGATATCGCTGGGGCTGTTCACCGCGGGGTTGCCGGGGAACACCAGCAGCATATAGCGCTCCCGGATGGCGTCACGCCCGCGCCAGCGCGCGTCATCGCCGGGCTGGTCGGGGGTGTGCTTCGCGTCGGTAATCACCGCATCCAGCGCCCACAGGTTGGTCAGCCCGGCGATGTCCTGGCGCACGACCCCCTGGCCTTCCAGCAGGATGAGCTGGCGGATCGCCTCGGCATCGTCCGCGGGCTGCGGCCAGGGCGTGGCGGGGGCCGGCGTCGGGCCGCGGCCTGGCGCGGGCGCGGTCACAGGCGCGGCGCAGCCGACCAGGATAAGGCAAGCCAGGGCCACGAGCGCGCGATAGCCGGCCCGGAGAACCGGCCGCGGATGAACACAGATCCGCGCGGATGTAGAGAAAAATCTGTATTCTACGCGATCCATCTCACCTCCGGTGCGCATGGTAGCATGTCCGGGGAGACGCGTCAAAAATGTACGCGCTCGTCGCGCGCCGTTCACGATTTGCGCATTCGGGGAGGTTGGGCTATAATGCGCTTCGTCCAAGCCGTCTATCCACCGACGGCTAAGTTTATTTGTGGCTGTCCCCCTGGCGCCGGCGGCGCTTCTTTTTTTGCCATGCGCTGGCGTGCGGGGTGTGATGGCCGCAGACCAACGCACGATGCAGTTTGAGGAACAACGTTCATGCAAGATTCGCACAGCACCTACCTGACGGCCGAGGGGATCAAGAAGCTCCAGGAGGAATTGGAGCATCTGACCACTGTCCGCCGCCCCGAGATTGCCCGTCAGATCGCCGAGGCCAAGGCGGATGGCGATCTCTCTGAAAACGCCGGCTATGAGGAAGCCAAGAACGCGCAGGCGTTCAACGAAGGTCGGATCCTCACCCTGAAGACCATCCTCTCGAACGCCGTCGTGATCCGCGAGAATGGGTCCAAGGAGACGGTGGATGTCGGATGTAAGGTGACGATCCGCGATGTTGCATTCGGCGATGATGAGACGTATACGATCGTTGGCTCCACCGAGGTAGATCCTGGCAATGGGCGGATTTCGCTCAAATCCCCGATTGGCCGGGCGCTCATGGGGCATCGGATCGGTGATATCGTTGATGTTCAGACGCCGAGCGGCAGCGTCGAATTCGAAATCGTCGGCATCGGTTGAGTGGGTCGGAGCGGTGCAACAGGAGTCAGTGAGTACACGAGTGAACGAAAACGATCTCAACGAACAGCAACTCATCCGCCGGCAGAAGCTGCGCGAGCTTCAGGCCGCAGAACGCGATCCCTATGTCTCGCGCCTGCCCTGGCCGCGCACCCATACCGCCGCCGAGGCCAGCGCGGCGCACACCGCGGGCCGGCTGACGCACGGGGAGGAGGTCGGGCTGGTTGGCCGCCTGATGACGGTGCGCATCATGGGCAAGGCCGCCTTCGCCCACATCGAAGATGGCAGCGGCCGCATCCAGATCTATCTCCGCCGCGAGGTCGTCGGCGCAGTGGTCTACGACGAACTGTTCAAGAAGATGGTGGATCTGGGCGATTTCGTGACGGTCAAGGGGGGCATGTTCACCACGCGCACGGGCGAGCCGACCTGCGAGGTGCGCAGTCTGGCGCTGATCGGCAAAACGCTCAATCCGTTGCCCGACAAATGGCACGGCGTGCGCGATGTCGAGACCCGCTACCGTCAACGCTATGTGGACCTGTTCGCCAACCCCGAGGTGCGCGATGTCTTCGTCACGCGCGCGGCCATCGTCAAGGCGATCCGCCGCTACCTGGATGACAACGGCTTTCTGGAAGTTGAGACGCCGGTGCTCCAACCGATCTACGGCGGCGCGGCCGCGCGACCGTTCGTCACGCACCACAATCAGCTCGACCAGGACCTTTTCTTGCGGATCAGCTTCGAGTTGTATCTCAAGCGGCTGTTGGTGGGCGGCTATGAGCGGGTGTACGAGATCGGTCGCGATTTTCGCAACGAGGGGATCAGCTTCAAGCACAACCCGGAATTCACGCAGCTTGAGTGGTACGAGGCGTACACCGATTATCACGGCGTGATGCGCCGCGTCGAGGAGCTGCTGGTCGCCGTTGCCGCGGCGCTGGGCCGGGGCATGACCTTAAGCTACAATGGGCAGGCGATTGACCTGACCCCGCCGTGGCGCCGCATCACCATGCGCGATGCGATCCGCCAGGCGACCGGGATTGACTATCAGGCGCACCCCGCCGCGCGCGACCTGGCCGACGCCATGCGCACGGCCGGCCTGCGGCCTGAACAGACGGCATCGCGCGGCAAGCTAATTGACCAGCTTTTCGGCGATCATGTCGAGCCAACGCTGATCCAGCCGACCTTCGTCATGGATTACCCGGTGGATATCAGCCCGCTGGCGAAGAAGAAGGCGGATGATCCGACGACGGTCGAGCGGTTTGAGTACTTCATCGGTGGGCTGGAATGTGGCAACGCGTTCACCGAACTGAACGACCCGCTTGACCAGCGCGCCCGTTTCGTGGAATTGCGCGACGCCGTGGCCGGGGCGGACGAGAACAGCCATCCGCTGGACGAGGACTTCCTCAACGCGCTCTCTTTCGGCATGCCGCCCACCGGGGGCTTCGGCACCGGCATTGACCGCCTGACCATGCTCTTCACGGACAAACAGAGCATCCGCGAGGTGATCCTCTTCCCCCACCTGCGAACGAGTTGAGCGGAGATCAGGAGGCAGGGGTCGGGCATCAGGCGACAGTCGCGGTTTTGACAATACGGCAGAGTTAGTTATAATAGATCGTGTTGCGGGTATAGTTCAGCGGTAGAACGTCAGCTTCCCAAGCTGAATGTCACCGGTTCGAATCCGGTTACCCGCTTGCCCCTAGCCTCTGGTGTGTCCGCGTCACCATGCTTCCGCCCGTCGTAGGCGCGCCCCCCGTGGGGGGTGGCTGTCCACTGGGCAAACAAAAGCCGTCAATAATCTATAGAGCAGGCCAATCCTTCTGCGCGAAACACTATTGCACCATTCAACGCGAATGCACGCGGATAGCTCTTCTGCTGCTGATGCACCGGAGAGCCAGCCGACGGGGATAGGCGCTAACGTCGCGCCGCCGCGACCACCTCGCGGATAGCGGCGACCACCAGTTCCGGCTGGTCCACCTGAATGTAGTGCCCGCTCTTCTCCGTCACCACCAGCTTGCCCCTGGGCGAGAGCGCGGCCAACTCGGCCTGGAGGCGGGGCGCCAACGCCTTGAACTGCTCCACATCTGCGGCCGAGATGCCGCGACCCGCCGAAATCGGCGTCTGGCCCGCCGCGAGCACCGCCAGCGGGATGTCGCCCAGGGTTGTGATCCTGGCCGCGGCCACGGCCGCTATGTTCCCCTCCGCAGCCGCGGTTTCATCGGCGATCGCCTCGAAGGACTTGCTGTCAGCACAAGCCAGCCCCACATACGCCTCTCGGACGCTTTCGGGCAGCGGGGTGGGCCACGCGATGCGGCCACCTTCGGCAAGCAACGCCAGAATGCCGATGGCGTTCAGCTTCGCGAACAGGCGCATACCGAAGACCATCATCTTCTGACTCTGTTGCTGCACGCGCTGGAGAGCTGCCGGGAAGCGCGCGGTCTGTTCTTCGTGCGTCGCGTCCACCAACACCATCCCCACGACCTGATCGGGATGCCGATGGGCATAATAGCGCGCGTATAGCCCGCCGATCGAGTTGCCGACCAGCACGTAGGGCGGTTTCACGCCTGCCCGCTCCAACAGGACCGCCAGTTCGTCCGTGATGGCCTCGACCGTGCGCGGCTTCGGGCTTTTGTCGCTCCACCCCAGTCCCGCCCGGTCATAAGTGCAGACGCGGGCGAACTTCGCCACCTCGGGCTGCACCGCCGCCCAGATCAGGCCGGATTCCCCATTCGGCGTCTCCAGCACGATGGTCGGCGCGCCCGGCCGGCCTTCGCCCTGGCAGGCGATGTGCAGCCGATAGCCTCCCACATCCACCATCTGGCCGAGCGGAGGGTGCCTGGCCGCCAATCTGGCCTTGGCCTTTGAGCCGAACTGCCAGGCCAGGCCGACCAGGAGCACCAGAAACAAGACGACGCCCCCTGCGATGATGATGCCTTTCATGGTCAAAGCCTCCTCTTTCGGTTAACCTTCAAGCTCGCCGCAGCGCATGGACAACAGTGACAACCCCAAATCCCGCAGCTTGGACATCAAGCCGTACAGAGCGGCCTGATCCAGGATCGAGCCAGCCAGCACCGTCTCGTCTTGATCGGGGTGGCTGATAGTCAGACCATCCAGCCATTCCGACCAGCGCTCGTCAATGCGTCCCTTGACCCGGATTTCAACCTGCTGCATGGGTTGGCTCCTGAATGATTTGGGTGTATTCAAACGAGGAGGAAAAAGGGCGTCAAGCTCACTGGAAAGCAGAACCACGCCGCGGCGATCGCCTGGCCCGGGACGGACTTCCAGGTGAACGAGAGATAGAGTGCGACGGCGAACACGCCGACGGGGAGGGCCAGGCTGACCCATTCCAAGATCCGCATCCACTTGTGGAAGCTCTGCTTTGCTGGTGGCTGCTGCGCTACGTACTCGGCCAACTGCGCCCGCAGATTCGGCTTCAGCCCGACCGTTGATCCTGTTTCGGAAAGACTCACTGCGCTATTCATGAATGACCTCCTACCTGGTTGAGTGTGATATCCGTGTGCTTCCACGGTTCTGATGGCATCATAGCGATCAACCGGGTGGAGTGTCATCTATCTGGGGATAGATTGGGGGTTTATCTGCTTGATGGCTGTTCCGCGAATAACCCCACCATGTAATCGTATTCGCTATTGCGCTCCCTGAACAGAATGTGCGCAGCAGCGAACTTCTCCCGATCCCACGATCCAACCAGGCACTGCCCGCGGCGACCCGTATCGCCAAAGGCCTTGAGAAGACCGATATTTGCGGCGCCATCAATGTCCCGGTCTCGGCTCGCCAACTCCATCCTCCCAGCCTGCCGATGCTCCCTCGGTTTCTCGTGCCTCGAACTGGACGCCTGCCTACAGCGCGGCCGGGCGCTGTGTTGTATCATGGGAACATACATCATACAAGCCCTGAACAAGGCAATCGTCCTGGCGCTTTTCGGCGCCTAACGTCAAACAAGGAGCGAGCGACGAGATGGCCGAGCAAGATCCGTTGAAGAACCTGAACCATTTGCAGCGTTATCTGGTGGAGGAGTACATCGAGGATTACCAGGAAGGCGCGATGACCCGCCGGCAGGCGCTCAAGTACATCGCCGCGGTGATGGGCAGCCTCGCGGTTGCCACCACGGTGCTGGCGGGCTGCGCGCCCGTGCCGGCCGCGGCTCCAACCGCCGCGCCGCAGCCGACCGCCGTCCCACCTACTATCGCGGTCGCCAAAGCCGCGACGACGGTCGCGCCCACGGTCGCGGCATCACCCACGCCTGCGCAGATCGCGGCCACTGCGACCCAGGCCGTCTTGACGACCACGGCCACCGCGCCCACACCGACGCCGGTCCCCGTGCCGCCGGGCGTGCGCGTGCCGGCCGACGATCCGGCCGTCGAAGGGAGCATGGTGTCGTTTCCGGGGGATGGGTTCTCGATCATCGCGTATCAGACCAGACCCAAGGGCAATGGCCCGTTCCCCGCCATCGTGGTCGCGCACGAAAACCGCGGCCTGACCGACTATATCCAGGATGTGGCGCGGCGGCTGGCGAAGGCCGGCTACGTGGCGTTGGCAGTGGATCTGCTCTCCAAGCAGGGCGGCACCGCCAAGGTGACCGATCCGGCCCAGATCCCGGCGGCGCTCAGCGGCGCTTCGCCCGATCAGCTTGCCGCCCACTATCTGGCCGGCATCAAGTACCTGCAGGGGTTGGTCTTCGTCCAGAAGGAGCGCGTGGGCATGGTCGGTTTCTGCTTCGGCGGCGGCATGACCTGGCTGACGGCCACGAAGTCACCCGACCTGAAGGCTGCCGTACCGTACTACGGCCCGAACCCGCCATTGGAGGGCGTGCCCAACATCAAGGCCGCTGTCCTGGCCATGTACGGTGAGACCGATGCGCGCATCAACGCGGGCATCCCGGCCATCGAAGAGGCGATGAAGAAGAACGATAAGATCTTCGAGAAGATGATCTATCCTGGCGCGGGACACGCGTTCCACAACGACACCGGCCGCGCCTACAACCCGCAAGCCGCCGAGGATGCGTGGAAGCGCACGCTGGAATGGTTTGCAAAGTACGTCAAGGGCTAGCCGAGAGGAGCGCGATGGAAGAGCGGCTCCTGACGCGCCATCCTGACCCGGCCAAACAGGGCGTCAACATCAGCAAGGCCAAACACGAGGCAGTGCGCCAGGCGATCGTGGATGCGTTGCAAACCGCTTTGGAATTGCTGTGTGCGATTTGACGCATGGCCGCGATCCGGTATAATGTGTGCAAGAGGTTGTGAAGTGAGCGGGACGTCTTCGGTCAGCGGATCGAACTCTATGGCGATGCCCATGCGCAGCTACGTGCTGCGCATGAAAACGCGTTCGCCATCCGCCGGCTGAGAAGTCTACTGTTTAGTTTTCCGAGGGCTGCCCGGTGGGGCAGCCCTTTTTTGTTGGTTCTTCGTTGTCCGTCGTTCTTGATCCTTCGCCATCCATCAGGAGTCCAGCCATGCACACGCCATCCTCTCCCTATTTCATCTCTACCTCCATCCCCTACGTCAACGGCCGACCGCACATCGGCCACGCGATGGAATACGTGCTGACTGATGCGCTGGCGCGCGGCCATCGCCTGTTCGGAGATGATGTCTGGTTCACCACCGGCGCGGACGAGAACAGCCTGAAGAATGTCCAGGCCGCGGAGAAGGAGGGGATCCCGGTCGCCGACCTGGTGGCGCGCAACGCGGGCGTCTTCCGCGACCTGGCCGACCGGCTGGGCACCTCCTACGACAGCTTCCTGCGCACCAGCATCGCGGCGGAACACGTGGCCGGCGTGCGCAAACTGTGGGAGGCGTGTGCGGCGCGTGGCGACATCTACCGGGGGAGCTATCGCGGGCTATACTGTGTGGGGTGCGAGCAGTTCTACACCGAGGAGGAGCTGGTCGGCGGGGTCTGCCCCGAACACCTGACCGCGCCCGAGGTGGTCGAGGAGGAGAACTACTTCTTCCGGCTTTCCCGTTACGCCGGGCCGCTGATCGCGCTGATCGAGCGCGACCAACTGCGGGTGTGGCCCCCGGCGCGCAAGAATGAAATCTTGAGCTTCCTGCGCGGCGGGCTGACCGATCTGAGCGTCTCCCGCTCGAAGGCGCGTGCGCGCGGCTGGGGCATCCCGGCGCCGGGCGACCCCGACCAGGTGGTTTACGTCTGGTTCGACGCGCTGGCGAACTACATCACGGTGCTGGGCTATGCCGATGAAACACCGGACTACCACCGATACTGGACTGCCAACCCCCGCCGCGTCCACGTCATCGGCAAGGGGATCCTGCGCTTCCATGCGGTCTACTGGCCGGCGTTCCTGCTTTCAGCCGGCGCGCCGTTGCCCACCACGCTCGTCGTCCACGGCTACCTGACGATGGAAGGCCAGAAGATGAGTAAATCGCTGGGCAATGTGGTGGATCCCGCCGAAATCGCCGAGACCTTCGGGCAGGATGCGCTGCGCTACTTCCTGCTGCGCCACACCCCGGCCGCCGATGACAGCGACTTCTCGCAAAGCCGGCTGGAGCTGGCCTACAACAGCGAACTGGCGGATCAACTGGGCAACCTGCTCAGCCGGACGGTGAGCATGGTGGTCAAATACTGCGATGGCGTCGTGCCTGCGCCGGCCGCGGTGGATGAGGGCACGCGGCGGCTGGTTGAGCTGGGCGATCGGCTGCGGGAACGGGTGCGGGATGCGGTCGAGCGTTTTGCGCTCCACGAGGCGCTGGGGGCGATCTGGGAGCTGATCGCCGCGGCGAACAAGTATGTGGTCGAGGTGTCGCCGTGGATGCTGGCAAAGGCGCGGGCCGCGGGCGACGCGGCCGCCGGCGAGAAGCTGGCGACCGCGCTCTACGCGCTGGTCGAGGTGCTGCGGCTGGCCGCGGTCTTCTGCCAGCCGTTCATCCCGGCCGCGGCCGAACGGATCGCGGCGCAGTTGGGGCTGGCCGACGATTGGCGCGGAGAATCACAAGCGTGGGGCGGCTACGCGCCGGGGACGCGCGTGCGGCCGGGGCCGGCGCTGTTTCCGAAGAAGTAGGCGGCTGGACGCGCCAGGCGGAATGAGTCAGCGGCTACCGCGCCATGCCACTCGCCGCGCTGATCGAGTTGGCCGACTTCTCGCGACTGATGGCCACCATCCACGGGCCATCCGCCTCCAAGACGATAGACCCGGTCCAGCCATCGGGAAGCTGCATGTCTGCGCTTTGGTTACGGCCGACCGAGGCGTATGGCGCCAGATCATAGGTCATCGGCGTCCCAGAGACGTTGCCCCCGGCGTCATAGTACCTGGCGATGACATGGAGCCAACCTCCCGGATTGGTGTTCTGAATCAAGTAGCTGGTGGTGCGGTCGGCAGCATTTTTCGCGCCGCGCGGAAGCACGACCGTGCGCGTCGCTGTGCTCGCCGCGTTATAGGCGAAGACCCCCGCGTCCGGCTGGCTGCCCGTGGCGATAGCGGCCAGCGGTTGACCATTGGTGCTGACGATCCGCGCCGCACCCATCCAACCATCATACAAACCTGGCACGGCGGCAAGGTTGACGCCGGCCGCTCGCTGCCCATCCAGAGAAGCGCCATTGTTGAGCAGATATGTCGTACGCCAAACCCCGCTACGATCATAGAAGCGCACTTCCACTCCTGTAGGCGTCAAACCGATATTCTGCACCACGATGCCGCTGGTCGTATTGTAGGCGGCCCGATAGAGCGCGGCTGCGTAAAGCGTGGCGGCGCCATCCCCGGCTGCGTTCGCAGTGCGCGTACGCCCGTCGGTGTAGACGTCAAGCACACTTGCCGCAAGCGGCGCGGCTGTCGGAACGGTGTGGATCTCGACTGCGCCGACCCAGGGGGTGGAGCCGAACACCACGCTGGGACTCACATCAACCCGACCGTTGCTTGGTATAGAGGCACTCCACGCACCGTCGGGATATCCTGCGCGCCCACGGAAGGTGAATGCCAGAGACGCGCTGATCAGTGTGGCCCTGACCTGTATGACCGAATTACAGTTGTAGATGTTGCTATAGATGGCCGGTGCGTACATGAATCTAGCGACTTGTGCGAAAGCCGGATCACCGGTTCCGCCGGCAAGCATACCGCCGTCGGCATCCAAGCCGTTCGACTTGTTATGCACAACGGCCACATCCACTTCCTCGCCGCCGCCGATAGTCGCGGTCCCACGCGTCCCTGCGGGGATACGATTGGACTCCGACACCGGAATCCGGCACTACTGGTTCGGAAGCAGAGAGCAGACGTCAGAGACTTTGGGCGTGGCGCCGCCGCCAACATCGAAGTAGTGAATCGTCGCGTTCAGGGGTTCTGCGCCCTCATTGCGCATATAGATTTCTGTGGCCCAACCATCCACATTGCGCAAGTCGGACAGATAGGTGGCGTTTTTGACCCAGGCGATACCCAATTCATTAGTAGATTCGGTGGTCGAAGGGTCCTTGCGAATCTCGATCCGGTAACTGCCCGTCTCCGGTGCAACGAAATCAACGATCTCGTAGTTATTATCCCAACTCAGTGAGGTTCCGACCTCGGCGTTTGATGGCGCCCACACGCGCAGGTCGAAGTCGCTGGCGAGCACATCATTGGCCACCGTTGGGTAGGCAGGAGGCGGGTCGGCCAGCGACCACCAGGCGATGGCGACCCGTATCCGCTCGCCGCGTGCCGCACCGAAGGTCTCGTTGAGCGAACCGCCCGGACTGGGGTAGTTGCTCTGCGTCCCGATCGCCCACCAACTGGGGCCACTGCAGTCCACGCCATCGCCTGCACGGTACTGGGCGACGTTGCCTGCCAGGGCCGCATCGATGGAGCCGGCGCCGTCCTCGTCGCTCAGGCGGCCGTAGCCTTCGACGTTGTGGACCGCTGAGGCCATGAGGATCGCTTTGACCGCGGTCGGTTGGTCGGCGAGCTGCGCGTTGCGCTGCATCAGCAGCGCGGCCAGTCCCGCTACCTGGGGCGCGGCAAGACTGGTACCAGAAGACGTCAGTGGGTTGTTGTGCAAACCGAGCGCGGTGATGTCCTGTGCGGGCGCGGCCACCTCCGGCTTCTGCCGGTCGCCGTGCGGGCTGCCGGGATCGCGATAGGAGGATCCGTAGTCAGGGGTTTGACCTGGCACATAAAACATCGTGTCGTCGGCCCAATCGGCCGTACCGTGGTCATTGATCCCGCCAACCGTGATCACATTCCAACCCTTGGCCGGCGAGCACACGTATTCTTGGCGGCGGTTTCCCGCCGCTGTCGTGATGGTAGCGTGTCTTGTACGCGCCGTATAGTCGAAGGCTCTGTCCAGCCAGTCGAGATCCGGTGTGTTGTTGTACCAACATTCGCTCAGGTTCGCGATTACTGCGCCCTGGTCGAGCGCCCAGTTCAGGGCGAAATGCTGGTTGGGCTGTTGGCCGTTCTCGCCGGCGCTCAGGATGGTGGCGCCGGGCGCTATCCCCCGGTAAGCGCTGTGGAAACTGGCCGCAGCGCTTGCCACAGCCGTAGTGTGATCCTGGTCGCCGTTATCGGCGAGCAGGCGGGTGCCTGATCGGTGCAGGAACGTGTTGTTCAGGGCCACGTTGCCGTGTTCAACGATGGCGATGGTCTGCGGGATGTTCGGTTCGGCGACGCCGTTGATGCCCAGCGCGGTCCAGAGGGGCGCGACGCGGTCGGTGGGCACGGCTGTGTCCAGCGCTGGTTCCGCGATTCCTTCGACCAGGTACAGCACCTCCACATCCTCGCGTTGGGCGAGGGCCAGGAGCGCGCTTTTGGTCAGCGTGACCATAACCGAGGGCAGCAGGCTATAGCTCTGGACAGGCACGGCCTGGCTCTCCAGGTGCGCGATCAGCGGCCGAACTCTGGCGGCAATGTCCTCCTGCTTCAGTTGCTCGTACTCCTGTTTGACGCGCCGGACCAGGGCTGGATCGGACAGGTCAAGGAGCGGCGCGTGGCGGGTCAGGGCCTCTCGTACTTCGGGGTAGCGACTGGCCAGCACTTGCTGCAGTTCTTCCTCGTTGCGGCCGCGCACGCCGCCTACCCAAATGGTGACGGGCAGAACCTCCTGCTCGTCCGCAGTCTGCAATCGCTCGTAGAGCGGCCGATCATATTTGCCGTAGCGCCTCTGGCGCGCTTCGGCGTCAGCACGTTCCACGGCTGCAATGTCTTCGGTGATGCTGCTATCGCTCAGATCAAGCATCAGGCGGAATGCGCGGGAGGCGTCGCGTTCGAGGATGGTGTAAGCGGCATAGCGTTGATCGAGGAAGAAGTAATCTCTCCGGTGCATCTGACCGATCTCGAGCTTCTCCAGGGGGATGCCGTGGCGCTGCGCCACGTATCGCAGGGCGGCGACATCTTGCGGCGATGGTGTGGGTACAGGTGTTGGCGCAACCGACGGCGTGGGCAGCGGAGAGACGAATGCGGCGAGGGTCGGAACGTTGGGCACGGCATCCGCCCGCAGTTGCAGCGTATCGCCCTGCCAGGCTGCGAAGCCCAGTACAACAGCGCCCAGTAACAGGGCTTTCCAGAACCACTTATTACGCATAGGATTTTCCTCCTTATCGGGATGAGCAGCTCAAAGGCGATTCTCAACGCTGTGGGGTGGGAGTCAGTCGTCGGATTTCTGGCGGTGGCGTGGGGGTTAGCGTCTGGCTCTCAAGCACTAGCTCTGCCTCCTGAAGGGATCCGCCATCCCGCAACACTTTGACCACATGATACGGTTTACTGTTCGCTGCAGTAACGGCATAATAGGGACTGGGCACCCAGAACTGGACGTGAACCACCAGCCTCTCGCCCCACCGGGTAACCCGTTGGATGATCACGTCGTATCCGGAGCTACCAAAGTGCCCGCGAAACAAAGCGATCGCGAAGTAGCGCTGGTAATCAAGCTGCGCCAGCGTCTGCTGCGCCTGAGGGCTGACCCAGCCGATCAGTCGCGATGCCCCTTCCGCTGAGGTGATAAGGAACAGGCGCTGAGGTTCGGATGGATGGAACTGATAGTACTCGCTGAAATCGCTCCGTTCGATGGTCTCGAAGGGGAGATCACGCTCAATCGGTGCAGGTGACGGCGCAACTCGGGTTGGTGTTTCTGTTGGCCCGGCCGTCGGTAGTGCAGGGTTGCTCGTGCAGCCGACCAGCAGCCACAAAGCGACCAGAATGACCGCTACAAAGGATCTCTGCCATGTATTCATGTTTTTCTCCCTGCGCAGATCGGCCAGGGTCGGCGCGGCGGGCGCGTCATCGACCCACAGTTGCGACGTACGGCCCTGCCAGGCTGCGAAGCCCAGTACAACAGCGCCCAGTAACAGGGCTTTCCAGAACCACTTGTTATGCATGGGATCTTCCTCCTTTCGGGATGAGTCGCTCAAGAACGGGCCTCAACGCTGCAAAGTCGGCGTCAGCCGCCGGATTTCTGGCGGTGGCGTGGGAGTTAGCGTCTGGCTTTCGAGTACCAACTCGGCCTCCTGAAGGGGCCCACCATCCCGCAACACTCTGACCACATGGTACGGCTGGCTTGCCGCCGCCGTGACCGCATAGTAGGGGCTGGGCGCCCAGAACTGGACGTGAACGACCAGTCTGTCATCCTGCCGGGCAACGCGCTGGATGATCGCGTCGTATCCCGAGCTGCCAAATCTCCCTCGAAACAAGGCGATCACAAAGTAGCGCTGGTAGTCGAGCTGCGCCAGCGCTTCCTGAGCCTGCGGGCTCACCCAGCCGGCCAGCCGGGACGCCTCCCCGGCAGACGCGATCAGAAAGGTGTGTTGCGGTTCGCTGGGATGCAGCGCATAGTACTCGCTGTGGTCGCTCCTTTCGATGGACTCGAAGGGGAGATCGCGCTCAGCGGGCGCGGGCGACGGCGCAACTTGGGTCGGTGTTCCTGTTGGCGCGGCTGTCGGTAGTGCAGGGTTGCTCATGCAGCCGGCGAGCAGCCACAAGGCGACCAGGAGGGCCGCCACAAAGAAGCGCTGCCATGCATTCACATTTCCCTCCTTGTACAGATGAACCAGGATCACAGGCGTTGCCGGGAGCACGCTACCCGTCTGGTCAGGGGATGAAATGCGTGTGCTCTGCCACCTCCTTTTCGTTGAGGACGAGGACGAAGCGGATATCTCTGCCCCACTCGCCGGCGTCGGTCCTTGATACGGTCACCAAATGGTAGGGGAATGCGGCAACGGCCGGAGCGCCTCCTTTCAGGGGGGACAAATCAAAGCGAGCGTATACTGCCACCGTGTCAGCCTGGCGAGTGATACCAGTTATCTCTGGACGCGGGTCCGGCTGTGTTGTGGGGGCCGCCTTACGAAACACTAACACCGCAAAGTCCCGCTGGTAATCCACCGCTCGTAACTCAGCCGTCACAGCGTCGCTCAAACGTAGCTCCACATCCGCGACCTGCGACTTCGGTTTCTGGATCTCCTCCATGCTAGTAATGACGAAGAAATCAACTCGCCCAAAGAGGTCGGTCTTGGAGAACAGGTTGAAGCTGATGTCCCATGAGATGCTCCTGAAGGGGAGTAGGCGCTCCCCCGCTGCGGCGGGTAATGCCGGACTCGGCGACGGCAGCGATGTACGTGCGGGCGCGGTTGACTGCCTGCCAGGTTGGGCCTGACAGGCGGACAGCAGCAGGGCCGCAACGAGCAGGACCAACAGTGTCCAGCGTCCCAGGTCGTAAATCCGCTTCTCATTCATGATATGGCCTCCGATAGCTGGCGCTGTCAGCAGTACAATGAGAATCCCAAGCCATCTGATGTGCGGCGATCCTGTCTCTTTCCGGGCCACAGGGAACAGCACTGATCTGCTGCGCAGTTCGGCTGTCCTGCCCAGCCGCCGCCAAAAAGCGCCGCGCGGTCAGGCATACGGGCGCCGCCAGCGCGCTCGCTCAGCCGGCGACTTGCCAGTGATTCCCGCCTTAGGGGGCGCGGGGGGACATGCTCCTTCGCATTGCGGCGCTCCCCGGAACTCAACCGATTTCAGTTACAGTTTATCACGACATGTATCAGTTGTCAATAGCCGCAATCTGTGCCCAACCAGTGGATTTGTGCTATCCTGACCCCATCGCAAATGGATGGCAGTCCGGACCGGCGCAGCACGATCAGCGACGCGCCGGCATACGGCACGAAACTGTTATGCACCGCGCCCTGAGCACGTCGAAGGGTGGTGCTTCGGCACGCGCCGCTCGTTGCGACTCGGGCGCCATCGCGGGATCACGACGCAGCAGCCCAGGCGAAGGCGCGCACCGCCGGTGACGCGATCGCTGGCGCGCGGCCGGCGACATCACTCTACGCGCTGGTCGAGGCGCTGCGGCTGGCCGCGATTTTCTGCCAGCCGTTCATCCCGTCTGCGGCCAGCCGGATTGCAGCGCAGTTGGGGCTGGCTGACGACTGGCGCGAGGGATCACGGGCGTGGGGCGGCTACGCGCCGGGGACGCGCGTACGGCCGGGGCCGGCGCTGTTCCCGAAACGATGACGCATCTGTTTGCGTTTTCGCAGCTTCGGATTACAATCAAGCAGTTGATCAGTAGTGGATGTTCGAGAGGAGAGACGAGATGGGACAAACTGCGACTGTGAGCTATCAACAAGATTTCTACGGCTGGTTGAACGCGACCGCGCGCCTGGTGCGCGAAGGGCGGTTCTCCGAAGTAGATGCCGGGTATCTTGCGGAGGAGTTGGAGGGCATGGGCCGAACTGAAAAGCGTGAACTGGTCAATCGGCTTGCGATCTTGCTGACGCATCTGCTGAAATGGCAATACCAGCCGGCGCGGCGCTCACGGAGCTGGCAGAACACGCTTGCCGTGCAGCGCAGCGATCTGCGCGATCTCCTGGAAGATAGCCCCAGCCTGCGCGCCGAGATCCCCGTCGCCATCCAAAAGGCGTACAGTCGTGCCCTCCTGCTGGTGGAGGAAGAAACAGGACTTGAAGCCAGCTCGCTGCCGCCGGCAAGCCCCTACACGTTCAGTCAGATCGCGGATAGTGGGTTCTTGCCGGAATAATCACCCATATACCGGGCAAGAGTAGCGCAAGATGCCATCTTGCGCTACATCTTTTTTACGCGGCAAACCGCACGCACACCGGCATCGGCACGGTGACCGCGTGGCCGGTCGGCGTGAGTTGGCCGGTCTCCCCATCCACGCGGAAGACCACCACATTGTCGCCATCCTGGTTCGCCGCCACCATGAACGCGCCGGACGGATCAAGGGCGAAGTGGCGGGGGAAGCTGCCTTGCGTCGGCTGATGCCCGGCCGATGTTAGCTTGCCCGTGGCCGGGTCGGCCGCGAAGCTGGCGATGCTGTCGTGCCCACGGTTCGACATGTAGACGAAGCGACCGGACGGCGCAACCGCCACCTCGGCCGGGTAGTTCGTACCCGTCCAGCCCGCCGGCAAGGTTCCGATCACCTGCACGTGTTCCAGCCGGCCCCGCTCAGCGTCCCAGGAGAAGACGGTCAGGGTCGAGTCCAACTCGCCGGTGACGTAGAGCCAGCGGCCGTCCGGGTGGAACGCGATGTGTCGCGGCCCCGCGCCGGGCGCCATAGCGACGGCCGGCGGATCGGCCGGCGCGAGTCGTCTGCCATCGAGATCAATCCGGTAGACCAACACCTGGTCGAGTCCCAGGTCGGCGGCGAGCACGTAGCGGCCGGTCGGGTCGAGCGCGACACAGTGGGCGTGCGGCCCTTCCTGACGGTCGGCCACCGGGCCGGGCGTCCCGGTGTGCTGGATCAGTTGCGCAGCCGGCTCCAAGCTGCCGTCCTCTCGCACGGGAATGACCGCCAGACTGCCGCTGACATAATTGGCGGCGAACAGCAGCCGGCCGCTGGGGTGCACGTTGAGGTGGCACGGCCCCGCGCCCATTGTCAACGAGTCGTTGAGGCGGGTCAGCGCGCCGGTCGCTGCGTCGCGCGCATACGCCACGGCCGCGCCGCCCGACCGCTGGCCGTGCTCGCGCACCTCGCTGGCCGCGTAGAGCACGCGGCCGTTCGGATGGAGGGTCAGCCAGGTCGGGTTGGCGATGCCAGGGGTGACGCCGGCCTGGGTCAGCGCGCCGGTGGCGGTGTCAAGATTGAAGCGGTAGATGCCCTCGGCGCGGCGGCCGAGCTTGGATTGGGCGGTGTAGGTACCGATGTAGAGAGTAATTAAGTTGGTCATAGTCAAAGGATCTCCCTGTGAAATGTTCGTGCTTCGCGTCCTTCGTCGGCTTCGCGCCTCCGTGATCCGCATCCTCACCACCGCGTCGCCTGGAACTTCCACCCCGGCTGCACCTTCTGCATCTCGATTTCGTCATCCCGTTTGGTCAGGCCGCAGCGCAGGTAGTTCGCGTGCAGCTTCGCCAGCGCGGCGCGATCCAACTCGATCCCCAGCCCCGGCTCGCGCGACACGGGCAGGCTGCCGTCCTCGAACTTGAACCGGCCGCCGACCAGCACTTCTTCGGACTGCCAGGGGTAGTGGGTGTCGCAGGCGTAGGCCAGGTTGGGCACGGCCGCGGCGAGATGGGTCATGGCCGCTAATGAGATGCCGACGTGGCTGTTGGAGTGCATCGAGAGGCCGCGACCGAACGTCTGGCAGATGCGCGCCAGCTCGACCGACGCCCGCAGCCCGCCCCAGAAGTGGTGGTCGCTCAGAATGATGTCTTCGGAGCCTAGCCGGATGCTGCCCGGCAGGTGCTCGAACGCGGTGGTGCACATGTTGGTCGCCAACGAGATGTTGACCGCCGCGCGCACCGTCGCCATGTTTTCCTGCCCGCGCACCGGGTCCTCGTAGTATTCGAGCGCGCCCGCCATCTGCCGGCCGGCCGCGATGGCCGTCTCCACCGTCCAGACCGCATTCGGGTCGAGGCGCAGCGGGATGTCCGGGCCGAACGCGTTGCGCAGCGCCAGGATGGCCGCGACTTCCTGATCGGGCGGGAAGACGCCGCCCTTCAACTTGAGCGATTTGAAGCCGAACTCGCGACACATCGCCTGGGCCTCGGCCACGATGCCGGCGGGATCGAGCGCGGCGCGCTGCCGGGCCGCGGCCCAGCCGGTCGCGGCCGGATCAATGCCGAACCCCAACTCGCCGCCCGCACCCTCGTACTTGTAGAACAGATAGGCCGAAAAGTCCACCCGGTCGCGCGCCCGGCCGCCGAGCAGGTCGCACACGGGCCGGCCGGTCGCCTTGCCCATGATATCGAAGCACGCGACCTCGATCGCACTGAAGACGTGGACGATCTGGCGGCGCCGCCAGCCCGTCAGGTTGTTCGGCTGATTGCCAGCGCCGAACCGCTCGACCAGGCCGCGGTAGATCGCGTTGTGCTGGAAGGGATCCTGGCCGACCAAAACCTCGGCCGCGGCCTGAAGCGCAGCGGTCGTCTCGGCGCGGCCGGGCACTTCGCCCAGCCCGCTGATGCCATCGTTCGTCACGACCTCGATGATCGTGCGCAGCGCGTAGGGCGCGTGCAGCCCGGCCGCGTTCAGCAGCGGCGGGTCGGTGATGGCGATGGGGGTGATGTGGATGTCTTGGATGTGCATGGTTTGGTGTCCTCGTCTGTAGTCTAGCGGGTCTTGCCATCTGTGTCAAACGCTTTCTGTGCGCACGCTCGTAAATGTCAGGCGAATCACTGATGGCGCTTTCCCGGCCATGATACGCTTTCGTTGAGTTTTGCTGTAGATCAATCACGTGACGAAAGGAAGGACACGATGGCTGTTCGATCTTCATCCGCTGAATGGAAGGGTACACTAAAGGAAGGCGCCGGTGTGATGCGACTGGGTAGTGGCGCGTATGAGGGGCCGTACATGTTCGCCTCGCGCTTCGAGCAGGCCCCGGCACGAATCCAGAGGAGTTGATTGGCGCGGCGCACGCGGGCTGTTTCTCGATGTTTCTGTCGGCGCTGCTGAGCAATAAGGGGTTTGTGCCTACCATCCGCACGATAGCGACGGTGCACCTCGAGGCCGGCCCGACGATTACGCGGATCGAGCTGGAGGCCGAAGCGCAGGTCCCCGGGATTGACGAGGCGACCTTCCAGCAGTTGGCTGAGGATGCCAAGGCGAAGTGCCCGGTCTCGAAGGCGCTGGCGGGGCCAGAGATCACCCTGCGGGCGAAGCTGCTGAAGTAGATTCTCCGATGCGGGCCAACCTCGCTAACGCGTCCTCCAGCAGCGCCGTCGCGCGGATTTCTCGCGCGACGGCGGATGCCGCGCCATATGCGGCGCGGCCGGCCACGCGATCACGCCGCGCCGCCGCTATCGCCCCTGCTTGCAGCAGGCAACGCGCCAGGTCGAGCCGGTTGCCGGTGTCGCGCGCAATCTGTACCGCCCGGCCGATATGCGTCTGAGCCGCCGCCAGGTCGCCGGCCTGCTGTGCGATCTGGCTGAGCGACAGCGAAAGGCTGGCGACGATGTAGGGCCGGTCCAATTCTTCCAACACTTGCTGGCAGCGCGCGACATGATCCAGCGCCGTGGTGGAATCGCCCTCCGCGGCGGCCAGCGTCGCCAGGTGATCGTGGATGCCGGTCAGCAGGTAGCGGCTGCCGGTCTGCCGGGCGATCGCCAGGCCGCGCGTCAGATGCGCCGCGGCTGTCGCTCGATTGCCGCGCAGGTATTCCAGATAGCCGGCGTTGTCCAGCGCCGCGCCGATGCCCCAGGCGTGCCCACTGTCCTCGTAGGCTTGCGCTGCGGCCAAAAACCACGCCACCGCCCGCGCCAGATCCCCCAGACCGTACCAGGCCGCGCCCAGGTAGAGCCGGGCGTGCCCGATATCGCGCAGGGGCGCCAGCCGCTCCAGCAGCGCCAACGCCTCTTCCGCCTCGCGGCGTGCGTTTTCGAACGCGCCGAGCCGGAACTCGAACGCCGCGTGCAGCGCCAGCGCGCGCCCCAGCGCGCGGCCGCCGTCCGCACGCGTTGCGTGGCGCGGCCGCAGCGCCTGCACCGCCTGATCAGTCAGTTCGACGCACTCACCATATCGTCCCTGGATGTCGAAGAAGTAAAGGAAGCTCTCCAGGAACGGCTCGATCAGCGCGGGATCGGCCCGCGCAACGCCCCACTCCCAGGCCGCCCGGATGTTGTCCGCCTCTTGGATCATCCAGGCCAACGCCTGGCGATCCTGCTTGCCGTGAAATTCGGGTTCATGTTGGCTGGTCAGCGCGGCAAAGTGACGGGCGTGGCGGTTGGCTGTCTGCGCGTAGACTGGCCCCTGCTGCGCCAGTCTGGCGCGGGCGAATTGTTGTATCAGCGGATGCATGTCATGGCGTCCCTGGCGATCCATCCGCAGCAGCGATTGGTCGGCAAGGAGCGTCAGCATGGCCGCGCTAGCATCGGCGACTGCGCTCGCGGCGGCCCGGTCGAACCCGCCCCGGCAGGCAGAAAGCTTCGCCAGAGCTGCCTGGGCCGTAGCATCCAGGCGCGTCCAGGAGTGCTCAAAGACGGCCGCCAGCGAGCGGTGGCGATCTGGCACGTCGCGGGCCGCGCTGGTGAGCAGCGATAATCCCTGCGCCAGCTCGTGAGCGATCTGGGCGGGCGTCAAGCCGCGCATCCATGCGGCCGCCAGCTCGATCGCCAGCGGCAACCCCTCGACAAGCCGACAGATCTGCGCGATGTCCGGCGTTGTCTCCGAGGTAAGCGCAAAATCGGGCCGCACGCGCTGGGCGCGCTGCACGAAGAGCTGCACCGCGGCGTAATCCGCTGGATCGCCCCCGTTGGCCGGATAGGGCAGGCCCTCAACATCGTACAACCACTCGGCAGCCAGGTTGAGGCGCACGCGTGAAGTGATCAGCAGCTTGACGCCCGGCGCTTGTCTGAGGATCTCGCACAGCAGATCCAGGGTGGGGGGCGAGATGAGGCGCTCGAAGTTGTCGAGCACGAGCAGCAGCTCCTTGCGTCGTAAGAAGTCGAGCAGTTGCGGCTCCAACGGCCCCGCGCCTGCGAAAGTGAACCCCAGCGCATCGGCCAGCGTCGCGGGAAGCGCGGCGACATGCGCCACATCGGCCAACTGCGCCAGCCAGACGCCGTTGAGGAAGATCGGCTCGCTGGCCGCGGCCGCCTCCAACGCCAGCCGGGTTTTGCCCACGCCGCCCGGCCCCAGGAGGGTGAGCAGCCGTGTGTCGGGCGAGGCTAACCGGCTGTGCAGCTCGGCCAGCTCGGCCGCGCGGCCCACCAGCCCGGAGAGAGGGGGCAGGTTATGTCGCGGCCCGCGCAGCGCGGCTTTGATTTGCTCGTAAAGCGTCGTGGTCTCGTCCGAAGGCTCAACGCCCAGCTCCACCTGGAGGACGCGCTGGCAGCGTTTGTATTGCGCCAGCGCGGCCGACCGTTGGCCGGTGCGCGCCAGCGCCAGCATGAGCTGCCGGTGCGTCTCCTCGCGCCAGGCATCCAGCGTCAGCAGCCGGGTCGCGTCGCTGATCGCCCGGTCATAGCGGCCCGCATCCAGGTGAAGTTGGGCCAGGGTGTGCAGCGCGTGCAGCGCCAACTCACGGTAGCGCGCCCGTTGCGCCAGCATCCATTCCTCGAAGGCGGGCGCATCACGCACGAAGAAGCCGGCGAGGAAGTCCCCGCGGTAGAGCGCAGTCGCCGCCTCGAGCGGTTGATTGCGTGGCTCGGCCAGCCGGCGCAGCCCGTCTTCGAAGGCGGTGACGTCGAGGAAGTACGCATCCGGGCTTAGTTCCACGGTCTCGCGCGTGATGCGCAGGTGGGCATCGAGCGCGCGGCGCAGGTTGGCGAGCGCCTGGCGAAGATTGTTTCGGGCGTCGGCGTCGGGCAACTCGCCCCACAACAGCGCGGCCAGGTCGTCGCGACGTTGCGGGCCGGGGTTCAGCGCCAGGTAGGCCAGCAAGGCCGGGACCTTCTGCGACATGAAATCGGTCAGCGGGACGCCATCCAGGGCGATCCGCAGGCCGCCGAACAGACGAATTTCCAATTCCTGCGCCATCGTCCGCTCCAGCAAACGATCTCCAAACGATCACGGATTATAATGCGGCAAGTATAATACAAGTGATGACGTAAGGCCAAGACGAATGTTACGCGAACTGAGGAAGCAGCCGTCCCGATATCACATTTTCGTCCTCAGCCTCTGGGAAGAGGGTGGCGTGTTCCCCGGAGAGGAGGCGAGGTGGCGCTTCAGTCTGGAGCAGGCGCAGGCAGCCAGGCGAATGGGCTTCAAGGACCTGGCTGAGTTGACGGCCTATCTCGAGGCGTGGACCCGGATGCCGCCCGGCGACGAGCCGGCCGGGCGCTCGCAACGCGCAGATGCCGAACTGTCCTAGATAGACGCGGACAGAAGCCAGCCATCTGTGCATCGTCAATCTCAAGTCAATCTCAAGGAGTCGTGTCGTGAACAACTCATCCAAGGAGATACACCTATGATCGCAAACCTGCTGGTCTTACTCCTGGTCATCGGCCTGGCCGTCCTCTTCGGCTGGCTGACCTATCGGGCTGTCCGGGGCCGCAAGTTGTGGGTCAAGATCGCCGGCGGCCTGGGCGCGGGGCTGCTGACGCTGTTGTTCGTCGCGGTCGCCTTCATGGGCGGCAAGGGGATCGCCGCTATCTACTCTCCCGGCGCGGCCGCGGCGCCGAATCTTAAGGTGGCCGGTACCTCCCAACAAGTCGCCCGCGGTGAGTATCTGGTCAACCTCTCCTGCATCGGCTGCCACGGCGCGGTCGGCTCCGGTGGCAACCCGACCGAACAACCGCCGCTGACGGGCGGCTGGAACATCGCCGCGGCCGAAGGCTTCGGGTTCATGGGCGCCATGGTGACCGAGAACCTGACCCCTGGCGGCAAGCTGGCGGGCTACAGCGACGGCGAGATCTTCCGCGCCCTGCGCCATAGCGTCAGCAAGGAAGGCCACAAGCTCGGCTTCATGGACTTTCTGGCCTACAAGGAGCTGAGCGATGATGACACGCAGGCGATCATCGCCTATCTGCGCACCCTCCCACCCGCGAAATCGGCCGCGGCGACGGGCGACAGCTTCAATTTCATCGGTGCGGTGATGATGGGTTCCGGGATGTTCCCGCCCTCGGCGCCCGGCGCAGCGTCGGTCAAGGCGCCGTCCGCCGGTGTCACGGCCGAATATGGCAAATACGTGGCAACCTTCGGCGACTGCCGCGGCTGCCACGGGCCAGACATGACCGGGGTCGAGGCTAGCGCGTTCGGCCCGGCCGTGCCCAACCCGCGACCGACGGTCGGCACGTGGACGCAAGCGCAATTCGCCCAGACCATGCGCACCGGCGTGCGGTCCAACGGCGCGGCCTTCACGGAGCGGATGCCGTGGAAGAACGCCGCCAAGATGACCGACGACGACCTAGCCGCCCTGTACGCCTATCTCAAAGCGCCGGTGAAATAGCGCCCGCTCGGAGTCAGGGCGATTCAGTTCTCAATGAGAGTCGTGCTGAGCGGGTCTACGACACAACCCGCACTGCCGCACTATACCAGCGAAGCATCTCGCGCTCTGGGCTGAAACCCTTCGCGAACGGTTCGGCGAGGCCAACGGCGCCGGTCACAGACCGGCTGGGAGCATCTACTGCGTAACGCCTGTGAGGGGGCGCACATGAAGAAACTTAAGTGGTGGTTCATCGTCGTGGGTGGGGTCTATTCGCTGCTCGGTATCATGAATCTGTACGGCACTTTCGTTGACGCGACGCTGTTTGCAGGCAATTTGCCGTATCCGGCCGAGCCGGCGGTCGTGAAGGCTTTTGTGCACGGTTGGTCGCCCTTTGCATTCGAGGTGGTGGGTCTCGGGACCTTTATGCTGTGGGCTGCGCGCAACCCGCGCCGATACCTAGGCGCGGTCTGGTTGATCGTCTGGCTGGAGTTGCTGCATGGTGTGTTGGATGACATCTATCTGATCGCCAACGGCTTTAGCGCGGGCGGCTATATTGCGTTCATCGTCATACATCTGATCATCATCGTCACGGGCGTGCTCTTTGGTCGGCACGCCGCGGCAGAAACGGCTTGAACAGCCGTTCGCATCTGAGGATGCTCACTCCGTCCAACTGAATGCGAATCGCTTGGGATATGTGCGAGGGGATGACATAATGAAAACGTCTGCGCTGCGCCATCTTTCACAGTGGGCACTGGTGATTGGCCTATTCCTATTGATCGTCGCGGCGGCGGCCACGGGGACGGCTGGCGGCAACGAGCGGGCAGGCAGCGCGCCGGCCGCAACCTTCACGGTGACGACGACCGCCGACAGCGGGGCCGGCTCGCTGCGCTGGGCCATCACCCAGGCGAATGCCACGATCGGCGTAGATACGATCGCCTTCAACATCGCGGGCGCGGGGGTCAAGACCATTGCGCCGACGACGATCCTGCCCGCCATCAGCGACCCAGTGATCGTGGATGGCGCGACGCAGCCGGGTTTCGCCGGCGCGCCCCTGATCGAGCTGAGCGGCGCGAGTTGCGTCACCAGCTCGTGCCACGGCCTCTGGATCACCGTCGGCGGCAGCACGGTGAAGGGGCTGATCGTCAACCGCTTCGCCGGCCACGGCCTCTTCCTGGATGGCGGGGACGGCAACACGATCACAGGCAACACCATCGGTACGACGAGCGCGGGCACGGCCGCGGCCGGCAACAGCACCGGCATCTACGTGGCCGATTCGGCGGACAACACCATCGGCGGCGCGACCAGCGACCTGCGCAACGTGATCTCCGGCAACAACATTGACGGCATCAATCTGAACGGCGCGGGGACGACCGGCAACACCATCCTGGGCAACTACATCGGGGTGGATGTCAACGGCACGGCCGACCTGGGCAATCTCTACAGCGGCGTGGTAATCCTGAACGGCGCATCGAACAACACCGTCGGCGGCGCGAACGCGGCCGGTCGCAACATCATTTCGGGCAATCAGCAGTACGGCGTGGGGCTGAACGGCGCCGCGGCCAACGTCACCGGCAACGTGATCGCCGGCAACTACATCGGGCCGGATGCCACGGGCGAGGCGGATCTGGGCAACACGCTGGACGGCGTGCTCATCCTCAACGCCTCGGCCAACGTGATCGGCGCGTCCACGCCGGGGGCGGGCATCTTCAATATCATCTCGGGCAATGATGGGAACGGCGTGCTGATCACCGGCACGTTGTCCAGCAACAACCAGGTGCTCTTCAACACGATTGGGGCGAATTGGGCCGGTAACGCCTCGCTGGGCAACAGACTGAGCGGTGTGCGCATCGTCAACGCGGCCAATAACATCGTGGGCGGCGCGTGGGGAACCACGGGCAACTTGATCTCCCGTAACCAGGAGCACGGCGTCTACATCTCCGGCAGCGCCGCGACCGGCAACACGGTCAAGGGCAATCGCATCGGTACCAGCCTCAACGGTGACGCTTATCTGGGCAACACCAATGACGGCGTGCTGATCGAGGACGCGGGGAACAACACCGTGGGCGGCACGGCGGGGGTCACCCTGGGCGGCGCGTGCAGCGGCGAGTGCAACCTGATCGCCGGCCTCAACCGGAACGGCGTGGTGTTGCGCGGCAGCGGCGCGACCGGCAACCTCGTTCAGGGCAATATCATCGGCCTCAATGCCAGCGGCGAATCGGCCCGGCGCAACGCGCTGCATGGTGTGTTGGTAGACGGCGCGCCCGGCAACACCATCGGCGGCGCGACCGCGGCGGCGCGCAACGTGATCTCGGCCAACGGCGACGCGAATTCGATCGGTTCCGGCGTTTTCATCAGCGGCACGATGGCGACGGGCAACACCGTAACGGGCAACTACATCGGCCTGGACACGACCGGCGCGGCCGGAAAGGGGAATTACATCAATGGCGTGCACGTGGAGCGGGCGGGCAACACAGCCGTTACCGGCAACGTGATCTCGGCCAACGGCGGCCGCGGCATCGTGGTGGCGTATGCGGAAGCCGCCGGCACGACGATCCAGGGCAACGTCATCGGCCTGGATGCGGCCGGCGCGACCGACCTGGGCAACGCTGGCAATGGCGTCTGGTTGTTCAACACGACCAACGTCACCCTGGGCGGGACGACGGCCGCGGCGCGTAACGTCATCGCCGGCAACGACAACCATGGCGTTGCACTGACTAACGGTTCCACCGCGATCACCATTCAGGGCAACTACATCGGCCTCGACGCCGCGGGTACGGCCGGGCTGTATCCTTTTGGCAGTAGCCGGAAAGACGGTCTCTATTTGAGCACCAACGTCAGCGGCGTGACCATCGGCGGCACGGCGGCGGGCGCGCGGAACGTCATTTCGGGCAACGGCAATGGCATTTATATGGATGGCGCTGACGGGAACACGGTGCTTGGCAATTACATCGGTACCGATGCCACAGGCGCGGCCGCGGTCGGCAATTCTACCGGTATCTGGATCGAGCATGGCGCCAACAACACGATTGGCGGGACGGCAGCCGGCGCGCGCAATGTGATCTCTGGCAGCGGCAATGGGGTGGTCCTCTACGGTTCCGGGGCCGCTAATAACCAGGTGCTGGGTAATTACATCGGCCTGAATGCCGCAGGCACGGCGGCCCTTGTCCCGGGCAACGGTGGCACTGGCATCTATGTCAACGGCGGCGCGCACGACAACACCGTCGGCGGCACGACCGCAGCCGCGCGCAACGTCATTTCCGGCAATGGCCTGGGTATTTACGGCGGCGGCATCTACGTAGGATCCGACCTTAACGGGCTGTCGCGGAACAACCAGATCCTCGGCAACATCATCGGCGCCGATCCATCCGGCAGCACGCAAATCGCCAACGCGATCGGGATCTATGTCAATGGCGCAGCGACCCAGATCGGCGGTACAACTGGCGTCACACCGGGCGGGGCCTGTACCGGCGCCTGCAACCTGGTGTCGGGAAACAGTTACGGCGTCATTGTTCACCGCACAAGCTCCTTTGGCACGCTCATCGCGGGCAACTACATCGGCACGGACATGTCTGGCACGACCGCCGTGCCCAACATGTACGGCGTTTACGTGCAGGATGCGGAGGGTGTCATCATCGGCGGCACGACCGGCGCTGCGCGGAACCTGGTTTCTGGCAATACGAAGCACGGCTTTTGGTTCTTTTCCCGCCAGGCGGAGACGTACCTGGTACGCGTACGTGTTCAGGGCAATTACATCGGTCTGAACACCGTGGGCGCGGCGCTGGGCAACGGGGAGCACGGCATCTACCTGCAAGACGCCGTGCCGGCCACGATCGGCGGCGCGGGTGCGGGCGAAGCCAACATCATCGCCAACAACGGCGGGGACGGCATCTCGGCCATCACCAGCGCGGAGGCCGACATCTCTGCCAACGCGATCTACGACAACGCAGGCCTGGGGATTGACCTGAACAACGATGGCGTGACGGCCAACGACGCAGGCGACGCGGACACGGGGCCGAACGGCCTGCAAAACACCCCCGTCCTGACTTCGGCTATCAGCGGCGGCGGCGCGACGACGATTCAGGGCAGCCTCAACAGCGTAGTCAGCGCCACTTTCCGGCTCGAATTCTTCGCCAATGCCTCGTGTGATCCTTCGGGCAGCGGCGAAGGGCGCACCTACATGGGCAGCCAGAACGTCACGACCGATGCTGCCGGCAACGTGAACTTTACGGCGAACCTGGCCCCAGTGGCGCCGGGGCAGGCGATCGCCGCGACGGCCACCCATCCCGACGGCTACACCTCTGAGTTTTCGGCCTGCATGGTCGTAACCCCGTTGATCGCGGCCTGCACGGCCGGCCCACACAGCGGCACGATCGCGGCCGACGAGGCGTGGTGCGCCAGCGGCAACCCGCACACCCTCACCGGCGATGTGGTCGTGGCGCCGGGCGTGACATTGACGATCGAGCCGGGCGTGCTGGTCAAGGGGAACAGCAACACCGAGCTGAAAGTGCAGGGCCGTCTGCTCGCCATCGGTACGGCAACGCGACCCATCACCTTCACCTCCTCGGCCGACACCGCGGCGAACCAGTGGTCCGGCCTGATCTTCGATGGCGGCACGGGCGATCTGACCTACGCCACGGTGCGCTACGGCGGCAACCTGAACAGCCTCAACGCCAACTGCAACACGAGCGGCCTGGGCTTCAACATCGCGGCGCGCAACGTGATCACCGGCGAGCTGCGCCTGCGCAACAGCCAGGTACTCTCCGAACGTTACCTGTGCAACGGCTGGCAAGCCGATGACTATGGCTTCTACGTAAACAACAGCCGCGTGGTCGTTGACAATACCTTGTTCCAGGGCAACGGCAACGCCGTGGACGATTATCCGCTCTACGTGGTGGGGGCCAACAGCGTGTTGACGCTGACCAACAGCAGCTTTGCGAGCAACCCGCGCAACCGGGTGCTGCTGGCCGCGGGTGTGATGTCGGACTGGAATGCCACCCTGACGCCGCAAACCGGGCTGGAAGGCTACGAGCTGGCCGGCGACGTGACGATCGGGGCCGGCCGCACCTGGCGCGTGCAGCCCGGCGCGGCGCTGATGGGCCGCACCAACGTCGAGATCAATGTGCAAGGCCATCTGGCGGCGGTCGGCACGGCCGGCCAGCCGATCACCTTCACCTCGGCGGCCGACACCGGCGCGAACCAATGGTCGGGCCTGATCTTCGATGGGGGGACGGGCAATCTGCGCCATGCGACGGTGCGTTACGGCGGCAACCTGAACAGTATCAACGCCGCGTGCAACAGCGGCGGGCTGGGCTTCAACATCGCGGCGCGCAACGTGCTGACCGGCGAGCTGCGCCTGGAACACAGCCAGGTGCTTTCGGAACGCTACTCGTGCAACGGCTGGCAGGCCGACGACTACGGGTTGTACATGGTCAACAGCCGCGTGACGGTGAACGATACGTTGTTCCAGGGCAACGGCAACGACGGCACCGACTACCCGATCTACGTGCAGGGGGCCGACAGCCGGCTGACGTTGACGGGCAACACCTTTGCGGGCAACCCGCGCAACCGGGTGCTGCTGGCCGCCGGCGCGCTGCTCTCCGCCGATGTGCGGCTGGAGGATGAATCGGGGCTGGAGAGCTACGAGCTGCTGGGGGATTACGTCGTGCCTGTGAACCGCACGCTGACGGTGGATCCGGGCGTCACCATCATGGGGCGGACCAACGTCGAGCTGCGCACGCTCGGCCATCTGTCGGCGGTCGGTTCGGCGGCGCAGCCGATCACCTTCACGTCGGCGACGAATACCGGCGCGAACCAGTGGTCGGGACTGATTTTTGACGGCGGCACGGGCGACCTGCGCCATGCGACGGTGCGCTACGGCGGCAACGTCAACAGCATCAACGGCGCGTGCAACACCGGCGGGCTGGGCTTCAACATCGCGGCGCGCACCGTGCTGACCGGCGAGCTGCGCCTGGAGCACAGCCAGGTGCTCTCGGAACGCTACAGTTGCAACAACTGGCAGGCCAATGACTACGGCCTCTATATCAGCAACAGCCGCGTGGTCGTCAGCAATACACTGTTTGCCGACAACGGGAATAGCGGCAGCGACTATGCGGTTTATGCCACCGGCGCGGGCAGCGTATTGACATTTGAGGGCAATGTGCTGCGCAACAACCTCCGCGGCCTGCTGCTGAATGGGGTGGCGGCGCAAACCCTGCGCAACAACGTGATCGTGGATAACCAGGGCGGCGGCGTCAATATCGGTGCAGGCACCGCGGCCCAGCTCCTGCACACCACGATCGCGCGCAATGGCGGCGACAGTGTGTCAGTCGCCAGCGGCGGGTCGGCCAGCCTGGTCAATACGATCTTCTCTAAAAATGTCACGGCCGTGCGCGTGAACGCGGGCGGCGTGGGGACGTTGTCGAAGACGCTGTGGGACGGCAACACGACTGACACGATCGGGACGGTGAACCAGACCGGCGCGATCACTGGCCCGGCTCAGTTCGGCCCGGGCGGCTATCACCTGACGCGCTACTCGGCGGCGCTCGGCCAGGGCGTGGACGCGGGTGTGCTGGATGATGTGGACGGCGAGCCGCGGCCCCAGCCGGCCGGGACGCCGCCGGATTTGGGCGCAGACGAGTACATCTACGGCCCGAACGAGGAGTTCACTTTCGAGAAGTTCGCGTTGCCGCCGCAGTGGGCGGTGGCGCCGACCCGGCCGGGCGACATCCCCAGCGGGGGTCTGATCCAGCGCTATCTGCTGCGCTACTACTACGGCAGCGCGGAGCCTACCCCGCCGGCCCTCACGGTCGCCGTCACCGACACCCTGCCCGCGGCGCTGACCTGCGAGAGCGAGACGCACGCCCCGGTCATGAGCTTCAGCCGGGACGGGCAGACGTTGGCCTGGCAGACGCTTCAGCCGGCGACGCGCGGCCAGTCGGGCCAGATCGAGATCAGCACGCGCTACGACCACCCGCAGCCGGGCGCGTGGATGACCAACACAGCGATCCTGACCGCCGGCGCGCACGAGCTGTCCGCGTTCGCAGTCACCCAGGTTCCGCTCATCGCGCCGCTGATCGTGGCGCCGGGCAACGGCGAGATGTGCGCCGGCGATTATCAGATTCGCGGCCAGGCCCAGCCGGGCGTCACCGTCACCCTGCTGATTGACGGCGCGCCCGTGCTGCAAACGCTGGCCGACGCGCGGGGCCTGTTCACGGCGACCCACACCTATTCCGGCACGGCTTCGGTGGATCTCACGGCCCAAGTCTGCACGGCCGATGGGTCGTGCAGCGCAGCCAGCCGGGCCATCACGCTCAAGCCGTCGGAGAGCTTCTGGTGTCCGCAGCACTCGCTCTGGGAGGGCACGCCCACCGTCGGCCCGCGGGCCGGAAAGCATCTGGTCTTCAACTTCCGGGACAACACCGGGCAATACTCGACGCAGAACTGGCGCGTGCCCGGCGTCTACGGCTTCTGGAATACGACCCTGCGCCTGCGCGGCTGCAATTGCCCGCCGGCTTCCGGCACGACCGCGCCGCCGACCAGCATGTGGGTGATCGCCGATGGCGTGCGCTACGACCCGACCGGCGTCTACCCCGATTTTACCTTCGCCATCACCGGCGGCGCGCACAACGTGGTTTTCTGGGCGCAGTGCGGCCTCAATCTGATCTCGTCGTCGGGCCGCGTCCTGATTGACCCGGACGGCTACGTGTTCGACGTGATGCAGGGCTTCGACCCGATCACACCGACGCTGCACGCGGTCGCGGGCGTCACGGTGACGGCCTTCGTATCGAACACCGAGTGGGGCGGCTGGGTTCCGTGGCCGGCGCACCTGTACAACAACCAGGTCAATCCGCAAGTGACCGGCACCGATGGCTACTTCGCCTTCTTCACCCCGCCGGGCTTCTATTACTTGCAGGTGGCGGGCAAGCCGGGCTATCAGCCGTGGCGCAGCCCCGTCGTCCAGGTGATAGATCAGATCGTGCATGTCAACGTGCCCTATACCCCGTGGTCGCAGGCGCCGGTGCATGACGTGCTGCTGACGGCGGCCGGCCCACATCCGCGCGCGATCACCGTGCCGGTGGGCAGCGCAGTGCGGTGGCTGGCCGAGGCGGATGGCCTGGCGTCGCCGGAGCTGATCGCGCAGCAGACCGAAAACCCGGCGCTGCGGCCGCTCAGCGCGCTCGATCCGATCAGCAACACGTTGGGGTGGGATGGCGGGATGCTGAAGCCGGGCCAGACCTATCAGCGGCAGATGAGCCAGCCGGGACACTATACCTACACCGACGGCCTGGGCCATGACGGCGAGGTCAACGTGACGACGGGCGACCCGGCCACGCCGACCCCGACGCCCACGCCGACGGCCACCGCCACACCGACCGGGACGCGCACGGCGACGCCTTCGCCAACACCGACAGTGACGGCCACACCGACGGCAACCCGAACGCCGACGCCGACTGTCACCGATCCCGGTGGCGGCCGTCGGATCTATCTGCCAGTAGTGCTGCGCTAGGGCAGCCGGCAGCCCGGCCCGCGCTGGCCGGCGCCCTCCTGCGCTGGCCGGTCTCCGACCGAGCCAGCGCAGGAAACCCGCAGGGATCGCGCTCCACAATCCGCCCTTGCGTGTCTTGTCACATGCCGGTATAATCAAACCGCATCTTCTCCATTTGTTCCACAGAGAGGATGCGGTTTGAGAGTTATGAAGCCCTATGCGCCCTGGCAGATGGACTGGTTAGCGGAAACCCGCCTGTCGCCTCCTCAGTTGCGGGATGATCTCATTGCGCGGCCGCGTTTGCGCGCGACTCTCGATCACGCCATCGCTGCGCACCTGCTACGGCTCTTTCCTCAACACCACACTGCATCTGGCCCTCCGCGTGACACCGCAGCGGCGCGATCTGTTCGACGAGGGCCGCGGCCGAGGCGCAAGAGAGACGGTGGAGTAGGGCCTGGATGAGAGGAGGGCGACATGATGCCACAAGGGATGAGTTCCGACCTTGCGCCATGCTGGGGGATGACGCTGCGTTGCCTCTTGCTCCTCTCCTTGCTGGCCGGCGGCGCGCGCCTGCCGGCTCGCGCGGCCGGGCCGCCGGCCGGTGAGCCGCCCGCGGCCGGCGCAGGGGGGCTGATGTTCATCGAGAACGCCGGCCAGTTCCCGCCGGCCGTGCGCTTCTACGCGCGCCAGGCCGAGACCGCGTTCTGGATCACGGACGCGCAGCCCGCGGCCGATGAGGGGCGCGGCGAGGGCGGCGACGCATCGGCAAGCCCGGTCGCGCTCTGGATCGCATACACGCCGCGCGACGATGGCGATCAAGCAGGAGGGACGGACGGTCGTTTTGAGTTCGCGCCGCCGTCGCCCATCGGCGACGCGCGGGGCGGCCCCGCGCCGGCCGGCGCGGAGGCCGACCAACCGCGCGGGGTCGCCCTGCGCCTCTCCTTCCCCGATGCCAACCTCGCGCCCCGCCTGGTTCCGACCGGCCGGCTGTCCACCCACGTCTCCTACTTCCGGGGGGATGACCCGGCCCGGTGGCGCGGCGATGCGCCGGCCTGGGCCGGCGTGCGCCTCGAAGGGCTGTATGATGGCATTGACCTGGAAATCTCCGGCCGCGACGGCCGCTGGGCCTGGCGGCTCGCTCCCTCCGCCGCGCCGGGGGAGAGTTGGGGTGGGAGCGGCTTCGCGCTGAGCGGGGGAGAGGTGCGCCTGCGCATCGAGGGCGCCGACGCCGTCGAATGGCTCCCCTCTACCGATCTCTGTAGATCACAAGGTCAAGCTCAGAGGGGGTCTGTGACCCCCGACCGCCGGTCGCAGACCGGCTCGGAGCACGTAGATTGTGATTTGGTCAACTCGGGGACCGGCCCGGCGCTGCGGGCGCGCACCGCCCTCGGCGACGTGATCCTCCCGTGGCCCGCCGCGCTCGCCCCGGCGAGCATCACACCCCGCGGCGGGCAGACCTTCGAGCTGGCCGCGCGTTTCGACCCTGAGCGGTCGGCGGAACCGGGGGCCGTCGCGGCCGGGCAACCGCAGACCGACAGCGCGCCGCAGGCGCTGGCCTACGCCACTTACCTGGGCGGCAGCTTGGGTACCCGCGGGTACGGCCTGGCCGTGGACGCCGCGGGCGACGCCTATGTGACAGGGATGACCAGCTCGCCCGACTTCCCGACCACGCCGGGCGTCTTCGGCCGCTTCTATCACGGCGGCCCGTCCGATGTCTTCGTCGCCAAAGTGAACAGCGCCGGCTCGGCCCTGGTCTACGCCACATTCATCGGCGGGGCCGGCGATGACCTGGCCGAGGATGTCGGCAATAACATCGCCATAGATGCAGCCGGCAACGCCTACGTGATCGGCCGCACCAACTCGCGGCGCTTCCCCACGACCCCCGGCGCGTATGACACGACCTTCAACGGCTCAGACGATGTGTTCGTCCTGAAACTGAACGCCACAGGGACGGCGCTGCTTTATTCGACCTTCCTGGGCGGCCGGAAGCACGAGGCCGGGCTGGACATCGTGGTTGACAGCGAGGGCGCCGCTTATCTCACCGGCTGGACCCTCTCCGGCGACTTCCCGACGCTGACCGCCCCAGCCTACGCCGCGCTCCACGGCGGCTATGATACCTTCGTGACCAAACTGAACAGCGTCGGCTCGGCCCTGGCCTACTCCATGCTCGTCGGCGGGCAGAACACGGACGTCGGCAACGCCATCGCGGTGCGCGGAAGCCGGGCCTATGTCGCCGGCTATACGAGCTCGCCCGACTTCCCGCAGGTAGCCAGCCTCGACGCCACATTGGGCGGTGTTTATGACGCCTTCGTGGTCATGGCGGACGATGCCGGGGCCAACCTGCTATGGGCCACCTACCTGGGCGGATCGAAGAGCGATGCCGTTTATGATCTCGCGGTGAACGCAACAGGAGAGGCCTTCGTAACCGGTACAACCGACTCGGAGGACTTTCCGGTCACCGGCGGCGCGGCCGACACCTCCTGGAACGGGGGATATCACGATGCCTTTGTGGCGCGGCTGCGCTGGCTGACCTCATACAGTGTCAGGCGCTACGCGACTTTCTTGGGCTATAGCGGAAGTGAGACAGGCTATGCGATCGCCCTCGACCGCGCAGACAACGCCTATGTGACCGGTCTAATCGGCGACGACGCGGCGACGCGGCTCGTCGCCAACGGCAGCAGTGCGGCCGCGCTGCTGGACCTCGCCCGCTTCACCGGCCGCGCCATCGCGACCGATCCGGAGGGCGGCGTCTATCTGCTGGGCGATGGTTCATCCCTGCCGGTCACGCCCAACGCCTTCGATACCACAGGGGCTGATAGCGACGCCTGGCTGGCGAAGATCGTCGTGCCCAACTACGTGCGGGGCCGTGTGACGGACGCGCACGGCCAGCCCCTGGCCGGGATCGTTGTCAGCGCGGGCGGCGCGTGGCAGGGAACCACGGACGCCACCGGGAGCTACACCCTCACCGTGCCGGCCGGCGCCTACACCTTTGGGCCGGCGAGCGCCTACTACTTCTGGCAGCCCGCGCAGCGCAGCGTGGCTATCCCGCCCGACGCGGCGGGCCAGGATTTTCGCGGGAGCCATATCCGCAAGCAGGCCACTGCGGGCGTCGGGCCGGTGGCCTACGGCCAGGTGGTGACCTATACGGTGGAGGTCATCTCGCCCCCCTATGGCGCGGCCCTGCTCTACGATGCCATACCGTTGCATACGACTTATGTCGAAGCATCGCTCAAGAAACCGTGGAGCAGCACGGTGGCATACGATGCGGCCGCCAACGCCATCACCGGCACGCTGTCCGGCGGCGCGGTGACCTTTGCCGTGCGCGTGGCGGTGACGGGCACGGTCTCGGCGGCGCCGATCATCGCCAATCGCGCCTGCCTGCGGCCGCCGGGCAGCGCCGAGACGGCGTGCGAATGGTCGGAAGAGGTGCGGCATTTCACCTACGTCTGGCCGCTTTATCTGCCCGTGATACGACGATGATAAGGTAACGCAAGATGGCATCTTGCGTTACAGGAGGGCTTCCATGAAATGGTTCCTATCCTTCGTGGGTCTGGCGTTGTTGTTGAGCGTCGCCTTGCTGGCGGCGCTGGGGCCGGCGAGTGGGCGGGTGGCGGCCGGCGGGCTTCTCGCGCCGGCGCCCGCGCCCACCGGTCCGACGGAGTTGATGCCCGTCACCCACAACGTCAGCGTGGTGGGGCACATCGGCGGGGTCAGCCGGGTCATCGTCGTGCAGGGCGACCGCGCCTACGTGGGCGAAGGCGCGAAGATGGTCATCTACGACATTTCGAATCGTATGGCGCCCCGGCGCTTGGGCCAGACGGCCCCGTGGCCCGGCATCGTGGAAGATATCGCGGTGGCAGGCCAATACGCTTATGTGGCCGCCGGGCCGGCCGGCCTGCGTATCGTGGACATCACCGACGGCGCCGCGCCCGTGGAACGAGGCGGCGTCACGTTCGGATCTGATCGAGCCTATCACGTGGCCGGCGGCAACGGCTATGTCTATGCGACCGGCCACTGCTCCCTCTACGCGGTGGATGTCAGCGATCCCCGCGCGCCGGCGGTGGTCAGCGTTTACGTCTCCGCCCTCGGCTGCTTCGATGGGAATGCCATCCATAGCATTACAACCGCCGGGCGCTATGTCTACCTCGGCGCGACCTTCAATGTCGAGATCGTGGATGTCGCCGACCCGCGCTCGCCGGCTTTCGTCGCGTCAGGCCTGGTGTACGGCCGAGCCAGCGAGATCATCATACGTGACGCCTATGCCTATGTCGCCGCCAGCAGCTATCTGGGCTACCGCAGTCTGTCCATCCTCGATATCTCGATCCCAACCGAGCCGATCCTGGCCGCCCGCAACTCGATGGACGTGAGCCGGATCGTGCTGGCTGGGGATCGCGCTTATCTGCTGAGCGGCGCGAAGCTGATCGTGATGGATGTGGCCGATCCGCTGGCCCCCGTGCACGCCGGCGTCTACGACATCGGCGCAACCGGCGCCGACCTGGCGCTGGCGGGCGACTATGTGTACGTCGTCAGCGCCGAAGGGGGGCTGCACGTGATGAACCTGGCCGGCGCGGGCGCGCCGGTGGAAAGGGCCTTCTTCTACCCGCCGGGCGAGGCCAAAAAGGTGGTCGTCAGCGGAACCCTGGCTTTCGTGGGTCTGGCAAGCGGCGCCGTTCAGGTCGTGGACATCGCCGACCCGACCGCGCCCGCCGGGCTGGGCGCCTATCGGCCGGCCGGCGCCGCGGCGCTCAAGGATCTAGCCCTGGTCGGGCGCCGCCTCTATCTCGCCATCCAGACCCAGGATGACGCGCTCCACCTGCGCATCGTGGATGTCTCGGACGGGGCCGCGCCGCGCGCGGTCGGCGCGTATGCCTCCGCGCAAGCGTCGGGCTACCCCGTGGCCCTGGCCGTGACAGGCAGCCATGCCTACCTGGGCGGCCGCGACCTGGAAATCGTGGACATCTCGGACCCGGCGCAGCCCCGGCTGGCCGGCCTCGCCGACCCCTGGGGATCGAGCTGGGCGGAGGGCATGGCGACGGCCGGCGGCTACCTGTATGTGGCGGTCGGCGGCTTCACCGGCGGCCTGCGCGTGTTCGACATCTTCACGCCCACCGTCCCCAGCCAGGTCGGCGCCTACGCATCGGAACACCCGGCGCATCTGGCCGTGAGCGGGCGCTACGCCTATCTGGGCAGCCATGATACGCTGCGCATCCTGGATGTGGCGACCCCGGCGACGCCGACCCTGGTGGGCGTCTACGCGGCCGCGCTGGGCGAGTTCACCGTGGCGGGAAACACCCTGTACAGCCCCCTGGGCCTGCGCGTGGTGGACGTGTCAGATCCGGCCAACCCGCGAGAGGTCGGCTTCAATGACACCGTGGCCGGGCAGGGCGTGGCCGTGGCGAGAGGCTACGCCTGCGTCGCCGCCGGCTGGCTGGGCTTGCGGGTGATGGACGTCTCCCATGTGACGCCCCCAGCGCGGGCGGTCGCCATGGTTGGGCTGCCCGTGCGGGGCCAGAACGTGGCCGTGGCGGGAGAGCGCGCCTACGTGGCGGACGACATCTACGGCCTGAAGATCGTGGACATCGCCGATCCGGCGCGGCTCCGGCCGCTGGCCGCGCTGAGCACGCCGGGCCAGGCTCGCGATGTGGCCGCAGCGGGCCGGTACGCCTATCTCGCTGAAGCCGGCGGCCTGCGCGTCGTGGATGTGTCGGATGGGGCCGCCCCGCGGCCGGTGGGCTTCAAGGCGTACTCGTCCGTGCAGGCGGTGGATGTGCGCGGGGATATGGTGTATCTGGCGACTGGCGGCCTGCGCCTGGTCAACGTGTCCAACCCGATCACGCCGACGGAGGTCGGCCAGCTCGCCGTCGGCAATGCGGAGGATGTGGTTGCCGGCGACCGTGTCGCCTATGTGGCGGTGACGGGCAGCACATCCTCGCGCGGCTTGCGCGTGGTGGATGTCGCCGATCCGGCCAGCCCGCGCTTGGCCGGAGCCTATGACGCCTGGTATGCGTACAGCCTGGCGTTGGCTTCGGCGCCGGCGGGCCAGGCTATGCGTCAGGCCACGCACGCCTATGTAGCCGCCACGAACGATGGCCTACGCATCGTGGATGTTAGCAACCCCATTTCGCCCACCGAGGTCAGCCACTACGCGATGGCGGGCAGCCCCATAGATGTGGTGATCGCAGGCCAATACGCCTATATGATAGAAAGCGCCCCGTTATTGCGCGTCATCAGTCTTGCAGACCCGCGGCAGCCGGTTGAGGTCGGCTCGCTGCGGTTCAACGGTGATGCCCTGGATTTGGCCGTGGCCGGCGCCTTCGCCTATGTGGCAGGCGGAAATCAGGGCTTGTGGGTGTTGGATGTGTCGGATCCCGCCCGGCCTCATCAAGTCGGCGCCTACCAGCCGGCTGACAGCTATGTTGCTGATGTCGCTACGGCCGGCAGCAACGCGTACCTGTCTGTAGAGAAGGCGAACAAGGCAGAGCTGCACATCCTGGATATCGCCGATCCGGTCAATCCCGTCCTGCTTGGCCTCTGGCAAGGCGGATCGGCCGGCACGGGGTCGGTGGCCGTGGCGAGCAACTACGCTTACCTGGCTCAGTATACGAAGCTATCCGTCTTCTACATTGCTGATCCTGCCACGCCGGTCGAAGTAGGATCCTACATCTACAGCACGGAGCAGAAGCCCATCAACGACCTGCTGGTGAGTGGGGACTATGCCTATCTGGTCGGCCTGAATGGCCTGCATGTAGTGGATCTTCACAACCCAGCCAATCCCACCCGGGTCGGCCGGCTGCGCGCTGACTATATGACCGATCTCGCTATGTTCGGCAGTCATCTCTACATCGCCTTCATGAAATATGGTGCGTCCTTTCGCGAAGAGGGCATCATGGTGGTAGATGTCGCCAACCCGGCGCAGCCGCGGCGGGTCGGCGCCTACAAGACAGCGGCTCGCCCGGAAGGTGTGGCGGCGTCCGCAAATCGTATCGTCGTCGCCGATGTCTACGATGGCGCAGTCGTTGTAGATGTGTCCTTCCCAACTTCGCCATCGCCCCTTGGCCGCTATCCCCGCGTGGACAGGGCCTATCACGTCGCCAGCGCGGGGACGTTCGTCTATCTGGTGGACGAAAACGGCCTCCTGCGCGTGATAGACGCCGCGAACGTAGCCGCCCCGCGCCAGGTGGGCTATTATCTGCTGTGGAACCTGCATAATAGCGGGATCCCCACCGTGCAGCGAGGCGGCGGCATGGCGGCGGTGGATGATCGGGTCTTCGTGGCGAGCGGGGACGCCGGGCTGTACATCCTGCGCTACACCGGGCCTCCCCCCCTAGCCGTGCGCGGCTACCTGCCGCTGATCGTGCGCTGATAGGAGGATCAACATGAACGTGCAAAGGCAATCGGTGGGTGTGGGACTCATCCTCATCGCCCTGTGGATCGGGTTCGCCGCGGCCAGCGCGGCGGCTGCGCCGCGGCCAGCGCCCGGCGCGGTCTACCAGGTCACCACCGGCGCGGATTCCGGCGCCGGCTCACTGCGCGCGGCGATCACCGCGGCCAACGCCAACCCCGGCCGCGACACCATCACCTGGGTGGTGGATTGCCTGGACAAGCCGGTCCCGATCGTCCGGCCCTTCAGCCCCCTGCCCGCGATCACCGATCCAGTCATCATTGACGGAAGGGCGGGCCCAGGCTGCCCCTATCCGATGCAACTGGACGGCAGTAATGCCGGAGCCGCCACAGACGGTCTACGCCTCAGCGCCGGGGGGAGCACGATCAAGAACCTCTGGATCTATCAGTTCGCCGGCGCGGGCCTCCGGCTGGAGTTGAATGGCGGCAACCTGATCGAGGACAACTGGATACTGAACAATGACGGAGCCGGCATCGCCGTGGTCGGAGGCGACGGCAACCGCCTGCGTGACAACGAGATCGAGCGCAACGGCGGAGATGGCGTGCGCATCGAAGCCGCGTCGAACCATGTCATCGGCGGCAGCGAGGCGGGCGCGGGCAATCGCATCACCGACAACGGCCGGAACGGTGTGACGGTCAAGGCGGGCACAGGCAACGCCATCCTCGGCAACGCCATCTACGCCAACGGCTGGCTGGGCATTGACCTGGGCGACGACTACATCACGCTCAACGACCTGGATGGTTCCGACGCCGACACGGGGCCGAACAACCTGCAGAATTTCCCCGTCCTCACGATGTTTCACAACAGCCGGGTCGTGACGGGCACGCTCGACAGCGAGCCGAACACCACCTACCGGCTGGAATTCTTCTCGAACACCTCCCCGGATGAAAGCGAGTTCGGCGAGGGTGAGACCTTCCTGGTCGCGCTCAGCGTCGCCACCGACGTCAGCGGAACCGTCACCTTCTCCGTGACCTTCGCCAGCTCTGCGGCCAACATCGCGGCCACGGCCACTGACCCTTACAACAACACTTCGGAATTTTCCAATGTGATGGGCCTGGTCGTCAACTCGACCGGCGATGCGTCCGATCAGGTGAAGGGGGACGGCGCGTGCGACACCGGCGCGACCATCCCCGACGGCCTGGCCGAATGCACGCTGCGTGCAGCGCTCGAGGAAGCGAACGCCCACGCGGGCAAGGACATCGTCGCGTTCGACATCCCCGTCGCGGGCGCGCCCGTCATCCGGCCTTCCAGCGCCCTGCCGGTCATCGCCGATCCGATTGCGCTGAATGCGACCACCCAGGGGGGCAGCGGGGTCGCCAGGGTGGTCGTGGACGGCAAGAACGCCGGGGCCGACGTGGACGGCTTGCGCATCGCGGCCGGGCAGAGTACGGTCACGGGCCTGGCGATCGTGGGTTTCGCCGGCCACGGCATCGTGCTGGCGGGCGGCGGGGGAAACACCGTGACGCGCAACGACATCGGCTACAGCACGATTGCGCCGGGCATCAGCGCGGGCAACGGCAAGGATGGCCTGCACCTGGATCGTTCGGCCAACAACCTGGTGGACGACAACCTTATCTCCGGCAACCGCGCGTATGGCGTAGTCATCTCGGGTACGCAGGCCACCAGCAATCGGCTGCAGTACAACACGATCGGCGCAGATCGCAACGGTACGCTCGACCGGGGCAACGCGCTGGGCGGCGTCTACGTCCACCAGGCGATCGGCAACTTCGTCGGCGGGGCGACGGCTGGCCAGCGCAACCTCATCTCCGGCAACGATGGGCCAGGGGTGATGATCTCCGGCACGCTTTCCATCGCCAACACGGTGCAGGGCAATCGCATCGGCACGAACCGGGATGGTACCGGGCCGCTGGCGAACACAGGCGCAGGCATCTACCTGGCGCAGGCGCGCGACACGTTCATCGGCGGCGCGGCCGCGGGCGCGGGCAACCTGATCTCCGGCAACCTGTCCCATGGCGTGGTCATCACCGGCGCGGCGGCCACCGGCAACAAGGTGCAGGGCAACACCATCGGCGCGGACAGCACAGGCCAGTGCGCCCTCGATGCGCAGGGCAACTGCCCGCTGCGCAACTTCGGCCACGGCGTCAGCATCGTCAACGCGGTCAACAACCTCATCGGCGGCGCCCCGACGGCGTTCAACGCAGCGTCGGCCGCGGACGAAGGCAACCGTATCGCCTACAACGACGGCAGCGGCGTGGCCGTCCGCGCAGGCAACCGCAACGGCATCCTGGGGAATCTGATCTTCGCCAATCGGCGGCTGGGGATTGATCTGGAGGACGACGGCGTCACGCTCAACGACGCGGGAGACGCCGACGGCGGCGGCAACAACGGGCAGAACTTCCCGATCATCCGGGAGGTGCGCCGCAACGCCGCCAGCGGCACGACGACGGTCACAGGCACGCTGAGCAGCGCGGCCAACACGCGCTTCAGGGTGGAGTTCTTCTCCGGGCCGTTCAGTTGCGATCCGCCGGGGGCGGGCCAGGCCCAAACCTGGCTGGCAGCAGCGGATAACGTGCAAACCAATGTCAGCGGCACAGTGACCTTCACCGTCGTCTTCCCGCAACTGCTGCCGGCCGATGAATTCATCTCTGCCACGGCCACCGACCCACAGGACAACACTTCGGAGTTCTCCTACGCCACGTTCAGCCTGCGCGCGTCCACGCCCACCTTCCTGCCGCAAACACCCTCCGCCTGGGGCCACTATGCGCTGTTATATAGTGTGCTCAGCGAGAACGCGCTCTTCTCATCGAACGCGCTCGTGGGCTGCGCGCCCGATCTGTATGTGGCGGCGAACGGGGACAAGAGCAACCCACTGAAGATGGAGAACGACGGCGGCGGTTTGCTCACCATGAACAAGGCTGACTTCAACGCCAACGATGTGCACCATTCGCTGTGGTTCTGGCTCCGGCAGAACAACGTTCATACGCTCGACCTGTACGTGGCGGCGACGGGCAAAGGGTTCGCCAGCGCGCTGCTGGCCGATACGCTGACCCTCACGCCCACGGCCAAACTGCGCCTGCTCGTGCTCACGGACTTGCGAGAACTGTATCGCGAGTTCGAGAAAACCGGCCCCGGCTCGCCGGCCGCCGATCAGAACGGCAACCGTGTTCTGGATTATTATGATGCAGTGGAGCGCACGAGGCAGTACGCGGCCGCACACGAGGGAGTGGTCATGGATGTGCGGCAGGACGCCTACCCTGCGGATCTCGACTATACGGTCGGCGGCGGCATACGCAGAAACATGGGGGCAAGCATTGATAATCGCCTGGCGCGCCTGGCGCCCCATGATGCCGACCTGGCAAACGTGGCGATCATCGGCGACGACGCCGTGGTACCGTTTTATCGTTATCCTGATCCGCTCAGCGGCTTCCCGAAGTCAGCAGAGACGAAATATCTATCAGGCACTCACCACAGCGTCGCCACCGTGCTGGATACGCAGGCGAACAATGTTATGAGCGACGTGCCCTACAGCACTATGAGCGACGCCACACCGAACGCGCCCGAAGCCGCGTGGGGTGTGGGACGCATCTTTGCCCGGCGGCCGCTGTCGTTGATCGAAATGTTTGACGATTACGAAAAGCCGGTCGTGATCGGCGCGGCCACAGGCTCGGCCTATCTGTTCAGCATCGCCAACGAGAAAAATGTGACAGGCACCGTAACATTCGACTGGCAGGCGAACACGAGCTCGTTCGACGGGTTACTAAAGGCGAAAGGCTATATCACTCAGACGAACATCGTAACCGATCGGGGCAAACCATATGCCCGTTGGTGGCTAAATGCAGAGAAAGGCCAACAATGGGTACCGGCCAATGTGAGCTGGGCTCAGGAAACGGCCGGCGGTAACCGCCTGACTATCGTCAATTCGCATTCCAGTCATTTGCAGACCACGACGCCTGTCACAGACACTTATTGGGTCCACTACCTGGACATCGGGCCTCCGTCTCCCGGTTTCGTGTTCGTGGACATCGGTTGCCACGCGGGCTACGCCACGGGTTACGACGCGACGCCAGCGGGGTGGAACTACTTCACCCACGCGCTGGCACGCGGCGTGTTGGAGCGGCGCATCACCTATCACGCCTCCACCACGTATGGCCACACGACCGCCGGCGCAGCGATCCGCTATCACGACCGCCTGCACTATGAGTTCCTGAAGGCTCTCCTGGACGGCGCGGCGACCGTCGGCGAAGCGCGCCGCCAGGCGCAGATGGCCTACTATGCTCATCACAACAAGGCGGCTTTGCTTCTTCGCGACGTATCGGCGCTGTATGGAACCGCGCTGTATGGCCTGCCCACCCAGCCCATCCGCCGTAGTCTGACCGCCATTTCCGCCCAAAATGCCGGCCAGATCGCCGAAGCAAAGGATTCGCCATTCGCCATGCACCATGCGCCGCTCGCAACCCAAATCGTCAGCCTGCAAGTTCCCAATTTCCGTGTGACCACCGATGCCCAGGGCCACACGCTCTTCGAGATCCCCAACGGCGGCGCGCTGACCGCCGAAGGCGACGGCCCCCAACTTCCCCTGCTTGTGCGCACGTTCGTCTTGCCGGCAGGGACGACCGGATTGAGCGTGGCGCAGGTCGGCAGCGTCACCTCGATCTATCCCGGCGCCGTGCGATTAGCGCCGCAGTACGCGGGCGACCGCTCACATGGCGTCAGCCCTGCGCCTTTCACCGGCACGGCGACCTATCCGGCCACGCCCTTCTGGACGACCGTCTTCAGCGACACACGAGAGACCCGCCTGGTCATCAGCGCCATCCCCCTGCGCTATGATCCGCTCGCGGGGCGGGTCACGTTGGTTCATCGCCTGGATTTCCGCGTCGAGTACACGGCGCCCGTAAGCGAGGTGCAGATTCAGGTCATCACGGTCAACGGCGGCGCGCCGGTCGCAGTCGGGCAGGCCAGTTTCCCGATCGCGGCGACAATCGCGACGAGCATGACCCGACCGTTGATCCTGCGCTGGCGCATCGAGGATGTTGGCGGCCTGACTCTGCGCGGCGGAGAGATAGCCTTTACAACGGTTGCCGGGAGCGCCGCAGTGGAATGGCGCGCCGACAGCCTGGGCTGGCTGCCGGGGCCGCAGGTGTTGCATGTGCTGGTCGAAGATGGGAGCGGCCAGGTTGTGAGCGCCGCCCAGCAGGAATTCGTCGCCCAGGGCCGCAGCCTGATCGTAACCACCGACAAGGGCCTCTATTCGGCCGGCGACGGCCACGCCATCCTGCGCGCCGAGGCGCGGGACGAGACGGGCGCCGAAGTGCGGGGGCTGGCGGGCCAGTTCACACAGACGCTCGACGGCAATCCGCTCTCGCTTGCCTGGCAGGAAGGCGCCTCATACACTGCCACGTTGAATCTGGCTGCAGTGACGACTGGCACACACACGCTCCAGGTGACGCTGCCCGGCCCAGTCACAACGCTGGCCGACTTCGGTGTAGATCGTGATCCCCCGCGCTCGGTCGCCAGCAGCCCGCCGGCCGTTCAGTCGCCCGCCTTCAACGTCACCCTCTCCGGCGCCGACGATGTCAGCGGAGTGAGCCGCTTCCGCGTGCAATATCGGGTGGGCGCGACCGGCGCGTGGATCGCTTGGCTAGAGCGCTCGGCGACTTGGGACTATGAGACAGGCGATGCCTCGGATCTATCGCCCACCTTCGGCCCGACGGAGCCGGTCGTCGTCACGCGGGGCACAACCTACTATTTCCGCGTGCGGGCGGTGGATGCGGCGGGCAATTGGGAAACGCCTCACGCCGCGCCCGACACGGCCACTACGTATCAGTCCGGCCGGCTCTATCTACCCCTCGTGCTGCGGAGGTGAAAAGCTGATCCTCACGGCGATGAAGGCGAGCCGGGTCTGCGCCGTCAGGCCGCGCGCCGCGCCGTCGGGGATCACCAGGGTGGCGCCGGCCTGCACGGCAAAGGTCTGATCGTCCACCGCCATCTGCCCCGTGCCTTCCAGGAAGTGATAGACGCCGGCGCCGCCGGCATGGATGGGGATCCGGCCGCCGGGTTCGAGGCCCACAACGACCACCTTGACTTGGGCATCCTCGTGCAGCACTTGCGGCTGCGGGCCGGGCGCGGAGAAGATCACTTTGTCGCGCCAATTCGGGAAAAAGAGGGGTTGGTTCATGGGTGTCTCCTGATTGAAATCAGATCGGCTTCGCGGCCTGCATCCCTCGGCGCAGCGCCAACACAGTCACGGCCAGGAACAGCAGCAGCGCGATGCCGTTGACCAGGCCGCCCCAGCGGCGCAGGTCGGCCCAACCGGCCAGATCGGCGGCGACGCGCAGCGCCAGCGACGCGTGCAGCAGGAACACATGGCCGTAGAAGTGCGCTCCGTAACGGATCTCCCGGCCCAGCACCGCGGGGAAGATCACCGGCGCGTGACCGAAGATCATCCCGAAGACGAAGCCCAGGAAGAGGGTGTGCAGGGTGGCATCATAAAGCGGCCCCGAGACCTGGCGGCCCGACACGAGCGTCAGTACGCCGCTGACGGCCAGCCAGACGTAGCCGATCAGCAGGTTGAGCGCGATGAAGCGGGTCAGGCCGACCCGCCGCACCGTCTTGCGCGCAACGTCGAAGCGCAGCAGCCACAGCGCCAGCAGCAGCAGCGCCAGCCCGGCCACGCGCACGCCGAGATCGGCCAGCGGGGTGAAGCTCAGCACGAGCAAGCCGACGACGAAGACCCCGATCAGGGCAAAAAAGGCGACCATCGCCTCCCGCGGGAAGCGCGTCAGCCGGGCCATCTCCAGCCGCTCACCCGCGATGGTCAAGGCCAGGTAGCCGCCCCACCACCAAACCACGTGGAAGAGCGGCCAGCCGGCCAGCCAGAGCACGTTGCCGGCGGCCCACAACCCCGCGCCGAAGCCCATGGTGTAGGTGAAGGAGGCCGGCTGGCGGCGGATGATCTCGCCGAAGACGGCGATCAGCGCCAGGCTGCCGGCGGTCAGCAGGACGGGGCCGACCGGCAGCCCTAGCAGGCTGGCGAGCGCGCCGAGGGCCGCCAGCGCCGGCGCGACGTAGACCCAGCGCCGGCCCAGCGCGGCCAGCGCCACCGCACGCTCCAGGGCGATCAGCGTGCCCAAGAAACCGGAGACCATCAACGGGCCATGGCCCGCGGCCAGCCCGCCCGGCGCGGGCAGCAGCCAGCCGATGCGCCGCAGCCCGGCCCAGGTGGCGGCGAGCAGGGTCAGCAGCGCGATCCATAGCAGCGGATAGCGGAGTCGTTGGAACAAGGTTAAACCTCCATCCGATAGGCTATGGCTATCATACGTGAAACGCGCGTCTCTGTCAGGTACTTTTGTCGCAGGCGGGCGCGTTCCTCCCCGTTGCGGACGAGCGTTGGTTTTTCGTCGTGTCTGAAAGAGTCATATGATGCGGGGATTTGCCCGCGTGGCCCGCGTAGGGTACAATCCCTCAGGTGATGAATGAATCTGAACGCGCTGCGCCCGCCTATGGACGTGAACGTGTGTGCCCGCATTGTGGGGCGCGGGTAGCCCAAAAGGCGGAGACTTGCTTCTATTGCAATGGCTCGCTGACCGTTGCCCCGCGCCTGCGCCGCGCCATCCCCTGGGCCGACCTGATCCTGTTTTTCTTCATCGGCGCGTTGTTTGCGGTCTGGTGGCTGCGCGCGCCGGGGCCGTCGAGCGAAGCGCAAACGGGTCAGTTGCCCCCGGTCACGGCCACGATGGCGGCGCCGACCCCGCGCCCTACCGTCACCCCCACCGCGCCGACGCCGACACCGACGCTGAACGCGAAGCTCACTCCACAACCGACCGCGCCCGACGGTTTAAACCGTCCGCCGACGCCGATCAAGCACAAGGTCGAGGCCGGCGAGTCGCTCGGCATCATCGCCGACAAATACAACTCGACGGCGAAGGAGATCGCGGACGCCAACGCCCTGACCGTCAACAGCATGATCCATCCTGGCGACGAGCTGATCATCCCGCCGCCCAAGCCGGGCGGCGCGCCACAACCCACGCCGACGCCGACCGGCGGCACACTGCTGTACACCGTGCAGGCCGGCGATACCATCAGCGAAATCGCGGAGCGGTTCGACTCGCGCATGGACTGGATCTTGGACGCCAACAAGCGCAAAGCGACCGACATGCTGCGCCCCGGCGACCGGCTGCTGATCCCGCTGAGCAACCGCACTCCCACCCCGCCCCCGTCACCCACGCCGACGATCACCCCGACGCCATCGCCGACATCCGATATCGTGCTCCGGCCGCCCATCCTCCTGGCCCCGCCGAATAACGCGACCATCGCGGGTGACAGCGAGGCGTTTCTGCGGTGGGCCTCCTCGGCGGTGTTGAGCAAAGATCAATGGTACGTGGTCACGGTTCAGGCGATGGACACGGATGCGCAGATCGCGCCTTATTGGACGAAAGGCACGCAATGGCGTCTGCCGATGGAGTACCGCGAAGCCGGCAAAGGGACGACGCGCTTCTCGTGGCAGGTGCAGGTGCTCACCGGCGCGCCGGATCAACCCGATGCCCGGCCGGCCAGCCCGCCCAGCGAGATGCGCATTTTCTCCTGGACGCGCTAGCGAAGTTCCTTACGAAAAACCCCATACAGATTCAGATTCCCCTCGTGCCCGTCCGCGTAGAACATCGCCGCGTGCGCCAGCCCGGTGCGCTTTGAGATCGCCAGTTCGTCCAGGGCCTCCGCGTTGATCGCCGCGCAGTACCGTTGGCCGGCCGCGGCCGCGCCCCACGGCAGCAGGTAGTCGCCCGGCTCGACATCTGCGGGCTGGATGCCAGCCAACTCCCAGGGCAAGATGCGCGCGCTCAGCCGCGCGGAGGTGAGGAACTGCCAGGTGGAGACCACCAGCACGCCGCCCGGTCGCAGCAGATCGGCGCACGCGGCCAGCAGTCCCGCGCGGTGCGCCTTGCCGGGGATGTGATGCAGCACTGCGAGCGCGGTCACGGCATCCCACTCTCCCCGGCCTTCCCGCCAGTTCCCCCCAAGATTGGGGGGCCAGGGGGGAACCAGGGCGAGCGGCGCGGCGGGGTCGAGCGCGGCCAGCTCGGCGCGGTGAAAGCGGGCATGGATGGCGGCATCGCGTGGCGCGTCTGCGGCCGCAATCGCCAGCAATGCCGCGCTGCTGTCCACGCCGAGGTAGCGGCCGCGCCAGCCACGCTCCGCCAGGAAGCTCAGCAGCCGGCCATTGCCGCAACCCAGGTCGGCGATGTTGGCGGCCGGCCAGAGATACGGTAGAATACGATCGAAGCCGGGCGGCCAGCTCCGCCGCGTGCGGGCAAAATCCCCGGCGAATTGGGCATAGAAGCGGCGGTTCAGTTCCAGAAGCGCCGCGCAGGTTTCTGAATTCATGTTTGATGACACCGCATCGGCTCGTTCTTCCGATCCCGCCGCCCGCGCCTGGCGGCCGCGCGGCCGCGATTTCGACGTCCGGCAACACCAGGACGCGCTGTTGGCGATCTTCGCCGCAGTGCGCGAGGCGCCGAGCTGGGATCAACACGCGCTGCTGCGCATCTTAGCACGGCACGGCCGGGACGGCAAGGGGCCAGTCCCCGGTTACTTCTCCAAGATCGAGCTTGTGACGGCCTACCAGCAGTTGACCGCTGCGGGCGTCCTGCCTTTCGAGCGCGCCGTGTTGCGTCGCCTGCAGATGAAGCCGGTGCGCACGGCATCCGGCGTCGCGCCCGTCACGGTGCTCACCGAGCCGGCGGGCTGCCCCGGTCGCTGCATCTTTTGTCCAGACGCCGAGGGGATGCCCAAAAGCTATCTGCCCGACGAGCCGGGCGCGCGCCGCGCCGCGCAGTGCGGCTTCGACCCGTACCTTCAGGTGCGCACCCGGCTGGAGACCTTCGCGGCGATGGGCCACGCCGCAGACAAGGTCGAGCTGCTGATCCTGGGCGGTACCTGGAGCGCGTACTCGCGCAAGTATCGCGAATGGTTCGTCACGCGCTGCCTGGACGCAATGAACGAGGAGGTGGTGGCTCGGTCGGAGACCGGCCAAAATGGGGCGTCGGATCACCCCGTCACCCTGTCACCCCCTCACCTTGCCACCTTGTCACAAGCTCAGGCGCGCAACGAAACCGCCCTCCACCGTAATGTCGGCCTGGTGATCGAGACCCGGCCCGACTGGGTGACGCCCGACGAAATCATCCACCTGCGCCGGCTGGGGGTCACGAAGGTGCAACTCGGCGTGCAGAGCCTCGACGACCGGATCCTGGCGCTCAACCAGCGCGGGCATGACGTGGCCGCGGTGCGCCGGGCGGTGGGGTTGCTGCGCGCGGCCGGCTTCAAGCTGCACCTGCACTGGATGCCCAACCTCTACGGCGCCACGCCGGAATCGGACCGGGCCGATTTTGCCCGCCTCTGGGCCGATCCCGCGTTGCGCCCCGACGAGCTGAAGATATATCCCTGCTCGATCATCGCGGGCACCGAACTGCATCGGCTCTGGCAGGCGGGCGCCTATCGGCCCTATACCGACGAGGAGTTGATTGACCTGGTGGCGGACTGCAAAGCGACCATCCCGCTCTATTGCCGCGTCAACCGCGTCTTCCGAGATATCCCCGCAGATGACATCGTGGCTGGCGTCAAAAGCTCGAACCTGCGCCAATTGGCGCACGCGCGGATGGCCGAGCGGGGCCAGGTCTGCCGGTGCATCCGCTGCCGCGAGGTGCGCGGGAACGTGGTCGGCGAGACGGGCCTGCGCCTGGTCGTGCACGCGTATGAGACCGCGGGCAGCCTGGAGCAATTCCTGAGCTACGAAACGGCCGAGGGGCGGCTGGCGGGGTTCCTGCGGCTGTCGCTGCCCTTACGTGCCAGGCGTTTCGCAAACGCCTGGCACGTGGACATTTGGGATGCGATCCCCGAAATCGCGGGCGCGGCGATGATCCGGGAGGCGCACATCTACGGCCCGGCGTTGGAGATCGGCGCGGAGAGCGCCGGGGAAGCGCAACACCTGGGCCTGGGCCGGCGGTTGATCGAAGAAGCGAAGGCGCGGGCGGCCGCGGCCGGCTTCGACCGGCTGGCGGTCATCTCGGCTATCGGCACGCGACGCTACTACGAGCGTCTCGGCTTCGATCGTGGGGCGCTTTACATGGCGGCCCGTTTGTGAGGGGGTACCTCACCCCCTACAAGATCTCCAACTCCTTCAGCTTCGCCTCCGGCACCACGCCGTTCTCCCAGCCACGCTGCGAGTAGTATTGCCCCAGCATGTAGTCCAGGTCGCAGACGTGGCCCAAGGAGCCTTGCTCGGTGCTCGGTTCCTTCAGGAAGCGTTCCGGCAAGGTGTCGCTGCCCGCGCCGAAGCCACAGAGATTGTTGTAGTAGCGCTCCAGGTTGTAGATGCGCTCGCCGATCTTCAGCACGTCGTCCGCGGTGCAGGGAACTCCGGTGAACGCGGCGTACTGCCGCGCGTATTCTTCAGCGCCCTCGGCAAACGAGGAGAATTTGCACAGATCCAGGCTGTCGGAGAAGGCGAAGAGGTCTTGCAGCAGCTTCAGTAAAGCGCCCTTGCCCTCGACCGCCAGCGGGTCGGTCTTGAGCGGGATCAGCGCCAACTCGGAGGCCGGGGTGTAGCCGCGCAGATGGCACGCGCCGCGGTTCGAGGTGGCGTAGCCCAGCCCCATCCCCTTCAACCCGCGCGGGTCATACGCCGGGATGCCCTGATCCTTGCACGCCATGCCGAATTCAGGATGCTCCAGCTTCCGGGCGGCCTTGCCGGTGCCTTCGGCCAGGATGTCGCCCACCCCCTCGCGGAACGCGATCTTGCGCGCCAGCTCGACCATGCCATGCGTGTCGCCCCAGGCCAGTCCGTCGCCGTTGGCATAGCCTTTCTCGCTGTATTCCATGTACATCGCCAGCACGGTGCCGATCTCGATGGCGTCGTAGCCCCAGTCGTTGGCCTTGTCAATCAGGTACGCCACGGCCTTGATATCGTCATTGCCGCAGAACGCGCCCAACGACCAGGCCGGCTCGTACTCGACGCTCTCCATGTGCACCTGGAAGTCCCCGTCCTTGACATCCACCTCCTTCTTGCAAGCCACCGGACACGCGTGGCAGGTCGGATCATCCACCAGGATCGTCTTCTTGACGTGTTCACCGCTAATCAGCTCGGCCTGCGCGCGGAAGCTGGTGAGCTGGGCGTTCTTGGTCGGCAGCGCGCCCATGTTGCTCGTGATATTCATCAGCACATTGGTACCGTAGACCGACAGGCCGCCCTTGCGCGGGGCGGTGACGTTCGCCTCGTCCATGATTGTTTGCAGAGCGCGCCTGCGCGCCGCGTCGAAGCCCTCTTTGTCGGCCGGCCGGGGCCGGTTGGCGTGCTGACCCTTGATGACGATGGCCTTCAGGTTTTTGCTGCCGCCGACGCAGCCGGTACCGCCGCGGCCCGAAGCCCGGTCATGCTCGTTGATCCAGCAGGCAAACTTGACCAGGTTTTCGCCCGCCGGGCCGATAGCGATCACGCTCAAATCCTTCTCGCCATGGCGCTCCTGCAGGATCTTGATCGTCTCGTGGACCCCCTTGCCCCACAGGTCGCGTGCATCCTTCATGGTCACTGCGCCATTTTCCACATACGCATAGCAGGGGAATTCGGCTTTGCCCTTGAAAACCAGGCCGTCGAACCCGGCCCATTTGAGCCGGGCGGCCGACCACCCGCCATGATGCGAGTCGGTCACGGTGCCGGTGAGCGGCGACTTCGTGCAGATCGCCATCCGGCCGCTCATGTTGGCGTCGGTGCCGGTCAACGGCCCGTTCATGAAGCACAGGATGTTGTCCGGCGAGAGCGGATCCACCTGCGGGCCGTTGTCGAAGACGTACTTCACCCCCAGGCCGCGCGCGCCGATATACTTGCGCGCATCCTCCTCTGCGATCGGCTTGTACTCGATCTGAGCGGCGCTCAAATCAATCCAAGCTACCCGATTGGCGTACCCTCCGAATGCCATATGCGTACCTCCTTGTCGTTACGTTGGCGTTCCGAAAACGCCGATGATAGATGACGAACCGCGAGCCGGCAGCGCCGGACGCCGATCCGTCTGGCGGTGGGAAAAGAGAGACCGCTATGCCAAAATGACATAGCGGTCTAAAAAGTCAACAGGGCGCTTCCGGGTCGGGAAGCCCTGCATTGATCGGCTGCCCAAGGATGGTAAAACATTCATGGAACTGGCGCTCGATAAGAGTCTCGATCCCCTGTGCAAATTGATGAAAACGCGCCACATAATCGCGGCCGCAAGCGGTGAGCCGGGCGCCGCCGCCGCGTGGACCACCCACCTGACGATCTACCAGCCGCAGCCCCAGGCCGGTTTCCATTTCCTCCAGCTTGTCCCACGCGCAACGGTACTGCACCTGCATCCGTTCGGCGGCCGCGCTGATGGAGCCGGTTTCCTCGATGGCCTCGAGCAGCCGCACCCGCCAACTACTCAGCACTACCCGGTCATCTCGTTCCAGCCAGAGGTTGGCATGAGGAGTTAGCGCCGATGACATGGTCGCTCCGCCGGTCACATTCGCCTATCGCGTGGGTGCATTGATGGAACAATTATACACGCTCCGGCCCGAAAATGCAAACGACATAAAGACACATCCGAACGCAGGCCGCACGTGTTAGAAGCGCTGCGCCAGCTTCCCGACGATCGTGCGGCCGATGCTCAACGAGGCGGTGGCGGCCGGCGAGGGCGCGTTGACCACATGCACCATGCGCAAGCTCTCTGCAAACGCGAAATCGTCCAACATCCGGCCATCCGGCGCGACCGCCTGGGCGCGGACGCCGGCCGGCATCGGCTCTAATTGCTCGGCGGTGATTTCGGGCATCAGCCGTTGGAGCGCCTTTACGAACGCGGCCTTGCTGAGCGAACGCCACATCTCGCCCGCGCCCATCCGCCAGTAGCGCGCGCCGAGTCGGAGGAAGCCAGGGTAAGTCAGCGTCTCCCAGAGGTCGCGCAGATTCACGTCGCGCTTGCGATACCCCTCGCGCGCGAAGGCCAGCACCGCGTTGGGGCCGCACTCCACCTCGCCCCAGGCGGTGCGGGTGAAGTGCACCCCCAAGAAGGGAAACTGCGGATCGGGCACCGGGTAGATCAGGTTGTTGCACAGATGCTCGGCGCCGGATTTGAGACGGTAATACTCGCCCCGGAAGGGGACGATGCGCGCCTCCGGATGGCCGCCGCCCAGCGCGGCGATCCGGTCGGAATGCAGCCCCGCGCAGTTCACCACAAACGCGGCCGTGAAGTCGCCGGCCGTGCTCTGGATCGTCACCCCGTCCGCCCCCTCGGTCAGCCTCGTCACTTCAGCGCCCGTCACGATGCTGTGACCAGCCGCGCGCACCCGCTGCGCCAGCCGCGCGCACACCACGCGAAAATCCACGATGCCGGCGTTGGGCAGATAGAGCGCGCGGTTGCCCGCCGCGTGCGGCTCCAGCTCCCGCAACCGTTCGCGGCCGATCGTCTCGACCGCGAGGCCGTTCGCCAGCCCGCGTTCGTGCAGCATATCGAGCCGCGCCTCATCCGCCGCGTCCACCGCGACGATCACCTTGCCGCACAGTTTATAGGGGATCCCCTCGCGGTCGCAGAACTCCAGCAGCGCGCGCCGGCCCGCCAGGGAGTTGCTCGCCTTCAGCGAGCCGGGCTTGTAGTAGACGCCCGAATGTAGCACCCCAGAGTTGTGGCCGGTCTGGTGGCGGGCCAACCCGTCTTCTTTCTCCAGGACGGTGACGCGCCGGTCGGGGTGCGTCTGCGTCAACGTGTACGCGGTCGCCAGCCCCACGATGCCGGCGCCGATGATGAGGATGTCGGTGGATGGCATGTCTGACCTTTTCTCGGTTATGCCAGGGCAGGCGCTTCGACAACCGTGATGTTAACGCGATAGCCCAGCCGTGACAGGAAGTTCTCACACTCATCCCAGGTAATGCCGAACGCGCGCACGTCGGCCAATCCCAGCCGGCCGATGACCTCGCGGAGCAAGTTCAGGTCGCGCGCGTCGAAATCTGCATCCATCATCGTCCATTCGGCCCAATCCACCAATTCCGCCAACGTCATACGATGGTAGAGGTAGTCCATCAGTTTGCGCGCTACTGTCTGACGATTGACTTTCATTGGCATCCTCCGGTGACCGATTGATGTCCTTCATCTGTCGGGAACTTCACGTGAATCTCCACCAATCGGCCTTGCCCATCATAGATTTCCTGATAGAAACTGACAGTCCGTTCGTTTACGTCTACTTCTTTGACATAGCGTGCTTTCCATCCGTAACGGCCTGGAACTTCATAGAAATAGCACCGGCCACCATCGGCCTGCTCCTGCCACGCGCCGAACTTCTTCTCATTCTCACGACGCTTGTGTTCATCCATCGTCAGCGACTTTCAAAATGAGCGTCTTCTTCATACGGTGCAGCGACGGTTGTCAGCAAGCAAATGATGATGCGTCGGCGGTTGATAAAAGCACGGCCTGGATCGCCTCACGCGTCAATCTTGGATGAGCCTCAATCAACTGGTCAACAGTTTCACCGGTAGCGAGTTTTTCGAGAACCAACTCAACTGTGATTCGTGGGTCGGCGATCATCGGCTTCCCCATCATCACGGCGGGGTTTGATTCGATCCATTGTTTGCGCATCAGTCTGCCCCAATGATAGTCAGCCTGCTGAATCGAAATTAAATGCCGTCAAACCGATTGCCCCGCCAATTCATATTCAATCCGAGTTGGCTGCAAGACCTTCCGTGATGCGTCCAGCACTTCCATAGAAACGATATTGCCGGACGCGTCGTAATCCAGAATCACGCCTGGTTTCTCTTCGTCGCTCTCCACAATCGAAGTCTCGCTCAAAATTATCGTAAGAATGTCTACTTTGGAATCATATACTACTTTCATGTCTTACCTCCAATACTTCTTCACCTTACTGGTGCAATACACGGTTACTACCTCGGGTAGGAAACGATCCACATCCACAAACACGCGTAGCAGGTATTGCCTTTGAGTCTCATCGCACTCAAACAGCGATTGATAAACACACCTGCCAGGTCGAACTTCTTCGCGTCGATCGGGACTGTGCAGCGTTCTGACGACCGCAGCTTCGGACACGCCACGGCGTTGCATTTCCCAACGAGCGTGATCCGTAAGTATGTATGACCGAATATCTGGGCACGAAGCCATGAGCCACGACCTCTGTGGGCTTCGATGATGTGTTGCGCGCCTCCGCGAATCATGCCAGACAACGAATCAAATTCGCGAAGACGCGCTATTTGCTATCTGCCATTTGCCGCTACACGTGTATCGCCTGCCCCATCACCGCGTGCGCGGCCTCCATCAGCGCCTCCGATAGGGTCGGGTGCGCGTGGACGGTGCGGGCGATCTCTTCGGTCGTCAGCTCCCAGGTGCGGGCCAGCGCCAGCTCGGGCAGCAGCTCGGTAACTTCCGGGCCGACCAAGTGCGCGCCCAGGATTTCGCCGTACTTGGCATCGGCGATGATCTTGACGAAGCCTTCCTTCTCGTTCAGCCCCAACGCCTTGCCGGACGCGATGAAGGGGAACTTGCCGACCTTGACCTCGTAGCCCTTCTCCTTCGCCTGCGCCTCGGTGTAGCCCAGGCTGGCGACCTGCGGCTTGCAATAGGTGCAGCGCGGCATGAACGCGTAGTCCGCGTCTTTGATCGGCCGCGTCTCGTGGCCCGCCAGATGCTCGGCCGCGACGATGCCCTGCGTGCTTGCCACATGCGCCAGCAGCAGCTTGCCCGTCACGTCGCCGATGGCGTAGATGTCGGGGACGTTCGTCTGCATCGTCTCGTTGATCGTGATGAAGCCGCGCTTGTCGGTCTGCACGCCGGCTGCCTCCAGCCCGATGCCGTCGCTGTTGGGCGCGACGCCGATGGCGACCAACACCATGTCCGCGGCGATCGTCTGCGCCTGGCCGGTCGCTTGATCTTTCACCCGCACGTTGACCCCATCGGCTGTCGGCTCGACCGCCTCGGTGCGAGTGTTGACCAGCGTCGTGATCCCCTGCTTCTTGAAGGCCTTCGCCACCTCCGCCGCGGTCTCGTCATCTTCCAGCGGCAATACATGGGGTAGCATCTCGATCACCGTCACCGCCGCGCCGTAGGCGCGGAAGACATAGGCGAACTCCATGCCGATAGCCCCGGCACCGACGACGACCAGGCGCTTCGGCGCGGCCGTCAACTCCAACGCCTGCCGCGAGGTGATGATCTTCTGGCCGTCCACGACCATGCCGGGCAGCGAGCGCGGTCGCGCGCCCGTGGCGATGATGATCTTCTTCCCTTCGAGCGTCTGGCCGGATGGCTCGACCTTGATCTGCTTGGGGCCAACCAGTTTGCCCGTGCCCTGGATGTGGGTGATATTGTTCTTCTTGAACAGGAAACCGATGCCGCGCACCAACCGCTCGGAGACCTGGCGGCTGCGTTTGTGGGCGACTGCGTAGTCCAGCTTGAGGTTGTCGAAGCTGAAGCCGAATTCCTTCGCTTCGCCGGTCAGGATGCTGGCAAGCTCGGCATTGCGCAGCAGCGACTTGGTCGGAATGCAGCCCCACGAAAGGCATATCCCCCCCAGCGCCTCGCGCTCGACCACTGCGGCCTTCTGGCCCAACTGCGCAGCGCGGATGGCCGCCACATAGCCGCCCGGCCCGCCGCCGAGAACGATGACATCGTAGGAAGTTATCTCTGTCATGATAATTTATGCTCCTCAGAAGTGAAACGTCAAACGTGATACATGCCAACCACGTGTATAAATATATTCTATCATGCCTGGTAGTTTTCCAGGAATCCTTTGACCGCATCCAAGAACCGATCCGCGTCCTGACCATCGAGCACGCGATGATCGAATGTGAAGCTCAGATAGGCCATGGGCCGGATGGCAATGGCGTCGTCGGCGTCGGGTAGCAGTGAGCGGCCGCGGGGGATGACTACCGGCCGCTTCTGGATCGCGCCCACACCCAGGATGCCGGCTTGCGGGGGGAGGATGATCGGCGTGGCGAGCAGGCTGCCCGATATGCCGTGGTTGGTCAGGGTGAAGGTGCCGCCCTGCGCCTCATCGGGCGTCAACTGGCCGCGCCGGGCGCGTTCGCTCAGGTCGTTCACCGCCCGCGCCAGCCCCAAGAGGCTCAACGCGTCCGCGTCTCGAATCACCGGCGCGATGAGGCCGCCGGGCAGCGCGACCGCGACGCCGATGTGGATCTGTTTGTGGATCAACAGCGCGTTGTCGCGGAAAGTGCTGTTGGCTTCGGGCGCGGCGCGCAACCCGGCGACGATGGCGTGGATGAAGAACGGCGTGAAGGTGAGATGCGCGCCCTGCCGTGTGAACTCCTCCTTAAGCCGTTCGCGGCCGGCTACCACCCGCGACAGGTCGGCCTCCATGACGGTCGTCGCCTGCGGCGCGATCTGGAGGCTGCGGATCATGTGTTCGGCGATGGCGCGGCGCATCGGCGAAAGGGGAATCGGCGTATCAGTCTCTTGTGGCGCAACCCGCCGGGTTGCGGCCGGGGGCAATCCGGCGGGTTGCATTACGGGGCGCGCGGCGATAAACGCCAGCACGTCTTTCTTGGTGATGCGTCCGCCTTCGCCGCTTCCCGCGACCTGAGCCAGATCCACGCCATGCTCGGCCGCGAGCCGACCAACCGCCGGAGAGATGAATTGGGCAGCCTGATCCCTTACTCCCGCCCTTTGGGCGTCCTGACTCCTGTCGCCTGCCTCCTGCTCCTCGATCACCGCCAGCACCACGCCCTTCGTCACCGTCTGCCCTTCGCCGACGAGGATCTGACGCAGGATGCCGGAGGCAGGGGCCGGGATTTCGGTCTCGATCTTGTCGGTGGTGATCTGGAGCAGCGGCGCATCCTGCTGCACCGGTTGACCTTCAGCGATCAGCCACTTGCTGACCGTGCCTTCCATGACCGATTCGCCCAGTTGGGGCATCAAGATTTGGGTGGGCATCGGACGGCTCACTCGGCGTAGGCGGCGACCCGCGCCAGTTGCGCCTCGGCCAGGGCGATCAGGTCGGCGGCGACCGCGGGGGACGCGAGCGCGGCGATCGCTTGCGCTTGCGACCGGCGGCGCGCGACCGCTCGCTCGGTCGCTGCGCGGAGGAAGGCCAGTCGCGCGGGCGTCGCTTCCAGCGGCAGCCCCTGGGCCTTCAACTTTGCATCCGCCTCAACTGCGCCGGCCGGCTCGCCGGCCATGCGTAACGCGCGCGCCAGGTGGTAGATGACCTCCTGCTCGCCCTCGATCAACTGGCGGCAGAGATCAGCCAGCTTCGGCTCCGGCCGACTGCGCCCATAGCCTTCGCAAACCTCGACCAGCGCCCGATGTCCGGCCAATTCGGCCCGAAGCGTGGCGACCAGGTCGGCGGCCGGCGCAGGCCGGTCGTCTTCTGCTGGAGTCAGGCCCGCCAGCAGGTCATCGGTGACGCCATCGGGCAGGGGCACGCGGGCGGCGGCCAGCAGGTAGTGCTCGTTGGCAGCCATCTCGCGGCGCACACCGTCGGGCATGGTCGCCGAGAAGCCGTGTGGGTTGTGCTGCGAGCGATGGCACGCCCAGGCCGCCATCCGCCGCTCGACCCACGGCTCGACTCGCATGATGACATCAATCTCGTTGTCGGGCGTGGCATAGAATGGCAGCATTTCGCCGTTGAGTTCCACGCGGAACTCCTTCAGGCCGGGCGCGACCTCGAAGATGCTCTGCGGCAGGGCGCGGGTGAAGAGCCGGGCCGGCGCCCAGGCCGGGCCGGCCTCGGGATATTCCTCCGCATCGGCCGCGGCGGAAAACGCCGCGCGCGCCATCTCCCAGATCGCCAGATGGTCGGGGTGCGGATACAGCCCATGTTCGGGATGCGTCAGGATCACGTCGGGCCGGATGTCCCGGATTTGCCGCACCAGTTCGGCGATCGCCGGCCCACGCGCCGCGTCTTTGACGCCTCCGTCCGGCCAGTCGAGCCAGCGCAGCTCGCGAATGCCGATATGCGCGCACGCGCACTCCAGCTCGCGCGTCCGCACCTCGGCCAGGTTCTCGCGCGTCGCGCAGTCATCGCAAAAAATCGTCGCCGCCTCCCCGCGGGTGGCGCAGAGCAACACGGTGCGCACTCCATGGTCGCTGTAGTACGCCAGGGTGGATCCCGCGCCGATCTCGTCATCAGGATGGGCGAAAATCGCCAGGATGGTGAATGGTTGGTTCATGCGTTTTGGTTTTCTCGTTCGATGGGTACGATAGGCATCTCCGGGAATTATAGCCGAGGGCCGCTTAAACGCCAACCCCTCCCGACCCATCATCAGGAGGGGTTGGTCATCGCGCAATCTCACGCGTTACGGCGCCACCTGGGCGAACTCGCCGCCCTTCACCTGGAAGATATAGATCTGCGGCGATCGCAGGTCGCCGTTGTCCTGGAATTGCACCTTGCCGAGCGGCGTCGTCAGATCGAGCTTGCGGATCGCGTCAGCGATCTTGACCGGGTTCAGCGCGCCGGCCTTCTTGGCGCCTTCGGCCAGCACTTGCATCGCGCTGTAGCCGTTCACGGAATAGGTGTCCGGGTTGCGGTATTCGACCGCCTGGTATGCCTGCACCCACGCCTGATCCACGGTCGTTTTCGGGCTGGGCGCAAAGCCGGTGACGTACATCCCCTCGGCCGCGCCGTCCGCGTTGTCAATCGTGGCGGCCAGGAAACAGCCGTCGGCCGCCATAAAGGTGAGCTTGTCCAGCCCGGTATCGCGCAGGTCGGCGCGCAGATAAGGGCACTCGACCTCATAGCCGGCGTAGTAGACCGTATCCACGCCCGCGGCCTTGATCTTGGCGACCTCGTTCACGAAGCGATTTTGCTCGACCTTCACCTGGAGCGAGAGCGAAGCCTGCGCGCCCAACCGCGTCAGCTCCGCGGCGACCAGCTTGCCCAGGTCTATGCCGTAGGGATCGTCGTTGTAGAGCACGGCCACTTTCTTCGCGCCGAGCTTACTCACCAGGTATTCCGCGCCGACTTTCGCCTGGACATCGTTGGCTGCGTTCACGCGGAAGAAGTTGCGGAAGCCTTGCCTGGTCAGGCCGACTTCTGATGCGGTCGGCGTGATGACGATGATGGGCAGGTCTTTGTAGATCGCCATGGCCGCGTCGGTTTGGCCCGAATTGGGATGGCCGATGACGCCGATCACCCGGTCGCCGCGCTGGATGGCGGCCTTGATCTGCTCGGCCACGCTCACCGCGACGTCGGAGTCCGCCTCGTCATCCAGCGCCACCACCTTGACCTTGTAGCCCAGCAGCCCGCCGGAGCGGTTAAGCTGCTCGGCCATCAGCCGCACGCCGCCCGCGACCGTCTGGCCGGTGTTCGCCTGGAAGCCGGACAGCGGGCCGGCGACATAGACGGTCACTTCGCCCCTGGTCGGCGCGCCGGCGGCCGAACAGCCCGCGAGAAGGATGGCAACGATCAGAAACAACGTCCAAACAGAACGGTACTTCATAACACACCTCGATTTTATGCCGGACTCCCCATCGGAAGCGGCTGCCCCACAGAAATAAGATATTCTGTTAGCACGGATCGTCGTTCTCGCGCTCTTTTGGCCGTCTCAAGCAATTCACGTACAGTCTCGATCAATTCATCTACCGTCTCAGACGTGAAAGAGGCCTCACCGTCTTGCGGGCATACCCACGCGTAGACGTTCGGAACTCGCACGGCGACGCCATCATCTTCGTACTCGAAGGTGGTCCGTTGCCACTTTTTCGCAATCCGATGTTCGCCACAGAAGGGAGTATAGGTTGTCATCACAAAGTCACCTCACTTTGAGCCTGCGCCGACGAAAAAGTGGGCGTTCCCAAAGGTTTTCATCTGGAATATAAGCTGTGATAACCTCGACGTATACAGGATCAGCATATTCACAGACAACGTGCAAGTATACAGTTGCTCGTTTGCCGAGCGTCGTTTTTCCACAAATGAGCATCCGCAAGTTGTCGGGATACCCCTCGATTACCTCACCATTCAAGACAGCTTCGAGTATATGCTTGCGCTCGAAACCCTCTTTTACGGCATGCTGGATGGCGTGACTCTTGATCAGATAACGGCCAGCCAGAATTCGCTCGCGGATCGCTTCGATATCCATCCGGCGTTACTTGCTACCTTTCCAAACGACCGACCGATCGCCGGGCGGGAGCCGCGCGGGAGACTGCGCCAGCCTCATTCGCCCCGCCATACACCTCGTTCAACGACTCCACCAAATCCTGCAACGCCAGCACCTCGCCACGGATGTCGTCGCGCAGACGGTCGGCCCGATCCGAATCTACTTCCTTGCTGCTGACGAGCAGCAGTTGCGAGTAGACGGTTCCGAGCGCGGCCAGCGAGTGATCCAACTGGAGGTCGGCGCGTTCCATGCGGCCGTCAAGCTCTTGCAGATTAGCGGCGAACTGGCGCTTCGATTCCAGCGTGGTCGCCATCTGTTCCCGCACCTGGACATCGCGCTCGCGCGCCATACGCGTCTCCAGCTCGGTGATCTCCTTCGGCACCGCCACCTGATCCCGGCGGATGATCGAATCGGCCCGGTAGGTGTCAATCCGCCGGGCCAACGCCACCATGTTCGCGATCCAGTCGTACACCTGCGAGGTGGTCGAGACCAACCGGTCGCGCAGGAGGCCGCTCTTCTGCTGCGCGACAACCTCCTGGATGCGCTGCCGATATTCCTCGGCCTCTTCGAGCTTGGCCCGCAACTCCCGGTCACGGATGCCGCCCGTGTTGTACTTCTCCCGGAAGAGCGCCTCCATCACCTTCTGCAGCTCGCCCTTGTCGGTGAGGCTGGAGACGATGACCGCGGCCTCGGCGACCAGCCCAGCAGCCGGCCATGCCCAGACCGGCCAGCCGGGCAGCCACTGGTTGAAGAAGACGCTCAAGAGCACCGTGCCGCCGATGACCGCGGCGCTTTCCCAGCGAAAAATCGCGTTGGTCAAGAGCGCGCGCTCGGCCTCCTGGCGGACGCGGTCGAGGATCGAGTCGGTGTCGGACATGGTACCTGCTGCGTGATGCGTGAGATCAGAAGTAACTCGACAAAATCTTGTACAACTCCCGGATCGTCTCCGGCGTCCCGACGCGCACCTGGCCGCCGCTCGCTTTGGCGAGGGTGTCCAGCACCTTCATGTCCGCGTCGCTGCCGTAGGCGACCGAAAAGACGATGATGGGCGTCTTCTGGTTGCCGGTCTGCATCTCATCGGCCAACTGCTGGAGCGTCACGCGCGACGCGTTTTCGCGGCCGTCGGTCATGGCGACGATGGCGTTGATGCGTTCACTGTCGCCGCTTTGTTGCAGGCGGCGATAGGCGGTCCGCACCGCATCAAGAAACGCGGTGTTGCCGTTGGCTTGCAGGCCGTCAATCTCGCGGGTCAGCGCGCCCCGGTTCTTCGCCAGCGTGTCCAACTCGATGATGCTCGTCACCGTGCTGTTGAATTCCACCAGCCCGATCCGCTCCTGATCGCTGGGAATTTGGGCCAGGAAGGCGCGCAGCGCGGTCTGCATGTTCGTCAGCTTGTCGCCCTTCATCGAGCCGGAGGTATCCACCACCAGGATGACATTCGTCCGGCGCTTGGCCGCAGCCCAGACATTCTGTACAACCGCCACAACATCGGGCGGCGGCAGTTGCAGCGTCGTCTGCGGCTGGCTGTGGTCAACGCCGTTGGCCGCGGTGAGCGGTGAATCAGGGCCGGCCAGCGACAGGCTGAGGTCGGCCGGCCGATAGCCGGCGCGGAGGATCTCCTTCTGGGCCTCGGCCGAGGCGAGATACTCCCGGAACGCCTGGAAGGTGCGCCGCTGATTGGCGGTCAACTCCGGCGTTTCGAGCAGCGCCAGCGGATGATCGGCCCAGAGCGTGCCCTCGGCCGGGTAGAGCGCGATGAGTTTGGCGGGCGGTTTGCCGAAGACGCCGGTGTTGAAGGCCACCACGAGTTGCTCCGGCGTAACGAAGGCATCCAGATCCTTCGCGCCCGCTTTGGCCGCCTGCTGGATCACCGCCAGCTCGCTCTCGCCGTAGAAACGCACCGTTTTCTCGACCGCGTTGACGAATTCGAGCGTCTTCGGGTTCTGCGCCATTTCGGCGGTCAGGCCGCGCTGGACGCCCGCGCCCGCGTAGAACTCGGCCAACGTCGCGAGGAGACCGCTGGCGTGCGCCGTGCTCGGATGATTCCACTTGAAGTTCGCATCTTGCCGGGCACGTGTTTGCAGGGCCGTCCAGCCGACCGGTTTTGCCGGCCAGCCGAGGCTCTTGGCGCTGGTTTCCCAGGCGGCAATGACGATGGGGGTGACGGCATAGCGCACCCCTTCGCCGGCCAGCCGCGGCGGGATGGCGCCGGGTTCGGTCTGTTGGGCCTGGGCATAGCGGCTGTTCAGTTGATCGAGCCACAGCGACGAGTCGGGCGTCAGCGCCTGGAAGTCCGCCTGGCCGGCCAACGCTTTCTCGACCATCTCGTCCGGCTTCAGTTCCACCAGCTCGATCTTGATCGGCTGGCGATCCGACGTGCGCAGGTTTTTGGCGTTGAACTTCTCGGCCAGGCCCTGGAGCAACGTCGCTTTCTCCGGGGAATAGGCGATCGTCAACGTCGCGTTGCGCGTCTCGATCGCCGGGCTGGCCGCGCCCGGGCCGGCTTGTTTGCCCGAGTTGACCAGCGCCACTACCCCCCCGATCGCTAGTAAGATGCACAGGAACAGGGCTACGCCGACGATGGCGAAGACGACACCGGGAGTGCCCTTGCTTTTGCGCTGGTCTCTGTATCGCCTGCTCATGGCTCACTCCTTGCCGCCGGTCACTTACCGACGTTCAGATCAAACCAGCGTAGAAGCGCCTGCAACACATCGCGGCTGGGGGTCGCCATGCGCGTCGTGCGCTGCACGACCGCCTCGATCCCCTGGCTCTTCCATTGCACGAACAGGTTGTCGCCTTCCTTGATGCTGACCTGGCTGTTGACCGGCCGCAGACCTTGCGCCACGGCCAGCTTCTGGATCTCCGGTGTGAGCAAGAACTGCTGGAATTGCAACGCCGCGTTCTTCTCGGCAGCGGTCGTCTCCGGCCCAACCCAGATGGAGAACGGGAAGTCGAACCACGTGACGTACTTAGGATAGCGGATCACCAGCGGATCGGCCCAGCGTTTCTGGATGCCGGCCATACTGTTCAGCAGGTCGCTCTCCAGCAGTTGACCGCCGTCGCCGACCGAATAGCCGAACAGGGCGAAGTCTTCGGCCGTGTAGGCGCTGGCGCCGCTCACATCGGTCAGCGCGCCCATCAGTTCCTTCAGCCACTTCTGGAACTTCGGGTCGGTCACCTCGGCGACCGAGATGTTCGGTTTGTCATAGTACTCGCCCGCGGCCGCGATCATCGCGGCCAGGCCGCCGACGTTGCGCCGCGGGTTGGGCACAACGAGCTTGAAGAAGCCCCAGGCCGGATCGCCGCCCAGCTCGGGCCAACCGCCCTTGGCAATCGCGGCGTCGTGGATCACCTGCCAGTCAATCTTGCCGGACTTCTTTTCCAGCGCGGTCGCGCGGCTGTTATACAGCCCCCAGGTGAAGAGGGAGATCGCGATCGGCTTGGCGCGATATTCGCCGTCGGTCAGGAAGACATCGCGGCTCAACCGCTCTTTATACGCCGCGTTCGCCAGTTCTACCAGGTAGCGGCTGTCCGGGATCCAGACGGTCGGGAAGGTGGTTTCGAGCTTCTGGCGCTCGGCCGCGGTGAGCTGGTCGCGCGTCTTGCCGCCGGGCAGCGTGCCGAACTCGTCTCGGTCAAACTTGCCCAGGGCCGTCAGCCCGTCCATGGCCGTTACCTGGATCTCGATCGGCTGGCCGTCCTGGCGCAACCCTTTTTCGTTGAACTGGCGCGCGGCCTCCCGCACCCACGGCTCGATGGGCAGCGCCGCCAGCACCCGCACCTGAACCGGCCCGCGCGGCACGGCGACCAACGCCTGTTGTGCGGCGTTCGGCCCCAACCGCTGCCAGCCCAGCCCGGCAGCCACGATCAACAAAACGGCCGCCAGGATCGTGAAGAAGACGGCCTGCGTCCGGCCGCCGCCGCGGCCCCGCGCCACCCAGAAGTAGATCGCCAGGATAAGCGCCAGCAGGCCGCCCCCGAGCGTAACCAAAATCGGCGCCAGGTTCATGCCTTTCTCCTTCCTTCTGTCCATGACATGTCATTGCGAGCGTCTTTTGCGACACTTGCATACCTGGCTATGCCAGGTACACACACCGACAGGTGCAGTGCAGGTGAGCAATCTCCGCCCCCATTGGGATTGCTTCGGCCCAAACGACGGGCCTCGCAATGACCTACAATCCCAACCGCGCCTTACGCGCTTCCAACTGCGCCTCTAACTCTTTACGTTTGAGCGCTTCTGGGGTTTCGCCGCGCGCCAGGCCGCGCTGCTCGAGCAACGCCAACTGCGCTTCCGCCTCGGCCAGCCGCGTGCGGATGGCGCCGACGGTGTTGGCGACATCTGGGTCGCCTGCGCCTTCCAGGTCATCCAGCGAGCGGAGCGCCTGCGCGGTCAACTCTTTGGCCCGCGTCAGGCCGATCAGGCTGCCGACGCGCGGCTCGCTCTGGATCATGGCCGCGAGGCGGGCATCCAGCTCGGACTTGGCCGCGGCGATGCGCGTGTATTCGGCGTCCACCCGCTCCACCTGCTCCGCCAGTTGCGCGGCGACCAGACGCGAGTTGTTGACGCGTTCCTGGGCGGCCAGGGCATCTTCGTGCAGCCCCGCCTGCAGCAGTTGATCCACCTCGGCGTCTTGTTTCGCGACGAGCGCCTGCTGCTCTTCGCTGCGTTTCCGCAGCCGGTTCAGCTCGACCTGGGCGTTAAGGAGTTGGTCGGTCGCCTCTTCCTGCGTCCGCTGCAATTCGCGGATGTGGTGTTGATAGAGCGCCGGCTCGTTGGAGCGCAGCGCGCGATCAACCATCCGGTTCAGGTCGGCCGAAACTAATGTCTGAACCTTTTCGATCAGGGATGTCATGCGACACCTCCAGGGTGTTGCGGTACAAGCCGGCGGCTTGTGTTCAGCAGTTCCTAACGTGGCAAGCATCCTGAGCGGAGCAGCCGGTTTTGGGCTGCGTAGTCGAAGGATGCGGCCTCCAGGTCACCGCTTCGGCATCCTTCGACTACATTCCAGCCAAAAAACGGCCGGAACTCCGCTCAGAGCTTGCCCTGAGCCTGCCGAAGGGATGCCTTCGCTCATGGGCACATTTGCACTTGCTTCAGCACAAGCCGGCGGCTTGTGTTGCATTCAGGATTTGCTGGCCGACAGCCCCAGGCGGGCCTTGCGGGCCGCAAGCTGGCCGTCCAATTCCTGCCTGTTAAGGATGTCATCCATCTGCTTGTCGAGGGTCTGGGCGCGCATCTCGGTCTCGGCCGACGCCTTGTCCAGCCGGGAGCGGATCGAGTCGGCGATGCGGGCCACGTCGGCGTCTCCGACGCCCGATAGATCATCCAGCGATTTGATGGTTTTGGCCGTCAGTTCTTTGGATTTCGCCAGCTCCAGCAGCGCCTCCAGCTCTTCGCGCTCCTGCTTGATGGTGGTGAGTTTGGCTTCGAGCTTCAGCCGGGCATCCATCAAGCTCTGATATTCGCGCTGCATCTGCTCGAGCTGCTGATTGTAGGTATCGAGCAGCCGTTGCGTGGAGTTGAGCTTGCTTTGCGCCGCCGTGGCCAGATCGTCGCGGCCCTCCCGCAGGAAGATGTCAATGTTGCGATCCAGTTCATCGGCTTTGGCCTGGTACTCGTCGCGCTTCCGCCGGATCGTCTTGACATTGCCGCCGACCGTCGCCACCGCGTCGGTCAGATCATCCAGGTTGTCTTCGACCTCGCGGATGTATTGCTGAATGACCGCAATCGAGTTTTGCTTAAGGGCCTGATCCACCAACCAATGCAAGTTCGCTGAAACCAGTGTGTTGACTTTATCGAGCAAGGATGCCATGAGTGTCCTCCTGAAAATGGATTGTAAATTCTTATCTCAACGATCCAAATCGTAGCATAATGACTGGCCGGCCGCTTGACAGGTAACGGACGGCGAACTGACAGCGTGACCGTTATGCGTCAGCAGTTCCAAATATGCCGGAGCATCCTGAGCGGAGCAGTTGGTTTTGGGCTGCGTAGTCGAAGGATGCAGCCTTGGTTGCGACCGCTTCGGCGTCCTTCGACTGCGTCACGGCCCCAGACCAGCCGTGACTCCGCTCAGGATGCCTTCGCTTATGATCAAATTTAGAACTACTGGTTATGCGTCCACGAGCTTGTAGCCGCGGCCCCGCACGGTGATGACATAACGCGGGTTGGCGATGTCCGGCTCGATCTTCTGGCGCAAGCGGCTGATGAGCTTCTCGATGCGGGCGTCATCCACCTCGTCAATGTAGTCCTCGCCCCACACCGCCTCCACCACGTCGTACTTGGTGACGATCTTGCCGAGCCGGCCGTAGAGCAAGAGCAACAGCCGATATTCGAGATTGGTGAGGGTGGGGACCTGGACGCCGGCCACCCAAACTTCGCCGCTCTCGGAGTCCACGCGCAGGCCGCCGCGCGCGCCGGGCCGCCGCGCCACATGTTGGCGCTGCACGAAGTCGGCGAAGGCCCGCGCAAAGATGCGCCGCTCTGGCCCCTGCGCGATGACCAGGCGTTGCGCGATCACCGAGTCGAGCGCGGGCGGATCCTTTTCGGTCGGCGACCGGAAGAGCGACATGAGCGCGTCTTGCTCCTGGGATGTCAGGTCTTCCCAGATGCGCCGGCATTCAGTCTGGATGTTGGTATCTTGAGGGATCAGCTCGGCCGCGCGGCGCTGGATGATCCAATCTTGGGTTGGATCGCGCACGGGCCGGCCGGTCAGCGCGCCGAGCAGATGGCACACCCCTTCCAGCAGGCCCGGATGCCCCCCCGCCCACAGCCGGATGAAACTCAAGTCATCGTTGCTGAAGGTCACGTTCTCATCGGCCGCAAAGCCCGCGACGAACTCAGCTATTTCGTCGTCGCTCAACGGCGAGATATAGAGGACATGGCGGGCGAACAACTCGGCAAATTCGGCCACGTTGCCGTCGTGGCCGAGTTGTTCCAGGCGGCGATTCGTCGCGGTGACGTAGGTGAGGCCCTGCCAGTGTTTATCCTTCAGCGCCCGCAGGTTGAGAAAGACGCGGCCGTCAATTCCCGCGACCGGGCCATCCAGCTCGTCGAACAAGAAGGCGACCTTTTCCGGCAAGAGGTCGCCGATGGCCGCCATCGCCTGGGCGAAACTGAGCGGCACCTGGAAGCTGCTGATGGGTTTGACCAAGGCGTCATAGGCTGCCCGGACGCGGCCGGCCGTTTCGACAGCCGTCGGAGTGGCGCGCGCGGTCAGCGCGTCCATCGCACAGCGGAGGATCAGCTCATAAAACGCCTGCTCGGTCATGTCGAGCATACGGTTGAAGTCAATGTAGATCGGCAGGTAGTCGGCCGCCGCGCGCTCCAAAAATTTCCGCTGCATCATGGCATCGGTCAACGAACGCAGCAGGGCCGATTTGCCCAGGTTGCTGACACCGACCACCGAGATGCAGTGCATATCGCGCACGGCAGCGAACAGCGCCGCCAGATCGGACTGCCGGGGCAGGAGGGCGCGGGCGGGTGAGATGTCAGGGTGAGACATGTGTCGGTCTCTCCGTTGCTGCGGATGGTTCGATACTACGATTCGTGAGATACACGGATCTAGCCCCGTTGACGGGGCGTTGCTCAACAGCCCGGCCGATTTATCGCCGGGCGGTCCAGGTTGACGAAAAACGCGCCGGAGAAGGCAATTGGCGGTTTGTTTTCATAGCGTTCATCTAACGACGCGGCTTGCCTGCAACCGGCTTCTTGCCGGGGGGCTGCGGCGCGGCGACCTTCCTGGCCGCGCCGGCGACAGGTGGCGCCACAGGCGGCCGGGCGCCTTGACCGTCACCGCCGGGGGCCGCGGGAGTCGGCTCGTGGCCCTGGTCGGCGCGCAGATGGCAGTGCTTGTATTTCCTCCCGGAACCGCACCAGCATGGGTCATTGCGGCCCGGCGACTTGGCGACCCGCGCGGGCTGCGGCGCGCCGCCATCCCCGCGATTGGTAGACATGCGCTGCGGCAGCACCGGTCGGGCCACGAGCTGCGCATGGTAGATGGCATACGCGACATCGTGCGAGATGGCCGAGATCAGCTCCTCGTACATCTCATGCGCTTCCCTTTTATAGGCCACAAGCGGGTCTTGCTGGCCGAACGCGCGCAGGCCGATCCCCTCGCGCAGCTCATCCAGGTCGGTCAGGTGGCGCACCCAACGATTATCCACGGCGCGCAGCATGACCAGCCGTTCCAGGCGGCGCAGCAAATCCGCGCCCATCGCCGCCTCTTTGGCCGCGTAGGCTTTTTCGGCCAGCTCCACCAGATGGTCGGTTAGCTCAGGCGTCGTGAAGTCGCGCCAGCTTTCCGCGTGCTCGCCATGCGGCGGGAAGATGATCTTGTTCAGCTCGGCGGCCAGCCCGACCAGATCCCACTCCTCGCGTTCGGGGCTGCCGGCGAATTGCTGCACCAGGCCCTTGATCTCCTCCGCCACCATGCCGAGGATCGTCGGCCGCATGGTCGGTTCGCTCAAGATTTGCCGGCGCTGATTATAGATCACTTCGCGCTGCTTGTTGACGACGTTGTCGTACTCTAATACGTGCTTGCGGATGTCAAAGTTGTAGCCTTCCACCCGCGTTTGCGCGCTTTCGATCGCTCTGCTCACCAGCCCCGCTTCGATCGGCACGTCTTCATCCAGCCCCAGGCGTTCCATCAGGCTGGAAACGCTCTGGCCGCCGAACCGCCGCATCAGATCATCATCCAGCCCGACGTAGAAGCGGGATGAGCCGGGATCGCCCTGGCGGCCTGAACGGCCGCGGAGCTGGTTGTCAATGCGCCGGGCTTCGTGCCGCTCCGTGCCCAACACGTGCAAGCCGCCGGCCGCGATCACTCGCTGGCGGTCTATCTCAACCCCGGCCTTCGCCTGGGTCAGCGCGGCCTGCCAGACCGGATTGCTCTCGCTCAGCGCGGCCAGATCCACCCCTTCGCGGCGCAACCGCTCGCGCGCCAGGCCATCCGGGTTGCCGCCCAGCAGGATATCCACCCCGCGGCCGGCCATGTTCGTCGCGATTGTCACCGTGCCGGGTCGGCCGGCCTGGGCGATGACCCCGGCTTCCTTTTCGTGCTGCTTGGCGTTCAAGACGTTGTGCGGGATCCCCTTGCGCCGCAGCATCTCGGAGAGCATTTCCGAGGTCTCGATGGCGACCGTGCCGACGAGCACCGGCTGGCCCTGCTTGTGCAGCTCCTCGATCTCGCGCACGACCGCCCGGAACTTGGCCTGCCCCGATTTGTAGACCGCGTCGGGATAATCCACGCGCACCACGCCCCGATGCGTCGGGATGGCGATCACATCGAGATTGTAGATCTTGAAGAACTCTTCCTGCTCGGTCATCGCCGTACCGGTCATGCCGGCCAGCTTTTCATACATGCGGAAGTAGTTCTGGAAGGTGATCGTCGCCCAGGTCAGCGACTCGCGCTGTACGCGCACCCCTTCTTTCGCCTCGATGGCCTGGTGCAGCCCTTCGGAAAAGCGCCGGCCATACATCAGGCGGCCGGTGAACTCGTCCACGATGATGACTTCGCCATCTTTGACGATGTAGTCTCGGTCGAGCCGATAGAGCGCGTGCGCGCGCAGCGCGTTGTCCAGGTATGGCGTCAACTCGTAGTGCTCGCTGTCGTAGAGGCTCTGGCTGGCGGGGATGCCCAACATGGATTCGACGCGCGCGATGCCTGTCTCGGTCAGTGTGGCAATGCGATCCTTCTCATCAATCGTATAGTCGCGCTCGGGCTGGAGCCGGCGGACGAGCTGGGCGAAGTCGCGGTAGTAGTTGGATGATTCCTGCGCGGGCGCGGAGATGATGAGCGGCGTGCGCGCTTCGTCAATCAGGATGTTATCCACCTCATCCACGATCGCGAAGCGCAGGTCGCGCTGGACGCACTCGTTCAGGTCTTGTACCATGTTGTCGCGCAGGTAGTCGAACCCGAACTCGTTGTTGGTGCCATAGGTGATGTCGGCCTGGTAGGCCGCGCGGCGGCTGACCGGCCGGAGGTGCTGATAGCGGTCGTCGGCCGCGGGGTAGTCGGGATCGAAGACGAAGGAACCCAGGTCGGGGTTGGCCGCGGCCGATTGGATCACGCCGACGCTGACCCCCAGCAAGTGATAAATCGGCCCCATCCACTGGACGCCGAATTTCGACAGATAATCGTTTGGCGTGACCAGGTGGCTGCCGCGCCCGGTCAACGCGTTGAGGTAAAGGGGCAACGTGGCGACCAGCGTCTTGCCTTCGCCGGTCTTCATCTCGGCGATTTTGCCCGCGTGCAGCACCATGCCGCCGATGAGCTGCACGTCGAAGTGGCGCAGGCCGATGGTGCGCACCGAGGCTTCGCGGACGGCGGCGAAGGCGCGCGGCAGCATCTCCTCCATCGCGGCGGCCTCGGCAGCGCGCAACTCCTTTTCGATGCGTTGCACCTCGACGCGCTTCTGCGCCTGGAGCGCGGCATCCGGCTCGGCCAGCCACTCGGCGCGCGCTTGCGCCAGCTCATCGCGCAGCGCGCCGGCGCGTGCACGGATGGCCGCGCGAAACGCCTCGGTTTGGCCGCGCAGCTCGTCGTCGCTCATGGCCGTGAACTCCGGGCCAAGCGCGTTGATTTGGTTCACGATCGGTTGCAGCCGCTTGACCTCGCGGTCGCTGGCGTCGCCGAAGATTGTCTTGAATAGATTTTTCAGCATGAACTCTCTCGTGAAACGTGATGCGTCAATCGTCAATAGGCTCTGGCCCGTTCACCGATGGATTACATGCCGGCGAGACGGGTCAGGAAACGGCTTTCGTATCGAGCGAAAACTTCGGAGGGGATTATAGCACAGGTAGGGACAAGAGGCACGTTTGCGCGAAGAACAGAGTATGCCGGAAAACGGTTGGGGCATCTCACTGATAGAAAGGAACACGGATGCCGTCTGGCGCGAACTTCGGAATCCATCGGCGTTCCCTTCTATCCGTGGGCAGTGACGCAGATTCGCGCATGTTACGGTTGGATCACCTTCCGCTGACCATACAGCTTCCGGTAGTACTCCGTAAACTCTCCTGATTTGATTTTCCGCCACCACCATTCGTTCGCGACGTACCAGCGCACGGTCCGGCGGATCGCCTCTTCGTGCGAGTGGCGCGGCTGCCAGCCGAGGGCCTTGAGCTTGTCCACGTTCAAGCAGTAGCGGCGGTCGTGGCCGGGCCGGTCTTCGACGTGTTGGATCAGGCTGGCGGGCTTGTGCAGTTCGTCCAGCAAGATTTCAACCATCGTCAGGTTTTCCATCTCCGCGCCGGTGCCGATGTTGTAGATCTCGCCGAGCTGACCCTTGTGCAGCACCACGTCAATCCCCTCGCAGTGATCGAGCACGAACTGATAGTCGCGGCGCTGCTTGCCGTCGCCATAGACCGGCAGCGGCAGGTTGTCAATGGCATTGGTGACGAACAGAGGGATCACCTTTTCGGGGTACTGATACGGCCCGATGTTATTCGCGCCGCGTGAGATCGTCACGGGCAGGCCATAGGTGACGAAATACGCGATTGCCATCAGGTCGCCGCTGGTCTTGCTGGCCGCGTAGGGGCTACGCGGGGCCACCGGGTCGGTCTCCAACGAGCGGTGGTCGCCGTGGATATGACCGTAGACCTCATCCGTGCTGACCTGATGGCATCTTTCTATGCCGAATTTTCGCGCCACCTCCAATAAAACATACATTCCGTACACGTCAGTGCGGATGAACGCGTCCGGATCCATGATCGAACGGTCAACATGCGATTCCGCCGCAAAATTTATTACCGTGTCAATCTTGTGCGCCTTGATCGCGTCCGTCACCGCCGCCGCGTCGCAAATGTCGCCCTTCACGAACCGGTAACGCGGATCGTCATCCACATCCAGGAGGTTGTCCAGGTTGCCGGCGTAGGTCAGCTTGTCGTAGACCAGGATCGAGTATGCGGGGTATTTGTTCAACATGTACCGCACGAAGTTCGAGCCGATGAACCCTGCGCCGCCCGTGACCATGATATTTTTCATCGAATAACGCACCTTTCACGCAACCACAAATCGCGATCCCCTCTACGATTTGCAATTTGCAATTTGCAATCCGCCCTTCACGCCAGGGCCGCGTTCACCAACACCGCGCCGAGCAGGTTTGCGCCGACCTGGGCGAGCTGCTCTTTGGCGCGCTGGGCGTCGCCGCGGCGGGTGTGGCCGGCGTTGACCGTCAAAAGGACGCCGTCCACGCGCGTCGCCAGCTCAACCGCATCGGTCGCCAGCGTGACGGCCGGCGCGTCGAGGAGCACGATGTCGGCGTCTTCGCGCAGCCGGGCGAGCAGGCCGGCCATGGCCGGAGATGCGATCTCATCCGCCGGGACTGCGGCCGCCGGGCCGCTGGTGAGCACGTGCAGGTTGTCCACGACCGTAGCTTGCAGCGGCAAAGCCGCGCCCGGCTCGCGCAACGCCGTGGTCACGCCCGCCGCGTTGTTCAGCCCAAACAGCAGGTGTTGGGCGGGCTGGCGCAGGTCGCAATCCGCCAGGATCACCCGCACGCCGACGCGCGCGAAGGAGATGGCCAGGTTGGCGACCGCCTGCGCTTTGTCGGCATCCGGGCCGGCCGCGACCATCAGCACGGCCTGGAGCGGCGCTTTCTTGCCGGCCGATGTCAGATTGACCCGCAGCCGCCGGTACGCTTCGGCCGCCGGAGAGGTGGGATCGGTCAGAGTGATGAGGTCAGGTGTCATCGGGCGCCTCCTGGTATTTTCTTGCCCGGCCGGGCGCTGGTAGCTTTGCGACCCGCCGGCGGGATCGCGGCCAGGACCGGCAGGCCCGTCGTCCGTTCGACAGTCGCGGGGGTGGCGAGGATATCGGCCGCCATCCATTCGAGCGCCAGGACGATGAGCGCGCCGATGAGCGCGCCGAGCACGCCGCCCGCAGCGGCGTTGGTCAAGGGCTTGGGCTGGTAGAGCGGCGCGTCGATCACGCTGTCCACCAGTTTAACTTCGATGCGGTTGTTTTTGTCCTGGGTGTTGTAGTAGGCGACCCGGTCATCCACGAACAGATCCGCCATCGTCTTGGCGATCCGTTTGGCGACCTCGGGATCACGATCTTTGGCGTCAACCCGAATGATAAAGTTCTCCGGCTCGGCGCTGACCGTGATCTTCGCCAGGAGATCGTAGGAGTTCATGTCGAGCTGCGCCCGTGCGATCACCCGGTTCGCCATATCGTGCGTGTTAATGTTGTTGACGAAGTTGCGCAGGAGATCTTTGGCGCTGTTGCCCAGGCCCCAATCGGGTCGGGCCGGCACCGCGCTGATGCGCGCGGTCGCGCGATAGGTCTTGGTCTGCACAAAGCTGATGCCGAGGGCGGCAATCGCCGCGATCACCGCGACCGCGATGATGATCCAGCCGCGACGGCGTAAGATGTCGAGATAGGCGCGTAGGTCCATTGCGCGGCCTCCTGCCGCATGTCAGGCACATGGATGGTAGGTTCAATAACTGTCATTCTACACGCAAACAGCCCATCCGCCAAACCCTGCGGGCGTTTTGACACGCGCGCCCGCGGGGCGTAGAATGAGAGATGGTGAACCACCGATGGGCGGGCCGGCCAAATATGCAATTTCGCTCGCACGAGAGAGACGTCATCCTGCCCGGCCTGGTTCCTGACAATGCGCCTGAGTGTGGTATGATATGACGATCTATTTCTATCGCACCGATGAGCCTTACGGTTGCCTGGCGAACTTCTCGCGCCATCCGTTTGAGTTGGACGGGCAGCGTTGGCCGACAGTCGAGCACTACTACCAGGCGCAGAAGTTCGCCGGCGCGCCCTATGCGGATGAAATCCGTCAGGCGCCCACCGCGTTGCTCGCGCGCACACTGGGCAACGACCAGAACCATCCTGCGCCGCCGCATTGGGACGCCGTGAAGGAGGCGGTCATGCGCCGGGGAGTGCTGGGCAAGTTGGCCGCGCACCCGGAGGTGCAGGCGATCCTGCTCGGCACGGGCGACGAAGAGATTGTCGAAGCCTCGCCCTACGATGACTCGTGGGGTTGCGGCGCGCACGGCATCGGGAAGAACCGCTTTGGCCGCTTGCTGATGGCGGTGCGCGCTGAAGTGCGCGCCGCGCAACCCGATGCGCCGGCCGCGCGACCGACGGGACGCGGCCTGGCCTATCGCCCGATGCCGTCCGCCGATGTGGAACCGGTCTATGCGCTGGTGCGCGATTGCTTCGCGGCGTTCGTCGCCCCAGACTACGGCGCCGAGGGGATCGCGACGTTTGATCGTTACATCCAGCCGGACGCGTTGCGGGCGCGCGCCGCATCTGAGAGTTTCGTGCTCATCGCGGTAGATGGCGCGCAGGTCGTCGGCATGATCGAAGTGCGGGACTTCCAGCACATTGCGCTGCTGTTTGTGGCCGCAATCTATCAGCGCCGCGGCATCGCCCGATCCCTTTTCCGGCAAGCGCTGGCCGTGTGCCGCGCAAACCGACCTGACCTGGGGGAAGTGACGGTCAACTCATCGCGCTATGCCGTGCCCGTCTATGAGCGGCTCGGTTTCTGCCCCGTCGGAGGCTACCAGGTGCGCGACGGCATCGGCTTCATGCCGATGATACTGAAGCTGAGCCAGGCCGGCGCGGCTTGATACACGCAAGGGGGAGATCATGGCGACGCGTGAAACTGCCAGCCCGCGCGATATCGCCCTCCCGCCGGCCCGGCCGCGGGTCAAGGTGGGAGACCGCGTCGAAGTGGAGCTGGTCGGCGAAGATGGCGGGCTGGAGGAGCTGGCGTTCGACATCGTGACCGACAAGCAGGCTGACTTTGCCGCCGGCTTTCTGGCCGCGGGCACGCCGTTGGGCCGGACGATCCTCGGCCAACCGGTGGGCGCGACCGTGCCGTATACGCTCGCCGGCGCAGTCGCGGTGCGCATCCTGTCGGCGGCGCGCAGCGAACGGCCGCCGGCCCCCGATCGGGCCGCGGCCCGCGAGGCCGCGATTCAGGAGGCGGTCAGCAAGGCCAACCTGGAGGACGCGGTGCGCCTGGCGCTGACGGTGGACGTGAAATGGGGCGATTATGACCCGGAAGCGCTGGAGGCGGGTTGGGGCGGACAACCGCCGACATAATTGGCGAGTAACTGATCAGCCATCGTCACTGCGAGCGTCTTTTGCGAAGTAGTCTCCCCGTGAAGGAGATTGCTTCGGCCCAAACCATGTCCTGAGCGGAGCCGAAGGAGACGGGCCTCGCAATGACTCCTGATTGTTACATTTGCGAGATCGTCCGAACAGGTGACCATGCAACCATCAATCAATGAAGTGATGAAGTCGTTGCCATCTGAAACCCAACGCCAGTTGCGCGACGCCTGGGCTGGCCTGTCGGCCGAGGAGCGCGAGGCGCTCCAGTCCATCGTGCGCGGCGTGCCGTCCGAGCGGCAACTGCTGCGGCTGTTGGTCGGGATGACGTCCACGCACGTCAAGACCGCCTTTGGCCGCAAACATAAAGTCGCCATCGTCGGCCCGGCCAATGTCGGCAAATCCACCCTCTACAATCAGTTCATCCAGGACAAACAGGCGGCGGCCGCGGTCAGCCCGGTGCCGGGCACCACGCGCATTCCCCAGGAAGCCGAGGCCGGCCTCTTCACCGTCGTGGACACGCCCGGCGCAGACGCAATCGGGCCGATCGGCGCGGCCGAGCGCCAGCGCGCCCTCGACGCCGCGCGCGCGGCCGACTTTCTGATCATCACATTCGACGCCGTTCAGGGGATCAAACGCAACGAACTGGAGGTCTTCGAAGAGCTCGCTTCGCTGAACAAACCACACCTCGTCATCCTCAACAAAAGCGATCTGGTGAAACGTGACCTGGAAGCGGCAGTGCAGAAAGTCGCAACGAACCTCGGCCTCAAGCCGGAGCAGGTGATCCCGGTCTCGGCCAGGCACGGCGACAACGTGGGTCGGGTGCTGATGGCGATTGCGGTCTCCGAGCCGGCCCTGGTGGCCGCGTTGGGCAGCGCCATGCCGGCCTATCGCTGGAAGCTCGCCTCCCGCTCGATCATCACCGCGGCCGGGCTGGCCGCGGTGATCGCGCTGACCCCCATCCCGATCATGGACTTCGTGCCGCTGGTCACGACCCAGGCGGTCATGGTCGTCGGGATCAGCCGCATCCACGGCCGGCCACTGACGTTTTCGCTGGCGAAGGAGTTGGCGGCGACCTTCGGGCTGGGGCTGGCGGGCCGCACATTGTTCCAGGAGTTGAGCAAGCTCGGCGGTGTGCCGGGCTGGCTGCTCTCGGCCGCCATCGCCAGCTCTACCACGGCCGTCATGGGCTATGCGGCTTCGGTCTGGTTCGAGCGCGGCGAGCGGGTGAACCCCGCGGCCCTGAAACAGATGACCGAGCATCTCACCGCCGCGATGGTGGCCGCGCTGCGCAGCCTGGGCCGCCGCCGGCCGAATGAGGTGCTGCTGAAGGAGCGGGTCGAACAGGTCTTGCAGACCCATCCATTGACGACAGAACAGCAGGATAGGCTTTGACAGCCATCCCCGAATGCGCTACAGTCCAGGGGCAGGCGTTTTTTCACAACTATCAGGAAGGGAACCATCATGACACACGTAAGAATGGGCATCATCGGTCTGGGCATCCAGGGCAGCTATCATGTAACCCTCTTCAACGAAGGCAAGATCAAGCGGGCGTCGGTCACGGCGGTCTGCGATATCTTGCCCGAACGGCTGGCGCCCTATGCGCACCTGAAAACCTTCACCAGCAGCGAAGAGATGATCCGCTCCGGCGCGGTGGATGCCGTGCTCATCGCCACGCCGCACTACGATCACACGACCATCGGGATTGACGCCCTGCAAAACGGCGTGCACGTGCTCGTCGAGAAGCCGATTTCGGTGCACGTCGCGGATGCGCAGCGGCTCATCGCCGCGCACACCGACCCGAAAGTGATCTTCGCGGCCATGTTCAACCAGCGCACCGACCCGAAATACATCAAGACCAGGCGGCTGATCGCGTCGGGCGAGGTGGGGGAAATCCGTCGCGTGCAGTGGACGATCACCGATTGGTTCCGGCCCGGCGCCTATTACGCGTCGGGCGGCTGGCGCGCCACCTGGCGCGGCGAAGGCGGCGGCGTGCTCCTCAACCAGTGTCCGCACAACCTGGATCTGCTCCAGTGGATCTGTGGGATGCCGGTCAAGATGCTGGCGTTCTGCCGATTCGGCAAATATCACGACATCGAGGTGGAAGACGATGTCACCGCCTACTTCGAGTACCCGAACGGCGCGACGGGCGTCTTCATCACTACGACCGGCGAAGCGCCGGGCACCAATCGGCTGGAGATCGCCGGCGACCGCGGCAAGGTGGTGCTGGAGGGCGGCAAGATCACCTTCACGCGCACAGAGGCACCGGTGGGTGAGTTCTCGCGGACGAGCAAGGCCACCTTTGGCCGGCCCGATGTGTGGAACGTGGAAATCCCGACGCCGCCCGGCAATGGGCCGCAACACGCGGGCATCACCCAAAACTTCGTGGACGCGATCCTCGACGGCGCGCCCCTGATCGCGCGGGCCGAAGAGGGGATCTATTCGCTGGAGCTTGCCAACGCGATGCTCTACTCCACCTTCCAGGGCCGCGCCGTAGATCTGCCGCTCGACGCCGCCGGCTACGAGGCGCAGCTCTGGAAATTGATTGCTACCTCGCGCTTCGAGAAGAAGACCATGGCGGCCGGCCCAACCGACGTGCGCGCGTCCTTCGGTACGTAAAAACGTAACGCTTACAAGATTCCAGACACCGCAAGCGTCCTGAGCGGAACGGAGCGCCTTTTGCGGAGTGCAGTCGAAGGGCGCGGCCCGATGGAGATCGCTCCGCCCCCTTCGACTGCGTAGCCGGAACACACGGCCACTCCGCTCAGGGTGCTTCGCGTCAGGCTGTGCAAGTTCTAACGGGTGATCCATGTTTCACGTCGCCGCATCACCCCAACGCCCCGGAGGCGCGTGGCCTGACCGCCGATTCTTTCGGGGGCTGTTCACGAGCTACCGCCGGCTGCTGGTCTTCGTCAAGCCGCATTGGCGGCTGCTGGCGTTGGCTGGCGCGATCCTGGTCGTCAACAGCCTGGTCGGGCTGGCGATGCCGTGGGTCGTCCAACGGCTGGTGGACACCGCCCTGACGCAGGCGGATTTCGCCATCCTGAACCAGGCGCTCGCCGCGCTGCTTCTGATCTCGCTCACTCAAGCCTTCATGGGGTTCGGGCAGACCTACCTGATCGGCCGCGTGGGCGAGCGGGTGGTCGCCAACCTGCGGAAGGCGTTGTACGAGCACCTGCACGCGATGCCGCTCCGCTTCTTCGCGGCCGCCCGCGTCGGCGAGCTGACCTCGCGCTTGAGCAACGATGTCGCGACGATCCAGGAGGCGGTCACCTCGACGATCCTGAACCTGGTGTCTCAGACGGTCGTGTTGATCGGCGGGATCGTCATCATCCTGGTCATGTCGTGGCAATTGACCCTCGTGATCCTGGCTGTCGTGCCGCTGGCGATCCTGGGCATCCTCCTGTTGGGCCGCGTCGTCCGCCGCCTGAGCCGGCAGGTGCAGGACAACCTGGCCGAGCTGACCGCCACCGCCGAGGAGGCGCTGGCCGGGGTACGGATCGTTAAGTCGTTCGCGCGCGAGCCTTACGAGGTGACGCGCTACGGCGATCGGGTCGAACAGCTCTATCAGACCTCGATGGCGCGGGTCAAGGTGCGCGCGGTCGTCACCCCGATCATCGGCTTTCTGGCCTTCTCGGCCATCGCGGTCGTGCTGTGGGTGGGCGGCCGGCTGGTGATCGCCGGTAAGCTGACGCCGGGGCAGTTGGTGGCGTTTTTGCTCTACACGATCATGGTGGCGTCGCCGATTGGCATTTTCACCGCGCTCTACAGCCAATTCCAGCAGGCCATCGGCGCCAGCGATCGGGTCTTCGATCTGTTGGACATCCCGCCGGAGATGCGCGACGATCCTGATGCGCAGCCGCTCCCGCCCATCACCGGCGAGGTGCGCTTCGAGGATGTGGCGTTCGACTACGGCGACCATGCCGAGGCCCGCGCCGTGCTTCAGGATATCAACCTGGTCGTGGCGCCCGGCCAGATCGTGGCCCTGGTGGGGCCGAGCGGCGCGGGGAAGACCACCCTGGCGAACCTGATCCCGCGGTTCTATGACCCGATCGCCGGCCGGATCACCATTGACGGCCGCGATATCCGCCGCGTGCAGGTGCGCAGCCTGCGCGAGCAGATCGGCATTGTGCCGCAAGAGACGGCGCTCTTCAGTGGCAGCGTGCGCGACAACATCCGCTATGGCAAGCTGGACGCCACCCAGGCGGAGATCGAGGCCGCGGCGCGGGCCGCGAACGCGCACGATTTCATCATGGCGTTGGCCCAGGGGTATGATACCCTGGTCGGCGAGCGCGGGGTGAAGCTCAGCGGCGGCCAACGCCAGCGTGTCGCCATCGCTCGCGCCATCCTGAAGAACCCGCGCATCCTGATCCTGGATGAAGCGACTTCGTCGCTGGACACCGAATCGGAGCAGGCGGTGCAGGAGGCGCTGGATCGGCTGATGCGCCAGCGCACGACCTTTGTGATTGCGCACCGGCTCAGCACAGTGATGAACGCCGACCGGATCGTGGTGCTGGAGGCCGGCAAGATTGTGGAGCAGGGCACGCACGCCGCGCTGCTGGCCCGCGAAGGCGGCCTCTACCGGCGGATGGTTGCGCTTCAGTTCCACTGGGAAGAAGAGCCGGCCGCGCCGCCGCTCGTCCGGCCGGCCGACGAGCCGCCGACCTCCGGTTTAACCCGGCCGCCCGCCCGGCGGTTCGATCTGCGCAGCCTGCTGCCATTTTTCCACCGCCGCGATGCGGAGGCGAAGCCCAGAGGCGTCTGATGGTTTGGTCTCTCAAACTCTTTTCAGTCAATGGCATCCCCATCCGCATCCACATCACCTTCCTGTTGGTGGTGGTTTGGGCGGCGTATAGCGGGTTCGTGGCCGGTCGGGCCGATTGGAAGCTGGGGGTGGCCTTCATGGTGGCCCTGGCGCTGCTGCTCTTTCTCTGCGTGCTGCTGCACGAGTTGGGGCACAGCCTGGTGGCGCAGCTTTTCGGCGTGCACGTGGCCGATATCACCCTGTGGCCCTTCGGGGGGTTAGCGCGCATCGCTCGGATGCCGGAGCGCCCCTATCAGGAGTTCGTGATGACCGCGGCTGGCCCCGCGACGAACATCCTGCTCGCCATCCTGCTGAGCCTGGCCGCGTTCGCATGGCTCGGCCCCGACGAGATACTGGCGTTGGCGGCATCCGCTCGTAGTGCGTGGCTGTTCCGCGGCCTCCTTGCGAGCATGAGCGCGAAAACACTCCTCCTGGTGCTGGTCGCCAACAACGTACCCCTGGCGGTCTTCAACCTGATCCCGGCCTTCCCGCTGGATGGCGGCCGGATGCTGCGCGCGCTGCTGGCCGCCGTCATGTCCTATCGCCGCGCCACGATGATCGCCGCTTATGTCGGGCAGATCTTTGCGCTGCTCTTGGGCGCGTTGGCGCTCCTGGACAGCAACATCTTCCTGGCGGCCATCGCGGCCTTCGTCTTTTTTGGCGCCTGGCAGGAGCGCGAGCAGGTACGCGCACGGGTGAACCTGCAAGGCCTCCGCGTCGAACAGGTGATGCAGCCGGTGGGCCTGCGCTTGCACCCTCTGCAGACCCTCGGCGACGCCGCGCAAGGGCTGATTTCGACGCAGACCATATTTGTGGTCGTGGATGGCGGCCGGCTTGCCGGCCTCGCCACCCGCGCTGAGTTGCTGCGCGCCTTGCGCAAGGCCGGCCCGGCGGCGCGGGTGGGGCAATGGATGCGCCGCGATGTCCCGCGCCTTGCTCCGTCCGATTCATTGGCGGAGATCAGCGAGCGGCTGTGGCAGGGCGGCTTGGCGGCCGCGGCCGTCGTGATCGAGGCCGATCAGGTCGTCGGAACCGTCGGCCGCGCCGACCTGGCGCGGCTGGCCGAGGCGCTCGCCGTCCACCCCGATATGCTGCCGCGCGAGGGCGCGGGGGCGGGGAAAGGATAGGTCCTCCAACTATGGCCGAACCATCTTCGCCCACCCTCGACCTGCTGCGTCGCGTGCCCTACTTTGGCGGCCTACCCGACGAGGCGCTGGCTGCGTTGGCGCGGGCGGCCGGATCGCGGCGCTATAGCCGCGGCCAGGTGATCTTTTTGGAAGGCGAGCCGTGCGCGGGGCTGTTCATCGTGGCCGCGGGCGAGGTCAAGATCTTCAAGCTCTCGGCCCAGGGCCGCGAACAGATTTTGCAGCAATTGGGGCCAGGCGGCACCTTCAACGAGGTCGCGGCGCTGGACGGCGGCCCGAACCCGGCCAGCGTGGCCGCCACCGCCGACGCGTCGCTGTACCACATCTCCCGCGCCGAGATCCGGCGGCTGGCTCGCCGGTATCCCGATCTGGCCTGGGCCTTGATCGAAAGCATCGCCCATCGGGCCCGCCATCTGGTGGGCATGGTCGAAGACCTGGCGCTGCGCTCCGTGAAGGCGCGGCTGGCGCGGCTGCTGCTGGGCGAAGCCGCGCGGGCCAGCGACGCGGGCGCGATTGATCGCAGCCACATGGTGAGCCAAGCCGAGATGGCCGCCCGCCTCGGTACCGTGCGCGAAATGGTCGGCCGTGCGCTGCGCGACCTCTCGGACGAGGGGTTGATTAGCTTCGACCGCCACCGCATCGTGATCACCGACCGGGCCGGGCTGGAGACGGCAGCCAACCTCGGCTGAAGCATTTGGATATACTGCGCACGGGCATAAACTGCGTTTTTAAGCACCGCAACATAAACTGTGTCATCCTGAGCGGGTGGGTCCCGTGAAGTGCGTTGCGGCGAGAAGCCAGCGAAGGGTCTCGGTGCGGTACGGAGATTCTTCGCTGGATGCTTGCCGTTACGCGAGGTTAGGGGTAGACCCGCTCAGAATGACCGTCGCCCAAAAGTGCACCTGATGGCCGTGCCGAGTATATATCATGAGCATCCTGAGCGGAGCCTCGCAGCAGTTCGCGAGGCGTAGTCGAAGGATTGGCCGATCTATTGAGACCGCGCGGGCAGGTACAAGGCGCTGCCGCTCCTCGCGATCTTTCCTTCCCTCCTTCGACCCACAAACGCCCCCTGACCTGAGACAAAAGTCCCTGACATGGCCGCCCGCCGGTGCTATGCTGGTGACGTAATGTGGCGAGTTGTTGAGGAGATTGCTGTGAGCGCACCGATTCTACCGGAGATTGATCATCTGTTGTGCACCGGCTGCGGCGATTGTATCCGCGCCTGCAAACCTCACGCGCTGACGCTGGTGGGCGGCAAAGCTGTGCTCGCCCAGCCTGACCTGTGTGAATACGAAGGCAGGTGCGAGCCAGTCTGCCCCGCGGGGGCCATCGAGCTGCCGTTTCTGATCGTATTCAGTGAGACAAACGAAGTGATGAGACGATAGGAGGATCTCATGCAAGCGACTGACATTCTGATGAGCGAACATCGCGTGATCGAGCGTGTGCTGGCGAGCCTGGAAGCCGGCGCGACGCGCCTCGAGGTCGGGCAGCCGATCCGCCCCGGCTTCTTCATCCAGGCCACCGATTTCGTGAAGGGGTTTGCGGACGGTTGCCACCACCGGAAGGAGGAGGGGGTGCTCTTCACCGCGATGGTGGATGCCGGCCTGCCGCGCGAGGTCGGCCCGATCGCCGTGATGCTGGCAGAGCACGAGGAGGGCCGCGCGTATACACGCGGCTTGCGCGCCGCGGCGCAACGGCTGGACGCCGGCGACGCGGGCGCACGGGCCGACGTCATCGGCAACGCGCGGGGGTACGCGGCGCTGCTCAGCCAGCACATCCAGAAGGAGGACGGCATCCTCTTCCCGATGGCGGATCAGGTGATCCCGCGGGCCGCGCACGGACAGGTGACCGAAGGCTTCGAGCACGTCGAACACGAGGAGACCGGCGAAGGCGTGCACGAAAAATACCTGGCTCTGGCCGATGCCCTCGAGCAGGAAATCCGGGGATAGCGCGCTTGTGAACCAGAGCGCCGATTTCTACGATGCCCTGGCCCCCATGTTCGATGTGATGACCGACTGGGACGCCCGGCTGGCGAGCGAAGGTCCCTTCCTGCGCGACCAGCTCGCGGCCGCCGGCGCCCGGCGCGTGCTGGATGTCGCCTGCGGCAGCGGCGGGCACGTCCTCTGGCTGGCGCAGCAAGGCTATCAGGCGGCCGGGGTGGACGCCAGCCCGGCGATGATCGCCCTGGCGCAGCAGAGAGCGGCGGCTTTGGGGTTGGATGTGGTGTTTGAGGTGGCGGACCTCACCCCCCAACCCCCTCCCCTACCAGGGGAGGAAGGGAACTGCACCCCTCCCCGTGTCGGGGAGAGGCCGGGGGTGGGGTCAGAATTCGACGCCGTCCTCTGCCTGGGCAATTCGCTGCCGCATCTTTTGACCCAGGCCGACCTGGTGTTGGCGCTGCGGGGAATGACTCGGCGCCTGAGAGAAGATGGATTGCTCATCCTGCAAAACCTGAACTACGACCTGCGCTGGCAGAAGCAGCCGCGCTGGTTCATGGCGCAGGGCGGCGAGTTGGCGGGGCAGCCGGTGCTCGTCTGGCGCTTCGCCGATTACGATGCGCCTGCGGGGCGCATCCAGTTTCATATCGCCCTCTTTCGCCAGGGCGGGCGGGACTGGGGCGTCGAGGTGCACACCACACCGCAGCGGCCGCTCTTCCGGGCCGACCTGCTGGCCGCGTTGGCCGAGGCGGGCTTCGATCGGGCGGAGACTTTCGGCCGGATGGCGCTGCCGACTGAGCCGTTCGCGGCGGAGAGCTCCGGCGATCTGGTCGTGGTAGCGCGCCGGGCGCGCTGAAATCCAGGACAGCACGCGCAGCGGCTCGCCAGCAAATGCTGGCGAGCCGCTGCGCGTGCTGTTGTGTGCGTCTTGTCTCGTGACTACGGTCGCTCGATCACCGGCGTATCCTCCACGGTCGCGGCCTCCAGCGCCGACGGGCGCCCCAACACGCGCGTGCGCACCAGGTCGAGGAGTCTATCCTTGTTGTCGCGCCAGACGTGAATTAGAGTCGGCAGGCCGGGGATGAAGAAGAACGCCAGCACCAGCAGCGTGAAGTATTTGTCCACGCCCTCGATCGAACCGAACCAGATCCCCAACGCGTAACCCAGCACCGTCATCCCGACAGCCCACAACAGCGCACCGATCAGGTTGAAGAAGATGAACCGGCGGTAGTTCATGCTCGCCGCGCCCGCGACGATCGGCGCGAAGGTGCGGATCACCGGCACCCAACGCGCCAGGGTGATCGTCTTGCCGCCGTGCTTCTCATAGAAGGCGTGGGCTTTCAGCAGGTTCTCCCGTTTGAAAAGCAAAGAGTTAGGCCGGGTGAAAATCTTCGGCCCGGTCTTGGCGCCGAACCAATAGCCGACGTTGTCGCCCAACATGGCCGCCACGAAAAGGGACGGAACCAGGATCCGGATATCTAACACACCGCGCGAGGATAGCAGCCCGGCCGTCAACAAGAGGCTGTCGCCGGGGAAGAAGAAGCCGAAGAACAACCCCGATTCCGCGAAGATGATGAAGAAAAGGCCGAAATAGCCGACCGTTTCAATCAGTTTGACCAGATCAAACCCCATATTTACCTCTCAGTGTGGACACGAAAGTCCGACAATTATAACATCCAACCCGTCCTATCGCCAAAACCCCGCCCTGTTACCGGAAGAGTCGCTACAGAGCGTCCCGCGATCCGGGCGCGATAATACCCGGCAGGGCTTTGACGCTCTCCCAACTTGTGATACACTCCTCATTAACATCGAGGTGGCCCCATTCATGGGGCACAGACTGGCGATAGGCATGAACGACAATAACATGCGCTCGGTGCGCAACAATTTGATCTATCTGATCTTGCTGGTGGGACTGGGCATCTTTCTGTTTTCCACCTTCTCTCGCAACCGCGAAACCATCCCCGCGATGGACATCAGCCAGGTGGCGCAACTGGCGCGCGAGGCGAAGGTCAAGAAAATCGCCGTGGACGGGGAAGACCTGACCATCATCCTGACCGATGGCCGCCAGGTGCGCGCGCGGAAAGAGGAAACGGGCAGCGTCGTCGAGACGTTGCGCAATCTGGGCGTGTCCGAGAGTGCGTTCGGCACGGGAACAAACCAGATCCAGATCGTCGTGGTCCCGCCGAGCCTGTGGGCCAATCTGCTGCCGATCCTGGCATCGGTGTTGCCGGTGCTGCTGCTGGCCGGCTTTTTCATCTTCCTGATGCGCCAGGCGCAGGGCGCAGGCAACCAGGCGTTTTCGTTCGGCAAGAGTCGCGCGCGCGTCTTCACCGGCGACAAGCCCACCGTCACCTTCGCCGATGTCGCGGGCGCGGAGGAAGCCAAGCAGGAGCTTCAGGAGGTCGTCGAGTTCCTCAAGGAGCCGCAGAAGTTCGCCTCCCTCGGCGCCCGCATCCCCAAGGGCGTGTTGCTCGTCGGCCCGCCCGGCACCGGCAAGACCCTGATGGCCAAGGCGATCTCCGGCGAGGCCGGCGTGCCCTTCTTCTCGGTCTCCGGCTCCGAGTTCGTCGAGATGTTCGTGGGCGTCGGCGCCAGCCGGGTGCGCGACCTCTTCGAGCAGGCCAAGAAGAACGCGCCGTGCATCATCTTCGTGGACGAGATCGACGCGGTGGGCCGGCAGCGCGGCGCGGGGCTGGGCGGCAGCCACGACGAGCGCGAGCAGACGCTGAATCAGATCCTGGTGGAGATGGACGGCTTCGACACCGACACGAACATCATCATCATCGCCGCGACCAATCGGCCCGACATCCTGGATCCGGCGCTGCTGCGGCCGGGGCGCTTCGACCGGCAGGTGGTGATGGATCGGCCGGACATGAAGGGCCGCGAGGCGATCCTGAAGGTGCACACCAAGGGCAAGCCGCTGGAGCCGAACGTGAGCCTGGAGACGATTGCCAAGGGGACGCCGGGCTTCGTGGGCGCGGACATCGAGAACCTGGTGAACGAGTCGGCGATCCTGGCGGCGCGGCGCAACAAGAAGACGATCGGCCCGGCCGAGTTTCAGGAGGCGATCGAGCGGGTCATCGCCGGGCCAGAGCGCCGCAGCCGGGTCATCTCGGACAAAGAAAAGCGCGTGATCGCCTATCACGAGACCGGACACGCGTTGGTGCGCCGGATGCTGCCGAAATGCGACCCGGTGCACAAGATCAGCATCATCAGTCGGGGCATGGCGTTGGGCTACACAATGGCGTTGCCCGAAAACGACCGGGTATTGGTGAGCAAAACCAAGTTTGAGCAAGACCTGAGCGCCATCCTGGGCGGTCGCGTGGCCGAGGAGTTGGTCTTCGGGGATGTCACCAACGGCGCGGTGGATGATCTGGGCAAGGTGACAAAGCTGGCGCGGGCTATGGTGACGCAGTACGGCATGAGCCAACAGATGGGGCCGATGGTCTTTGGACAGCGGCACGAGCTGGTCTTCCTCGGCCGCGAGATCGGTGAGCAGCGCAATTTCAGCGAGCAGGTCGCGCGCCAGATAGACAAAGAGGTGAACCGGATCGTCTCGGAAGCCTATGACCGGGCCACGCAGATTTTGACGAAATACAGCGAGCTGCATCACGCGATCACCCGGCGGCTGATTGAAGCGGAAACCCTGGACGCCGAGGAGTTCGAAGCGTTTTTCGTCGGGGTGCCCGGCGTGCCGCCGCGCGCTGCCGAGCCGGCGCCCAAGCCAGAGACGCCGGCGCCAGCCCGCCACACCAGCGCGACCGTTCAGGGTACCGGGCGCGTCGCGGGCGCGCCAGCGCCGGCGCCAGCATGAGGAGGGTAAGATGAGCGAGCCATTGACCGTGAGGCTGACCGGCGAAGCGATGGTGCAAGTGATCCCGGAGGTTACCGCCCGTCGCCTGGGCAGCGGCACGGTGTCCGTCTTCGCCACGCCGGAGATGGTGCGCTTGATGGAGCGGGCGGCGGTCAATGCCCTCAAACCCTAGCACGATCGCCAGCCCCGCGCCGCCCACCCCCAGCCCCACCCCGATCAGCAGCGGCTCCAAGACCAGGAACGGGAAGAGAGTCAGCAGGTTCATCATTCTCACAAATGCCCCAATCTCGCCGCGAAAAAGGCTTGACTCTCCCCCCACTGGAGGGTGTATAGCAGGGTGACGCTGCCAGTCGGCAGATGCTATGTCGCATCGGGGGATAGGATGCTCAAGATCGGGGAGTTCTCGAAGCTGGCGCAGGTCTCGGTCAAGACCCTGCGCTATTACGACGAGTTGGGCCTGCTCCGGCCTGACTGGGTGGACCGCTATACGGGCTATCGCTACTATGACTACGGGACAAAGGGAGGGACAAACCATGGAACCACGTATCGTCGCCAAGCCAGCGTTCATCGTCGTCGGGCTGCCGTTCACCGGCTTCCCCACCAGCGCGCCGTTTGAGGGCGGCAACGAAAACAACGAGATCGGCAAGGTATGGGATGAGTTCAACCGGCGCTACGCCGAGATCAAGCACATCTGCGGGCCGGCCTATGGGCTGTGCTTCGGGATGCCCAACGCGCAGGAGCCGTGGTACATCGCCGGCGCCGAAGTGGCGGAGGTGGCGGATCTGCCGGCCGGCATGATGAGCATGGCTGTGCCCGCGCAGAAGTACGCCGTCTTCCCGTGCACCCTGGGCACTCTCGGCGCCACCTACCGGTACATCACCGAGGAGTGGCAACCGCGCGCCGGCTTCGAGCACGCCCCTGCGCCCGATTTTGAGCTTTACGATCAGGAGTTCGACCCCAACGACCCGCAGCACGGCAAGCTGTCGGTTTACTGGCCGATCAGGTGAGTGATTGAGGCGGAAGTGCGTGAGATGCGCCAGGCGCTTCGCAAGTGCCTGGCGCATACCAGCCCGTGATCAGCGGGCTGCCATCCGGCCCGGCGCGACCGGCCGATTGCCAGCCCCGAAGATCAGCCACCCGACCACGGTCAGGTATCCGAGATAGGCCAGAGTTTCGATCAGTGCGGGGTTGCCGTTGAAGCCGAAGAGGCTCTTCAGCAATTCGCCGGCCAGCGACTTGTCGTTGAGAAACGCATTGATGTTGTAGAGCGGATCCACGATGGCCGGCAGCACGCCCCCCTCGACCAGCTCGTGGATGCCCAGCGCGACCATCCCCGCGGCGAACAGCAACAGGAGCGCGTTAGTGACCGAGAAGAAAAGGCGCAGGTTCAGGCGCAGCACCCCGCGATAGATCAGGATGCCGAGCAGCACGGCTGCGGCAAGGCCGACCAACGTGCCGAGCAAGGTATCGAGGGCCGGGTTCTGCAACGATGTCGCCACTGTCAGCAACGCCAATTCCAGCCCCTCGCGCACCACGGCAAGAAACGCCACAGCGAAGAGCGCCCAGCCCCCGGGCGCCCCGACCGAACCGGCAGCTTGCACGGCGCGTGCCTCCAACGCCGTGCGAAACTGCGCACCCTGCCGGCGCATCCAGAAGATCATCCCCGTCAGAAACGCGGCGGCCAGCAACAGGGTCACGCCCTCGAAGATCTCCTCGGCGCGGCCCTCCAATTCGACGCCAGCCAGGATCAAGCCGGTGGCCGCCAGCAGGCTGACAACTACGGCGCCTCCGACCCCCCACCAGATGGCGCGGCCGAGCTGCGGCCGGCCCAACTGCTTGAGCACGCCCAACAGAATCCCGACGATCAGGGCGGCCTCCAGCCCCTCACGCGAGCTGATTAGAAACGCGGTCATATTGACTCCGAGCAGAAGATTTGCCCAGGCATCGCGCCCGGCCGGCAGAGGGCTTACTGCAAATGACTTGCTACAAGCATACCCGGAGTCGCATTATCGCGCCATGACTTTTATCATACAAATGCGCATCATCCGATGTGCAGATTGCACACCTGGCGGAAATGGTAGCCGTAGATCGCCAGGGTGATCGCCAATGGGAAGAGCCGCGGCCGCCGGAAGAGGGCCCACAAGAACAGCCGCCAGTATTCCAGCCGCTCGCGGCCAACGATGCCCAAATGCACAATCGAGCGAAAAAGCGCCAGCACATGCTGCAAACCGAGCGGCTCTTGAATCTTGGGCAACCGGTACTCTTGCAGGAAGGTCTTCACCCGTGCGTAGTAGTGCTCCGGCGCGTACAGGTGACGCAACAGCGACCGATAGCCGGCATAGAGGGTTTCCAGGGTCATGGTCGGCAGGATATTCGTGGTGGCTTCCACGTTGTCGCCCGACGCCGCGCCCGTCAGACGGCCCTCGCGCGCCAGACGATCGTGGAGTTTGGTGCCCGGCATCGCCTGGAGCATCCCCACCATCGCGGTCACGATGCCGCTCTGTTGGATGAACTCGATCTGGCGCGCAAAGATCGCGGGCGTATCGTTGTCGAACCCGACGATGAAGCCGCCCTGCACTTCCAGCCCGGCCTGCTGCAGCCGTTTGACATCGGCCACCAGGTCGCGGTTGCGGTTCTGCTTCTTGTTGCACTCCGCCAGGCTGACCTCGTCGGGCGTTTCGATGCCGACGAAGACGGTGGTGAAACCGGCGTCCACCATCAGGCGCATCAGTTCCGCGTCATCAGCCAGGTTGATGGACGCCTCGGTGTTGAAGGGCATGCCGGCCTTCCCGCGATGCCACTCGGCCAGCACCGGCAACAACTCCTCTTTCAGATATTTCTTGTTGCCGATCAGGTTGTCGTCCACGAAGAAAACCCGGCCGCGCCAGCCCAGCGCGTAGAGGCCGTTCAGCTCGGCGAGGATCTGGCCGGAGGTCTTGGTGCGCGGTTGATGCCCCAGGAGCGCGGTCACGTTGCAGAAGTCGCAGTTGAACGGACAGCCGCGCGAAAACTGCACGCCCATCGAGGCATAGCGTTTGAGGTCGGCCAGGCGCCAAAGCGGCGTGGGGCTGCGGCGGATGTCAGGGTAGCCCGCGGCGGTGTAGGTGCGCCGGGCCGCGCCCTGAGCCAAATCCGCCAGGAAGGGTGGCAGGCACAGTTCGGCTTCGTTCAGCACAAAGTGATCCACTTCGGGGAACTGCTCGCTTTCCAGGGTGAAGAGCGGGCCGCCCGCGACGACGGCGAGGCCGGCCTGCTTGCAGCGAGCGATCACCTGGCGCGCGGCCTGACGCTGCACAACCATCGCACTGACGAACGCATAATCGGCCCAGGTCAAATCGCGCTCGGTCAGTCGGGTCACATTGAGATCCACCAGGCGCAGATTCCACGTTTGCGGCAGCAGCGCGGCCACCGTCAGCAGGCCCAACGGCGGCATCGAGGCGCGTTTGCGCACGAATTTGAGCGCGTGCTTGAAGCTCCAGAAGGTGTCAGGGAACTCCGGATAAAGCAGCAGGACGTTCATTGAAGCTCTCCTCTTGCTGGGGGGGTGTTTCGCTGGCAGTCAGGGTGAAGGCGCCGTGCATGAAGATCTCCAACATCACGGCCAACATCGGCCGGACGCGCTCGATGCGCCCCGCGGCCAACTGGGTGCGGATGACGTTCAGCACGCTGCTCAGGAAAAAGTCGGTGGCATACTCGACGCTGACTTCGCCCCGTAGCCGGCCCTGGGCACGGGCCAGCGTCATCACCGTGCGGATCGGGCCGTAGAAGTCAGGCAGATAGCGCAGCGCGGCGGCCTGCCGCGCCGGATCGAGGGTCAGCAGCTCGACCATCAGGATACCGATCGCTTCAGGATCGGCGGTGCAGATTTCGGCCAGGTTGAGGCCGAAGTTGCGCAGCACCTCGGCCGGATCGGCGATGGCGTCAATTTGCTGCTGGATCTGATCCATGAACGCGGTCAGACTGGGCTGCATCCCCGCGACGACGATCAACTCCTTGTAGGGGAAGTAGTTGAAGACCGTCTTCTCACTCACCAGCGCGGCCTTGGCGATCTGCCGGACGGAAACCTGCGCGAAGCCGCGCTCCTTGAAGAGCGCCAATGCTTTTTCGACAATAGTCTGCTCAGTCAGCGAGCGTTTAGTATCGCGAAGGGAAAGAGTCATGGTCTATTCCCTGTAATTTTATAGAAGATGTAAGTTTACGGTTAGTATAATGCATCTGTAAGAACTCGTCAAGTGAGGGGGGATAGGAGAACGTGGTATCATTTTTATGGCGTGTTGTAATTATAATTTCATAGTTGTAGGGATTGGGGAAATGTGGACAACATCCTGTCTTTCGGCGTTTACCTCCTGCATTTTGGGGTAACGCGAACAAGGGGCCTAGCTATAGGGCTATCGAGGACAGCAAGCGGGGCTGTGGCTGTGGATAGGGCGGGGAAACAGGCGCACATATGCCCCACGAAGGGGCGAACTGTATTTAGGGGGCGCGGCAGCGTTGCCCACGCCATGCAGGGTCGCGGTGCGCGTGACGCGCCTTGAGATGACGCCATCCGGGCGCTTCTGGTATTACGGTTTTTGACTGGCTGTGGACAAGCCAATGGCTGTCCACAGGGATATCCACGCGCGGCCGTGGATAGGGCAGAGCGTTGTTTGGCCTGCGTCCCGCGCGGTGATATACTGGGCCGCGCTGCCGATATACCAGGGGCGCGGCAGGACAACCGATCAAGGGGTGCAAGTGTGACCGAGGGGATTACGGATAGACAGCCCGCGGCGGCGCAGTCTATCCGTATTATGACCTATAACATCCACCGCTGGGCGGGGCGGGATCGCCGCGTAGATCTTGACCGACTCGCGCATATTATCCGGGTCGCGCGCGCCGACATCATCGGCCTGAACGAAGTCATCCACCCTGTCACCCAGCGCGGCCGCTCCTATGACTATCTGGCGGAGCTTTCGGCCCGCTTGCGCATGGCGTCTGTCTTTGGCCCCAGCGGTTGGACGGACTACGGCCCCGACTGGCACGGCCCGCAAGGCAATGCGTTGCTCAGCCGCTACCCGCTTGCCGAGGTTCAGAACGTGCTCCTGCCCCGCCTCCCGACGACCAAGCAGCGCGCCCTGCTCGGCGCACGCCTGACTGCCGGGCCGGCCGCCGGTCTGACGGCGTTTGTCACGCATCTGGATCACGCGTTCGAGGGGACGCGCCTGGTTCAACTCCAGGGCGCGCTCGCCGCGGCGGCGCGGCCCGGCCCGCATTTCATCGCCGGCGACTTCAACACGCCGGGGTTTGCGGGGCCGTACATGCGGCGGCTTTCGCCGCCAGTGCTCCGCTGGATGCGCAGGGCGGGCTACGAAGACGCATTTCACGCGATGGGCGAAGGCGGCGGTCGCACCTTCCCGGCCCGTGCGCCGCTCTTTCGGGTGGACTTCTTGTTCTTCCCGAAAGCCTGGGCGCCGGGGGTGCGCCGGGCGCACGCGCTCGATTCGTGGCATGTACAGCGCGCCTCGGATCACCGGCCCGTTGTCGTGGACTGGGCCTGGCCGGCGTAGCCCCACAGAGGGAAACGTGAAGGTCTTGACGTACAACATCCACGGCTGGCGCTCGGCCGACCCGGCCGGCGCGCTCAACCTGGATGCCCTGGTCGAGGTCATCGGCGATGCACAGGCCGACCTGGTGGGCCTGAACGAGGTCTTTCACCCCCATCCGGCCGACGGCGGCGCGGCGTTGGCGCGCCTGGCGGCCCGGCTCGGCATGGCCTATGCCTTCGGCCCGACCCACGCCGCGGCCGAGTCGCCGGCCGGCATCCCGTATGGCAACGCGGTGCTCAGCCGTTGGCCGATTGTGGCCCACGCGGCGCATCGTCTGGCCGCCGACCCTGCGGAAGCGACGAGCGAGCCGCGCGGGCTTTTCGAGGCGCGCCTGCGCTCGCCGGTCGGCCAGCCCTTCACTCTCTACGTGACCCACCTCGACCATCGCTCCGAGGCGCTCCGCCTGGCGCAGTGGCGCGCGGCCAACGCGTGGCTTGGCCGCGCGCGGGGGCGGCCGCACCTGGTCGTCGGCGATTTCAACGCGCTGGCGTCATGCGATTACCCGACCGCCGATGCCGTGGCCGGGCTGCAGGCCCGGCGCGCCGCCCAGGGCTGGCCCACCGCCGTCTTTGACCTGGTGCGCCAGGTCGAAAAGGCTGGCTATCGGGACGCGTTCGCTTCCGCCGGGGTGGGCGCGGGCGCCACCTTCCCCGCCGACGCGCCGTACATGCGGATTGACTACATCTTCGTGCCCGATGGCGCCGCCGGTGAGCTTGTGCGCTGCAGGCGTTGGGATCATCCGCGGGCGCGGGCGGCTTCGGATCACCTGCCGATGTTTGCGGAGCTTGTATGAGCGCCGACGACTTGCCCGTCGGAACCCCGGCCTGGTGGGACGCCCGCTATGCCAGCGGAGAAACGCCCTGGGAAACCGGCATCGTGCCGCCGGAGGTCGTCGCCCTGATCGTCACGGGCGAGCTGCAGGCAGGCTGGGCGCTCGATTTGGGTTGCGGCAGCGGCGTCACCAGCCGCTACCTGGCGCAGCACGGCTTCCGCGTGATCGGCGTGGATCTGGCCTTCAGCGCCCTGGTGCGCGCCGACCGGGCCGCGGTCGCCCTGGGTTTGCCGGTCTACATGTGCCAGGGCGATGTGACCGATCTGGGCTTCCTGCGGGTGCGCGCTACCTTGGCTGTGGACATCGGCTGTTTTCACGGCGTGCCGCCGGATCGCCGGCCGGCCTACAGCGCCTCGCTGGCGGATCATCTCTGGCCCGGCGCGGCCTATCTGCTCTACGCATTCTCGCCTGCTCCAGGAGAATCCACCAATCGGCGCGGCGTCGGCCCGGCCGACCTCGCATGTTTCGCGCCGCACTTCACCCTGTGTTGGGCGCAGCACGGCTATGATCGGGAGCGCCCCGCCGCCTGGTATCTGTGGCGGCGGGCGAACGACTAACCGCCAACCGTCACCCCGATTACTTACCCCCCATCGCCTTTAGGGTACAATCCGAAATAATTGTGGATTTATACTGAGGGGGACGGGTATGCATTTCGAGAATCCTCTGAAACGGGTAGAGCGTCTCAAGCGCGTTAAGAATGCGCCGGCCCACGGCGCAGGCGAGCGGGTACCCCCCGGCCAATTCGTGACCGAGAAATTCCCGGTCTTGCACTACGGCTCCGTGCCGATTTACAACAACCTCGACAAATGGGATATCCGAGTGTTTGGGCTGGTCGAGACCCCATTGCGGCTCACCTGGGACGACTTGATGAAGCTGCCGCAGAAGACGCAGGTAGTGGATATCCATTGCGTGACGCGTTGGAGCAAGCTCGACACGAGCTGGACCGGCATCCCCTGGCGTGAATTCCTGAAGCTGGTCAGCGTCAAGCCCGAAGCCACCCACGTGATGGCCCATTGCGAATACGGCTTCACCGCCAATATCGGCCTGGATGTGCTGGACGACGATGACGCGATGCTGGCGTTCGCCTACGACGGCAAGCCGCTAGAGCCGGATCACGGTTATCCGCTGCGGCTGCTCGTGCCCAAGAAGTACTTCTGGAAGAGCGCCAAGTGGCTGCGGGGGGTTGAGTTCATGGCCGGCGACCGCGCCGGCTTCTGGGAGCGCAACGGCTATCACATGGAAGGGGATCCCTGGCGCGAAGAGCGGTTCGGCTGGTAGGTATTTTCACAGCATCTTTCCCAAATTGGACGCGCAGCGGCAGGTAGGGTAAACTCCGTGCATCTTGCCCGTTACGGAGTTGCGTGCCTTGACTGTCGCCCATCCACTTGTGCGCTCCCGGTTGCGCCTCGCCGCATCCCCGGCCGGGGCTTATCTGGCTCTGATGGCCGGGGTTTTCTGCATCAGCTTTACGGCCATCTTCACCAAGTGGGCGGCCATGCCCGGGCCGGTCTCTGCCGCATTGCGGATGACGATCGCTGTGCTGGCCTTGACGATTCCCTTGTTGCGGCAAGCGCGCAGACGGGGCTATCTGTTCCCGCCGGGTGCGCGTTGGGGCGTTCTTGGCGGGGTAAGCTTTGCGCTCAACCTGGCCCTGCTCAATTCTGCGCTCCTCCTCACCTCGGCCGCCACCGCCACCCTGCTCGATAACACCGCGCCGATCTGGGTCGGCCTCGGCGCGATGGTCTTCTTCCGCGAACGCCTGCGCTGGCGCTACTGGGCGGGCCTGGGGCTGGCGCTCGTCGGCGCGGCCGTGGCCACCGGATTCAACCCGGCGCAGGGGCTGAGCCTGAACCCGGGCGACGCGCTGGCGTTCGTCGGCGCGCTCTTCTACGCGGCCTATCTGCTGGTGACGCAGCGCGGCCGGGCGCAACTCGACACCCTGTCCTATCTGTGGCTGGTCGCCGCGACCGCATCCCTCACGCTGTTTGTCGTGTGCCTGATCTTGGGCCTGCCATTGACCGGCTATCCGGCGCACGCCTACCTCTCGATCTTGAGCATGGGGCTTTTTTCGCAGGTCGGCGGTTGGCTGCTGATCAACTTCGCGTTGGGGCACGTCTCGGCCTCGATGGCGGTGGTCGTGCTGCTGGCCCAGCCGGTCATCACCGGGCTACTCTCGATCCCCTTGCTGGGCGAACTGTTGACCGGTCGTCAGATGATCGGCGGCGCGCTGGAGCTGAGCGGTATCTACTTGTGCTTGCGACGGACAACGGAGGACCGACGACGGATGACGGATGACCTCGGAGTTGCGTGAGCGTATTGCAGCTTTTTTGGCGGCGCATACGACGCTGACGCTGGCCACGGTCGGGCCGGACGGCGCGCCGGCGGCCGCGGCCGTGTTCTACGCCCATGATGATGCCCTCAACCTGTACTTCTTGAGCGAGGAGCGCACGCAGCATGGGCAGAATTTGCTGGCGAATCCAGCCGTGGCCGGCGCGATTCAGACCGATGGTCAGGATTGGCGGGCCATCCGGGGGGTGCAGGTGGCCGGCCGCGCCGTCCCGGTGACGGGCGGCGAACTGGCGCACGCCGCCGCCGTTTACGGCCGGAAGTACGCGTTCGTCGCGGCGCTGCTGACCGGCTCCGGCGGCCCCGGCGTGCTCGCCGGGCCGTTGGCGAAGGCCCGTTTTTGGGTCTTGCGGCCCGCCTGGTGCCGGCTGATTGACAACACGGTGAAATTTGGCTTCAAAGAGGAGTGGAGGCCAGACCAACATGAATCCCCCGCGTGACACGCAACACTACCTGCGCCCTGGCGTCATCGAGCTGACCTGGGGCCACCCCGACCTGGCGCTCTTCCCGACCGCGGCGCTGGCGCGCGCCGCCGAGCTGACCCTGGCGCGCGCGGATCGGGCTGCGCTCTGCTACGGCGCCGATCAGGGGCCGGGCAGCCTGATCGAGCCGCTGTGCGCGTGGTTGGGCCGCCGCGAAGCGCACGCGCCGCCGCCCGACCAGGTCTTCATCGCCGGCGGCCTGTCGCAGGGTCTCGACCTGCTCTGCACTCTCTACACCTCGCCCGGCGATCCGATCCTGGTGGATGCGCCCACCTATCACCTGGCGCTGCGCGTCTTCCGGGATCACCGGCTGGAGCTGATCCCCGTAGCGGGGGACGACGATGGCCTGCGGCCCGACGCGCTGGCTGATGCGCTGGCCCGGCTGCGCGGGGCCGGACGGTCGCCGCGCTTCCTCTACCTGGTGCCGAACTTCTGCAATCCATCCGGCGTCACCCTGTCTTTGGATCGCCGCCGGGCGATCGCTGCGCTGACGCAAGAAGCCGGCCTGATGATCCTCGAGGACGATGTCTACCGCCACCTGTGGTACGATGCGCCGCCTCCGCCGCCCATCGCCGACCTGGCCCCGGAGCACGTCATCCGCCTCGGCTCCTTCAGCAAGTTGCTGGCGCCCGGCCTGCGCGTCGGCTGGCTGATCGCGCCGCCGGAGATCGTGCGAAAGTGCGCCCGCAGCGGCCTGATGGACAGCGGCGGCGGGATCAGCCATTTCGCCGCGCATGTCGTCGCCGCGTTCATGGAGCTGGGGCTGTTCGACGGCCATGTGGAGGCCCTGCGCGCGGCGTATCGCGCGCGGCGCGATCTGTTCTGCGCGGCGCTGGCGCGTCATCTGCCGGCGGGGTGTCATTGGCGGCCGCCGGGGGGCGGCTTCTTCGTCTGGCTGCGGCTGCCGGCGGGGGTGGACAGCGCCGACCTGTCACCCCAGGCCGAGGCCGCAGGCGTCGCCTACGTGCCGGGGACGCGCTTCTACGCCGATGGCCGACGCAGCGAGCATGTGCGGCTGGCGTTTACCTTGTTGACAGGGGAGGAGTTGACGGAGGGGGCAAGACGCTTGGGTGACTTGCTATAAGTTCGTGGACGTGCGCCTGAGCGATCAAAACAGTGACATGAGAAAGGTGTCGGTTGTGTCAACTGTCGAAGTAGATCAAAACGGTCGGATGGAAATGTCTGGCGACACAGTAAGCTAAAGCAGATCAGACGCCAACGGCCGCGGATCTGTTGGCGGTCTGTTAAAAACAATAATCGAGTGCAGCCATGCGGCCTCACGGGTCTGCCATCATCCTGGTGATGCGCCGGGAATTCGCTCAGACCCACCCGATCCGAGAAAACAATAGCACACTTTCTGCCGGGCGTCAAATCGTTCTTTGACTAAAAGAGGGCAAGCCTGGAGAAAAGAGAAGCTCCGAAAGTGTGTTATGGATAGCCGCAATGAATCAATTCAATCAATCAGTTGCATCATCCGCACAGAAAGAGGATTTCCGCCGTTCCGCCGATGAGGCGGCGCGGCTGGGACATCCCTCCTACGTGTGGCGCGCGGGACAGGAACGCCGGCTGGCGTTGGTGCGCCAGTGGGCGCGGCTCGATGGCGCAGCCATCCTGGATGCTGGCTGCGGCGTCGGGATGTACACCGAGCAGTTCCGCCGTTTTAGCCCGCACGTGACCGGCGTCGAGATTGACTTCCCCGTAGCGCGCCAGGCCGCGGCCCGGCAAGGGGGGATTATCGTCGCGCCGGCCGAGGCGCTGCCTTTCGCCGACGCCAGCTTCGATGTGCTCTTCTCCCATGAGGTGATCGAACACGTGGCGGACGACCGGACCGCGGCGCGGGAGATGCTGCGGGTGATCCGGCCCGGCGGCCGGGTCGTGATCTTCTGCCCGAACCGGCTTTATCCCTTCGAGACGCACGGCCATTACTGGCGCGGCCGCTACCACTTCGGCAACACGCCGCTGATCAATTACCTACCCGACCCGCTGCGGAACCGCCTGGCGCCGCATGTGCGCGCCTACACCGCCGGCCGGCTGCGCGGCCTGTTCGATCCGGCCCAGGCGCGCGTCGTCCATCACCGCATCATCTATCCCGGCTTCGATAACATCGTGGCGCGGCGACCCGGCGTGGGCGCGCTCCTGCGTCGCGTCCTCTACACGTTGGAGCACACGCCGCTCCAAGCCTGCGGGCTGAGTCACTTCCTGGTGCTCGAAAAGCTCTCCCCGGCCTGGTCGCCCGCCAGATAGCAGATGCGCATGAGGTGCAGCTCGTCGTAGGGGATCGCCCCGTCGAGCGCCTCGAAGATCGGGCTGAGCCGCTCCGGGCCAAGCTCGGCCATTTTCTCCAGCACGCGGGCCTGGTCTTCGGCCGAGAGGGTCGAGCACGCGCGCACCCGATCGGCGTCAATCGGCTGGCCCGCAGCCTGCCACGTGCCCAGGTGCACGGCCACGGTCCCGACTTTCACCGAAAAGAGCGCCGCGATCTCCCCGATCGAGTGGCCGGCCGCGAATAGCGCGCCCACTTCTTCCCACCGCCGCTTGCCGCGATCCGCGATGGGCGCGACGATGGCCGGCCGCGGGCGTTCCGCCAGGCCGTGCTCGACGCAGTAAGCGCGGATCGTCTCCAGCACGGCAGCGCCGTATTGCGCTGCTTTGCGCTCGCCGATGCCGTGGATGGCGCTCAGGCTGGCGGGGGCCTGCGGCAGGTAGGTCGCCAGCTCGGTCAGTGTGCGATCCGAGAAGATCATGAAGGGCGGCACGTCGGCGGCGTCGGCAAGCTGGCGGCGGAGCTGGCGCAGCTTCTCGAAGAGGTCCGCCTCGTAGGGGGTCTCGCTGGCCGCGGCGATCGGTTGCCGCGGCTCGGCCGTCACGTAGATCGCCGCACCCTTCAGCGCCGCGCGGCCCCGCTCGGTGAGGCTCAACCCGCCGTACTGCATGTCCTGGGTCAGCAAGCCCTGGCGGATGAACTGCTCGGCGAAATGCCGCCACTGCGCGGCCGTATACTCTGTGCCGACGCCATAGGTGGGCAGCCTATCGTGGCCGCGGCGCAGCACATCCTGGCTGCGCGAGCCGCGCAAGACGCCGATGATGTGTCCCGCGCCGAACACTTCCCCGGTGCGCAGCACGCACGAAAGAAACTTCTGGGCGGGTAGGGTGGCGTCCACCTTCTCGCTTTCTCCCCTGACCGCCAGGCAGTTGTCGCAGAAGCCGCACGCCGCCTCGGCGGGCCTCTCGCCGAAGTACTCCAGGAGCGGCTGGCGGCGGCACGCCTCGGCCTCGGCGTAACGCGCCATCGCCTGCAGGCGCGCGTGGCGGCCGGGCCGCTCCGCCGCCGCGCCCTCCTCGATGAAGCCGAAGATCGTCTGCATGTCGCCGCGGCTGTAGAGCAGCAGGCAGTCGGCGCGCAGGCCGTCGCGCCCGGCGCGGCCGATCTCCTGGTAGTAGCTCTCCAGATTGGCCGGCAGGTTGTGGTGCAGGATGAAGCGCACGTTCGACTTGTTGATCCCCATCCCGAACGCGATCGTGGCGACGATGATGGGGGTCTTATCGCGAGAGAAAAGCTCCTGGTTGCGCGTACGCGTTGCTTCATCCATCCCCGCGTGATAGGGCAACGCGGGCCAACTCTTTGCCGCCAGTTGCGCGGCCAGCCGATCCACGCCGTCCCGCGTGCTGCAATAGATGATGCCCGACTGGTCGCGATGGCCGGCCAGGAAGGTCAGCGTTTGCGGCAGGCCGTTCGTCCGCGGCTGCGCCGCCAGGAAGAGGTTCTCCCGGTTGAAGCTGGCGACGAAGACGTTGCCGGCCCGGAAGCCGAGGATGGCCCGGATGTCATCGCGGACGTGCGCCGTGGCGGTCGCGGTGAACGCCACGCACACGGCCTGGCCGTAACGCCGGCGCACCGGGAGGAGCTGGCGATATTCGGGCCGGAAGTCGTGGCCCCAGGCCGAGATGCAGTGCGCCTCATCAATCGCCAGGCACGCAACATTCGACCGGTCGAGCAGGACGAGCGTCTCCGGCCGCACGAGGGTCTCCGGCGAAGTATAGAGTAGCTTGACCTCGCCTTGTCGGACGCGGCCGGCGGTTGCTACGTAGTCATCGTAGGTCAGGGTGCTGTTGAGATACGCCGCCGGGACGCCCAGCTCGCGCAACTGCATCACCTGGTCGTGCATCAGCGCGATCAGCGGCGAGACGACGACGGTCAGGCCCGGGAAGCAAAGCGCCGGGATTTGGTAACAAAGCGATTTGCCTGAACCGGTCGGCATCACCGCCAGGGTATCCTGCCGGTTGAGAATCTGCCCGATGATCTCTTCCTGGAGCGGCCGGAAGGCGTCGTAGCCGAAGACGGTTTTGAGCAGGCCGCGGGCGGTCGTCAGGTCGGCCGGGGCGTTCTCTTCGCCCAAAGCAGACCGAACAAGTTCGGCGCTCCGGAGTCCGTGGTCTGGTGGGGCAGCCGCGAAGGTTGGCCGAACAAGTTCGGCGCTCTGGAGTCCCCAACTTGTTGGGGCGTCTTCCGGCGGCGCGGATTCGACGGGCTGCGATGGGGCGGCTGACGGCGCAACCATCTTCCCTTCCAGGAACCAGCCGGAGAGCTGGACGTAGCAGCGCTGCTCGACCTCGTCGTCGGTGTCGTGAGGGCGCCACCAGTGCGCCAGCGAGACGCGCACCAGCGCGCCGGCGGGGATCACGTCGAGCGGCTCCTGGAAGCCGACGAAGGTTAGCGTGCGGCCGCCATCCGGGGTCGGATAACGATAGCGGATGCGCTTGCTCGTTTCGTCGCGCTGCAGCGGTTGATCGGGCCGCCAGAAGGTGGTGCTGTATGGGGGGATGCCCGTGCGTTGGGCGATGTAGAGCGGGCCGCCGGGCGCGGATTGCGCCAGCCCTTCGTACAGACGCGCGATCCCGCCGACCATCGGGGGCATCCGCTCCTCAATGAAGGGGATCGGGCCGGGCATCGCGCCGAGCCGGCGTTTGGCGTGGACGACAATGTTTTCGACGTGCGGCGGGATGACCTGGGCTGCGGGCATCGCCTCGATCTCCCACACTTCGCCCACGGCGTACTCCAGGCCGGCATGTTCGTCTGCGGCGGCATTCGCGGCGATCAGGCGCACGCTCTGGCCCTCGAAGGTGATGCCGCCGATGCAGGCGCCGCCGCCCTGGCGGGTCTTGGCTACGATGAGAACGCGCATAGTTCCTCCTGAGAAACGCATCGGGTGCGGTACAGAGTCTTGCGCGGGTTGCTGTCATGCTGAGCGGGTCTACGGCTCATGGTCAGTTGCGGCGAATGACTAGCGAAGCATCTCACGCCTATGGTAGACGATTGCTGAGGGAGAGATGCTTCGCTGACCTTAAATTGTATCACAGCCTGCGCGGTCGCCCCCGCTCAGCATGACAAGGCGGACGTCTGATGCAAAACCTTGGCCTACACTCGAACGCGTCGTCATTGCAAGCAAACAGTTTCACCTGCTTCGCGATGTAGAGCGTCCATCGCCGGCCAAATCTTTCACATCAGGGGATCAGATTTCTGACTTTCGCGCCCAGATCGCGCGCCAGACGGTCGGCCAATAGCGAGCGATGGCACGCGGTCGGCTCGCGCTCGACGCAGAAAAGCGCGACGACGTGCGCCTCGGGGCCAAGCTCCGCGACGAAGGCCGCGCTGTCGAAGCCCATCAGCCGCTCGCGCAGGTACGCGGCGACGAAAGCCGGGCTGAGCGCCGATCGCTGGCGCTTGGCGGTCTGCGTGGCCTGGTCGGCTGCGACCTGCTGCTGGCGCGTTTCGGGGCTGGGCGCCAGCTCTTTGCAGTGGATGTAGCGGATGCCCAGCGCGGCCAGGCGGGCCTGCAGCCGCTCGCTGTTGGCGAAGCTGTATTCGGCCCCGCGCACCCCGCGCCGCGCGCGGATGTCGCAGAAGGTGTCCACGCCCGCTTCAACCAATGCCGCAAAGAAGCGGTCGGGCTGCCAGCCGTATGCGCCGATGGTCACCAACTCGATCGTCATGGCTTCACTCCTGCCGATAGCGTTTGCGCGAGGTGAACTCCGGCTCGCCGAATAGGCTCAACTGCCCATCGGTCAGCTCGAAGACCACGTCGGCCTGCGTCTGCAAGCGATCTTCCTCGTCAATGTGTAGCACCGAGATGCCCCGCGCCTCCAATGTCGCGCCGATCAGCTTGCTGCGGTGGCACATCTCCGGCTTCCCTTCGCTGCACATCAAGACCACGCGGAGGCCCTGTCGGAAGGCTTTCTCCAGGCGGGCGATCCCGACCCGATAGAAATCCTTCTCCGCCACCTGCTCATAACGCACCTTGCCGTCCGCGTCGTAGCAGTCCGCGTCCTTCGGCTGGCCGCCGAGCTGCTCCCCCATGTAGAGATAGCGGATGTCGTGTTCCTTCAAGGCCGCCTCGAGCGCGTTCCGAGAAAACTCCGGCTTGAATTTTGAATAGGGCGCGGAGCGCACATCAATCAGATAGCCGATTTCGTGCGCTTTGAGCACGGCGACAAATGCCGTCATGTCTCGGCTGCCATATCCGATGGTATAGATTGCTGACACGATTGCCTGCCTTCTGTGGGTTCATCCGCGCGTTTCGTGCGTTTCTGGCCGCAGATGGATTATCGCCGAGAGCATCAGGTACATGGCGGTGACGCACAGCGAGAAGAGGCCCGAAAAGACGAGCGTGCGCGGGTGCGCCAGCGGATGGCGTATCCGCGCCCAGATGTCGGCCAGGAGGATGTCGGCGTTGAGGAGGATGTCCCAACTGTTCCAGCGCGGAAACCGCCCCAGGTAGACGCCGAAGCCGGTCAGCGCCAGCACGAACAGGGCAAAGAGCCAGCCGGCGGCCGTCCCGGCCGAACGACGCACCAGCGTATGCATCAGGTAGAGGGAGACCAGACCCAGGAAGACGCCCGTCCACGCGAATGCGCTGAGCATCAGCACGTCATACCACATCGGCGCGTCGCTCCCTGGCCGCAGGTGCAGTAGGTCGGTCACCATGTAGGGCGCGTTCGGGAAGAAGATCAGCCAGAGGAACGCGCACGGCGCGATCAGCAGCCACGCGGGCCGCCGGTCGCGCTTCCGCAGGTTGTAGACGGTCAGCGCGGCGAGCATTGGCAGCCAGGCCAGGAAAAGGTTCCAGGTCATGTGCAAGTGGGCTGTGCTGCCCGAGTAGACGATGCGCGCCGCCAGCATCGCGATGCACACCGCGGTCGCAAAGGCCAACGTCGCCAGGACGGCGACCTGCCGGCGTTCGTTGTGGAGTAAGTGGATCAGTTTGGCAATCACAGTGTATGACCTCCTGCTTCAAAAATCGGACACGGACTACGCAGACGGCGCGGATGGCGCGAGCACAAGCCCGCCGAACAAGTTCGGCGCTCCGGAGTCCGCGACTTGTCGAGGCGCGGTCGCGGACTGCGCTGGTTTCCTGGCGCTATTGACGCTGCGCGACGGCAAACGGTTCAACCTCCGCGTCGGACATCTGCGCCAGGAGCGCCAGCGCCACAACTGCGGCCCAGGCCAGCACTTTGAACTCGCCCCCCACGAGCGCGCGGGCCATCTCTGGCCGGCTCAGCCGCACGATCTGTTGCTCCTCCAGGTCATCGGCGATCGGCGCGGCCACGCGGTGTGCGCCGGTCGCCAGGAAGAAGTGGCCGGTCTGGACGCCGCGGTTGGCCTCCACGGGATATGCGCCGAGCGCCCGCCATGCGGTCGCGTCATAGCCGGTCTCTTCGCGCAGCTCGCGTTGCGCGGCCGCCAGCGGCGCCTCGCCCGGCTCGATGTAGCCGCCGACCACCGCCAGCGATGTATCCGCCACGGCGTACTTCGTCTGGCGGAAGCACAGGTAATCCCCCTCGACCGTCTCGGCCACGATGTTGACGAAATCGGGCGCGATCACCCAGGCCCAGTCGTCAATCACCCGGCCATCGGGCAGCTTGACCGCGTGCATTTCCACCTTCAGGAATTTGCCGCAGTCGAGGATCGTCCGCCGGCTGAGCGTCTTCCAGGGGGTGAAGGCCGGTTCGGGGCGGGTTGACTCTGGCATGTTGACTTACCTCTCTCTCTGGCGTATACTTCGACCGTTCGTTACCGAACGGCTGCTGCTATTCTACCACCAAACGAGGCTTCTGACATGCAAATCGTCTCGCTCAATATCGCCATGCCTGCCGCCTACGACTGCGGCGACAAGCAAATCGTCACCGGCGGCTATAAGCAGCCGGTCCCTGCGGCCGTGCTCCGCTTCCGCGGCTTCGAGGGAGACGGCCAGGCCGACCTGGAGAACCACGGCAGCCCCGATCAGGCGATCCTGGTCTTTGCTGCCGACCATTATCCAGCCTGGGAAGAAAAATTGGGCCGGTCGCTGGCGCCGGGGGCATTCAGTGAGAACCTGACCGTGACCGGCGCAACCGAGACCGAGCTTTGCGTCGGCGACATCTTGCGGATCGGCGCCGCAGTCGTGCAGGTGACGCAGCCGCGGCAGCCGTGCTATAAACTGGCCCACAAGCTGGGCGAGCCGCGGCTGGTGGACTGGATCATCGCGGCAAGGCAAGGCGGCAGCTATTGCCGCGTGCTGTCGGAAGGCCCTGTGGCAGCGGGCGCGCCCCTCGAGGTGCTGGCGCGCCATCCCGACCGCATCCGCATCGCGACCGTGAACGACCTGATCTACAACCGTGTGCAGGATCGGGCGTTGGTCGAGCGGCTGGCGTCTATGCCGGAGTTCTCGGCCGATGGCCGGCGGCGGTTCGCCCGCAAGCTGGCGCAACTGCCCTGACAATCGCGTGGGGCGGGTCCGGGATCCGCCGATCACGGATCGGCTGGGAGCGGTTTGCAAGACATTTTCATGGACCGTGGCGCCGCGCCCGGCATGAGCAACTGCCCTGCAATCAGCCGGCTGCCCGGTGAAGCAGCCCAGATTGGCCGCTGGTATCCGAAAGGAGAAAACCCATGACAGCCATTACCTGCGCCAAGTGTGCGCGCCGGTTCACGCCGACCGCAGAAGCGATCCAGGCGGCCCTGGCCGCGAGCCAGGGGCAAAAGCATACCCAGCTCATCTGTCCGCATTGCGGCAAGGGCAACAAAGTCGCGCCGGAACGATTGAAGCCGGCGGCGCGGTTCAATCGGCCAGCGCCGGCCGCGCCGGCGCCACCAGAGATACCGGCCGAGCCAACTCCCCCGGAAGCGCCGGCCGAGCCGACGGCTGAGGGGTGACTTCGAGGTCAACGCGCCGGCGCTTCCGGAAGCGCCGGCGCGTTGACCTTGCGCGGCAGTGGGGCTGACGCATGATCCAGGGCTTGAAGCAGCAGTTAGCGGGGTGGCGCTGGGTGGCGGCGCTGGCGTTTGTGGCCACGCTGGCCTGGCTGGCGCTGGCCGGGCTGCCCGACGGCAAGCTGCACGTCTACTTCTTGGACGTGGGCCAGGGGGACGCGATCTTGATCCAGGCGCCCGATGGCCGGCAAATCCTGGTGGATGGCGGGCCAAGCCCCATCGCGCTGCTCAACGAGTTGGGCGCCGTGCTGCCGTTCTGGGATCGCAGCCTCGATCTGGTCGTGCTCACCCACCCCGACGGCGACCACATCACCGGCTTGATCCCGCTGCTCGACCGCTACCGGGTGGCGCGCGTGCTCGACACGCATTTGTCGGATGCCGCGCCGCTGGCCGCGGCCTGGCGCGACGGGCTGGCTCGCCATCGCATCCCACGCGCCATCGCCGAACGCGGGATGCGCATCCCCCTCGGCCAGGCGCAGCTCACCGTGCTCCATCCGGGGCCGCGGCCGCTGCGGGGCACGGCCGCGGATGACAACAACAACGCCATCGTGCTCCGGCTGGAGTACGGCCAGACGAGCTTGCTGCTGACCGGCGACGCCGAGGTGGAGGCAGAGGCAGAGATGCTGAAGGCCGGGCTGCCGCTTAAGGCGGATCTTATCAAGGTGGGCCATCACGGCAGCAAAGGCTCGACTTCGGCGGCGTTTCTGGCCGTGGTTGCGCCGAGGGTGGCGGTGATCCCCGTCGGGGCCGAGAACACATTCGGCCATCCCCATCCCGATGTTTTGAAGCGACTGGCCGCAGCCCGAATCGAAATTTTGCGCACCGATCAACACGGCCGGATCGAAATCATCAGCGATGGGCGGCAGCTTGAAGTTAAGCCCGCCCGCGTATTTCCATCTCAGCCACAGGAGAAGCAACCGTGACCGACACCAACTTCCCCCTCAACACCCGCCCGATGCGCGAGCGGGCTGCCATCATCAATCGCAACCTGCGCGGCCGGCTCGAGACCGTGTTGCCGCTGGCGATGCGCGAGACCGGCTTCGATATGTGGATCGTCCTGTGCCAGGAAGACAACCCAGATCCGGTCTTCACGACGCTGATCCCGATGGATACCTGGTGCCCGATCCTGCAAATCCTGGTCTTCTGCGACCGCGGGGTCGCGGGTGTGGAGCGGATCAACATCTCCGGGGTGAATACCCACGACCTCTACGACCGGCCTTATCGGGGGCAGCTTGAACGCGAGCAGTGGCCGCGGCTGCGTCAGATCGTCGAGGAACGCGACCCCAAGCGCATCGGCATCAACATCGGCGCGATCCAGTGGGCGGCCGGCGGGCTGACGCACAACCTGTATCAGCAACTCGTGGCGCAGTTGCCTGACCGCTATGTTGAGCGGCTGCAATCGGCCGAGCCGCTGGCGACGCGCTGGCTGGCGACGTTGACCGATGACGAGATCGCGACCTTTGCGGAGGTCGTGCGGCTGGGCCGCGGCATCATCGCCGAATGCTATTCGCCGGCCGCCATCACCCCCGGCGTGACGACCACGACCGACCTGGAATGGTTCTACTGGCAGCGTTGCGCCAACCTGGGGCTGGATATCGCATTCAAGCCATTTTTCAACACCGTGCGCCGTGACGCGGTCAAGGCGCAGTTCGGGGCCGACGATCTGGTCATCCGCCCTGGCGACTTGATCCACTGCGACGTGGGCATCCGCTACCTGCGGCTGAACTCCGACCATCAGGAGTGGGCCTACATGCTGGACGAGGGGGAAACGGATGCGCCGGCCGGGCTGCAGGCGCTCCTGGCCGAAGGCAACCGGCTGCAAGACGTATTCATGGCCGAGTTTCAGCGCGGGCGCACCGGCGACCAACTGCTCAAGAGCATCCTGGCGCGGGCGCGGCGTGAAGACATCCCCAACCCGCGCGTCTATTCCCATTCCCTCGGCCTCTTCCTGCATGAACCTGGCCCGTTGATCGGCCTGCCGTGGGAGCAGGAGACGAATCCCGGCCGCGGCGATGTCGTTCTGGAATATGGCAACGCTTTCACCATGGAGCTTTCGGTGAGCGGCCCGGTGGCCGAATGGGGCGGGCAAGAAGTGCGGCTCTCGATGGAAGAGGACGTGGTCTACACGCCAGCGGGGTGTCGCGTGGTGGATGGCCGGCAGACGGGGTTTTGTCTGTTGCCAGGTGTTATGGTCTGACATCAGGCCGGCAGTTGAGCGCAAATGGTTGCGATGCCGGCGACGTTGGTGTTGGCGCGAAGACGGTGTAGGGCCGGTCTTGTGCGCAGTCGCCTGTAAGTTGACAACACGGCGCATTAGTGTTACGATCTAGCCAGTCTAGCCTGGAGGTGGATCGCGATGCACACATGGCAGTTACAAGAGGCAAAAAACAGACTCAGCGAGGTTGTGGCCAAAGCAACGATCAGCGGGCCCCAGATCATCAGCAAACGCGGAGTCGAGACGGTTGTTGTGATCTCTTTTCGAGACTACCGCAGGCTCACCGCGAAGCAACAAAAGCTCACTGATTTTTTTCAGGCTTCTCCTTTATGCGGCGTTGAACTCGACTTGAGCCGCGATCAAGGTAGAGCACGGCCGGATCTGCCCCTATGAAGTTCCTGCTGGATACGTGCGTCATCTCAGAACTCGTGGCGAAGAGGCCAGACGCCAGGGTTACCCAGTGGATCGAACGCACCGACGAAGAGAGCCTTTATCTGAGTGTTATCACTATCGGCGAAATACGTAAAGGCATCGCTAAGCTGACCGATCCAAATCGAAAAAGCAGCTTGGCGACATGGCTCAACGACCAACTCCTCAGCCGTTTTGCTGGGCGGATCGTTCCGATTGATACCGGCGTCATGCTTGAGTGGGGCGAGCTTGTCGGACGCCTTGAGCAGGCAGGAAAACCGCTGTCCCTGATGGATTCCCTCATTGCGGCCACCGTGCTCCACGGTGATTTCACGTTAGTCACACGCAACGAAGATGACTTCCGTAATACCGGGAGCACGATCCTGAATCCATGGGCGTCGGACTTGCTATAAGAATTATCTCGCGCGGAAATCAATTTCCACCACGCGACCCGCCTCCCGGGCCTGATCCGCGCAAAAGCCGATCAGGTGGCCGCTGACCGAATCTTCCAGGTTTGTTGAGGAGAGGGACGGCGGCTCGCCGTTTAACAGCTTGAGGAAGTCGGCCATCAGCCGCAGGTCGCCGCCCGCGTGACCGCCGCCCGCGCCGACCATGTCGCCGCCGACGTTCAGATCCACGATCTCCTCGGCGGTCTCGTGCCCCGGCCGCGGGTCGGGCCGCAGGATGCTGAACTGGCTCTCCTCCAGGCAACCGCGGATTTCGCCTCGCGTGCCGATCAGGTGGATCGTGCGCGAGGGCCTGGCCGCGCCGCCGATCATGTTCAGCGTCGCGGTGCAGCCGTCCGCGAAATCAATCAACACCGACTGGTGATCCATCACATTCATGTCGGTCTTCCAGACGCACCGGCCATAGGGGCTGACTTTGAGCGAGGCGATCTTGTCCGCGATCGTCGGGGCCGCCAGGTGTTCCAGCGAATCCCAGACGTAGAACGCCCACCGGTCGGGGTGGTCAAGGTAGTGCTTGCGCGCTGAGTAGAGGCAATCGGCCTCGATGGGGCAATCCACCAGGCAGCGCGTGCCCGCGCCGGGCGGCGCTTTTTCGGGGCGAAACTGGAAGTTGCTGCCGAAGCTGGCGACCCGCAGCGGCCGCACCCCGCTCTTCATCCAGGTGATCAGATCCAGGTCGTGACACGACTTCGCCATCAGCATCGAAGACTGGCAGTAATCCTTCCGGTTCCACTTGCCCCGCACGAAGCCGACTGCCATGTGATGATAAGAGACATGCTCGGCGGCCTGGATATTCAGCAGGTCGCCGATGACGCCTTCGACCACCTTTCGGCGGATGGCCGCGTAGAACGGCGCGTAGCGCAGCACGTGGCAGATTGCGACCTTGCGGTCGTGTTTGCGCGCGGCGCGGACAAGCTCCCACATCTCCACCTCGTTCGTCGCAAACGGCTTTTCGAGCAGCAGATGATAGCCAGCGGCCAGCAGCGGCAGCGAGGTGGGCACATGCTGATGATCCATCGTGCCGTTGATCGCGAAATCGGCGAAGCGGGGCGCGCTGGCGAGCGCCTCGGCGGTCTCGAAGCAGCGGTCGGGCGGGAGGTCGAAGGCCGCGGCCGTCTGACTGCGGCGCAACGGGGACGGATCGGCCATGCCAACGATAGCTAACTCGTCGGGGTGCGCCTGCGCGTAGGAAGCATAAAGCATCGCGCGATGCCCCGCGCCGATGATCACGGCGGTCAGTCTGCTTGTCACGTGGAAGCTCCTTACATGCTCGCCAGGATCACCTCGATCCCATGCCGGCTCAAATCCAGCCGCCAACTGGCGGGCAGCGCGTCGTCGGCGATGATCTTGTGCACCACCGAGGCCGGCGCGACCTGGATCATGGACTCATGCCCGAAGCAGGTATGATCGGCCAGCAAGATGACCTGCCGGGCAGAGCGGATCATCGCCTGCTTGACTGTCACTTCCGAGATGTCGGTGTGCGACAGGCCGAAATCGAGCGTCACGCCCGTGACCATCAGGAAGAGCTTGTCGGCGCGCAGCCGGCTCAAGGTGGTCTCGGTCGTCGGCCCGACCAACACCTGGGTGCTGCGGCGCAGCGCGCCGCCGGTCGAAATCAGGGTGATGTCGGGGTTGTCGCCCAGGATATCGAACGCGCGACGGGCGTTGGTGACGACGGTGATGCCGCCGTCGCGATCCCGCAGCTCTTCAGCCAGATAGCCGGCCACCGGCCCGCCATCTATCAGGATCACGTCGCCGCGCGCCACTTCTTTTGCGGCGCAACGGGCGATCTCGCGCCGGCGCAGCTCGACCTCTTCGCGCATCGTCTGCTCGGCGTCCACCACCTCGATGGCGATCTCCAGACAGCCGGCATAGGCGTGCATGGCGGCAATCAGGTTCTTGTACCACTCGTGCTCCCGGAAGCGCACCAGAAAGCCGATCCGCTGCGGCACGGGCGATACCGGCGGCAGGCTGAAGCAGTCCACCCCCAGGGGGATCGCCAACCGCTGTTTGGCGACCTCCCAACACAGCTCCCAGCCCCCCGCGTTGCGTGTATAGAACTCGGTCAGGGTGTCCGGGGTCAGGATGGCAAAAGGGGTCTCCAACTGGGCGGGCAAGGGCTGGTGGGTATGCGCGGCGATGGCCGCGGCAACGAGCACCCGGCCCACGATTTCGGGGAACATCGCCAGGCCGGCCTGACAATACGCGCCGGCCGCCAACGCATCCTTCAGCGTGTCCCCTTCCAACCCGAAGGGAATGACCAGGACATCGTCCGGCGCGAGTTTGAGATCTTTGCACGCGTTGATGGCCCCCCAGGCGGTTGTGTCGTTGATCGCGAAGATGACATTGATATCTGGTCGGGCGATCAACGCGTCGTGCGTCAATTGGTAGCCCGTTTCGTAGCGCGACAGCGCGTTGAGAGAGAGCAGGTCCTCCAGGTCGGGGAGGAGTTCGCGCAAGCCATCGAGGAAGCCACGGCTGCGCGCCTGGGTGTTGGGGAGGTGATAGGTCAGGTCGAGCACATGGCCGCGGCCGGCGTACCGCCGCTGTACGTATGCGCCGGCCCACCGCCCCAGCGCCCGCCCCGCCTGATAATTATCTACTGCCACCGAGGTCACGGCGCCCTCGACCGGCAGCGACTCGGCGATCAGCGCCACGGCCTTGCGGCGCAGCTCGGGCAGCAGGAAATCGTACTGGGGATCCAGCGAGGTGGTGATGAGGACATCTATCCGGTCGGCCAACGGGCCGGTCGGTCGCGGCGACACTGGCTCGTCATTGCTCTGGGGGGCCGGCTCGGCCTTGATGCGCAGGGCGGCCGCGCCGCCGTAGGTGCGATGCAGACGTTGCAGCCCCTCGAGCCGCTCCAGGTCGCGCCGGATGGTCACTTCGGACACCTGGCAGAGGCCGCTCAGGTCGCGCACCGAGAGATATCCCTGTTCATCAACTAGCGTTGCGATGTAATCCAGACGCTCCGTGGTCTTCATGGGCGCACACTCGCTGATTGTTTTCGGAAGCACAAGCTGATTATAGCGCAGATTGCTTCTTAAGTCAATCATTTATCTTGATCGAATGAACTACCTCAAAACACATTCGCGCTTGACATGGGCTACGACGTGTGTTATTATGTCCTCGCGCTTGTCAAGTCGAAGGCGAGCTATTCCAGGCTCAGAGGCCCGGTTTGCATCCGCCAGCTTTTGCGACTGCGGACTGCGCGATGCCACTCGCGAATTGACCTGTGAGGCCGGTCGTCTTCCTGTGTCCCATACGCCTTGCCAGGAGCCGAGCCTCACGCAGCGCCGGTCACCCGGAGAGGAGGTGCAGCCGATCATCAACCCCAGGAAAGCGCGCGCCGGTCAGGGGGCGCGCCCGCAGCTCAGCTCATCCTGACATCCGTTCTGGCACACAAACGATGTCTGTCTGGCAATCCTCAAAGGAGGGATGGATCCCATGTTTTCTTCTGTACGCAAGCTCCACGTCGTTCTGGCCGCGGTGATGATCCTTGCCATGATCCTCACGTCGTGCGGCGCGCCAGCGGCCACGCCGGCCAAGCCCGCGGCCGCCCCCGAGCCCACCAAGGCCCCTGCGGCGGCGCCGGCGGCAACCAAGGCGCCTGAACCCACTAAAGCGCCCGAACCCACCAAGGCGCCGGCGGCTGAACCGACCAAGGCCCCCGCGGCGGCTGCGCCCGCGGCCGGCGGCTACTCTATCCCCAACATGGAAGCCTACGCCACCGCCAAGCGCGAAGAAACGCTGATGGTTGACGTGCCGAACCGCTTCGAAGGCTCCGACAACTGGAACCCGTATGTGCCCGGCAACATGACCGGCTTTGGCCTGAGCCAGTGGGGCCGCACGCCGCTGCAACTGCTGAGCTACGGCACCGGCAAGGTCGAGATGTACATGGCCGAGGCGTTCACCGGCAACAAGGACTCCACCGTCTGGACGCTCAAGCTGCGCAAGGGCATCACCTGGAGCGATGGGCACGCTTTCAATGTGGATGACATCATCTTCTCGGTCGAGCTCCAGAAGAACACCAAGGGCCTGGGCGCCTACGGCACCTATCAGGAGTGGATCAAAGAGGTCAAGAAGATTGATGACTTCACGATGGAGTTCGTCCTGAACAAGTCGAACCCGCGCTTCCCCCTGGAGCGCTTCTCCGACATGCTGTGCGGCTATGACGCATTCGTCGCCAAGCACGTCTGGGAGAAGGCGGGCGACCCGCTGACCTTCAAGAACTTCGACCTGAAGCAGGGTTGGCCGCTCAGCACCGGCCCGTATGTCCTCTATAAGATCACGACCAACGAAGCGGTCTGGGTGCGCAATGACAACTGGTGGGCCGCCAAGACCGGCCTCAAGCAGTTGCCCGCGCCCAAGCGGATCATCAAGACCTTCGCCGGCGCCGAGGAAGTGCGCGTGGCGACCGCAGCCGACAACAAGTTCGACATCATGGAAGACATCACTCTCAGCTCCTTCGAGGCGCTGAAGGCCAAGAACAAGAACTGGAAGCCGTTCCAGGAGAACCTGCCCTACGTCTGGCCCGATCCCTGCGCGCGCACCCTCTCGATCAACAACGTCGCGCCGCCGTGGGATGATAAGGATATGCGGTGGGTGTTGAGCAACGTGATGGATCGGCGGCAGATCGTTGACGTGGCCTATGAGGGCAGCACCATCCCCGGCGCCTACTTCTGGCCGCTCTACCCCTCGATGCAGAAGTACACCGACATGGTTCCCAAAGACAAGGAAACCTGGATGCGCACGCCCCACCTGGACGAGGCCGAGAAGACCCTGAAGGCCAAGGGCTACGCCAAGAGCGGCAAGTACTGGGCCAAAGACGGCAAGACGCTGGCGTTGGAGATCCAGGTCCACGAGGCGTATTCCGAGCTGGAGCGCATCGCCGACGTGTACGTCGAGCAGTTGCAGAAGTTCGGCATTGACGCCAAGAAGGCGAAGCTGACCGGCGGCACCTGGGGCGACAACTTCAACCTGGGCAAGTTCGAGACCATGAGCGGCTGGCAGACCTGCGGCTCGATCATGGAGCCGTACAACACCCTGCGCACGTTGCTCAGCACCGATGGCACTGCCAAGATCGGCGAGCGCCCGGTCGGCCGCCAGAGCGCGTTCCGCTACAACAACCCCAAGTACAACGAGATCGTTGACAAGATCGCGCTCCTGCCGCTTGACGACCCGCAACTCGATGTGCTCGCCAAGCAGGCCATCGAAATCCTGTATGACGACCTGCCGGTCGTCCCGACGGCGCAGTCCCGCAAGTTGATCCCGAACAACTTCACCTACTGGACCAACTGGCCGGACATCAAGAACCACTATACGCGGCCGGTCTCCTGGTGCGGCAGCTTCCTGGCCGTGCTCACCGAGATCAAGCCAGCGAAGTAGTACAGACGCACTGACGGTAGACGCGCCAGGCGTTTGCAAAGCGCCTGGCACGTGATGACACTTCTGTCACTCTGAGCGGGTTAACCACGTAACACTATCAGCGGCGCAACACCAGCGAAGTTCTCATGTCGCGCGCGACGCCACGGGACATGAAAATGTCATGCTGAGCGGGTCAACAAGTTACGGTTCGCCGCGGCGAGATTCCAGCGAAGCATCTCTCTCGTATGACCGAGACTCTTCGCTGATGTCACGCCGCAGCGCACTTCACGGGACCGCCCCGCTCAGAGTGACAGGCAAGGCGATTTTCAGGACAAGAGTCTCTCGTTCGACCGATGAGATGCTTTGCTGGATGTTTACTGTAGCTAACTTTGCGTCGTAGACCCGCTCAGTATGACAATCAGGTATCAAGAGAGGCGCTATGGGCGGACTCACCAAACAATATGTCTTGACCCGACTCTTTATGTGGCTTCTGACCATCTTGATCGGCTCCTCGGCGGTCTTCATCATCCCGCGGCTGGCGCCTGGCGACCCCGTGACCGGGATGGTGATGCGCATCGCGGAGCGCGAAGGTCGCGTGGAGAACGCTCAAGAATTGATCGCAGCCTGGAAAGAGCGATTCGGCCTCGACAAGCCCCTCTACATCCAATACATCCGCTACCTGGGCAACCTGACGCGCTTCGATTTCGGCTTTTCATTGGCGCGCTTCCCCGTCACCGCGTGGGAGATGGTCAGTAAGGCGCTCCCATGGTCACTGGGGTTGCTTTCGGTCGCGCTGGTCTTTTCCTTCAGCATCGGCATCACCATCGGCGCGTTGATGGGCTGGCGCAAAACCCCCGCCTGGCTGCAAAACATCCTGCCCCTCAGCCTGACTTTCACTTCGATCCCCTACTTCATGTTTGGGATCCTGCTGATTTACTTAGTCGCTTTTCAACTTCATTTGTTGCCGGTGTCGGGCGGCTATTCGCGCGATGTAGAACCCGGCCTGAACCTGCCATTCATCGGAAGCGTGATCCAATATGGCCTCCTGCCCCTGATCTCCATCGTGCTGACCTCGATGGGGCACTGGGCGTTGGGCATGCGCGGGCTGATGATCGGCGTCAACAATGAGGATTTCTTCTTGCTGGCGCAGGCGAAAGGGTTAAGCCCGGCGCGCGTCTTTTTCCGCTACGGCATCCGCAACAGCATCTTGCCGGCCCTGACTTCGTTGGCGCTCGGCATGGCCGGCCTGATCAGCGGTTCGACGTTGGTGGAGTACATTTTTGCGTACCCAGGGACCGGCTATACCCTTTTCCAGGCGATCATCCAACAAGACTATGCCGTAATGCAGACCATCTGCAACATGATGATCATCATTACCGCCACCAGCGTGCTGCTGTTGGATTTGCTCTATCCGCTAATTGACCCGCGCATCACGTTCAAAAGAAACAAGCTGTAGGGAGATTTCAGGATGACATTAACATCGTCCTCGGCGTCACTACAGAGACCGCCTCGTACGGCGGAGGCTCGCCGGCTGAATCTTTCCTGGGTGAATGCGAAGCTCGCCATCGGCTCGATCCTGATCCTGACGGTATTGCTCTTTGGCCTGATTGGTCCATTCTTTTGGAATACCGAGCTGGCTTATGTGGGGTCTTCTCCGCGCAACCTGCCGCCTATGTGGGAGGAGAAGGGCAATGCCGAGCACCCGTTGGGCAGCGAGAGCATGGGTCGCGACATGCTGGCTCAACTTATCGTCGGCACGCCCTCCTCGCTCAAGGTCGGCTTCATCGCCGCCTCGATCGGTTTGGGCGTGGGGTTGATCCTCGGCTCGCTGGCGGGCTACCTGGGCGGCCGGGTGGACACCGTGGTGCGCACCATCAGCGACTCGGTGGTGACGATCCCATCGCTGGCGGTGCTGGTCGTGATCGCGGCTTTCGTCAAGATGACCGACACGACGGTGATGGCGCTGATCCTGGCGATCTTCGCCTGGCCCGGCCCGACGCGCGTGGTGCGAGCCCAGGTGCTCAGCCTGCGCGAGCGCGGCTATGTGCGGATGGCGCAACTCTCGGCCGCGTCCGTGCCAGAGATCATGTTCATGGAGATGCTGCCGAACATGCTCCCCTGGCTGGCGGCCAGCTTCACCGGCGGCATCTCCGGCGCGATCCTGGGCGCCACCGGGCTGGAGGTGCTTGGCCTTGGCCCCACGCGTGTCCCTTCACTGGGCATGATCATCAATTATGCCACCACCGCATCGGCGTTGATGCGCAATATGTACTGGTGGTGGTTCCCGCCGATGCTGATGCTGATGATCATCTTCACCGGCTTCTTCTTGATCACGGTCGGGCTGGATGAAATCGCCAACCCGCGGCTGCGAGGGGTGAAGGCATGACGAACGTCCAGATGGAAATCCCGAAGGTCCTGGAGATCAACGACCTCAGCGTCCATTACCTGACCCCGCGCGGGGCTGTCATCGCCGCCAACAACGTCAACTTCTACATCCGCAAGGGCGAGATCGTCGGCCTGGTGGGGGAATCCGGCTGCGGCAAGACCACCGTCGCCATGGCGATCTTGCAGATGGTGCAGTCGCCGGGCAAGATCATGGGGGGCGAGATCAAGATCAACGGCCACAACCTCCTCGACCTGAGCGAAGCCGAGCTGCGCAAGCGGCGCTGGCGCGAGCTGGCGCTGGTACCGCAAGGCGCGATGAACTCGCTCAACCCGGTGCTGAAGATCAAAGAGCAGATGGGGGATGCGATCGCCGCACACGAACCGATCCGCGGCAAGGCGCTGAAGGAACGCGTGCTCAAGCTGCTGGACGATGTGGGCCTGCCCGCCCGCGTCTATAACCTGTTCCCACACGAGCTGAGCGGCGGCATGAAGCAGCGCGTCTGTATCGCCATGGCCATCGCGCTCAATCCACCCATCATCATCGCCGACGAGCCGACGAGCGCGCTCGACGTGGTGGTGCAGCGGGTCGTGGCGCAGACCTTGCTCGACGTGAAGCAGCGGCTCGGCGTCTCGATGCTGATGATCGGCCACGACATGGGCCTGCAGGCGCAAATGGTGAACCGGGTGGCGGTGATGTACGCCGGCAACCTGGTGGAGATCGGGCCGGTGGAGGCGATTTTCGAGTCGCCGCAGCACCCTTACACCCAACTGCTCATTGAAGCCATCCCCTCGATTGACGAACGCAAACCGCTGAAAGTGACTGAGGGCCTGACGCACGATCTGCGTAACCCGCCGCCGGGCTGCATCTTCCAGTTCCGTTGCCCCTACATGCGGGAGTCATGCCGGGAGGCCCGGCCGCTGCTGGAGCAAGTGGCACCGGATCACTTCGTCGCCTGCCCGATCTTTCGCTACAGGAGGCCAGCATAGCCATGGCCGAGCCGATCCTGCAAATCAAAAAAGCCACCAAGACCTTCGGCGGCGGGTTCCTGGACCCCAACCCGCCGCTGGTCGCCCTGAAAGATTTCAGCCTGGACATCTACGAGGAGCCGGCGCGCATCACGACCATCGCTGGCGAGAGCGGCAGCGGCAAGAGCACCCTCGCCAACGCCATCCTTGGCTTCCTGCCCCTCACCTCGGGGCAAATCCTGTACAAGGGCATAGACATCTACAACATGGATCGTCAGCAGCGGCTCACCTATCGGAAAGAGGTGCAGGCGATCTTCCAGGATCCTTACGAGGTGTACAACCCCTTTTGGCGTGTCCACCATATCTTCGACCTGGTCGTGCGGCGCTTCGGGCTGGCCCGCACCAAACAGGATGCCCGCGATGCCGTCGAAGATGCGCTCAATCTGGTGGGGTTGCGCGGGGACGAGATCCTCGAAAAGCACCCGCACCAGCTCAGCGGCGGGCAGCGCCAGCGCGTCATGGTGGCGCGCGCCTACATGCTGCGCCCGCGGCTGATCGTGGCCGACGAGCCGGTCTCGGCGGTAGACGCCTCGCTGCGCGCCATGATCCTCGACATCATGCTGCGCCTGCGCGACGAGCACAAGATCTCCTTCCTCTACATCACCCACGACCTCTCGACCGCGTACCAGATCGGCGACGAGATGGTGATCCTCTTCCAGGGCATCACCGCGGAGATGGGCCAGACGACGCGGATCGTCGAGAACCCCAAGCATCCTTACGTGCAAGAGCTGATCGCTTCGATCCCTGCGCCCAACCCGCGGCGCAAATGGGTCACCGAGATCAAGCTGCCGCCGGAAGACGTGATGCGCTTCGGGAATCCCAATAGTTGCCGCTTCTACCCGCGCTGCCCAAATCGCATGGAACGCTGCCTGAACGCGCAGCCGCCGCTCTACAAGATTGACGCCGCCGACCACGAGGCGGCTTGTTTTCTGTACGAATCCTAGAGACAGCGATGTTCAATAACCTTCCCCTCCGCAACCCGCAACCCGACGGCGGCCGCTTCGTCCGCGCCATCCTGGGCCAGGAGCATCCCGTCCGGCCGCCGCTCTTCGAGTATATCGCCGACGGCGAGCGGATCGTCCGGCCCGTCGTCACCGCCATGCTGGGCCGGCGCTGGGTCGCGTCCGGCGCCGATCGCGCGTCGCAGGCCGCCTATCTGGATAACTTCATGGCGTTCTGGTATCACCTCGGCTACGATGTGATCAAGTTCGAGCGAGGGTTCCCGTGGAACTTGCCCAGCATCGCCGCGCCCGATACCGCCACGAATGGCGCTACCGAGCGCGGCTGGGCCGACGAGCACGGCGGCTTGATCCGCTCGTGGGCCGACTTCGAGCGGTATCCCTGGCCCACGCTCGAACAGATGGACTTCTTCCCGTTCGAGTACCTGAGCCAACATCTGCCCGAGGGGATGGGGCTATTCCTCTCCCATTCGGGAGGGCCGTATGAGGTGCTGAGCCGGCTGATGTCCTATGAGGGGCTGGCGCTGGCCTTACACGATGACCCCGACCTGGTGAAGGCCGTGGCCGAGCGCGTCGGCGGGCTGATGGAGCAGATGTACGTCCACCTGCTCCAATTGCCCAACGTGCTCGGCCTCTTCCCCGGCGACGACATGGGCTTCCGCACCGCCACCCTCGTCTCGCCCAAGGCGCTGCGCACGTATACCCTGCCGTGGCACAAACGCTTCGCCGCGATGGCGCACGACCGAGGCCTGGTCTACTGTCTGCACTCCTGCGGCAACCTGGCGACGATCATGGAAGATCTGATCGAAGACGTGAAGATTGACGCCAAGCATTCCTACGAGGATGTCATCATCCCGGTCGAGGATTTCCAGGCGCGTTACGGGGGCCGCATCGGCGTGATCGGTGGACTGGACGTGGATCGGTTGGCGGCCGGCACGCCCGAAGCGGTGCGCGGCCGGGCGCGCCAACTGATCGAAATCTGCGGCGGCCGCGGCCGCTATATCCTCGGCTCCGGCAACTCGATCCCCAACTATATCCCCGTAGAGAACTACCTGGCGATGGTGGATGAGGCGTGGAATTGACAAATGCCCCGTCAAGTCACCATCGCTGCCGTGCAACTGCCCGATCTGCGCGAGACGTTCGGCGCCGATGAGCCAAATGCCGCGCGGCGGGCGCGCAATCTGGCGGCGGCCGAAGCGTGGCTGGCGAAAGCCGGAGAGCGCGGCGCCGACATCGCCTGCCTGGGCGAGTCATTCACCACCAACGGGCTGCAACTGACGGCCGCCAATCTGCGGGAGGAGATCGAGCAAGGGCTGGATAAGATCGTGACCCGCATCGGCGCCATTGCGCGGGGACACAACATGGCCGTCATCGCGCCGGTCTGGGCCGTGCTGGATGGCGCATCGCGCAACATCGCCGCGCTGCTCGATCGAGCCGGCCGCTTCGCCGGCGGCTACTGCAAGGTGCACTGCACGGAGAGCGAGCGTGACCTGGGCATCGTGCCCGGCGACGCGTGGCCCACGTTCGATCTCGCTCTCGCTGGCGGCAGCGCACGCGTCGGCATTCAAATCTGCCACGACAACTCCTTCCCCGAAAGCGCCCGCTGCCTGGCGCTGAACGGCGCGGAGATCATCTTCACCCCGCACGTGATGAGCGGCTGGGGCGATGAGTTCATGGATGTGCTGCTGCGCGGCCCGGCTATCTACAACGGCATCCATCACGTCCCGGTCTGCTTTGGCCGGCCGCCGGGCCGGGCGTGGAAGCCGGGAATGCTGATCGGCCGCTCCAGCATCATCCGCCCTGATGGCACCTTCGCCGCGGACGCCGGTCGGAGCGAGGGCATCGCGCTCGCCACGATTGACCTGGACGCGCCACGCATCGCCCACGATTTCACGCGCCGCGGCGAGCACGTCTTTCGCGCCGACATGCTGAACGACCGCCGGCCGGAGACGTACGCGCCGCTCACCCGGAGCAAGCCATGAAACCCATCCCTGTCGCGTTGATCGGCTGCGGCGGCTTCGGCCGCAACATGCACCTGGGTAATCTGTGCGCCAATGAACGATTCCGGGTGCACTGCACGGTGGACATCAACGGAGACTCCGCCCGGTCGTCCGCGGAGCAGGCGGCCGCGGCCTATTGGACGGACGACCCCGAGCGGGCCTTCGCCGATGAAGCCGTCGAGCTGGCGTTCATCGTCACGCCGCACCACACCCACGCCGACCTCAGCGTCCGCGCGGCGCGGGCAGGCAAGCACGTCTTCTGCGAGAAGCCGATGGGGCTGAACGAGGCGGAGTGCGCCGCGGTGGTCGCAGCGGTGCAACGGGCGGGCATCAAGTATGTTATCGGTCACAACCGCACCTTTGCGCCGTTCACGCGGCAGGCCATCGAGCTGCTGCGCCCCCTGGCCGCGCCCATGTTGATCTGCCACCGCTTCGCCGACTGGAATCCGTACAGCCGCGGTTGGTTGTTGGACGAGCGGCTGAGCGGCGGCCGCGTGTTGGGCGAGGGCAGCCATTCGCTCGACATGATGTGCCAGTTGACCGGCCAAAGCCCGATTCGGGTGTACGCCGAGGGCGCCAATCTCGCCGCGGCCAGCCCCACCGGCGCGGCCGATAGCGCGCTGATCTCGCTCGGGTTCGCGGATGGCTCCAGCGGCGTGCTCTTCCTGTCGAGCGTCGGCAACAACGGCTACCCCAAGGAAGAGGTGGTGATCACCTGCGCCAACCACACGATCGCCATCCAGAATTTCGAGCGCATGGTGGTTTGCGCGCCCGCAGGCCAGGAAACGTTCACCCTACCGAAGATGGACAAAGGCCACCGCGCGCTGTTGGACGCCATCGCGCGAGCGATTCGGGAAGAGACGCCGATCCCGAATGGCGTCGAGGAGGCGTGGCGCACGGCGCGACTCACCTTCGCCGCGGCGCGCGCGATCCGGGGTCATACGGTGGAAATGGTGGCGGCAAGCTGACAAGCTGGGGGAATCCGAGCATGAAAACACCTATGCGCATCGGCCTGGTTGACCTGGACACCTCGCACCCCGAGGCCTGGCTGCCCATCCTGCGCGACCTGGGGCACGAGGTCGCGGCCGTCTACGATGGCGGCGCGGTCTGGCCGGAAGGGTACGCAGCCGACTTCGCCCAGAAGCACGGCATCCCGGCCGCTTGCACGCGGCTGGCGGAGATGATCGAAGCGGTGGATGTCGCCGTCGTCCACGCTTGCAATTGGGATCTGCACCTGGCGCGCGCCGAGCCGTTTCTCCAGGCCGGCAAAGCCGTGCTCATTGACAAGCCGGTGGTGGGGAATCTACGGGATCTCCATACTCTGCTGGCCTGGGCTGCGCGCGGCTGGCGCGTCACCGGCGGCTCGTCGCTGCGCTGGACGGCGGAAGTGGCCGCGTTCCTGGCGCAACCGGAAAGCGAACGCGGCCGGATCCACACCGTCTTCGCCGGCTGCGGCGTGGACGAGTTCAACTACGGCATCCACGCCTATGCCCTGTTGAGTAGCATCCTGGGACCGGGCGTCCAGCGCGTCCGCTACCTGGGGAGCAGCACGCAGAAGCAGCTCCAGGTGACGTGGCGCGATGGCCGGATCGGCCTGCTCGCGATCGGCCCGCAGCCCGGCTACCTGCCCTTCCACGCGACTATCGTCACGGACAAGGTCGTGCGCCATCTCCAGGCCGACAACAGCAAGCTCTATCGCGGCCTGTTGGAAACCACCCTGCCCTACCTCACCGGCGCGACCGATCGGCCGCCCCTGCCCATGGCCGATCTGCTCGAACCGGAGCTGATGGCGTTGGCAGCCCGGCAATCGTGGCTCAATCACGGGCAAGAGGTCTTCCTGACCGACTTGCGCACGGACGATCCCGGCTACGATGGCGGCGCCTTCGCTGCCGAGTATCGCCGAGCCAAAAGGAAGGGACGATGAGGAGGCGGAGGCGATCACCCCAAATGAGCTGCAGCGGGCGCAGGACGAACTGAAGCTGATCTTCGAGGCGCCGCGGCGCGAGGAGACGGCCAACGTCCTGGCTGCGCAGATCGCCGCGGAGATGCACGAGTGGAATGGCCGCGCCGAGTGGGTGGTGCTCCAACTCCGGCCCGCGGGCTATCCCATCCCGGCCGCGGTGCTCGACAGCACGGAGCTGGCGCCGCGGGTGACGCGCCACGCTAACCCGGGCAAGGTTGTCAAGGCGTTCCTGGCGGCGCTCGACGCGGTGCGCGCCTGGCGCGCCTCCACAGATGGATGAATGTAGATTCCTTCCCGCCCCATCCGCGTGCACTCGCGGCCATCCGCGGCTTCCAACTTGCGCCCGTCGTGTGAGCTTGGCAGATATGATATTTCTCGGCCTCGACATCGGCACCGCCACCATCAAAGCCGCCGCGTATGATCCTGACGCCGGCCGCGTGAGCGCGCTCGCCAGCCGGCCCACACCCACCGACCATCCCGCGCCCAGGCTGAGCGAATACAATCCGGCAGCGCTGTGGGAGGCGGTTTGCGCGTGCTTGCGGGCGTATCACGGCACTGGCTTGGTCAGAGACCGGTCAGAGCATAAACCAGAAGACTGCCGGTCTCGCGATTGCCGGCCTGGTTGACTGTCGGGAGTTCGTCAGGCACGCGAACCACCACGATGCCCGCGTGTGAACTGAAGGGAAAGCGGAGGATATCAGTGAGCCCTTTGTCCGTGCTGACTACGATCTGCCGGTGTGCCTGGTCATAGGCGAAAACATCGTTATCGCTGTGGCCGCGCAGACCGACATCGCGCACATCATCAGCCGGATAGCCTGCCTGCGACAGCAAGCGGGCTATTATGCGCGGTAGGTCTTCGTCCACCAGGAAGCGCCAACTCATGCCGCCAACCTGACCTCTTCTTCAGCGAGTGTGCACGCCGCATAGGCCAGAACGGCCTGGATGTCTTCCAGCCCGAGATCATAGTCCTCAGCGATCTGGTTAGCAGTCATTCCGGCAGCCAGTTTCGCCAGCACCAAGTCAACCGGCACACGCGTGCCCTGGATGACCGGCCGGCCGAAACGGATGGCCGGATCTACGATAATACGGGGAGCCAACTGTACAGCCATTCTCGCTATTCCCTCGTTCGTGATGACTTCTTGCGTCGAGTATACCAGGGGGCGCACCCGGCGTCAAAGACACGCAATGGATGCGCTCCCTGGCCTGGCGACCACAGCAAGCTCGCCGTTGCCATCCATGGTTCCCGTCTGCGCGATATCGGGCCGCAACGCGATCCAGCTCCTCTGCCACGCGGATCGGCGGCCGTTTGTGACCACGTTGCCGTGACCAACTGCTGCTTGGCTGCTATCCGATTCGCACCGGCTGGCCCGTGCGCTCTGACTTGATGAACGCGTCCAGCACCCTGAGCACGCGCCGACCATCCGTCACCGTGATCGCTGGCTGCCGCCGCTCCCGGATCGCCTGGCTGAACTCGGCCAACTGCGGCCGGTGCATCAGGATACGGAGATCCCCCATGGAGCCAGGCTGAAGTCAGGCAATCGGCAGCCACTGCCACGCATTCCCCTTCTGGATGACGTAGCCCAGTCCTGGGAAGGGGAAATGGGCGCCGTGAACCAAGGCACGGTCGGCCGCGGCCCGTTGCAGTAGTCGCCGCTTGCTGGCCACGGCTCGATCAGGCGCCAGGTCGAAGACGGGGTGCCAATCGGGATGCTCGACGCTGATGGGATGGATCGCCGCATCGGAGATGCATAGCAGTTGTGCATCGCCCGACGCGACTGCAACGGCCATGTGGCCCGGCGTATGCCCAGGAGCCGGCACGGCGCTGATTCCCGGCACGATCTCCCCTTCACGATCCACGAGATCGAGTTGATCCCGGATTGGCGGGAGTTTGTCGCGAGTAAACGCGAGCCAGCGTCGCTTGATATCCTCGGCGATCTGCTGTGGCCCCCAGTCGGGCTCTGCGGCTGTCCAGAACTCCCACTCGTCCCGCCACATGACATAGCGGGCGTTGGGGAAGGCGGGCTTGCCCTCACCATCGGTCGTCCCGCCGATGTGGTCCCGGTGGCAATGCGTGAGTATCACTGTGTCGATATCTTCCGGCGCAATGCCTTCAAGCCGTAGATTGGGGATCAGATTACCGGTCGTCGGATGTAGATTACCGGCCCCCGTGTCGACGAGCACCTGATGCCTTCCAGTAACGATGAGCAAGCTGGGATAGGGGCAGACGCACGCGTCCCATCGCTGCGGATCAATGCTGTGCTCGCGCAGCACCTGCTCAAGGAACTCCTTCGGCGCGTTGGCGAAGAACATCTGGGCCGGCTGCGGATACGCGTATACCCCATCCTTGATCAGGATGCACTGAAACGTCCCCACCTCGAAACGGAAGCTTTCGCTGCCCATAGAAACCCTCCTCGTGTGATCTGACTGATGCGCAACACGTTGCCTGGAAGCGGATGCCCGGCGCCACTTCCTCTCCCTCCTGAATGCGAGTATCGCCTATGCGATCCGCACAGGCTGTCCACTGCGCGCCGACCGGGTGAACGCGTCCAGCACCTTGAGCACGCGCCGCCCATCGCTCACTGTGATGGCGGGCTGCCGCCGCTCCCGGATCGCCTGGCTGAACTCGGCCAACTGCGGCCGGTGCTTCAGGATGCGGAGATCTTCGGTCTGGGGCAGGTGGATGCTCGTCGGCTGGCTGTAGGCGGGCAGCGCGGCGCTCACTACCTCGATGCGGTAATCAAAGCCCATGCCGCGCAGCCCGATCCATCCCTGGCGGCCGTAGATGTCCAGGTTTTTGTAGTGTCCCGCGTGGGAAGTCTGCGTCACCATGCCCTGCGCCGCCGCGCCCCGGCTGAACTGGATCTGGAACGTCGTCGTCTCGTCGGCGCGCGTGTCGGCGCGGTAGCGGATGTTGGCGGACACCTCGATGGGATCGTCGCCCATGTACCAGAGGATCTGATCCACCAGGTGCGAGCCGACATAGAGCATCGGCCCGCCGCCCGTGTCCAGGCTCGCCCGCCAGCCCTTCGACATGGGGCCGATGCCGATCGCACCGGTGACGGCCTGAATCTCGCCCACCGCGCCCGTCTGCAGTAGCTCATGCACCTTCTGCCAGGCCACGATGTAGCGGAAGGAATAGCCGGACATAAAGCAGATGCCAGCGCGCGCGACCGCCTCTTCGAGCTGCGCCGCCTCCTTCTCGTCCATGCCGATGGGCTTTTCGGCCATGACGTGCTTGCCGGCCTGGATGGCGGCGAGGGAGCACTCGTAAAGCGCGTCGTGCGAAGGCGCGACGAAGACCGCGTCCACTTCCGTGCCTCGTAGCAATTCCTCCGTCGTAGCATACACTGTCGCGCCGCCGGCGATGGCGGCGACTCGCGTCGCGGCGGCGTGGTCGGGATCGGCGCAGGCGACGACGCGCCACGCGTTACCTTTGATGACGGTCTGCGCCAGGATGCCGCCCTGATAGCCACAGCCGACGATACCGACCCGAAGATGTGTTTGTGCGTCCATTGAAGATCCTCCACCTGCTCACAGCTTACCCAGCGATGGGTGGCGCGGCCATGAATCTCACTGATTCTTCAGAAGAAGTTCTACGAACTCCTCCGGCATCTCGACATGACAATCATGCCCTGTCGGCAACTCGTAGGTGCGCCAGCCTTTGGCCCTGGCTCGCTCGGCAAATCGGGCGAAAACCGGTCGCGCCGGGTAGCCTTCACTGACGCAGGCGATGTAGGTGCGATCCAGGCTTGCCGCGGCGTTGGTGGGCAGCTTGAGGGGCTGCTCGAAGCAGTGGATGGAGAAATCGCAGAGCTTCGAGCGGACGAAGTCTCGCGCCGGCCCTTCCTTCAACCCCCACAGATCCAGCCGCTTCTCACTGCCGAGAAGCCGCCACCTATCCCCTTCGGCACGGGCCTGGTCGCGGAATGCGGCCTGAAATCGTTCCGGGAACAGTTGCATGGCGGATTGGCCGTCGCCAGGGATGAACGCGTCCACGTAAACCAGGCGCGCCAGGCGCTCCCTGACCGGCTCAGCCACCCCGGTGATGATCATCCCGGCGTAGCTGTGGCCGACGAGAACCACATCCCGCAGTCGTTCGTAGTTGATGACGCCGACCACATCTTGGACATGCATGTCGAGGTTCACCTGCGGAGTGAGCCGGTGAGCGTTGGCGCCCAGGCCGGTTAAGGTCGGCGTATAGACCCGATGCCCCGCCGCCCGCAGCCTGGGGACAACGAGATCCCAGGTGCTCGCGCCCTGCCATGCGCCATGAACGAGCACGAAGGGTGTCATTGCCTGCCTCCTCGTGCAAGACCCTTCGGATTTCCCAACCTGAAGGGTCTTGGTTGTTGGCCCTTGCTCGAACGACTGGGCTGTCTACGCAGATAGCCCCGTGCCTCTTTCAATGCCCATGATTGTCTCGCCCACCAAATAACGATACAGTCCTAACTTTCCTACGGCAGTCGTATCCTTGATGGCAGACTCGACATCCGGATACTCCATGATGAAGAAGGTAGCATACTTGTCGTTCGACCAGCGACAGTCGTAGTATGGCGTTGACATTTGCGCGCCGGCTTCTCGGACGGCCGCGCGAACTTGGTCCCAGAGCCTCTGTTTTTCCTCTTCGGAGAGCTGATAGTAGGCTTCAGTGCGTCCCCGAATCAGACATAGCTTGTAGATTTTCGTTGCCATGATGACCTCCTGATCCGAATGCTGAATACTCCAGGCTCCGCCCGAGCGGAGCCTGGATCTGGGCTAATCCATCACACTCCGGGCGTATTCCTCCACGGTCCGCAGCTTGAGTGGGAAGGCCTTGAGGGTGGCAGTCATGTCAATCGCCGGGGCACTGGCGTAGCTGAGCATCAACCCGACGAACGACTTCTGCATCGGGTCGGTGGCGCCCGCCAGTTGGCCCTGCAACGCCTCGACCGGTACATGCGTCACCTCGAAGGGCTTGCCGCCAACCTTCTCGAAGACCTTGACGACCCCCAGCGGGCTGATCGCTTCGGGGCCGCCCAGGAGCAGCGTCGCGTTCTTCGCCGCCGGGTTGCCCAGGCTGGCGACGGCGAACCGGGCCACGTCCCCGTTGGAGATCCAACTGATCGGGTTTTCGCCTGTACCGTAGACGGATGCCTTGCGGTTGGGGTAGTCGAAGCCCACCATCGGGCCGAGCCAGGCTTCCATGAAATAGGTCGGCTGCAGGATGGTGAAGGTCAGCCCGCTGGCGCGCAGCCCTTGCTCCACGGCGCGCTTGCTGTCCTGCAGCGGGAATGAGGCGGCCATCGGCGGAAAGGAAGTGAAAACGAACTGCTGCACGCCCGCTTCCTGCGCCGCGGCGATCAAGCTCAGATAGCCATTCTGATCGGTCTGCGGGGTGTTGGCGTCCGGCTGATAGGCGACCGGCATGGACGATGCGGTGGTGATGACGGCGCTCACGCCTTTGCACGCGGCCTTCAGCGATGCGGCGTCGCGCAGATCGCCCTGCACGACGGTTGCGCCCAGGCTCTTGAGCTGCTCCACTTTGGCCGGATCGGAGGTCCCTCGCACGAGGGCCTTGACCGGTTTGCCCGCTACGCTCAGCAGGCGGCAGATCTCTGCGCCAACCCTTCCGGTGGCGCCGACGACGAGATGCGCTGACATGTTGGTCTCCTTTCCAAAACTCGTTCACTCGATAGCTTTATCCTGCCACATCGCGGTGACACCCAGTTGCTTCAGCCAGGCCAGGTTATCGGCCGCACGCACCAGCGACGCGATCTTGCCATTTGATACGGTGTAGATATCGGTCGCATTCCACTTCACAGCATTGCCGGTAGCCGGAATGCTGCGCCAGACGCCTTGATGTGTGCCGGTCAGAGTCCACCTCACGACAACCTTGTCTCCCTCCGCAATGATCTCATCAATCGTGAGGTGGATGTCGGGGATCGCCGCGGTGAAGCGATTGAAAGCTTGCGCGAGCCACTCGTGATTTTCGTCTGCCCAGCAAGCCAATGCTGCTTCCAGATCGCTGCTGTTCCGCGCTTGTATCCAACGACGGATCACCGCCTTGTTGTCTTCGAGCGACATGGCTTTCTCCTTTCCGATTAGAAACGCCTGGCACTTCGACTGCGCAACTACGAGCAGTGTACCAGGCGCGGCGTTTCCAAAGCGTTTCGTGGCGCGTTTCCGGCGGCGAGTTTTGCCAAGAGTTGTGGATGCCGAGCGCGACCCCACATTCCCGCGGGCGGAACTGTAGCACAAGCCACCGGCTTGTGGTCACGCTGCTGGGGTGCAATCGGGTATGTCTTAACTTGGGGGCAGTCACACCTGCACTTGCGCCGGAGCTCAGCGCAGGTGCAAGTGTTGCGAGGAGCGCCGTTCGCGATTGCGCCAGCATCCTTTAGGACGAAGCAATCTCAGTCGCGTTGGGGATTGCTTCGCTCCGTCCGGCGAGAACCATGCCGGACTCCGCTCGCAATGACAACTTGCCCCGAATAAGACGCGCTCGCGCAATCCGGCGGACACCTGCACTGCACCAAACGCAGTGCGGTGCAAGTGTTGCGTTACAGTCCTACTTCCAGTGTGACAGTGGGTGGAGGAGGAGAATCAGAGGTAGCGCAGCTCTTGCGCCAATGTCATAGATTGCTGGAGAAGTGCGCGCGCCGACTCGAGCGCGCCGTTATCCCACGCCTGGATAGTTTGCTCGAGGCTAGCGGCCAATGCGTCGGGCGGAGGTTGCTGTCGAGGGTCGAGCAGCGCGCGAGCGTGATCCACCGCGAGGGCGATCTGCTCCTCGTGCAGCGTCACGACGATCAGCGGCCAGCGGGCGAGCCATTGGAACGGCGCGCTGGCATGGCCGGCCGGCAGTTGATGCCAGAAATCCAGCGCAGAGTGAGCGAGCTCTTGGGCCGCGTTCAGATCGCCAGCGCGCCAGGCCAGCCAGGATTGGTTTGCTTTTGCCGTCCCGATGTATTGAGGCATATGCGTGGCCGCCGCGACTTCCAATGCTCGCGCCGCGCAGCGCCGGGTCTCTTCGATCTGCCCGCATTGCCGGTGTGCAACAGTCAGGTAGGTCAGACAACGCGCTTGCAAGCTCAGGTCGCCGGTCACTTCCGCCTGGCGCAGCGCTGCCTCAAACGGGGCCATCGCCTGCTGCGGGTCGCCGCTCCACAGCAGCGCAAAGCCAACGGCAAACTGCGCAGCCGGTATGCCAGCCTGGTTGCCGGCCTCCTGCTGCGCCGCCAATGCGGCGCGGGTCAACGCGACCGTGTCCGCCGTCGCCACTTGGCGATTGCGCCGGAATTCGATCCAGCCCAGGTCTTGGAAGTAGACGGCGCGCTGGCTGAGCGTGCCGTGCGCCTCGACAGCGGGTTGCAGCCTGACGCGCAGGTGATCGCTCTCGGCGATCTTCCCCGTCCAGTAGTACACCAGGTTGGTTTCCAGCATGACCTGGATCCACGCGTGCCACCACTCCGGCGACGGCTCAGGCGGGATGGGTTCCAGCGCGCGCTCCGCGTCCGCATAGGCCGCCAGCGCCTCCGCATAGCGATATTGGTCGCGCCAGCAATTGCCGATCTTGCGGTGCAGCTCGGCGCAACAAAGCGCGCCGGCGTCGGGGATGGCGGCGATAGCCTGCTGATAGGCAGCCCGGGCTTCATCGTACTGCGTCATCCAATGCAGCGTGTCACCAAGCTGCCGGTACAGCTCAGCCGACAGCGCCGGTGAGTGAGACGCTGGCCCGGCCAGCAGCGCCAAACCGCGGCGGTAGAAGCGGATCGCGTCGGCGTTGGCGTAGATGTGGCGCGCGGCCTCAGCGGCGCGCTGGTAGGAGAGCACGGCCTGGTCGAACAGCCCGGCCGCGTCATAGTGCGTCGCGATCTGGCCGCTAACCGTGTCGAGTTGGCTCCGATAGACGACCTCCATCGCCTCCGCGATGCGGCGATGGAGCAGATGCCGCCGCGCCGCGCTCAGACTGTTGTACGCCACCTCGCGCAGCTTGCCGTGCGTGAAATCGTAGGCCTCCGAGCCGTGTCCGGCCGCGTCATGCACGATGCGGCGCTGCCACAGCTCGTCCAGGCTGTGAACCAGCCCGTTCTCATCCTGATCGCACGCGCGCGCCAGCACCGGCAGCGTGAACTCGCGGCCGATGGCGGCCGCCGACCCGGCCAGTTGGCGCGCCGCCGCGGAAAGCTGCGCCAGCCGCGCATGGAGCACACCATGCACGCGTGGCGGCAGCGGGAGCGAGGCCCCCGTCGGGCCCGGCCGAGCGGGCTGATCTGCGCCAACCTGGGCGGCCAGACCGGACCGCATCGTCTCCACAAGGAATAATGGATTGCCCTCCGATTCCTGGTGGAGCCAGGCCAGTTGCTCCGCGGTCAGTGCAGACTCCGACATCGCGCCGGCCAACGCGGCGGTTTCGTCCGGGCTCAGCGGCGCCAGCAGGATCTCGGTGAGCTGATCATCCTGCCTGAGCGCGGCGAGCAGCGCTTCGAGGGCTGGGTTATCGGCGGCCTCCTCGGCGCGTACCGTGCCTACGACCAGCAGCGGCGCACGCGGCGCGTAGCGCAACAGGAAACGTAACCATTCGAGCGTATCGCGGTCGCACCATTGCAGATCGTCGATCAGCAGCAGCGTCTCACGCTGGGGTGGCTGTTTCGAGTCGAGCAGCGCACGCGCCAACGCCTCGAAGAGCCGCTGCCGCTGCGCCGCCTCAGCCAGCGGACTCGGCGGCGGCACACCCGGCCGCTCGGCCAACAACTCCGGCAGCAAGCGCGCCGCCTCGGTCGCCCACAGCGGCTCCAACGCCAGCAGCCTCGGATGCAAGGCCGGCGCACGCAGCCAGGCTACAACGGGCGCATAGGCCAACGCGCCCTCGGCCGCATAGCAGCGCGCCGCGGCGACCGTGACGCCCTGGCGTCCGGCCCAACTCAGCAGCTCTTCGGCCAACCGGGTCTTGCCGATGCCGGCCTCGCCGCTGATGATGGCGAACCTGGTTCGCACGCAGCCGGGCTTGCCGTCCGCCGCCGCACGCCATGCCGCCTGCAGCATCTGCCACTCGCGTTGCCGTCCCACAAACCGAGATTGCATCTGCCCCGCGCCCACGGCTACCGGCGCCGCTATCGCACCCTTCAGGAGACGTTCGTAGACCGCACGCGTCTCCGGCGCGGGATCGGCGCCCAGTTCATCCTGCAGCGTCTTGACGCATGTGTGCCAGGCGCGCAGCACGCCGGCGCGATCCTGGTTAGCGGCGTGCAGCCGCATGAGGAACCGGTGGGCTTCTTCGTTGCACGGATCGAGCTGTCGCAACCGCAGGCCGTAGCCGATGGCCGTCTTGTAGTCGCGTTGTGCCTCCAGGATCTCGATCAGCCGCGCCAGCGCGCGAGCGGCCATCGGCTGGCGCTGCTCACGCTCCGACACGATCCAATCATCGTAACAACTCGGCAGGAGATCGCCGCGATAAAGTCGCGCCGCTTGCTCGAGCTCCGCCCGTGTGGTAGACTGCGCGAGCGCGTCGAACTCAGCCACGTCGAGTGTGTACGGCGCGTCGCGCCGCCAATGGACGTCGTGAGCATCAGCACCAAAGAATTGGTCGGGATCGGGCAACGCTTGGCGCAACTTGTGGAGCAGATTGCGCAGATTGGTCAGGGCCTGCGCCTCGGTCGTGTCGGGCCAGAAGAGGAAGGCCAGGTATTTGCGGGACTGCGGAGCATCTCGATGGAGAACCAAATAGGCGAGGAGCGCCTGCAGCCGCGCCGTATTGACGGCGGTCAGCGGTTGCTCTCCGTAGCTCAGTTGGAAATCGCCGAGAAGCTGGATGCGAAGCTCAAGCATTGGAGCTGCTCCATGTGTCCATGACCACCAGCCGATTGCCCAATACCGGCATGATACACGATATCGTGCCAACATGCCACTTCCCGTTGGTGGAATATGGCGTCACACTCGGTTATTCCGAATCGGTCTCCGCATACTCGCTGATTCGCTGATTCGCTGACTTGCTGATTCGCCATGCTTCTTCTCGGTCTCGACATCGGCACCACCACCATCAAAGCGGCCGCGTATGATCCCGACGCCGGCCGCGTGATCGCGCTTGCCAGCCGGCCCACGCCGACCGATCACCCCGCGCCGGGGTTGAGTGAGCATGATCCCGAGGTGCTGTGGCAGGCGGTGTGCGCATGTTTGCGGGAGGTGGTGGGGGTGGCTCGGTCGGAGACCGGCCACAGCATGGGGAGGATGAAGATCGCCGGCCTCGCCATCGCCAGCCTGGCCGAGGCCGGGGTGATGTTGGATGCCGCGGGCCGGCCGCTGGCGCCGATCATCGCGTGGTACGATCGGCGCTCCGAGCCGCAGGCGGAGTGGCTGGAGCGCCAGATTTCGGCGGCCGATCTGCACGCCATCACCGGGCAGCGCGCCGGCGCGTCGTTCGGCGTCAGCAAGTGGCTGTGGATTCGTGAGCACTGGCCCGCAGCCGCGGCGCGGATGGCGATCTGGCTGCCCGTGCCCAACTACATCCTCTGGCGGCTGACTGGCGAGCGGAGCATTGACCTCTCCCAGGCGTCGCGGATGCTGGCGCTCGATCAGCGCCGGGGCGACTGGTCGGAGCGCATCCTCGACGCGGTGGGCTTGCGGCGCGACCAACTCCCGCGGCCGCAGCCCGGCGGCACGATCATCGGCGCGGTGACCGCGGCGGCCGCGGCCGAGACCGGACTGCCCGCGGGGACATCCTGCGCGCTCGGCGGGCACGACCACCTGTGCGCGGCGTTCGCGGTCGGCGCATATCGCCCCGGCGTCGTGGCCGATTCCTCCGGCACCGCCCAGGCGGTGTCGTGCGTCGTGCCCGGCTTCGCCTCCACGCCAAAGATGGCCGCGGCCGGCTACGCCTGTTATGCGCATGTCTTGCCGGACCAATATATCCTCAAAGCCGGGCTGAAGGCGGCGGGCGGCGCGGTCGAGTGGCTGGCGCGCCAGCTCGCCGGGCCGAGCGCCGCGCCGGATCAGTTACCCTACGACGCGCTCCTGGCGCAAGCCGAGCGCGGGATTGGCCGCCGCGCCGGCCCGCTCTGGCTGCCCCACCTGATGGACTCCGGCACGCCCGAAGGGGATCGCGCCAGCCGGGCCGCGCTGATCGGTCTGCGGCTCGAACATGACGCGGGCGACATCTTCCGTGGGCTGCTGGAATCGCTGGCATTCTGGCTGCGCCACAACCTGGAAGACGTGGCGGATCTCCCGATCTGGCAAGGGGTGGAAGAGGTGATTTTGCTGGGCGGAACGACCCGGCTGGCGCTCCTCTCGCAGCTCAAGGCGGACATCCTCGGCCGGCCGGTGATCGTCCCGGAGCTGCCGGAGGCGGCCGCCATCGGCGCGGCGCTGCTGGCCGGGCTGGGCGCGGGCGTCTTCCGTTCACCGGCCGCGGCGGTCGGCTCATTGCGCTACGGCCGGATGGTCATCGAGCCGGACGCCGCGCATGTGGCGTGGTATGATCGGCTGTATCGGGAGGCGTATCGGCCGCTATACGGCGCGCTGCGGGAGGTGAATCACCGGCTGGCGGCGTTTTGAACGACTCAGGAATACATCCTTCCGGGAGGATATGTGAAGCAACTGCGATTCGCTGTCTTGGGAACCGGCTTCTGGGCCAACTTCCAGATCCCCGCCTGGTTCGAGGTCGGCGGCGTGGAGCTTGTCGCGCTCTACAACCGCACCCGCAGCAAGGCCGAGGCGATGGCCGACAAGTGCATCGGCTGGGGCGCCAGGCAGCGGCCGGTTGTGTAAGACGACGCCGAGGAACTGCTGCGCCGCGAGCAGCTCGATTTCGTGGACATCATTACTGAAGTCCCCGCACACGCGCCGCTCGTGCATCTCGCCGCGCGTTACAGGGTGCCCGTCATCTGCCAGAAGCCGATGGCGGCCGATTATGAGACCGCGGCCGGGATGGTGGCCGCGTGCCGCGATGCCGGTGTGCCCTTCTTCGTCCACGAGAACTTCCGCTGGCAGACGCCGATCCGGGCGCTGAAAGCGGCGCTCGATTCCGGCCAGATCGGCCGGCCGTTCCGGGCGCGCATCCAGTTCGAGTTCTACAAGCCGTTCGTCTTCGAGAATCAGCCGCTCCTGAAGCAGCTCCCCCGGCTGGCGCTGGCCGATGTGGGCAGCCACCTGTTCGACCTGGCGCGATTCTTCTTCGGCGAAGCGCAGGGCATCTATTGCCAGACCCGCCGCGTGCGCCCCGACATCGCCGGCGAGGATGTGGCGTCCGCCATGCTGCGCTGCAGCGACGTGATCTGCACGTGCGACATGAGCTACGCCACCCGCACCGAGCAGGAGCAGTTCCCGCAGACCCTCTTCTACATCGAGGGGACGCGCGGGACGGTCGAACTGGCCCCTGATTTCTGGATTCGGTTGACGACCGATGAGGGCACGTTCGTCCGGCGGTATCCGCCGCAACGTTTCGCCTGGGCTGATCCCGACTACGCCGTAGTCCACGCCAGCATCGTGCCCTGCAATGCGGATCTGCTGGCCGGGATACACGGCGATCATCCCGCCGAGACGACCGGCGAGGACAACCTGAAGACGGTCGAGCTAGTGCAGCGGGCGTATGATTCGGCGGCGGAGAACAAAGTCATCTCACTGAACGAGCTATAAAGGGAGAGCCTTATGACCACCATTGCGCTTTTCGGTGCGGCGGGCAAGATCGGGACCCGCATCAGCAACCGGCTCCGGCACGCGCCGGAGTACCAGGTGCATTTTGTCGAGTCGGGCGAGGCAGGGCTGGCGCGGCTGCGGGCGAACGGGCTGCCCACCACGACGAAAGAGGCCGCCTGCGCCGCGGCCGATGTCGCAATCCTGGCCGTGCCTGACACCGTGTTGGGCGCGGCGGCGCACGACATCGTGCCGCGACTGCGCGGCAGCGCGCTCGTGATCGCGCTCGATCCGGCTGCGCCCCATGGCGGCGAACTGCCGGAACGCGGCGACATCGCCTACTTCGTCGTTCACCCGTGTCACCCGCCCATCGTTAACGACGAGGTTGAGCCGGCGGCGCGGCGCGACTTCTGGGGCGGCATCGCGGCGAAGCAGCACATCGTCTGCGCGCTGATGCAGGGAACTGAAGCGCACTATGCCCTGGGCGAGCAGATCGCCCGGCGGATGTTCGCGCCGGTGATGAACGCGTATCGCGTCACGGTCGAACAGATGGCGATCCTCGAACCGGCCATGTCCGAGACGGTGATCCTGACCTGCATGTTCGTGATGAAGGAAGCCATCGAAGAGGCCGTCCGCCACGGCGTCCCCGCGGAGGCGGCGCGTGAATTCGCGCTGGGGCATATGAACGTCAACACCGGTATTCTGTTCGGCTACCTCGACGCGCAGTTTTCGGATGGGGCGAAGCTGGCCGTGGCGCGCGCCATGGATCAGCTCTTGCAGCCAGACTGGAAGAGGGTCTTCGAGCCGGAGAACGTGCTGGCGCAGGTCAAGGCGATCACGAAGGGGCGGGCGAAGGGCAAATAGCAAACTGACCTTTCATCCGTTTGTCCGCTTCTATCCGTTGTCGCGCATTTCGAAGGAGCCGCATGAAACTCGGCATCAACACCTATACCTTCATGTGGTCTATCGGCTTCCAGTTCGGCGACCGGGCCGCCAGACCGGCGCGGCCGATGACCGCCTTTGATTTGCTCGGCAAGGCGCGCGAGTTGGGCGTGCGTGTCGTTCAGGTCGGACCGAACCTGCCGCTCGACCGGTTGGCCGCAGCCGAGCTGGATGCCTTCACGGCGCAAGCCCAGGCGTGGAACATCGATCTCGAGCTAGGCACGCGCGGGCTGGAGACCGATCACCTGCGCCGGCAATTGGCGCTGGCGCAGCGGATCGGGGCCAGGCTGCTGCGCACGATCCCGGAGCTGAGCGGGCAGCTGGTCGCGGCGCAGGTCATCCCCGGCTACCTGGCCGCGCTTCTATCGGCGTTGGAAGCCAGCGACATGGTGTTGGCACTGGAGAACGGCAATCTGCCCGCGGCCGAGCTGCGTTGGGCTATCGAGGCGGCCGGCAGCCCGCGCATCGGCGTGGTGCTCGACATGGTGAACTCGCTGGCCGTGTCGGAGGGGTGGAAACAGGTGACGGAGACGTTGGTGCCTCAGACCATGTGTCTGCACCTCAAGGATTTCACCGTGCGCCGCTTCTGGAACATGATGGGCTTCACGGTCGAGGGCCGGCCCGCGGGCGCGGGTCAGATTGATCTCCCCTGGTTGTTCAACGCGCTGAAGGCGTCACCCTATGACTATAACGTGATCATCGAGCTATGGCCGCCCGAACAGACGACCCTTGAAGAAACGATCGCGCTGGAACATGTTTGGGCGGCCGAAAGCGTCGCCAACTTGCGGCGGTACGTCAAGGATTGAGTTGGAATCGCCGGACGGCTTTGGCGGAATGGGCGCAGCGGTGTATAATCGAGCCAGCGAAGATGAATCTGGCCCGACACGCGCGCCAGTGAGAGTTCCTCACCATTGGAGGCAACCCGGTGAATGACCGATCCAAAATGACGCTTTCCCCCGATCGTTTCTTCGGCCCCGATAGCCGGCAGAAGGAGATCGCCCAACATCTGTACGTACGGGTGGCAAATCTGCCGCTTGTCTGTCCCCATGGCCACGTTGACCCGCGCATGTTCGCCGATCCGAACTACTCCTTCGGCAGCCCGGCCGACCTGCTGATCATCCCCGACCACTACGTCTTTCGGATGCTCTACTCCCAGGGCGTCGGGTTGGAGGCGCTTGGCGTGCCGCGGCGCGACGGCGGGCCGGTCGAGAGCGATCATCGCAAGATCTGGCAGACCTTCGCTGACCACTTCTATCTCTTTCGCGGGACGCCGACCGGCGTCTGGCTGGCGCAGGAGTTGGTCGAGGTGTTCGGCGTCGAGGAGAAGCTGAACAGCGCCTCGGCGATGCGCATCTACGATCAGATCGCCGATTGCCTGATCCGGCCGGAGTTCCGGCCGCGCGCGCTATTCGAGCGGTTCAAGATCGAGGTGCTCGCCACCACCGACGCTGCCGCCGACCCGCTGACGCATCATCAGGCGATCAAGGCGTCAGGTTGGAAGGGTCGTGTCGTGCCCACCTTCCGCCCCGATGCGGCGATCAACATTGACATACCGAATTGGCGGGAGAATGTCACCGCGCTCAGCGCGGCCAGCGGCGTCGAGATCGGCAGCTACCGCGCGCTCATCGCCGCCTTCGAGAATCGCCGGGCCTTTTTCAAGCAGATGGGCGCAACCGCCGCCGATCACGCCGCGCTGATCCCGGCGACCGGCGAGTTGAGCGCCGGAGAGGCCGAGGCGATCTTCGCCCGTGCGCTCAAGGGTCAGGCGACGGCCGACGACGCAGCGCGCTTCACCGGCCATATGCTGATGGAGATGGCCCGCATGAGCATCGAGGATGGGCTGGTGATGCAGCTTCACCCCGGCTCGTTTCGCAACCACAACCCCGAAGTCTTCGCCCGCCACGGGCTGGATAAGGGCGCCGACATCCCGATCCAGACCGAGTATACGCGCAACCTCAAGCCGCTGTTGGACAAATACGGCCGCGACCCGCGCCTGACGCTGATCCTCTTCACGCTCGACGAGACGACCTACAGCCGCGAGCTGGCGCCGCTGGCCGGGCACTATCCTGCGCTGCGGCTCGGCCCGCCGTGGTGGTTCCACGACAGCCTGAATGGCATGGCGCGTTACTTCGATCAAGTGATGGAGACCGCCGGGCTGTATAATACGGTCGGCTTCAACGACGACACGCGCGCCTTCCCCTCGATTCCGGCGCGCCACGATGTCTGGCGCCGCGCCGCGGCCAACTGGCTCGCTGGCCTGGTTGTGCGCGGGATGGTGGATCTGGAAGAAGCCGAGGAAATGGTATATGACGCGGCGTATGGTTTGGTGAAGAAGGCGTATAAGCTGTGATAGGCGACCGGTGCATCCAACGACGCGCTTTTTGGGTTGCTGAGTTGATGAAGCTCAGCGGCTCATTCGGAGATGATTCGACCAGGATGATCGAAGAACTCCGGGCGGAGATCGCGCGCGATGGGAATGAGGCGCTACTCGATCACCTGCGAATGTGCGGAGCGATCCCTGAACGGTTCGGCCATGACACTTCCGAAGAGAAGCTGTATTCGAAATACACGGATGCGGTCGTCAGCGAAGCTTTTTCAGCCATGGGCTTGCGCAGTGTTGTGATAGATACGCGTGCAGACTCGCCGGATGTCCAGGCTCGGGCCTGCGACTACTCGCTGGTAGCCGATGCAAAGTCCTTCCGTTTGAGTCGCACTGCGAAGAATCAAAAGGACTTCAGGGTGCAAGCGATGGATGGCTGGCGTGGCGGGCTTGACTATGCCGTGTTGGTCTGCCCTATCTACCAGCTACCCTCTCGGACGAGCCAGGTTTACCAACAGGCGATTGCGCGTAATGTCTGCGTGTTGAGTTATTCGCATCTCGCTGCTTTGGTCGGCCTCGCGATACGTCAAGGCCCATCGTTTGCTGAAGCGGGTTTGCACGAAGGACTCAAGAGTATCTCGACCTTACACCTCAGCAAGTGCGCCCTGGATTATTGGACTGGCGTCAACCGCGCGCTGGTTAATTCGCTTTCCACCCACGGCGATCTGTGGATCACCGAGAAAACCGCCTCGCTCGAATCCCTTTCGGAGATGACATGACGAATTTAGTCGGTCTTTTGGGCCTAGATAACTATCCCTTGTCATTTGCCAGCACGACCACCGCCGAATTCGCGCTGGCGAAGACGGCCGCCGGGCCGCGGCTGGTCGTGCTGGCCGATCCGGGCGCGGCCGTCCAGACCGATTTCGAGGGGGAGACGAGCGAGCAGGCCGGCCAGACGCTGCTCCTCGGCTCGACCAGCCCGGCGAACGCCGCGGCGCTGCGCAAACACCTGACCTGGCTACAACCGCATCCCCTCGGCCTGCGCACCTCCGCGGGGATGGGCGACCGGCTGGGTCTGGCGACGCCCGGCCATGTGCAGGCAGTGCGGGCGGTCGGCGGTACCATCGCGCCGATTTTCGCCCAGCAGTCCATCCGCGAGATGGCGCGCACCGGCCGCACCCCGCAGCAGGTGATGGATGATGCCACCTGGGGCATCTTCCAGGAGGGGTGGCAGGCCGGGGTCGGCGCGGATGCGGATCACCTGAAGACGACCGCGGACATTGACGCGTGCGCGGCCGCTGGCTTCACCTTCTTCACCATTGACCCCGGCGAGCACGTGGACGGCGCGGCCGATACGGATGACGCCGCTACACTGGGCCGCAAATACGATGCGCTCCCCTGGCTGGGCCTGGAGACCAGCGCGGCCGCCCTGCGCGCCGCGTATGTCGGCAAATGGCTTGAGATCGAAGGTCACGAGATCGCCTACGATGACGAGACGCTGCTGCGCGCCGCGGTGAAGTATGGCCGGGCGGTGGCGCATGTGGCGGCCATGTATCGTCATCTGTTGTCGGCCGGCCGTGGTCCATTCGAGTTGGAAGTCTCCGTTGACGAGACCGACACCCCCACTACCCATGCCGAACACATCTTCATCGCCCGCGAGCTGCGCCGGCTGGGGGTGAAGTGGGTCAGCCTGGCCCCGCGCTACGTCGGCCGATTCGAGAAGGGCGTGGACTACATCGGCGACCCTTCGACAAGCTCAGGGCAAGCTCTAGTCGCGTTCGAGCGGGACTTCGCCGGCCACGCGGCCATCGCCCGCGCGGTCGGGCCATACAAGCTGAGCCTGCACTCCGGCTCCGACAAGTTCAGCGTCTATCCTATCGTTGCGCGGCTGACGAAGGGGCTGGTCCATCTGAAGACGGCCGGCACGAGCTACCTGGAGGCGTTGCGCACCATCGCGGCGCTCGATCCGGCCTTCTTCCGGGAATTATACGTTTTCGCCCGCGAGCGTTACGAGACCGACCGAGCCAGCTATCACGTCTCGGCGCAGCTTGCCCGTGCGCCGCGGCCCGAAGATGTGAGCCAGACCGATTTGCCCAAGCTGCTCGATCAATTCGACGCGCGCGAGATCCTGCATGTCACCTTCGGGTCGGTGCTGCGCTGGCAGAATCCCGACGGCAGCCTGCGTTTCTATGACCGCTTCATGGCGCTGCTGACCGCGAACGGCGACGCGTACGCAGTGAACCTGAAAGCGCACTTCATCCGGCATCTGATGCCGTTCGTCCGCTAACCCAACTCGCAGCATCCTGAGCGGAGTCCGGCGGGGTTGGCCGGATGAAACCGAAGGATGCGGCCATTAGCGCGTGCTGTCCGGCCGCATCCTTCGACTTCACTCCGCCGCCCAAACGACAGGCGGCGCCGTTCCGCTCAGGATGCCCCGATCATCCAATGGAGCATCTCATGGATCTAACCGAAATCACCCTCACCTACAACTTCACCGGCCTGACCGTCGTCATCACCGGCGGCGCGGGCATCCTGGGCGGCGAGATGGCGTGCGCGCTGGTGGGCTGCGGCGCCAACGTGGCGGTCCTCGACCGTGACCCGGCTCTGGCCGACCGGCTGATCAAGCGCATCCAGATGATTGACAAGCCGGGCATCGGCAAGGTCGTCGTGGTCTACGGCGATGTGCTCAAGAAGGAGACGCTCATCAAGGCCGACGAGGTCATCGAGAAGGAGCTGGGCGCGGTAGATGCGCTGATCAACGCGGCCGGCGGCAATCGGCCGACCGCCACCACCAGCCCCGATCTGAGCTTCTTCGATTTGACAGATGATGCGCTGCGCGGGGTCTTCGACCTGAACCTGCTCGGCACGATCATCCCCTGCCAGGTGTTCGGCCGGGGCATGGCGCAGCGCGGGGAGGGGACGATCCTCAACATCTCCTCGATGAGCGCGTTCCGGCCACTCACCCGCGTCCTGAGCTATTCGGCGGCGAAGGCGGGCATCAACAACTTCACGCAATGGCTGGCCGTGCACATGGCGCAGGAGTATTCCCCGCGCATCCGCGTCAACGCCATCGCGCCCGGCTTCTTCCTGACCGAACAGAACCGCTACCTGATGCTGGATAAGGACACCGGCGAGCTGACCCCGCGCGGCAAGGCGGTCATCGCGCATACGCCGATGGCCCGCTTCGGCGCCCCCGATGAGCTGCTCGGCGCGGTGATGTGGCTGCTCTCGCCCGCATCGTCGTTCGTCACCGGCGCGGTGATCCCGATTGACGGCGGGTTTGCGGCGTTTAGTGGGGTATGAGAATCAGCAAATCTGCAAATCAGCAAATCAACAAATCTGCAAGTGGAATCGGTTCGGATTGTGATTTGCCAATTTGCGAGGAGTGTATCCGTGAAAGCTCTTGTCTACGAAGGTCCCTGGCAGATGCCGCTGCGGGAGGTTCCGGCGCCGGAGCCTGGTCCGGAAGATGTGATCGTGGCCGTGAAGGCGGTCGGGGTGTGCGGGTCGGACATCCACGGCTTCACCGGCTCATCGGGCCGGCGCATCCCGCCGATGATCATGGGGCACGAGTTCTGCGGCGCGATCAGCGCGGTCGGATCCGCGGTGACCGCGCACAAGCCCGGCGACCGGGTGGTAGTACAGCCGATCATCACCTGCGGCCAGTGCGTCAACTGCCTGGCCGGGCTGCCCAACATCTGCACGAACCGCCGCGGTCTGGGCATGATGACCACGGACGGCGCGTATGCCGAATTCGTGAAGGCGCCGCAGCAGTTGCTCTACGACCTGCCCGCCGGGGTCTCGTGGGAGCACGGCGCGCTGATCGAGCCGCTGTCGGTTGCGATGCACGCCGTCAACCAGACCCCCATCCAGTTGATGGACACGGTGCTGATCCTGGGCGCGGGCACGATCGGCCTGATGACGTTGCTGGCGTGCCGGTTGAAAGGCGCGGGAACGATCATCGTCAGCGACCTCAGCCCGCACCGGCTGGACGCGGCGCGCAAGCTCGGCGCGGATGTGGCCGTGAATCCGGCGCAGGAAGATTTGGGTGAGATCGTCCGCAAATTCGCCGGGCCGGCCGGCGCGCCGGTAGTGCTCGAGGCGGTCGGCGTGACGGCCACCGCCCGGCAATCGCTGGAGCTGGTCAGGCCGGGCGGCCACGTCACCTGGATCGGCAACGCCGCGCCGACTATCGAGATCCCGATGCAGCAGATCGTCACCCGCGAGGTGACGGTGCGCGGGGTTTACGCGTTCAATGTCGAGTTCGGCCGCGCCATCGAGGCGATCCGCTCCGGCCGGGTGGATGTGTCGCCGATCATCGAGCAGGTGTTACCCTTGGAGGCCGGCCCGCAGGTGGCGCACGACCTGGCGAAAGGCACGCTGGACGCGATTAAGGTCGTGCTGAAGCCATAGCAAATTGCAAATCGGCAAATTGCAAATCAGCAAACGGCAAGTGGCTGAGGTATTTGCAATTTGCAATCCACCTTTCGAGGCGAAGCATGTATCGTCTGCTTTCCTACCCGCTCAGCGCGAGTTCGCCCGTTTGGCCGGGGAATCCGCCGGCGGCTGAGATGGAGCCGTTCAGCTCGATCGCGCGGGGCGGCAAGTCGAACACGACGCGGCTGCGGTTGTTCAGCCATTCTGGCACGCACGTGGACGCGCCGAAGCATTTCAACGATGCGGGGCCGTCCGCGTTCGAGTTGCCGATCGCGGCGTTCATCTTCAGCCGGCCGTGCGTGGTGGAAGTCCCGAAGCCGGACGGCGGGTTCATCACGCGAGCGGAGTTGGAATCGTACCGGGAAACTCTCTGCCGGGCCGACCTGTGCCTGCTGCGTACCGGCTGGAGCAGCATGCGGCCGGCCGATCCCGACCGCTACGCCCGCCAGGGGCCGCTGCTCCACCCCGACGCGGCCCGCTTCCTGATGGACCGCGTAGCGTGCCCCAGCCTGCGCGGGGTGGCGACGGACGCCATTTCCATCGGTTCGCCGGGCTATGGCCGTGAATCGGTGGAGACGCATCAGATCCTCACCGGCCTGGGTCGGACCGATGGCCGCTTCCTGTTGATCTTCGAGGATCTGCGGATTGATCCCGACCTGGGGCAGGCCCGCCGCATCTTCGGCTGGCCGCTGCTGATCGAAGGCTCTGACGGCAGCCCATGTACGATTGTAGCGGAGTTTGAGTGAGCAAATTTGCAAATAGCAAATAGCAAATCAGTTGCGAGCAGCCACTTGTTCATTTGCAATTTGCTGATTTGCAATTTCTCTACTTTCCGCTAACTTGCGCGTGTCCCTACAGGTAGCATGTTCGCCGGTTGCAAGCACTACATGTAGTGGGTAGAGCAGACTTGGCAGAAAGCAGCACATACTACATATAGTACCTCGGTTC
>Ga0233425_10000156_pt1 | contig 173832 bp, 161 predicted proteins | sample Watercolumn_Towu_2_FD_181712 | JGI IMG/M metagenome (GOLD analysis project Ga0233425, IMG submission 181712) | Freshwater microbial communities from Lake Towuti, South Sulawesi, Indonesia - Watercolumn_Towuti2014_140_MG | ecosystem: Environmental > Aquatic > Freshwater > Lake | place...
GTTGTTCAGCCGCCTTCAGGGCCTCTTCGACCGAGAATGCCGGGATGCCGCGCGGAACCGGCACATTGTATTTGCGCAGGATTTCCTTGCCTTGGTACTCATGGATATTCATGCGTGTTTCCTTTCGGGTAGGCGTAAAGGGATTGGGAAAAAATTCGCAGACGAGATCTTTCGCCTGTTCCAGGGCCGACCGTGACGGTCAGCCCGACGTACCGTTGGGCCGGTGGGCCAGGGTGTCTTCGCCACCTGATGCAGGGGCATCGGCGCGTGACGCGGTCTGGGGGGACGACGCCGCAGCGCCGGCTTTCGGTTTCGGCTGGTGACCATACCAGCGCGGGTAAAACTGTCGCACCACCTCGCCTTCGAAATGGAGCGCGTGGCATCCATGAAGCTGCATGGGCGGTTCGGGATTGGTGTCTTCCAGGCCGTCGCGAATCTTGAACACGTCGCCCGCGAAGGCCTGGATTGCGGCGGTCGGCAATACGCCGGCCAGCTCGGTGAGATGGGTGCATCCGGCCACGCTGCCCAGCCGTTCGCGCACCGCCTTGCGAAAGCCCTTCATCAGGTTCAGGCCGATGAGCTTGCGGTACGCGGGGCCGATCGTGTCGCAGTGAGTCGGATACGGCACCCAGTCGGAGCACGCCTCGGCATCGACAATATTGAGGCGCAGGTCGATCGTCACGCGCAGCCACAGATCGTGCAGCGGCTGGCCTTCCGGACGGATGCGGTTGCCGGCCAGTTCGATGTCGCGCGGCTTGGTGTCCGTCAGGCGCGCTTCGATGTCCCACAGGCCGTCATCCCGCAAATATGCCTCGGCCGTGATGGCACGGCGGTGGCGCAAGGATCGATTGGCTGGCGGGGAAAGCGGCATGACACCAGGGGCTGACGCGGCAGGCAGTTGTGGCGGTAATCGGGGGCAAACATCGCGGCAGGCGGCCCGGCGCGGGCCGGACGGCCACCTGGCCGGGAAAACTCGTGGAGTTTAACATGCCGCGTCGCTTTGCCCGGGAACATCCTGCGCAACGTTCTGTCGAGCGTGGATTGTTGCGCCAGCGCGGCCGGCAAACCCGCGCCACATATGGGATGCGTCGCCATGGCAAGGCGCACCGCTGCGTTGCACCAGTGGTACGACAACTGCCTTGACGTCCAGCCAAATACCCCTTATGCGTACGCAGGTATGCAACTGCCCACGTCAAAGGTCAAGAGTCGGAATTTTCCCAATCGTCCAGCGTGTCGTCCTCGGCGCCCCGAATGATCTTGGCCACGACCGCGCGCGAGAATCCGCGCGCCATCATGAAGCGGATCTGCTTGACGCGCGCTTCGGGCGTTTCCGGCGGCGCGCCAAAGCGCTTGCGCCAGACCTCCGTGGCGCGACCCAGTTCGGAATCGCGCAAGCGCTCCTGCAGATCGCGCAATTGATCGCTGCCCAGCTGATGGGTTTTGGCTTCCTGCATCACGCGCGCCGCGCCATATCGGCTGGCGCGCCGGTGCACCAGACTATCGACGAAGCGATCGTTCGACAGCCAGTTTTCGCGCTCCAGCGCATCGAGCAGGGCTTCCACCTGCTCGGGCGATTCGGCATGTGGCGCCAGCTTGCGCGCCAACTCGGCACGACTGTGCTCGCGGCGGGACAAGTAACCGACTGCGCGGGCTTTCAGCGAGAGCGGTGGTCGAGAAGCGGCCATCAGTTTTGATCGAGCGTTACCAATAAAAAAGCCGCCGCACTGTCATGCGACGGCCTTCCGTGCCGGTGAGCGGCAACCTTTAGTCTTCGATTTCGGCCGGCGCGCCAACGGCCGCGTTGGTCAGGGCCACGCCCAGCGCCGCGCGCACCTTGTTTTCGATTTCCTCGGCGATATCGGGGTTCTCGCGCAGATATTCGCGCGCATTGTCCTTGCCCTGGCCGATCTTCTCGCCGTTGTAGCTGTACCACGCGCCCGACTTCTCGACGATCTTTGCATCCACGCCCAGATCGATGATTTCGCCCTGACGCGAAATACCCTGACCGTAGAGGATGTCAAAAAAGGCTTCGCGGAACGGCGGCGACACCTTGTTCTTGACGACCTTGACCTTGGTCTCGTTGCCGACGACCTCGTCACCCTTCTTGATGGAGCCGATGCGACGGATATCGAGGCGCACCGAAGCGTAGAACTTCAGGGCATTACCGCCCGTGGTGGTTTCGGGAGAACCGAACATCACACCGATCTTCATGCGGATCTGGTTGATGAAGATCACCAGGCAATTGGTACGCTTGATCGTGCCGGTGAGCTTGCGCAGCGCCTGGCTCATCAGGCGGGCCTGCAGACCTGGCAGGGAATCGCCCATCTCGCCTTCGATTTCGGCCTTCGGCACCAGCGCGGCCACCGAGTCGATCACGATCATGTCGATCGAGCCCGAGCGCACCAGCGCATCGGTGATTTCCAGTGCCTGCTCGCCGGTGTCCGGCTGCGAGATCAGCAGGTTGCCGACGTCCACGCCCAGCTTGCTGGCGTATTGCACATCGAGCGCATGTTCGGCGTCGATGAATGCGCAGGTGCCGCCCAGCTTCTGCATTTCGGCCACGACCTGCAGCGTCAGCGTGGTCTTGCCCGACGATTCGGGGCCGTAGATCTCGACCACGCGGCCGCGCGGCAGGCCGCCCACGCCCAGGGCGATATCCAGACCCAGCGACCCGGTGGACACCACCTGGATATCCTGTTCGATGTCACCATCGCCCAGGCGCATGATCGAGCCCTTGCCAAACTGCTTCTCGATCTGGGAGAGCGCGGCGGCAAGCGCCTTCTGCTTCTCAGCGCTCACGCCGGCGCCGGCCTTCTTGTCGTCCATGGTCGTCCTTGATTCAATGGTGTATAAATAGGCCGCATGCGGCGCGGCGCCCGATTCTGAAGCCAATTTCCGGGGATTTTCCGGGAAATTTGGCAGATTCTGGCGCCTGGCCCGGCACTGCGCGCCCTCTTTTGGGAAAGCACGCGCGGAATGTCGGGTACTGTATAAAAAAACAGTATGCTTGGCAAGCCCCACCGGTACCGCAACCGGCGGCCGGCAATGCCGGCCTAGGGTGGAGACAAATCATGCGCATTCTGATCGCCGAAGATGACGATGTGCTGGCCGACGGCCTCACACGTTCATTGCGCCATTCCGGCTATGCCGTGGACCACGTCGCCAGCGGCGTCGAAGCCGATTCGGCATTGTCCACCCAAACCTTCGACCTGTTGATCCTGGACCTGGGCCTGCCGCGTATGCCCGGCCTGGAAGTGCTCAAGCGCCTGCGCGCGCGCGGCGCCAGCCTGCCGGTGCTGATCCTGACCGCCGCCGACGGCGTGGACGAACGGGTCAAGGGCCTGGACCTGGGCGCCGACGACTACATGGCCAAGCCGTTCGCGCTGTCCGAACTGGAGGCGCGCGTGCGTGCGCTGGTGCGGCGCGGCGCGGGCGGCGGCGCCACGCTGATGCGCCACGGGCCGCTGGCGTTCGACCAGGTGGGACGCATCGCCTATCTCAACGAGCAGATGCTCGATCTGTCGGCGCGCGAAATCGGCCTGCTGGAAATCCTGCTGACGCGCAGCGGCCGGCTGGTGTCGAAGGAACAACTGGTCGACCATCTGTGCGAATGGGGCGAGGAGGTCAGCAACAACGCGATCGAGGTCTATGTGCACCGGCTGCGCAAGAAGATCGAGGTGGGCGGCATCCGCATCGCCACCGTGCGCGGACTTGGCTACTGTCTCGAGAAAATCCAGCCCGCCCTGGCCGCGCAGGGCTGATCCGGAACCCCTATGAGCCTGCTGCGATTGCCATGGCGACGCCATTCCGCCGCAGGCGCCCCGCGCCCGCCCGATCCGGTGCGACCCACGCTGGTGGACGCCGCTGCCGAGGACGCGGCGCTGGCCGACGCCCTGCCCCATCTCGAGGAAACTGCGGCCAACGCCGCGCCGCGTTCGCTGTTTGGCGAAATCCTCGACTGGATGCTGGCGCCGCTGCTGCTGCTATGGCCGATGAGCATCGCCGTGACCTATCTGGTCGCCAAGTCGATCGCCAATGGTCCCTTCGATCGTTCGCTGGAGGCCAGCGCGATCGTGCTGTCGCAGCAGGTACGCGAGGTGAACGGCCGCGTCACGCTGCAGCTGCCGTTGTCCGCACGCGAAATCCTGCGCGCCGATGAAACCGACAATATCTATTACCAGGTGGTAGGCAAGCACGGCGAGTATGTGGCCGGCGACCATGACCTGGCGCTGCCGCCCGAGGACGAGCAAGGGCACGCGGGCTTGGTGTCGCTGCGCGACGATCGCGTGGCGGGCAACGATGTGCGGGTGGCCTATACCTATGTCAACCTGAAGAGCGTCGACGGCACGCAGCCGGTGCTGGTGCAGGTGGCCGAAACGCTGGACAAGCGCGCGCGGCTGGCCAACGAGATCATCAAGGGCGTGATCCTGCCGCAGTTCGTGATCCTGCCACTGGCGGTGGTGCTGGTATGGTTCGGTCTCACGCGCGGACTGGCTCCGCTTACCGCGATCCAGCAGCGCATCCGCGCGCGCAATCCCGGCGACACGAGCCCCATCGACGAACGCGCCGCGCCGCAGGAAATCACGCCGCTGGTGGCCTCGTTCAACAGCCTGCTTGCCCAGCTCGATCAATCGGTGCAGACGCAAAAGCGCTTCATCGCCGATGCCGCGCACCAGATGAAGACGCCGCTGGCCGGTTTGCGAATGCAGGCCGAACTGGCGCAGCGCGAGCAATCGCCGGAGGAGTTGCGCCGCTCGCTGGCGCAGATTGCGGGCAGCTCCGAACGCACTGCGCATCTGGTGACGCAGCTACTGTCGTTGGCGCGCATGGAAAACCTTGCCGGCGCGGACGGCATGACGCCGCTCGACCTGACCGCACTGGCGCGCGACGTGGTCAAGGACTGGCTACCGCGAGCCTGGGCGCGCCAGATCGACCTGGGGCTGGAAGCCGACGATCATCCGGTGCGCGTCATGGGCAGCCGGCTGATGCTGACCGAAATGCTCAACAACCTCGTCGACAACGCCATTCGCTACACGCCGGCTGGCGGCCACGCCACGGTGCGCGTGACGCGCGACGCGTTCGAGCCATTCGCCTATCTCGACGTGGAAGACACGGGGCCCGGCATTGCCCCGGGGGAGCGCGAACGCGTGATGGAACGCTTCTACCGCGTGCTGGGCACCAACACCGAAGGCAGCGGCCTGGGTCTGGCCATCGTGCGCGAGATCGTGCAGCAGCATGGCGGCGAAGTCAGCATCGAGGACCACGTCTACCAGGCGTCGCCGCGGCTGGCCGGCGCGCGTTTGCGCGTGACGCTGCGGCTGGCCGAAAGCGAAGCGGGCGCGTCATGAAAAAATCGCCGCCCGACCGCATGACGCCCGTGGAGCGGCGCGCATGGCATCACAACCTGCGCTGGATCGGGGCACTGCTGGTCGCGTGGTTCGCGGCGACCTTCGTCGTGAGCTGGTTCGCGCGTGAACTCGATTTCGATTTCCTTGGCTGGCCGTTTTCATTCTGGATGGCGGCGCAGGGATCGTTGATCCTTTATGTACTGATGGCCGCGCTCTATGCCTGGCACATGAACCGCGCCGACGACGACCTCCACGCCGAGGAACTCGCGCAGGCCGGGAGCGCCGCAGCGGCGTCCGATTCTGACGATCGCGGTATGCCGTCTCTGTAAGGGTTTGCCATCACCGCGCTACGCCATGCTGCATAGCGAGATCCGTGCAGCGCGCGTGTGAGCGCGCAAGTGGCTGCGACAGCATCGCGCCGCAACAAAATTCCGGGCTCTATTGCGCTTTCGCCGCCTAGCGTATACCCCGACGATTTCCGCTTAATTTGCGGCTCATCTGTCAGAACTCAGTAAGTTTCGCCTCCCACAATCGTTGCAACCCTGCCAGATGGGTCGGTACGTGCACACGTATGACCTGCGGACGGGGACCTTTTCGACGGAAGACGCACAGACGCAACGATCCGGAAAACGGAGGAGACAACAACATGGCAAACGCGCATAACGTTGGAGCCGTGCCTGGCGGCACCGCTCACAATGCGCCGATGACGAAGGAAGAGAAAAAGGTCATTCTGGCCTCTTCCCTCGGCACGGTATTCGAGTGGTACGACTTTTACCTGTACGGTTCGCTGGCGGCAGTCATTGCCAAGCAGTTCTTTGCCGGCCTGGACCCGACCTCTGCATTCATCTTCGCGCTGCTGGCCTTCGCCGCGGGCTTTATCGTGCGTCCGTTCGGCGCACTGGTGTTCGGTCGCCTGGGCGACATGATCGGTCGCAAGTACACCTTCCTGGTGACGATCCTGATCATGGGCTTTTCGACCTTCATCGTCGGCCTGCTGCCCGGCTATGCCACCATCGGCTGGGCCGCGCCGATCATCCTGATCCTGCTGCGCATGCTGCAGGGCCTGGCGCTCGGCGGCGAATACGGCGGCGCGGCAACGTATGTGGCCGAGCACGCCCCGCACGGCAAGCGCGGCGCCTACACCGCGTGGATCCAGACCACCGCCACGCTGGGCCTGTTCCTCTCGCTGATCGTGATCCTGCTGTGCCGCGAGGCCACCGGCACGAACTTCGAAGTATGGGGCTGGCGCATTCCGTTCCTGGTGTCGATCCTGCTGCTGGCCATGTCGGTGTACATCCGCCTGTCCATGAGCGAATCGCCGGCCTTCCAGAAGATGAAGGCCGAAGGCAAGACCTCCAAGGCACCGCTGACCGAGGCCTTCGGCCAATGGCGCAACCTGAAGATCGTGATCCTGGCGCTGGTCGGGCTGACCGCGGGCCAGGCGGTGGTCTGGTACACGGGTCAGTTCTACTCGCTGTTCTTCCTCACGCAGGTGCTCAAGGTGGACGCCAAGACGGCCAACCTGCTGATCGCCGGCGCACTGGTGATCGGCACGCCGTTCTTCATCTTCTTCGGTTCGCTGTCGGACAAGATCGGCCGCAAGTGGATCATCATGCTGGGCTGCGCGCTGGCCGTGCTGACCTACTTCCCGCTGTTCAAGGCGCTCACCCACTACGCCAACCCGGCACTGGAACGCGCCCAGCAATCGGCGCAGATCGTCGTCACAGCCGATCCGAAGACCTGCTCGTTCCAGGGCAGCCCGATCGCCCGGGAAATCGACTTCCGCAGCTCCTGCGATATCGTCAAGCGCACGCTGGCGCAGGCTTCGGCCAGCTATGAAGTCGTGGAGGCGCCGGCCGGCTCGGTGGCGTCGGTAAAGATCGGCGACAAGGAAATCAAGGCCTTCGACGCCGGCGTCGCCAACGGCTCGTTCGACGACGCCAGCAAGAAGCAGATCGCCGAGTTCAAGAAAGCCGTCAGCAGCGAAATGACTTCGCACGGCTATCCGACCAAGGCCGACCCGGCGCAGATGAACACGATCATGGTGCTGGTGATCCTGGTCATCCTGGTGATCTACGTGACGATGGTCTACGGCCCGATCGCGGCCATGCTGGTGGAGATGTTCCCGACGCGCATCCGCTACTCTTCGATGTCCCTGCCGTACCACATCGGCAACGGCTGGTTCGGCGGCCTGCTGCCGACGATCTCGTTCGCACTGGTGGCCCAGAACGGAAACATCTACTACGGCCTCTGGTATCCGATCATCATCGCGGCCGCCACCTTCATCCTGGGTGCGCTGTTCATCCGCGAGACCAAGGATGTCGACATCTACGCCAACGACTAACAGGCTGACGTCTAGGCGGATATTTCACCGGAGGGACCGGTAGCCCTCGCTCAGGATGGCTGGCCAATCCGGCCGGCCGCCTTCCAGGCAGACCCGCGGGTCTGCCATTTTTTTGGGTAACTGCCGAAGCTTGCGGAAAGTTGTCACGAAGGTGTTGACAGGCCGCAAGACGCAGGTATAATTGCGGTCTTCGTTGGCGAATTAGCTCAGTCGGTTAGAGCGACGGAATCATAATCCGCAGGTCCGGGGTTCGAGTCCCTGATTCGCCACCATCTATTTGAAAAGCCGCAGTCCTTCACGGGATTGCGGCTTTTTGCTTTGGGTCGGCCGGTTGCTATCTGGTGTCATCCTCGCCACGAGCGCACGCTCGCAGCGTATTCAGACACAAATCTTCAACAGGCGAAATTTCGGCGAAACACTCGGACCTTTCGCGGGGCATTTTCAGACCGTTTTGCAGCCTGCGCACCATCGAGGCTCCTATGCTGCGGCTAGTTCGTTCTTACGGAGAATCGAAATGCCCACTGCACTCGTCATCGATCCGCATCCCGCCATTTGCCGCGCCGTCAGCAGCGTGCTTGCCGACCACCTTGGCTTCGACGAAGTCCGCGTCGCCGAGAATGGCACGCGCGCGTTGCGGTCCATGCGCGAGCGGACTGCCGAGCTGGTCATGGTCGACCTGCAACTGCCGGACGTGCCCGGCGACGCAGTGCTCGAAGAGCTGGTCTCCACCTGCCCGGCCTCACGCATTCTCGTGCTGTCCGCGATGCCACACGTTGCGGAGCGCGCACTGCTGGGCGGCGCGCACGGCTTTGTCGACAAGGGCGCGGGGCTTGCCGGCCTGGCGGAGGCGGTGCGCGCCATCATGAGCGGTTATACGGTGTTTCCGCTGTCCACTTTGCCTCGACTGCGCCGGTCGGTCATGAATCCCGCCGATCCGACTCAGATCCTGAGCCGTCGGGAACTGACCGTGATGCGATTTCTGGCCGCCGGCCATTCCAACAAGGCAATCTCCGATGTGCTCGGCATCAGCAACAAGACCGTCAGCTCGCACAAGACCAGCATCATGGCCAAGCTCGGCTGCGAATCGTTGATCGACATGGCGGAGTTTGCGCGACGCCATCAGTTGGCGTGGTGACGGCCCGCCGCCAGCGGACGACGCCATCGCCGCGAGCCGCAACGATGGCGGGCTCGCCTTATCCGGCATAATCCAGCGAATCGCCGCCACCGGCGGCGGCACACTGGACTGGATGAAGCAAATGAAGGCGCGCAGCACGCAGACGTCGAACATCGATCGCGAGACAACGCCGCAGGAGACGCAATGCGACACGGATTGTCCGCTGCACTGGTTCGATGCGGATCGGGGCGCGTTCGACGATCTCGAGCGGCGCATCGCCGATCATCCCGCAGACTTTTTCGCCAGCGCCGATTACGACCCGGTGGGCGCGTGCGCCACGCGCGAAGCCGCGTTCGCGTCGGTGGATCTGCCCGAGAATCCGACCTCGCCGCAGGTGCACGCCGATCATCTGCTGCACGACATCTTCCGCCATGTGATGCCGGTGGCGTCGCCCAGGTTCGTCGGTCATATGACTTCGTCGCTGCCGTCGTTCATGCCGGCACTGGCCAAGATTGCCGCGGCCCTGAATCAGAACGTGGTCAAGCTGGAAACGTCCGGCGCGCTGACCGGGCTGGAGCGCCAGGTCATCGGCATGCTGCACAAGCTGGTCTTCGGGCAGGACGGCGATTTCTACGCGCGATGGCTGCATAGCGCGGAACACTCGCTTGGCGCCTTCTGCTCGGGCGGCACCACGGCCAATCTTGCCGCGCTATGGGCCAGCCGCAATCACACGCTGCGCGCCCGCGACGGCTTCGCCGGCATCAACGAGGCGGGCCTGGCGGCGGCGCTGCGCCACTACGGCTACGACGGCCTCGCCGTGGTGGTTTCCGAGCGCGGCCACTATTCGCTGCGCAAGGCCGCCGACGTGCTTGGGATTGGCCGCGACAACCTGATCCCGGTCGGCGTCGACGCGGACGGCCGCATGCGTATCGACCTGCTGCGCGCGGCGCTGGACGACCTGCGCCGTCGCAACATCCGCCCGATGGCCATCGTCGGCATCGCCGGCACGACTGAAACCGGCGCGGTCGACCCGCTCGACCAGATCGCCGATGTCGCCCGCGAGGAAGGCTGCCATTTCCATGTCGACGCGGCCTGGGGCGGCGCCTCGTTGCTTTCCGAGCGCGAGCGCGGCCGCTTCGCCGGCATCGAGCGCGCCGATTCGGTCGTAATCGACGCCCACAAGCAGTTCTACGTGCCGATGGGCGCCGGCATGGTGCTGTTCCGCGATCCTGCCTGGACGCACGAGATCATCCAGCACGCCAACTACATCGTGCGCAAGGGATCGGTCGATCTCGGACGGCACACGCTGGAAGGCTCGCGCGGCGCCGCGGCGCTCATGCTGTATGCGAATCTGCATCTGCTGGGCCGCAAGGGGCTAGCCCGCCTGATCGACACCGGCATCGACAACGCCAAGTTCTTTGCCGCGCTGATCGCACAGCAGCCCGATTTCGAACTCGACAGCGCGCCGCAGCTTTGCATCCTGACCTATCGATACGTGCCGGCAGCGGTGCGCGCCGCGTTGCCGCTCGCATCGGCGGCGAAGCGTGAGGCGCTGTTGCAGGCACTGGACGCGCTGACCATCAGCATCCAGGAAATGCAGCGCGAAGCAGGACACTCGTTCGTGTCGCGCACCCAACTGACGTCCGCACAGTGGGATGGACGGGCGATCGCGGTGTTTCGTGTCGTGCTGGCCAATCCCGACACGACGCACGAGATCCTGCGCCATATCCTCGAAGAACAGCGCGAACTGGCGCCACGCAGCCCGCATTTCGCGCCGTTGATGGCGCTGCTCGACCCCTGACATGACCGGGCGCATCGACCCCGCCCCGTGCGCGTGCAAGCACGGGCAACGGCCAAAGTCGCAACACAAGGCACGAAAGATGACAATCGTGAAATCCTTAAAATCTTTGGCCGAAATTTGATCTAGGTTACGGTGTAGGCACTCTCTTGCGTGCCATGATGGGCAGCATGGCGTCAAAGATGCCGCCCGCTTTTAACCAGGAGATCGAACGATGCCCCATATCATTCTTGCGACCGACGGTTCTGAATTCAGCGATGCCGCGGCGCGCTTCCTTGCCGATGGCAAGCTGCTGCAACCTGGTTTCATGGTGCATGTGGTGCACGTCTCGCCCGATGTCACCGGCCAGGTGCGCGCCTTCGTCAACAAGGAGACCATCGATGCCTGGCACGCCGAGGGCAGCGAGAAAGCGATGGCTTCGGTCTGCACGATCCTGGAAGCGGCCGGCATTCCGTTCGAACGCCACGCCATGCATGGGTTTGCGTCGGAACGGATTCTCAATCACGCGAAGTCGATCGGAGCGAGCGCCATCGTGATGGGCACGCACGGACGCGGTACGTTTCTCGATGCGGTGATCGGATCGGTGGCCGGACGTGTGCTGGCGCAAGCCAGCTGTCCGGTGATCCTAGTGAAGGCACCAAAGGCGGACAAACCCGCCTGAATCAGCAGAGCCACGCGACGCGGGAGCGCGGCGCGGCCCGATTTCATCCGATGCCGCGCGGCTGTCCCCTCGCTGGCGTGCGCTCGGTCAGGCTGACCAGAGCGGCGGCTCGTCCATCAGCGCGATCTGTTCGCGCAGTTCCAGAATGCGATCCTGCCAGTAACGCGCGGTGCCGAACCACGGGAATGCCGCGGGGAACGCGGGATCGCGCCACCGGCTAGCCAGCCACGCGCTGTAGTGAAGCAGCCGCAGCGTGCGCAGCGCTTCCACAAGCCACAGTTCGCGCGTATCGAAATCGGCAAAGTCCTCGTATCCGGCGACGATGTCCGCCAATTGATCCTGCATCGCGGCGCGATCGCCTTCCAGCAGCATCCACAAATCCTGCACCGCCGGGCCCGTGCGGCTGTCGTCGAAGTCCACGAAATGCGGACCGGGCGCGCCACGGCCGCGCGCGTCGGCCTCGTCGATCCACAGCACATTGCCGCGATGGCAGTCGCCATGCAGACGCAGCGTACGCACCGCGCCCGCGCGGTCATAGCAACGGCGCACGGCATCCAGCGCGAGATCCACGGCGGCACGCCATGGAGCCAGCAGATCGGCGGGAATGCAGTCGTGCGCGATCAGGTAGTCGCGCGACGCCACGCCAAAGGTCTCGGCATCGAGCGTCGGGCGTGATTGATATGACGCCGATGCGCCGACAGCGTGAATGCGGCCGATAAAGCGGCCCAGCCAGGTGCGCGTGTCGGCCTGGTCGAGCGCCGGCTCGCGGCCGCCGCAGCGCGGGAACACGGCAAAGCGGAATCCGGCGTGCTTCAGCAGCGTGCCGGGCGCCTGCCCTTGCGTCGCGGCCGACAGCGCCGGCACGGCAGTGATTTCGGCGTCGGCCAGTTGCTGCACGAACGCGTGTTCTTCAAGAATTGCCGCGTCACTCCACCGGCCGGGCCGGTAGAACTTGGCAATTACCGGCGACGCATCCTCGATGCCCACCTGCCATACGCGGTTCTCGTAGCTGTTGAGCGCCAGCAGCCTGCCATCCGGATAGAACCCCGCCGACTCGAGCGCATCGAGAATGCACTCGGGCGTCAGTCCCGCATAGGGGACGTCGTTCGACGCGGGTTCATCCGTGGGGGTCATGGCGATGGGCGCTCCGTGGCGTGGTTACTGCGCCGGCTTGCGATTGCCGCCAAGCAGCGCTGCCTGCGGCGCCGGACGACGATTGCGCGCCGGCGCGGCCGCGGCGGGTTCCTGCACCGGACGCGGCTGCTGGGCCGGACGCGGCTGCTGCGGGCGCGGACTCGCGGCCTTGGCGTAACCGTCATCGCGCCGACCGTCACGTCCGTCACGTCCGTCACGACCATCACGTCCGTCACGTCCGTCACGTCCGTCACGTCCCTTGCGGCCGTCGCCCTGGGCGCCGGTCTGTGCCCCGGTCTGGCCCCGGCCATTGCGCGGCGCGTTGCCTGCGCCGTTGCTTGTGCCATTGCCTGCGCCGTTGCGGCCTTCACCGCGGGCCGGCGGCGCGGCGTTCTGGCGCTGGCCCTGCGGCGCGCGCGGCTGACGGCGTTCGCCGCCATTGGCCGGCGCATTGCCGCCACCGCCATTGCCGCGCGGCTGGGCGCCACGGCTCTGGCCGCCGCCCGCATTGCGCTGCTGACGTCCCTTCTGGATCGGCTCGGGGGCAATACTCGGGTCGACTTCAAACCCGGGCAGCACCACCTGTTCGATCTGGCGCTTGATCAGACGCTCGATATCGCGCAGCAGGCCATGCTCGTCAACGCATACCAGCGAGATCGCCTCGCCTTCGGCGCCCGCGCGACCCGTGCGGCCGATCCGGTGCACGTAGTCCTCCGGCACGTTGGGCAGGTCGAAGTTGACCACGTGCGGCAACTGGTCGATGTCGATGCCGCGTGCCGCGATATCGGTCGCCACCAGCAGGCGCAGCGTGCCGGCCTTAAATTCGGCCAGCGCGCGCGTGCGCGCCGACTGGCTCTTGTTGCCGTGGATCGCCAGCGCCGACAGGCCGTCCTTGGTAAGCTGCTCCGCCAGGCGATTGGCGCCGTGCTTGGTGCGCGTGAACACCAGCACCTGGTGCCAGTCGTGCTGGCGCACCAGATGGGCCAGCAGTTCGCGCTTGCGGTCGCGATCGACCGGAAACACGCGCTGCGCGACGGTTTCGGCCGTGGTGTTGCGGCGCGCCACCTCGATCGACGCCGGATTGTTCAGCAGCCGGTCGGCCAGCGCGCGGATCTCGTCCGAGAACGTGGCCGAGAACAGCAGGTTCTGACGCTTGGCAGGCAGCACGTTCAGAATCTTGCGGATATCGTGGATGAAGCCCATGTCGAGCATGCGGTCGGCTTCATCGAGGATCAGCAGTTCGACATGTGCGAGGTCGATCGTGCGCTGGGCCACGTGATCGAGCAGACGGCCGGGCGTGGCCACCACGATATCGACGCCGCGCTTGAGGGCATCGATCTGGGGATTGATGCCCACGCCGCCAAACATCGCCATCGAGCGCAACTTCACGTACTTGCCATAGTTGCGCACGCTTTCCTCGACCTGCGCCGCCAGCTCGCGCGTGGGCGTCAGGACCAGGGCACGCACAGTCGGGCGGGCGCCGCGCGCCGCCGGATCGCGCCCCGCGGTGTCGGACAGCAGTTGCAGCATCGGCAGCGTAAAGCCTGCCGTCTTGCCGGTGCCGGTCTGCGCGCCGGCGAGAAGATCGCCACCTTTAAGAATTGCGGGAATGGCTTGCGCCTGAATCGGGGTCGGCGTGGTGTAGCCCTGTTCGGCCACGGCACGCACCAGCTTGTCGGACAAGCCGAGTTCGGAAAAAGACATGAAAGGACGCTTCGGCCGCCCGTCGCGCAAGAGAAGTGCGCCAATCGTGGGGCGGCTCGGGTAGAAAACCGTACCTGAGGGTCAGGGCCGGCGGGACGGGTCGATTGCCCCCGCCTCCGGGCTGGAAAGGCCCGTAGTGTACCAGCCTGGCGACAGACCGTACCGACGCCGGCAACGAGGTGGCGCTGCGCTATCATGGCGCCCTTCCCCGCGCCACCGCCATTCCCGGTTCCACTGCCATGCGGCTCCGCTTTCTCGAAGACCAGGAAGTCACGCTCTTTGCGGCCATCCCCGTCGGCATTCTGGCCGGCATCGTCACCACGCTGTTCAAGGACGCGCTCGAAGCCAGCGGCCTGGTGATGTTCCACAAGGACGCCGATATCGTGCTGATCTTCGCCGGGCTGGCGTTGGCCTGGCGCGTGGTGATTCCCGCCTTGGGCGGCGCGCTGGCCGGCGCGTTGCTGGTGGCGGCGCAGCGCTATGCGCGCACCGAATCGCTGCCGAGCGAATACATGGAAGCCGTGGCGCGCGGCACGGGCCGGCTGCCGGTAAAAATCACGCTGTTGCGCGCGCTGGCGTCGTTCTGCTCGATCGTTTCGGGCAGTTCGGTGGGCAAGGAAGGCGCGATGATCCAGCTGGCGGCGCTGACTGGTTCGGTCTTTCCGTCGTCACGCGCCGATCAGGCCGTGGGCGACAGCAATATGCGGCGGATGCTGACCGCATGCGGCGCGGCAGCGGGGCTGGCCACGGCGTATCACACGCCACTTTCGGCGGCCGTGTTTGTCGCCGAAGTCGTGTTCGGCGCACTGGCGGTGCAGCGTCTGATGCCGCTGTTCCTGGCCTCCGTCGCCGGCACCATGGTCAGCCAGTGGCGCGGCGGACTGGAGCCGCTCTACTCCGGCCTCCATATCGCGCCCGATCTGCTGCAACAGCCGCATCTGATGCTGGCGGCCGCCGGCATCGGCGTGATCGCGGGCGTGTCGGGCGCACTGTTCATGCGCGCCAACACGATCGCGCGCAACGCTTTCGGCCACGTGCCGGGCGGACCGATCGTGCGCCTCGCGCTGGGCGGCCTGTTGGTGGGCTCGCTGGCGGTCGTGGTGCCTGAGGTGGTGGGCAACGGCTACTACACGATCCAGACGATCCTGCATAACGAGCCGCTCTCGGTGGCCGTGTGGGGCGTGCTGCTGGCCAAGCTGCTGGCCACCGTGATCAGCATGGGGTCCGGGGCGGTGGGCGGCGTGTTCACGCCGTCGATGTTCGTCGGGGCTGCGCTGGGCCAGATGCTGGCGCTGATGATTCCCGACGGCACCGCCACGCCCGTGCTGCCGCTGGTCGGCATGACGGCGTTTCTTGCGGCCACCAGCCAGGCGCCGCTGATGTCGATCCTGATGGTGTTCGAAATGACACTGGCGCCGACACTGCTGCTGCCGCTGATGATCGGCGCGGTGGCCGCGTTCTACACGGCGTCGCGCTGCCAGACGCTGTCGCTGTACAACGTGGTGGTGGAGCGCACCCAGGCCTCGGCCGCAGCGGAACGGGCGCGCGGACTTCGGCTGGCTGGCCTGTGCGATCCGACCGACACGGTTATCGATCCCTCCGCCACGCTCGCCCAGACCGCCGACAAGTTTGCCGAGACCGGCACGCGCTACTTGTATGTCGTCGACGCTGGCGGCGCGCTGCTGGGCGCGGTGTCGATCCACGCGGTGCAGCGCGCGCAACGCGACGGCGCCGATCCGGCGCTGCTGACGCTATGCGACGCCAGTTTTCCGTCGCTCACGCCCGATTCGCGGCTGCGCGACGCACTGGCGATCTTCTCGGAACACGGCATCAACCGGATTCCGCTGATCCGCGATGCCGCCAACCGCGAACTGCTCGGCACCGTGTCCAAGCAGCGCGTGCTGCAGGAAGCGTCCTGCCTGTTCTGAGCGGCCGTTTTGGCTGCGCCCCGGCGGCTTGTCGACCGGAACGACCAAGCGATCGGAGCGATCCGCACCATGTAAGGATTGCGCCACAACGGGCGCGCCCGCGCTCCCCTGCACCCGGGACATCAGGGTAGAATCGCGGGTTAGCCTGCCTGCGCGAAGCGGCTGCAAGCATGACGACACCCGGCGCCGGCGGTATCCAATAAAACGCTCGCATCTTTCTTGTCGGGAGTCCCCATGTCCAGGCTGTTTTCGCGTCTGCCGCGCGCCGCGTGCGTGGCCACGCTGCTGCTTGCCGCCGCCGCATCCGAGCCGTCTTTCGCACAGTCCACGCAGGACGCCACTGCGATTCCCGGCGCGCCGGTGCGTGTGATTCCGGCCGACGCCGCGATGGCGCGCATGGAACTGGCCCGGCCCTCTGCCACCGATCCGCTGCAGGCCAAGCTCGACGGCAAGGTGGTGGGCGTAGCGCCCGGCCTGCGCATCTTCAGCACGGAAACGCTGCTGGTGAATCCCGCGGCCATCGCCAACAAGAAGCTGCCGGTGCGCTACAAGCTCGACCTGTACGGCCAGTTGCTCACGGCCTGGGTCATGACCGATGCAGAAGTGAAGGCCTGGAAGGCCGCCCACTGACGCCAATTTTTTGAATCGACCTGTTGTGCCCCTGATGCCCCCAGGTAAACCACTGAGACCGGCACCATGAAGAAGGTATTTGTCAAAACGTACGGCTGCCAGATGAACGAGTACGACTCGGACAAGATGGTGGACGTACTGAACGCCACGCAGGGCATGGAGCCCACCGACAACGTCGAAGACGCCGACGTGATCCTGTTCAACACCTGCTCGATCCGCGAAAAGGCCCAGGAGAAGGTGTTTTCCGAACTCGGCCGCATGAAGGCGCTGAAGGCCGTCAAACCCGATCTGGTGATCGGCGTGGGCGGCTGCGTGGCCAGCCAGGAAGGCGCGTCGATCGTGTCGCGCGCCCCGTATGTCGATGTCGTGTTCGGCCCGCAGACGCTGCACCGCCTGCCCGACCTGATCCACCGCCGTCAGCAGACCGGCGTGTCGCAGGTCGACATCTCGTTCCCCGAAATCGAGAAATTCGATCACCTGCCGCCGGCGCGCGTGGACGGCCCGAGCGCCTTCGTGTCGATCATGGAAGGTTGCTCGAAGTACTGCAGCTATTGCGTGGTGCCGTACACGCGCGGCGAGGAAGTGTCGCGCCCGTTCGAGGACGTGCTGGCCGAAGTGGCCGGTCTGGCCGAACAGGGCGTGCGCGAAGTGACGCTGCTGGGCCAGAACGTCAACGCCTATCGCGGCGCGATGGGCGGCACCAGCGAGATTGCCGACTTCGCGTTGCTGATCGAATACGTCGCCGAAATTCCGGGCATCGAACGGATTCGCTACACAACCAGCCATCCGAAGGAATTCACCACGCGCCTGATCGAGCTGTACGAACGCTGCGACAAACTGGTGAACCATCTGCACCTGCCCGTGCAGCATGCGTCCGACCGCGTGCTGATGGCGATGAAGCGCGGTTACAGCGTGCTCGAATATAAGAGCATCATCCGCAAGCTGCGCGCGATCCGGCCGGACATGTCGATGTCGTCCGATTTCATCATCGGTTTCCCCGGCGAGACCGATGCGGATTTCGACAAGCTGATGGCAATGGTCAACGAGATCGGCTACGACACGTCGTTCTCGTTCATCTTCAGTCCGCGCCCCGGCACGCCGGCCGCCAACCTGCACGACGATACGCCGCACGGGGTGAAGCTGCGCCGCCTGCAGACGCTGCAGGCCACGATCGAAGAAAACGTGGTGCGCATCAGCAAGGGCATGCTCGGCACGGTGCAGCGCATTCTGGTGGAAGGACCATCGCGCAAGGACCCGAGCGAACTGCACGGCCGCACCGAGAACAACCGGGTGGTCAACTTCGCGCTGCCCGGCGTGCCACAAGCGCAGCGGGACCGCATGATCGGCCAGATGGTCGACGTGAACATCACGCAGGCTTTCCCGCATTCGCTGCGCGGTGAACTCGTCGTGCGTCAGTAAGGCCATATGAAGATTCCAACCGCAGAATTCGTCGCACCCAGGGACGACAACACACGCCTGCAGAACCTGTGCGGGCCGCTCGATGAAAACCTGCGCCAGATCGAGCAGGCGCTCGACGTGACGATCCAGCGCCGCGGCCATCGCATGACCGTGCGCGGCGATCGCGCACAGGACGCCGCGCTGGCGCTGGAACGTTTCTACAACAACGCGCGCGTGGCGCTGTCGATCGACGATGTGCAGCTCGGACTGGTGGAAGCGCGCCAGATCGCCGCGCACGGGGCCTATCTGCCCGACAACGACGACGATGCCGCGCCGGGCGTGGAAGACGAATCGCCGGTGCTGCACACCCGCCGCGCCGGCCTGCAGGGCCGCACGGCGATGCAGCGCGATTATCTGCGCAACATCCTGTCGCACGACCTGACGCTGGGCATCGGTCCCGCCGGCACCGGCAAGACCTACCTGGCGGTGGCCTGCGCGGTGGACGCCCTGGAGCGCGACACGGTCAAGCGCATCGTGCTGACGCGTCCCGCCGTCGAGGCCGGAGAACGCCTCGGCTTCCTGCCTGGCGACCTTGCCCAGAAGGTCGATCCGTACCTGCGCCCGCTGTACGATGCCCTGTACGATTTGCTCGGATTCGATCGCACGCAGAAGATGTTCGAGCGCCAGATGATCGAGATCGCGCCGCTTGCGTACATGCGCGGCCGCACGCTCAACCACGCGTTCATCATCCTCGACGAAGCCCAGAACACCACGCCGGAACAGATGAAGATGTTCCTGACCCGGATCGGCTTCGGTTCGAAGGCCGTGATCACCGGTGACACCACGCAGATCGACTTGCCGCGCGGCCAGAAAAGCGGTCTGGTGGAGGCGCAGCACGTGTTGCGCGACGTGCGCGGCGTGTCGTTCACGCGCTTTTCCAGCATCGACGTGGTGCGCCATCCGCTGGTGGCCCGCATCGTCGAGGCTTATGACGAATTCCACGCCCAGCACAAGGACGCCTGATCTTGACCAAGAAGCACCCGAAGACCACCCCGCAGACCGCCAGCCTGGTCCTGTTCGACGGCAACGGCCGCGCACGCAAGGCCTCGGCGCACGCGCTGCGCATCCAGCTTGCCGATGGCCGCAGCCTGACGCTGGACCTGTCGCAAGCCGGCGACGGCGTGGTGGCCCTGCTGGCCGAACATACCGACACGCATCAGCAGGCCGGCTTGCTGGTGCGCCCTGACAATGCCGATGCGCTCTCGGTGGCCGTGACCGCCACGCCGATCGTGACCACCACCGGCACGCCGGCCACGCCGCCGGAATTCGAACTCGATGTCCAGATTGGCGACGGCATGGCAAAGCGCGAGGGACTGCCTTCACGCAAGCAGATCCAGAAGTGGGTCAAGTCGGCGCTATACGCTGACGCGGCGCTGACCGTGCGCTTTGTCGACGAAGAGGAAGGCCGAACGCTCAATCGCACGTACCGCGGCAAGGATTACCCGACCAATGTGCTGACCTTCGCCTACGCGGAAAACGCCGACGATCCGGTCAGCGGCGATATCGTGCTGTGCTGCCCGGTGGTGGAAGCCGAGGCGCGCGAGCAGAAGAAGGCGCTGGAAGCACACTACGCGCACCTGATCGTCCATGGCGTGCTGCACGCGCAGGGCTACGAGCACGACGACGACGCCGAGGCCGAGGAAATGGAGGCGATCGAGACGGAGACGATGCAGGCGCTGGGGTATCCGGATCCGTATCAGGTGAAGTAAAGGTCGCGATAGCCCCGGGGCTACTCGGGCACTGCGCTGGCCGTTTTTGTATGCGCTGCGACGTGGGGACGTCGCAGGGCTCGGTGACTGCTTGAGGCCACCTGAGGTAGACGCTAATAGCAATTTCTGTACGTCTCGCCATCACCACCATCAGATGGAAGGTCTATCACCTCCCCGTCGTCGCCAAGAAAGATAACAGTCTTGCCGTACCAGAATGGCCCGGCCTGACCATCCAGCGATCCGGTGTGGGTATGCAAGTGCTTGTGGTGCTTGTCATAGAGTCGCTGCACGCCATCTTCACCCAGCGTTCTTGGCAATGCATATGAGAGCCAATCCTGGCGGCTCAATATGTAGTAGTCGCCATTAGGACTATTACATTGGCCGTCATAGGGCGCCTCCCACCACCAAACGGCGCCGACGAGTGAGAGCAGCATCAGTCCAATGATGCGATAGGGACGTTCCGACGGCCAGCGCCCACAAGTTGATGTTCTGGTACTGCTGGATAAAATAGTCATGATTTGGGCTATAGCAGCGGTCGCCGAGTGGGGTGCCAGGTTTCCAGATGAGGTACAAACCGAGCATGAGCATCGCTGCGGTGACTGCTATCTTCTTTTTTCCAAGTGCTCCGAATATTTTCATCGCAGCAATGAGATTGCAGCGATCACAAAATAAATCAGCCGATCCGAGCCGCAATAGAAATTCATACCTCGTCCTAGTAGCAGTCGCCGTAGTAGCCGATGGGAATTTCGCCGACCGTAGTCGGTAGTTGAACAACGTCGTAGTCATTGCCGGCATAGAGGGTAACCTCCGTATCGAGCCAGAGAGGGCTCGGCCCATGAACAAGGTCGCCAAATATCTCGTGCATCAGTTTTCCCTTTCTGTCATACAGGCGGGAGTAGCCGACAAAGCTGTCGCTGCCTTGTCCTGGCATCCCAATGCCAACAAGCAGCGCAATGAGGTTCAGGTTCTGATATCGCTGCACGTAGTAATCATGATTCGGGCTGTAGCAGGGCTTTCCGAACGGGCTGCCCCGCTTCCATATGGTATTGGCAACGAGTATCGCGATAGCGATCAGTACGATCATCCTCGCCACCTGCAGCAGAGCACGCCTAGTAACAACCCGAAACACCGCGACTCCTATGACTCGGCCTTCCGGCCGACGAGGGCAGAACCCATTCTTCGCTGTCATCTCCCAGAAAATAGACCACCTTATCCCCCCAACGGGGAAATGGTCCCTGTTGCAGGTTGACAAGGCGTTCGTTTAATAGACGGCCATCCTTATTGTATAACCGCGCATAGCCTACGCCGTTGTCGCCGACCTGACCCGGCATTCCAAAACCGACGGCCAGCGCCCACAAGTTGATGTTCTGGTACTGCTGGATAAAATAGTCATGATTTGGGCTATAGCAGCGGTCGCCTAATGGGGTACCAGGTTTCCAGATGAGGTAAAAACCGAGCATGAGCATCGCTGCGGCGAGTATCAACCCAAACCTTTTATGGGATAGTGATGTAGTCAACCTGAGGCTCCATCCACATTATGTCAGAAAATACATAAAAATCCGCACCCTCGTTTCTTGCACCCTGCCAACGGCGAAAATCCGAGTTCTTTACTGGCACGAAGTCGGGGAATTTCAAGGCTCGTTCGAGCATAGGCGCGGCCTTGTAGGCCGCCATCTCCGCCTTTGTCAAACATCGATTGCGATTCCAAATCCCGAGTCCAATAACTGTCTCTTCCAACCATAAAGCATTGAAATCATATGTGTCTCGCACATATACGCCGATCTTTTTTATCTCGAATGTATCTTTATTATGAAATCTTGAACTAGAAGTTTCGCCTACAATTGCTAACTTCAAATTGGCCTTGAACAGCGATCCGGACAAGTCGTCGAGCGTGTCAACGTAGCCCCTATCGGCCTGAAATTGATAGTACAAGCGTCATCAATCTCCTTGGCAGACGATATTCCATACCCAATTCTGATTGTTTTTCCACGTGTCCAACCGGCTTCATATAACGTACGCATTAGCTCCCGCCGGCCATTTACGTTATTCCAGTTGCTGCAAAGATCCTCCATAACGGGAAGCACTCGATTGAAGCCGAGAAGCCAGTCCATTTTTACTGTCTTGTCGTCCACCCGGCTTGACAACACCCCGGACCTCGAAGACACCTTGGCGGTTCTTGAATGGGCCTCCGTGGTCGATACGGAAACCAGCAGTCAACTCAACTGACGATGCAGCGCCAATCACATTTTCATTAAATATGTAACCGATACCCCGCAAATGGGCCCTGAAACCCGCCCACCGCCCACCCCGGCCAGTTGAGCCTTTTCGTGTATCCTTCAATCACTCTCCACCACGCGCTAGCCGCGACATGAACGACCCTTACCCCAGTTCGAAATCTGCCAACCACAAGCAGACGGATCGCCCCAGATCCCTTCTCGAACGTCTTTCAGATTTCATCTCCCCCGAACCCGACACGCGCGCTGAACTGCTGGAAGTGTTGCAGGATGCGCATGAGCGCAACCTGATCGACGCAGATTCGCTGTCGATGATCGAGGGCGTGTTCCAGGTTTCCGAGTTGACCGCGCGCGACATCATGGTGCCCCGCTCCCAAATGGACGCGGTCAATATCGCCGATGCGCCGGAAAGCTTTATCCCGTACATGCAGCAGACCGCGCACTCGCGCTTTCCCGTGTACGAGGGCAATCGCGACAACATCATCGGCATCCTGCTGGCCAAGGATTTGCTGCGCTATTACACCGACGAGAATTTCGACCTGCGCGAGACCTTGCGCCCGGCGGTGTTCATCCCGGAATCCAAGCGCCTGAACATCCTGCTGCGCGAATTCCGCATCAACCGCAACCACATCGCGATCGTTGTCGACGAGTACGGCGGCGTGGCGGGGCTTGTCACGATAGAAGACGTGCTGGAACAGATCGTGGGCGATATCGAGGATGAATTCGACCTCGATGAAGACCAGGACAATATCCTGCCCACCGCCGACGGCGCCTGGCGCGTGCACGGGCTGACCGAGATCGAACAGTTCAACGAAGCGTTTGGCACGGCCTTTCCCGATGACGATGTCGACACCGTCGGCGGCCTCCTGACTAACCACGTTGGCCACGTCCCGCATCGCGGCGAGGTGATCACACTGCCGCCGATCCGCTTCGAAGTGTTGCGCGCCGATGCGCGGCAGGTCCATCTGCTGCTGGTGCGCCGCGAAGCGCCGGCCGAACCAAACGGCCTGGCTGAGGCATGAAGCGTGTCGGCACGCCCGACGCCGTGGGCAACCGTCGCGCCGATCTACCGCCTGGCCTTCCAGCACGCTCCGCCACGGACCCGCTGGCCGCCGATCCACTCGGCAGCGCCTCACGCAGGGGTCTTGTCTATCGCCTGCTGATCGCAGCCGTGCTGGGCGTAGCGCACACGCAGGCTTTTGCGCCGCACGACTGGTGGTGGCTGCAGATTCTGTCGGTGGCCGGTCTTGTGGCATTGATCGCCGATGCTCCGCGCCCGCGCACCGCTGCGGCCACGGGTTTTGCCTTCGGGCTGGGCTGGTTTCTGTCGGGTATCTGGTGGCTTTACATCAGCATGCACGTCTATGGCGAAATGCCGGCATGGATGGCTGCGCTGGCGGTGGTGCTGTTTGCCGGCTACCTGTCGATCTGGCCAGCGCTGGCAGCTGGCACATGGCGCTGGCTGGCCGCACGCTCAGACGCCGGCATTCTGGCGGCGCTGGCGTTCGGCGCCACATGGGCGCTGTCCGAATGGCTGCGCGGCGTGGTCTTCACCGGCTTTCCGTGGCTAGGTAGCGGCTATGCGCATACCGACGGTCCGCTCGCCGGCTTTGCGCCGCTGATCGGCGTCTACGGCATTACCTTCCTGGCGGCCAGCGCGTCGGGCCTGCTCGTTGTCGGCATCGGGGCATGGCGGCGGCGCCAGCGCCACGGTGCACGCTCGCTGGCCGCCGCGTCGGCGGTCATCGTTGCGGGCGTGCTGGGCGGCGGCGCGGCACTCGCGCCGATCGCCTACACGACGCCGGCCGGCAACCCGATCCACGTGCGTCTGTTGCAGGGCAACGTCGCCCAGGACATCAAGTTCGAACCGGCCGGCATCCAGCGCTCGCTGGAGCTCTATCGCGACCTGATTACGGCGGAACCGGCCGACCTCGTGGTCACGCCCGAGACGGCGTTCCCGGTGATCCTGCAGGAATTGCCGATCGACATCGCCAAGGCGGTGCGCGCATATATGGAACGGACCGGCACGACCGTCATCTTTGGTGCGGCGGGCGCCGATTCACCGGTGGATTTCACCAACAGCGTGTTTGCCATCGGCCCGGAACAGGAACAGCTCTACCGCTACAACAAGCATCATCTGGTGCCGTTCGGCGAATTCATCCCGTTTGGTTTCCGGTGGTTCGTTGACATGATGAAGATGCCGCTGGGCGATTTCCGCCGCGGCACGCTGGACCAGCCGGCCGTACCGGTGCGCGGCATCCATGTGGCGCCGAACATCTGCTACGAGGATCTGTTCGGCGAGGAGATCGCCACCACGCTGCGGCAGCAGGCCACGCCAGCCAATATGCTGGCCAACGTGACCAACCTGGCCTGGTTTGGCGACACCATTGCGCTGGACCAGCATCTGCAGATCTCGCGCATGCGCGCGTTGGAAATGCGCCGTCCGATGCTGCGCGCCACCAATACGGGCATGACGGCGGTGGTCAGGCCGGACGGCAGCGTCCAGGCCAAGCTGCCGACGTTCGAGATCGGCACGCTGAGCGCCACCGTGCAAGGTATGCAGGGGTTGACACCGTATATCCGCTGGGGCAACGTGCCGGCCCTGGCGGGCAGCGCGCTGGTCTTGTTGCTGGCCTGGCGCGCGCTCGGGGCGCGGCGTCCTAGCTGACCAGCGAGCTTGCCAGCGACACGGCCGCCGCGGCGGCCATCACTGCGAGGGCGACGATATAAGGTTTGCGAGACAGCAGCGACATGACCAATCCCCAAAAATAGTTATCGAAATCCTCCGGATCGCATTGCAGTTTTTGCGCCTGGGACCCCTGGGCCTTGCGATCCGGCTTGCAGCCGTTTGATTTTCATGCGTGGCTGCATGCTTGCACTGTATCCAAAAATGGTATCGGCACGTATCAGACGGTTCTGAAACCCATGTCAGGATTTACCCGACCCGTTGCGCCGCGCCGACACCGCGAGCATGCATATTCCGTGCCCTGCCCCCTGTATTTCCTGCCGCCTCGCGGCTGAGCCGGAGCAAAAACCCGATAGAATTCAAGGTTTGGCAATTCCGTCGCGAGACGTATCGCGCACTTGCCTGCCGGCTTTCTCATTCGTCTTCTTATGCTGACCTTCCAACAAATGATTCTCACCCTGCAGGCCTACTGGGACCGGCAGGGTTGCGCGTTGCTGCAACCGATCGATCTGGAGGTCGGCGCGGGGACGTCGCATGTGCACACGTTCCTGCGCGCGATCGGCCCGGAGCCCTGGCGCGCCGCCTACGTGCAGCCGTCGCGCCGGCCCAAGGACGGCCGCTATGGCGAGAATCCCAACCGGCTGCAGCACTACTACCAGTACCAGGTGGTGCTCAAGCCCGCGCCCGAGAACATCCTCGAGCTGTACCTGGGATCGCTCGAAGCGCTGGGGCTGGACCTGAAGCAGAACGACATCCGCTTTGTCGAGGACGACTGGGAAAACCCCACGCTCGGCGCCTGGGGCCTGGGCTGGGAGGTCTGGCTCAACGGCATGGAAGTGACGCAGTTCACGTACTTCCAGCAGGTCGGCGGCATCGACTGCAAGCCGATCACTGGCGAAATCACCTACGGCATCGAGCGCCTGGCGATGTACCTTCAGAAGGTCGAGAACATCTATGACCTGGTGTGGACCGAGTGGGAAGAAAACGGCGTCACGCGCCGGCTTACCTACGGCGACGTCTATCACCAGAACGAGGTGGAACAATCCACCTACAACTTCGAGCACAGCAACACGGAGATCCTGTTCCGCCATTTCGCCGAACATGAAGGCGAAGCCAAACGCCTGATGGGCGATACCGGCGAGAAGAACGAGGACGGCACGCCGAAGACCAACGACACGCGCCTGGCGCTGCCCGCCTACGAGCAGGTACTAAAGGCGGCCCACACGTTCAATCTGCTCGACGCGCGCGGGGCCATCTCGGTCACCGAGCGCGCCGCATATATCGGCCGCATCCGCAATCTGTCGCGCCAGGTGGCGCAAGCCTATTACGATTCACGCGAGGCGCTTGGCTTCCCGATGTGCGGAGCCCGTTCATGATGGCGCGCGTGCGCGGCGCGTTCGCGCTCGCCGCGTTTGTGTTGCCGCTGGCCGTACCGGCGGGCCTGCCGCTGGCGGGCGCAGCCCATGCGGCGGCGCGCGCGGCAGCCGCGCCCGCGCCCCAGGCGCTCTACCTGCCGGCGGATCTGACCAATATCTGCGAGGCCGACTCGCAGGCGCTGCAGCAAGCCATCACGCGGCATTGGCGCCCGTCGCTCAACGCGATCGATCAATGGACGCAGCTGGTGCGCTCGTTCTCGTGCGATCTGTCTGGCTCGCGCGATATCGGCTGGCACCGCGTGCCGCTGCGCGCGTACGAAAGCGCGATCCGTTATCCGCTGCAGTGGGTCGAGTGGCAGGAGCATAACGGCCGCCCGCGCCGCTCCGTGCGCACCTACTATTCGGCGTCGCAGTTACCGCAGAAGATCGATTTCTTTGTCGGCGGACGGATCGACGAAATCCGCTACGACCGCCGCGCGCAGCGCATCGACGCACGTTTTCCAGCCGCGGGCTCCCGCGGCGCTTCCGGCGCGGTGGCGCAATGCGCCTACACCACGCTGCAATTCCGCCAGCAGAACGGCCTGTGGCTGCTGTCTGGCGTGGAACCCAATCTCGCGCCGCGCTGCTGACGCGCGCGCCCATACCTGTTGGATAGATTCATGTCGCAACCCATGACCGATTCGCTGCTTATCGAACTGTTCACCGAAGAACTGCCGCCCAAGGCGCTGGCCCGTCTGGGCGAGGCCTTCGCGCAAGGTCTGTTCGATGGCCTCGGCGCACGCGACCTGCTCGACGCCGGCGCCGCCGTGACGCCGTTCGCCACGCCGCGCCGGTTGGCCGCGCTGGTCACCGGCGTGCGCAAGACCGCGCCGGACCGCGAGCAACGCGAGAAGGTGCTGCCCGTGACCGTGGCGCTCGACGCCAGCGGCGCGCCCACCGCCCCGCTGGCCAAGAAGCTCGCGGCACTGGCCAAGTCCGTCGGCGTGGCCGAGATCGACTGGCAAACGCTGGAGCGCGCCTCGGACGGCAAGGCCGATGCGTTCTTCTACCGCTACACCGCGCGCGGCGCGACGCTGGCCGACGGCCTGCAGGCAGCGCTGGACGATACGCTTGGCAAGCTGCCGATTCCGAAGGTCATGAGCTATCAGCGCCCGGACGGCACGACCGTGCATTTCGTGCGTCCGGCCCACAGCCTGATCGCGCTGCATGGCGCGGAAATCGTGCCGGTATCGGTGCTCGGCCTGCCGGCCAGCAACGTCACGCAAGGCCACCGCTTTCTGTCGCAGGGCGCGATCGAGATCGCCGATGCCGCCGAATACGCCGCGCAGCTCGAATCGCAAGGCCACGTAGTGGCCAGCTACGCCGAGCGCCGCGAGCGCATCCGCAGCGCGCTGCTCAAGGAAGCTGGCGCGGATCAGGTGGTGATGCCGGACGCGCTGCTCGACGAAGTGAATTCCCTGGTCGAATGGCCGGTGGTGTACCCGTGCCACTTCGAGGAAGCGTTCCTCGCCGTGCCGCAGGAATGCCTGATCCTGACCATGCAGACCAACCAGAAGTACTTCGCGCTGACCGACGCCGCCGGCCATCTGCGCAACCGCTTCCTGATCGTCTCGAACCTGGCCACCGACACGCCGGAATCGATCATCTCCGGCAACGAGCGCGTGGTGCGTCCGCGCCTGGCCGACGCCAAGTTCTTCTTCGACCAGGATCGCAAGAAGACGCTGGCATCGCGCGTGCCGCTGCTGGCCAACGTGGTCTATCACAACAAGATCGGCACCCAGCTGGACCGCGTGCAGCGCTTGCAGCAGATCGCCGGCCATATCGCCGATGCGATGAACGCCGCCGGCGCCGCGACCGACAAGGCCGCCGCAATGCGCGGTGCGGAACTGGCCAAGGCCGATCTGCTGACCGACATGGTGGGAGAATTCCCCGAGCTGCAAGGCACGATGGGCACCTACTACGCGCGCCATGACGACGAGGCCGAGGACGTGGCGCTGGCCTGCTCCGAACACTACCGTCCGCGCTTTGCCGGCGACGCACTGCCGCAAGGCAACGTCAGCACGGCCGTAGCACTGGCGGACAAGCTCGAAACGCTGGTCGGCATCTGGGGCATCGGCCTGCAGCCCACGGGCGAGAAAGACCCATTCGCGCTGCGCCGCCACGCGCTGGGCATCCTGCGCATGCTGATCGAAAAGCCGCTGGCCGTGTCGATCGACACGCTGCTCGATCTGACCGGCCAGGCGTTCGCCGGCATCGCCGCCGTGAAGCCGTCGCGCGACGCCATCGCCGACTTCCTCTACGACCGCCTGCGCGGCTACCTGAAGGAAAAGGGCTACACCACCAATGAGGTGGAAGCGGTTGTGAGCCTGCGTCCGCAATCGCTGCACGACGTGCTGGCGCGCATGGAAGCCGTGCGCACGTTCGCCGCGCTGCCCGCGGCCGAAGCGCTGGCCGCGGCCAACAAGCGCATCACCAATATCCTGAAGAAGACCGACGAGGCGATCGGCCAGGTCGATGCGTCGTTGTTCCAGGAAGCCGCCGAAGGCGCGCTGTACGAAGCCATCGAGCGCGTGCGCCCGGGCGTGGAAGCGGCCTTTGCGGGCGGCGACTTCACCGCCGCGCTGCGCGACCTGGCCCAGCTGCGCGACGCCGTGGACCGCTTCTTCAACGACGTCATGGTGATGGCCGAGGACGCACGGCTGCGCGCCAACCGGCTGGCGCTGCTGGCCACGCTGCACGGTCTGGCCAATCGCGTGGCAGACATTTCGAAGCTGGCGTCCTAAGCTGTCATCACGCCGCATCGGAGCGCACCATGCCACAGGCCCAACCGAAGTTCGTCATCCTCGATCGCGACGGGGTGATCAACCTGGACAGCGACCAGTTCATCAAGACGCCCGATGAATGGGTGCCGATCGAGGGCAGCCTCGAAGCCATCGCCATGCTGAACCAGGCCGGCTATCGCGTCGCGATCGCCAGCAACCAGTCGGGCATCGGCCGTGGGCTGTTCGAGATGAGCGCGCTCAACGCCATGCACGAGAAGATGTACAAGGCGCTGGCCAATCTGGGCGGGCGCGTCGAGGCGGTTTTTTTCTGCCCGCACACCGCCGCCGACAACTGCGACTGCCGCAAGCCCAAGTCGGGCCTGTTCGAGCAGATCGGCGAACGCTTTGGCATCGAGCTGCGCATGGTGCCGGTGGTCGGCGATTCGCTGCGCGACCTCGACGCCGGCGTGGCGGTCGGCTGCATTCCGCACCTGGTGCGCACCGGCAAGGGCGCGAAGACGCTGGCCCAGGGCGGACTGCCCGCCGGCACGCGCGTGCATGACGATCTGGCCGCCTTCGCACGATGGCTGATTGCAGAGAGCGCCCATAAGGCGCCAGCAGCCAACGCCGGCGCCCATTCCATGAATTCCGGTCCCGACCGATGACCTTTATCCGCTCCCTGCTGTTCGCGCTGTACCTGCTGATCCTGACGCCGCCTTACGCATGCGCGTGCTTCATCGTTTTCCCGTTCATGAACGCGGAAAACCGCTTTCGCTTCGTGCGCGGCTGGCCGCGCCTAGTGATCAGGGCCGCCCGCCTGATCTGCGGCATCCGCTACCGCATCGAGGGCATGGAAAAGATGATGGCGATGCTGGACAAGCCCGTGGTGCTGCTGTCCAAGCATCAGTCGGCATGGGAAACGATCGCCTACGTCGCGCTGATGCCCAAGCCGCTGTGCTTTGTGTTCAAGCGCGAACTGCTGCTCGTGCCGTTCTTCGGCTGGGCGTTGGGCATGCTCAAGATGGTCCACATCAACCGCAAGGACGGCACGCGCGCGTTCGCCTCGGCCGCGCGCCAGGGGCGCGAACGGCTCAACGAAGGTGCGTGGATCATCATGTTTCCGGAAGGCACGCGCACGCGCTCGGGCGCGGAGAATCCACGCTACAAAAGCGGCGGCGCGCGGCTCGCGGTGGAAACCGGCGCGTGGGTCTTTCCGATGGCGGTCAATTCGGGCCGCTACTGGCCGCGCAACTCGTTCCTGAAGTATCCCGGCACCATCACGATTTCGATCGGCGACGCAATTCCGTCGGCCAACAAGACCGCCGATGTGCTGAACCAAGAAGTCGAGGCGTGGATCGAGGCCGAAATGCGGCGCATCGATCCGGAAAGCTATCGTCACGCAAGAAGCCAGACCACCGCATGAAGCTGCTGCGCCCCACCGCCGACCCCAACGCGCAGCTCGAACTGCCGCTGGCGGAGCCCGCGCCTGCCGCACCGGCGCCGCAAAACCTGCTCGCGCCCCAGGCCGATCCGGCCGCACCCAGCGCCGACGTGTGGCCGCCGGCGCTGCCCAACGGCCGCATGCTGCAGATCGGTGAACGCACGCTCCATTACGCACTCAAGCGCTCGTCGCGGCGCACCATCGGCTTCACCGTCGACGATCGCGGGCTGTCGATCACCGCGCCGCGCTGGGTCACGCTGGCCGATGTCGAGGCGGCCATCGTCGAAAAACAGCGCTGGATCTTCGCCAAGCTCGGCGAATGGCGCCATCGCGAAGCGCGCCGTGTGTTGCCCACCGTGCAATGGCGCGACGGCGCGACGCTGCCTTTCCTGGGCAAGCCGATCACGCTGCAGCTCGATTCGCCGGTGGGCGCATTGCTGTTCCAGGCCGATACGCGCGTGTTGCACCTCGCGCTGCCTGGCCATGCCGACGAGCAGCAGATCAAGGATCGCGTGCAGGGATGGCTGCAACACCAGGCGCGCCGCCTGCTGTCCGAAAGGCTCGAACTCTATGCGAGCAAGCTTGGCGTGCGCCATACGGGCTTCGCGCTGACGTCGGCCGCCACGCGCTGGGGCAGTTGCACCGCCGATGGCAAGATCCGCCTGAACTGGCGCCTGATGCATTTCCCGTTATCGATGATCGACTACGTGGCCGCGCATGAACTGGCGCATCTGAAGGAAATGAACCACGGCCCGCGCTTCTGGGAAACCGTGGAATCGATCTTCCCCGAATTCCGCGACGCGCGCGCCCAGCTGCGTGCGCATCCGCCCGAACTGCTTCCCACCTTCTGAGCTTCCCCGGCTAGCTGGCTTCCGGGCGCGCTCGCCGCACGCCGCAAGGCGGCGGCCGATCGATGCGCATGGGCCGCCCGGATCGCACGCGGCGGCTGTCGCGGCGCGTTCACGCCAAGCGGAATAGAATACTGGCCTTCGCAGTCATCACAACCTGACTCAGGTAAAGGTAAAGGCCCCATATGCGACTTCTCCACACCATGCTGCGCGTTGGCGACTACCAGCGCTCGATCGATTTCTACACGCGCGTGCTGGGCATGCAACTGCTGCGCGAAAGCGACAATCCCGAATACAAGTACCGGCTGGCCTTTGTCGGCTACGGACCGGAATCGGAAACCGCCGTGCTGGAGCTGACCTACAACTACGGCGTCGACAAGTACGAACTGGGCACGGCCTACGGTCATATCGCGCTGGAAGTGCCGAATGCGGCCGAGGCCTGCGAGCGCATCCGCGCCGCGGGCGGCAAGGTCACGCGCGAAGCGGGTCCCGTCAAGGGCGGCACGACCGTGATCGCGTTCGTGGAAGATCCGGACGGCTACAAGATCGAACTCATCGAACGTCATTCCACGCGCGACGCTGCTCGTCCCTGAACGGACGGGTAATGAGCACGCAAACCATAACAAGGCGCCCGCTGGACGGCACCGCCATCGGACTGATGGTGCTGCTGTGCGCCGCATGGGGACTCCAGCAGGTGGTGATCAAGGTCACCGCCCCGTTGATGGGCGCCGTGCTGCAGGCCGGCGTGCGCTCCGCGATCGCGGCGTTGCTGGTGTTCGGTTTCGCCGCATGGCGCGGCACGCCGCTTTGGGAACGTGACGGCACGCTGCGCGCGGGGCTCGTTGCCGGCGTGCTGTTTGGCGCGGAATTCTTCTGCATCTTTGTCGGACTGGGCCACACCACCGCATCGCGGATGGCCGTCTTCCTCTATACCGCGCCGATCTTCACCGCGCTGGGCCTGCATCTGTTCGTGCCCGGCGAGCACCTGCATCGCGGCCAGTGGCTGGGCGTGGTGCTGGCGTTCTTCGGCATGGCGCTGGCGTTCGCCGACGGCATCGTTGCAACCTCCACGCACGGCAGCACCCTGTTAGGCGATGCATTGGGCGTGGTAGCGGGCGCGCTGTGGGCCGCCACCACCATCGTCGTGCGCGGCAGCAAGCTGTCGCATGCGCCGGCCAGCAAGACGCTGCTATATCAGTTGGGGGTGTCAGCGCTATTGCTGCTCGTGATGGCATTGGCCGCGGGGCAAGCGCATCGCGTGGAAATCACCGGGATCGTGGTAGCGAGTCTGTTCTACCAGTCGGTGCTGATCGCCTTTGCCAGTTATCTGATCTGGTTTTGGCTGTTGCGCCAGTATCTGGCGTCGCGCCTGTCGGTATTTTCGTTTCTCACGCCGCTGTTCGGCGTGGCATTCGGCGTGTTGCTGATGCACGATCAGGTCGGCGTGCGGTTTGCCGTGGCGGCCGTGCTGGTGCTGCTGGGAATCGTGCTGGTGAACCGCAAGGCGTAAGCGGGTGCCCCGCCTTGCGTGCGCCCGCTCTGGCGCGCACGCAAGAGCGGGAATGGCGCCCACGCGCCGCGCTTTACTTCGGGAACGAGAACATACCCAGCGCGCCGCGCACTTCGTCCAGCGTCTGCTGGGTCAGTTCGCGCGCCTCGGCCGTACCCTTCTTCAGGATGTCGAACACATAGCCCGGATCTTGCGCCAGTTGTTCGCGGCGCTCGCGGATCGGCCGCAGCAGTTCCTGCAGCACGCCTTCGACGCGGCGCTTGAGCACCATATCGCCCAGACCGCCGCGCTGGTAGTGTTCCTTCAGCGCCTGCACTTCCTCGACATTCGGATCGAACGCATCCAGGTACGTGAACACCACGTTGCCTTCCACCTGGCCGGGATCGGACACCTTCAGGTGATTCGGGTCGGTGTACATCTTGTGCACGGCCTCGCGGATCTGGTCGGGCGACGCGCCGAGCGGAATCGCGTTGCCCTGCGACTTGCTCATCTTGGCCTTGCCGTCGACGCCGGGCAGGCGCCCGTGCTTGGGGATCAGCGCGGCGGCTTCGGGCAGCACATCGCGGCCCACCTGATGATTGATACGGCGCACGATCTCGTTGGTCTGCTCGATCAGGGGCGCCTGGTCTTCGCCCACCGGCACCAGCACGGCCTTGAAGCCGGTGATGTCAGCCGCCTGCGACGCCGGATAGCAGAGGAAGCCGGCCGGGATATCGCGGCCAAACCCGCGCGCCTGGATTTCTTCCTTGATCGTCGGATTCCGTTCTAGGCGCGACACGGTGACGAAATTCAGATACATCAGCGTCAGCTCGGCCAGCGCCGGCAAATGCGACTGCACCGTGATCGTGGTCTTGGCCGGGTCGATGCCGACGGCCAGGTAATCCAGCGCGACCTCCAGCACATTGCGCCGGACCTTGTCCGGATCGTGTGCGTTGTCGGTCATTGCCTGCGTGTCGGCCAGCAGCACATATTGCTTGTGCGAATCCTGCAGGCTCACGCGGCTCTTCAACGAGCCAACGTAGTGGCCCAGGTGCAGCGGTCCGGTGGGACGATCTCCCGTCAGGATGACGGGACGCGTATCGGTCTTTGTCTGGTCTGTCATGAGCGTCGCTAAGACTTCAGGGTATTCAGGAAACGGTTTCGGCCATCACGCCGCGCCGAGCGCGGGCGGCACGGCATTCTTGCCAACGATGCGCGCCAGTTCGACGTATTCGGCCACGGCCACTTCCTCGGCGCGGCGGCCAAGGTCGAAGCCAAGCGCGTCGAAATCGACCTGATCGCGCAGAAAGGACAGCGTATTGCGCAACACCTTGCGGCGCTGCGAAAACGCGGCGGTCACCACATCGCCCAGCACGCTGGCGTCGCACGCGGGATACGGCGAGCGCAGCGAGCCGTCTTCGGCGCGCGGCCACGGAATCATCCGCACCACGGCGGAATCGACCTTGGGCGGCGGGTTAAACGACGCGGGCGGAACATCGAGCACGTGTTCCATGTGATAACGAACCTGCAGCATGATCGACAGGCGGCCGAACGACTTGCTGCCCGGCCCGGCGACCATGCGCTCCACAACTTCCTTCTGCAACATGAAATGCTGGTCGCGGACGTGATCGGCAAAGTCCATCAGGTGGAACAGCAGCGGACTCGAGATGTTGTACGGCAGGTTGCCGACGATGCGCAGCGCGCGGCCCGGTTGCTGCAGCCGGGCGAAATCGAACGCGAGCGCATCACCGGCATGCACCGTGATGCGGTCGCTGTAGCGGCGGCGCAGGCGCTCGACCAGATCGCGGTCGAGCTCGACCACCTGCAAGCTCGGCAGGCGCTCCAGCAGCGGGTCGGTCAGCGCGCCGAGCCCCGGCCCGATTTCGACCACGATGTCGTCGGGCTGCGGATCGATCGCATTGACGATGCCGTAGATGATGCCGTCATCGACCAGGAAGTTCTGCCCGAATCGTTTGCGGGCGACGTGGCCCTGGTGCACATTTGAACGCATAAGTCAGTGGCGGCCGTTGGCGGACGCGCCGTTGTCGTGGCGCCCGCTGGCATGACCGGCCATGGTAATGGCACAGCGGATGGCTTCTATCATGCTGCCGTGCTCGGCCTGGCCGGTGCCGGCCAGATCGAGCGCGGTGCCATGGTCCACCGATGTGCGGATGAAGGGCAGGCCCAGCGTGACATTGACGCCGTGACCGAAAGTGCCGTATTTGAGCGGGCCCAGGCCCTGATCATGGTACATCGCCAGCACGCAATCGGCATCGCGCAGGTGGCGCGGCTGGAACAGCGTATCGGCCGGATAAGGGCCGCGTGCGTCGATATCGGCATCGCACGCCTGCGCCAGCGCCGGCATGATGACGTCGATTTCCTCGCGGCCCATGTGGCCCGCTTCTCCAGCATGCGGATTGAGGCCGGTGACCAGGATGCGCGGCCGCGCGATGCCGAAATGGCGGCGCAGATCGTGATCGACGATCCGCAGCGTCTCCACCAGCATCGGAATGGTCAGCGCATCGGGCACCGCGCGCAGCGGCAGGTGCGTGGTGGCCAGCGCCACGCGCAGCATGGCGTTGTCGTGCGCGGGCTGCGGCCCGGCCAGCATCATCACCACGCGCGGCACGGCGGCGCGTTCGGCCAGGTATTCGGTGTGGCCCGTGAATGGCACGCCGGCATCGTTGATCGTGCTTTTCTGCACCGGCGCCGTGATCATCGCCGCATAGCGGCCCGCCTGCAGGCCGTCGATGGCAGCATCGAGCAGCGCCAGCACATAGCGGCCGTTGCGCGCGTCCAGATGCCCCGCCTCGCAGTCCACGCCCAGCGCGATGTCCTCGACGATCACATCCCCATCGGCAATGCGCCGGTTCCACGCATGCGCCACGCCCAGCGCCTCGGCGCGCTGCGACAGCAGTCGCGCATCGCCGATCACATGGAAGCGGCAGCCGTTGCCGCGCCCCTGGTTGCCCGCGCCGGGCGCGCCATGATGGCCGGCAAGCTGCAGCAGCGCCCCGATCGTGATATCGGGGCCGATGCCGGCGGGCTCGCCGGTGGTGATGGCCAGGGACAGCGGCGCGGCGGCAGGTGAAGGGTCGGGCATGGCGAAGTCGGCAGCGGATCAGCGCTGGCGGTTGATACGGTATTCCACGTACGCCGCGCTGCGCAGCTGACGCACCCAGTCATCATAGGCGGCGCGCAGCTTTTGTTCGCGCACTTCCTGACGTGCGAAATCACGCTGCTTCTCCGCGGAGACTTCCGTCTCGCGGCGGTTTTCCACCTGGATCAGGTGCACGCCGAACTGCGAGACCACGGGATCGGAGATTTCGCCCGGACGCAGGCGGTTCATCGCCTGTTCGAACTCGGGCACCAGCTCGCCCGGCGACACCCACCCCAGCTCGCCACCCTGCGACGCCGAGCCGTCCTGCGAATAGCGGCGCGCCGCATCGGCAAAGTCGCCGCCATGCGTGATGCGGTCGCGGATCGTCGCCATCTGGCGGCGCGCTTCGGCTTCCGGCATGTTCGGGCCGGTGCGGATCAGGATATGGCGCACCTGCGTCTGGGTGATGTGGTCGGTTGCGGCCGACTGCGCGGCGGGCGCGGTGCGCTTGGCGGCCAGCTTGATCACGTGATAGCCGTTGGCGGATTCCACCACTTCCGGCGCAATGGCGCCCTGCTGCAGATCGACCACGGCATTGGCGAACACGGCCGGCAGGCGGCCGATCTCGCGAAAGCCCAGCGAGCCGCCCTGCGCGGCTTCGGGCGCCTCGGAATTCGACTTGGCCAGCTCGCTGAAATCGGCGCCGCCCTGGGCCTGCTTGAGCAGCCCCTCGGCCTTGGCCTTCAACTGCGCCTTCTGCGCGTCGGAGGCGTCCTCGGGCACCCGCACCAGAATCTGCTGAACGTTGTATTCCGCCGGGCCGACGGCAGCCGACTGCCCGCTGCGCGCGGCCAGGAAGTTGTCGATCTCGCCGTCGTAGACCTGCACCTTCGAATCGACTTCTCGCTCGCGCAGCCGGATCACCTGCACCTGCTTGCGCAGCTCGTCGCGATACTTCGTCCACGTCATGCCGCTTGCCTCGACGCGGCTGCGCAGTTCGGTGGCCGACATCTTGTTCTGCTGCGCCACCGATTCGATCGCGCGATCCACTTCCTGATCGGTCACCTTGATGCCGGCCTCTTGCGCGGCCTGCGTCTGCACGCGTTCCATCACCAGGCGTTCGAGCACTTCGCCAAGCAGATCCGCGCGCTCGGGGATCGGCCGGTTGGCCGCGCGCATCTGGTTTTCAAGCTCGTCGGCGCGATCGAGCAGCTCGCGGCGCGTGATCACGCTGTTGTTCACCACCGCCACGACTTCGTCCACCAGTTGCGAGCGCTTCTGCGCCGGCTGGGGCACGCCAAGCTGCGGCTGGCTGGGCGCCACGGTGCTGCTCTGGCCCGATTGCGGCAGGAAGATGCCCTGCGTGCGGGAGCTGCCTCCCGGCGCGCGCAGCTGCGCGGAAGCCGGCGCCGCCAGCGTGACGAGGAGCGCCGAAAGCAGCAGCGGCTGCCAGGAATTCAGGCGGGACAACCCGGAAAAGGCTTGACGTTTCATCTTGGTCCGTCATTCATAGTGATCGTACGGAGACGTAGGCACAGGACGTGCCGTGACCGGTTCGTAGCCCGGTACGTTCAACCGCAGCATGTCCAGCGGATTGGAACCCACCTTGGACAGGCCGCGGAATTCCACCTGCAGGAAGATCCGGCCGGTGTATCCGTTGGTGGTGTTGCGGAAGCGCTGGTAAACAACGCGGCCCACCCAGCAATCGGCCGCGTATTCCAGACCGGCCAGCGCATCCACGAGCTGGTTGGCCGATTTGTCGAACGCCACACGGCCAATGCCGTAGGTGCGCTGGGTGATCGGCCACTGGCCGGACATCTCGAACTGGTCGATGGCGGTGTTGTCGGTCACCGAAGTCGGCCTGCGATAACGATAGCCGACGTTCAGCAGCTTGCGCGATTCCGGCCGCCATGCGAATGCGACGTTCGAGTAATTGACACGATTCTGATCCGGATTCCACTGGATGCCGGCGTCGAGATAATAGCCGCGGAACATCTGGATCGTCGTGGCGGCCAGCAAGTCGGAATATGTCGGCTTGGTGTCCTGCAAGGTGCCGTTGATCTGCACGCGCTGCCCGGTGAAATCGATGCGCTGCGCGATCGTGCCGCGGAAACGCTCGACACCGGTCTCGGATTCGATCAGGCGCGTGGTCAGGCCGGCGGTCAGCTTGTTGTTGTCCGCAATCCGGTCATTCCCGCTGAACGGATTCTCGCTGAAAATCTGCCCGTAGCTGAAATCTGACTGCACCGTGTCAAACAGCGGGAATGCGCTCTGGTCGCGGAACGGCGTGTAGACATAGAACAGGCGCGGTTCCAGCGTCTGCGTGTAGTTCACGCCGAACAGCTTGCTGATGCCCGGTGCGTCGCGCTCGAACGTCATCCCCGAATCGAGGCTGACCGTTGGAATCGTGCGGCTCAGGGTATTCGGCGCACCGGGGGTGTTGGTGCCCGCATCCATGTTGTACTGCGCCGCGTTGAAGATCACCTTCGGCGTCACGTACCAGCCCGGACGAATCACCGGATAGCTGATCGTCGGCTGGAAATAGGCGCGACTGCCTTCCGGCAATTGGGCGCCGGACGAATTCAGCAGCGGAATCTTGAAGCGCGTGTAGTCGGTGTCGACCGAGATGTCGAAACCGCCGAGGTCGTAGCGCGTGTACTTCGCATTCAACTGCGGTTCACGCTCGTAGGACGGATCGCTGGGGCGCAGCGTCTGGAACTTCTGCACCCGCGCCATGAACGTGAAATCCTGCCAGCTGTAGATTACGCCGCCCTCCTGCGTGTACTGCCGCAACGTCGATTGCGACACGCTACGCGTCAGGTCGTCGGGATACTGGTCGTCCGAAACCTTGCTGACGTTGGCATACGCCGTCATGCCCGGAATGATCCGCTGCGAATGCTGGATCGAGTAGGCCCAGCGGTCGCGGTCGGCCTTCTTGTCGTCGGGCAGCAGTTCGGCGCGGATCCGTCCGGCGTAGCCGTCGCCGATATAACGGTAATCGCCGCCCAGTTGCACGCCGCGCGACGACAGGATGCGCGGATACAGCGTCAGGTCGCGGTTCGGCGCCAGGTTGAAGTAATACGGGACCGTCATGTCCAGCCCCGACTTCGACCCGTAGCCGATCAGCGGGGGCAGCACGCCGCTGCGGCGTTCATCGTTGAGCGGGAACGAGAACGCGGGCGCGCCGGCCACGGGCACGCCAAAGAAGTGCAGCACGCCGCCATACGCGACGCCCACTTCGCGGTCGCTGTCCAGGTCGAGCTTGCGCGAGCTGAAGTACCAGTCGGCGTTATCGGGCGAACACGTGGTGTAGGTGGCCTTCTTGAGCGTGCTGCGATCCGGATCCAGGAAATCCACGCGCTCCGCGCTGCCGGAGCCGCCGGTCTGCTGGAAATAGTAGTCCGGCGACAGCATGTAGCCCTCGTTGGCCTGGATGCGCATGCGCGCTTCCGGCCCGACCGCCAGCGTGCCGCCCTTGGACAGGCGCACATTGCCGGTGGCGTGGGCTTCGTCGGTGTCCTGGTCGTAGGTCAGCTTGTCGCCCTTGACCACGGCGCCATCGCGGCGCAGCGCCGCATTGCCTTCGAGTTCGACGCCCTTCTCGTTGTAGCCGGTCATGCGGTCGCCGGACACATAGGCCGGCGCATTGGGATTCGACGGCGTGGACGAGGGCGTGACGCCCAGGGTGCTACCGCCGGTGGCCGGACGCGGCTTGGGCTCGGCCAGGCGCGGCACCAGTTCGCCCGATTCGGGCGGCGGCGGGGGCGGCTCGGCGCTCTGCGTCACGACCGGTTCGGCCAGATCGATATTCGGAATCGCGGATCCCGCGCCATACTGCGCGTGCGCACTGACCGAAAGTCCCGCCATGGCCAGCACGAGCGGCCGCAAGGCGCTGGCTGGCGCGCACGCGCGACGGGGCTGGCCCGCCAGCGCAGGCGGTCGGGTGGCCGGATGATGCGGTGATCGTCGTTGTTCGGTCATGCAAACGGTTATCGGTCGGCTCGGCGGCGGGCGCTTGTGCGGCGGCACGGAAAACGGCTGCCGGCAGCTCCAAAGCCCAATGCCAAAGCGGGCTGCGGAGCGACAAAGGCCCCTCCCGAGGGCCACCCGGCGCCCGGGTCTGGTCGGGTATTATACGGGGCATCGTATTCTCCCTTTCCGGCATGGCAGCACTTATTCTCGACCCGGGCCACGACCCGCGCATCGAACAACTCAAAACGTGGGTCGCCGGACTTGGCGCGGCCTGGTCGATCGACCCGGATTCGTGCGCTCCCGCATCGGCCGACGCGAGCTTTCGACGCTATTTCCGCGTGCGCACGGGGCATCCGGCGCATCCGACCGCGATCGTCATGGACGCCCCGCCGGCGCACGAGGACTGCCGCCCGTTCATCCATGTCGCCAAACTGTTTGGCGACGCCGGTGTGACCGTGCCGACGGTGCTGGCCCAGGATCTGGCGCAAGGCTTCCTGCTGCTGGCCGATCTGGGCAGCCAGACGTATCTTTCGCGCCTGGACGAGCCGTCGGCGCGCCAGCTGTACGCGGACGCCGCGGCAGCGCTGGTGCAGATCCAGCTGGCCACGCGCCCCGGCGAACTGCCCGCGTACGACCGCGCGCTGCTGACGCGCGAACTGGACCTGTTCCCGCAGTGGTATGTGGCAAAGCATCTCGGCGTGACCCTCGACGAGCGCCAGCAGGCCGACCTGCGCGAGGTCTTCGACGCGATCCTGGCCAACAACCTGGCCCAGCCGCAGGTCTACGTGCACCGGGACTACCACTCGCGCAACCTGATGGTGCTGCCCGAAGGCGCCAGCGTGGGGCCCAACCCGGGCATCCTCGATTTCCAGGACGCCGTGGTCGGTCCGATTACCTATGACGCCGTATCGCTGTGGCGCGACGCCTATATCGAGTGGGAAGAAGAACAGCAGCTCGATTGGCTGATCCGCTATTGGGAACGCGCGCGCCGCGCCGGGCTGCCGGTGACGGCCGATTTCGGCGACTTCTATCGCGATTTCGAATGGATGGGCCTGCAGCGGCACCTCAAGGTGCTGGGCATCTTTGCGCGCCTGTACCATCGCGACGGCAAGGACGGCTATCTCGCCAACCTGCCGCTGGTGCTGAAGTACACGCGCAATGTGGCCGGCCGCTATTCGGAAATGCGCAAGCTGGTGCGCCTGCTCGACGCGCTGGAAGGCACTGAACGCCCCACCGGGCTCACATTCTGAGCCGTGACCCATCGTTCCGAAACACTCAACGATCCGCTCATCACGCGCCGCGGCGAATGGTGGGCGGGTGTGCGGGCGCTTGCGCCGATGCTGCTTGGCGTGGTGCCGTTTGGCCTGATCTATGGCGTGCTGGCGGTCAATGCCGGTATGCCGGCGTGGCTGGCCTGCGCGATGAGCGCGGTGGTCTTTGGCGGCGCGTCGCAGATGATCCTGACCCAATTGTGGTCCGCCGGCACGCCGGCGCTGATCATTGCCTTCACCGTGGCGATGGTCAACCTGCGTCACGCGCTGTATTCCGCCACGATCGCCGCGTCGATGGCGCCACTGCCGCGCCGTTGGAAGGCGCTGATCGCCTACCTGCTCACTGACGAAGCATTCGCGGCCATGACGCGCCGGCTCGGCGACGAGGGCCCGCGTGCGCGCTATCGCCACTGGTTCTATTTCGGCGCCGGCATAGCGCTGTGGTCGAGCTGGCAGCTTTCCACGCTACTCGGCGTGCTGGTTGGCGCACAAGTACCGCGCGACTGGCCGCTCGATTTCTTCCTGCCGCTGACCTTCATCGCGATCATCGTCCCGAACCTCAAGCATCGCGCTCAGGTGGCTGCCGCACTGGTTGCCACGGCGCTGGCCGTGGTTTGCTACGCGATGCCGCACAAGCTGGGCATCATGGTGGCGGCGCTGGGCGGAATCGCGGCGGGCATGCTGCTGCTTGGGCGCAACAACCGCGGCAGCGGCCAGCGCGCGGCCGCCCGGTCCGACAGCCAGGAGCATGCGGCATGAGCCAGATGACCTTGCTCTGGGTGTTCATCGGCGCGGGCATGGCCACGTTCCTGATCCGCCTGTCGTTCATCGCCGTGGAAGGCCGCGTGCGGCTGCCGGCGTGGTTCCGCACCGCCTTGCAGTTCGTGCCGGCGGCGATGCTGTCGGCGCTGATCGCACCCGATCTGCTGATGCGCGACGGCGCGGTGTTCGTGAGCCCATATAACGCGCGGCTGATTGCCGGACTGGTGGCGATTGCGATCGCCGCGCGCACGCGCAGCGTGGGCTGGACCATTGCCGGCGGCATGGCCACGCTGATTGCCCTGGAGACCCTGCTTTGAAAGCAATGATCTTCGCCGCCGGGCGCGGCGACCGTATGCGCCCGCTCACCGATGCGTGCCCAAAGCCCCTGCTGGCGGTCGGCGGCAAGCCGTTGATCGTCTGGCAGATCGAGGCACTGGCGCGCGCCGGCCTGAGCGAGATCGTCATCAACCACGCCTGGCTGGGCGCGCAGCTGGAAGACGCGCTCGGCAGCGGCGCTGCGTTTGGCGTGCGCATCCACTGGTCGGCCGAAGACACGGCGCTGGAAACGGCGGGCGGCATTGCCAAGGCGCTGCCGCTGCTGGCCGGCCACGGCGACGACGTCTTCCTGGCCGTGTCGGGCGACATATTCTGCGATTTCGATTACCGCACGCTGCTGCCGCGCGCCGACGCAATGCGCGCAGCCGCGCGGCCGCAATTGCATCTGGTGATGGTGCCGAATCCGCCCTTCCATCCGCGCGGCGATTTCTGCCTGGGCGCCGACGGCCGGCTGGCGCTGCCGTCGGACGCCACGGCGGGCCAGGCGCTCACGTTCGGCAACATCGGCCTGTACGACACGCGCCTGTTTCGCGATATCGAGCCGGGACGCAAGGTGGCGATGTCGCCGTATTACCGCGAGGCCATCGCCGCGGGCTGCGCCAGCGGCGAACGCTTCGACGGCCGCTGGGAAAATGTCGGCACGCCCGAACAGCTGGCCGCGCTGGATCGCTCGCTGCACACGTAGTTGCACCGCCCCACGATGGCGCGGCGCCTGCGCGCCGCCCGCATCACGCGCCGACGGGTTTAGAATCGGCACATTCCCCACACCGGTTTCTCCTCATGTCCGCACCCGACTCCGCTCTCCTTGGTTCGTGCCGCGACCGCCGTGCTCGCGTGCTGCAACATCTGCGCGACAACGGCGGCGGCGTGGCCATCGTGCCGACCGCGCCCGAAGCCATGCGCAATCGCGACAGCGACTATCCGTACCGGCATGACAGCTATTTCTATTACCTGACCGGTTTCGCCGAACCCGAGGCCGTGCTGGTGCTGGTGGCCGGCGCGCCCGGCGGCGAGGCCGACCGCAGCATCCTGTTTTGCCGGCCCAAGCACGAAGAGCGGGAAATCTGGGACGGCTTCCGTCACGGCCCCGAAGGCGCGCGCGCGACCTTCGGCTTCGATGAGGCGCATTCGGTCGAGGACATCGACAAGCTGCTGCCGCCGTTGCTCGCCAATCGCGCACAGCTTGCCTACCCGCTTGGCGCCACGGCCGAGATCGACGCGAGCGTGCGGCGCTGGCTCGATGCCGTGCGCATGCAGGGCCGCGCCGGCGTATCGTCACCGGCGGTTGCCGTGGACGTGCGGACCTGGCTCGATGAAATGCGGCTGTTCAAGGATGCCGGCGAGCTGGCCACCATGCGGCGCGCGGCGCAGATCTCGGCCGAGGCGCACGTGCGCGCCATGCGAGCGTCGCGCGCCGGACTGCGCGAATATCACCTCGAGGCGGAACTGCTCTATGAATTCCGCCGCCATGGCGCGCAGAGCGTGGCCTACAACTCGATCGTGGCGGGCGGCGCCAATGCCTGCGTGCTGCACTATCGCGCCGGCCCGGCGGAACTGCGCGACGGCGATTTGTGCCTGATCGACGCCGGCTGCGAACTCGACGGCTACGCCTCGGACATCACGCGCACCTTCCCGGTTTCCGGCCGCTTCACGCCCGCACAGCGCGAACTCTACGACCTCGTGCTGGCCGCGCAGGAAGCCGCCATCGCCGAGACGCGCGCAGGCGTGCCGTACAACGTGCCGCACGACGCCGCCGTCAAGGTGCTGGCGCAGGGCATGCTCGATACGGGCCTGCTCGATCGCAACAAGGAAGGCACGTTGGACGACGTGCTGGCCAGCGGCAGTTATCGCCGCTTCTACATGCACCGCACCGGCCACTGGCTCGGCATGGATGTGCACGACGTGGGCGAGTATCGCGTGCCCGGTGTGCCGCCGGCCGGCCAGCAGGGCGAGCGCCCGTGGCGTCCGCTCGAGCCTGGCATGGTGCTGACCATCGAGCCGGGCATCTACGTGCGCCCGGCCGAAGACGTGCCCGAGCACTACTGGCATATCGGCATCCGCATCGAGGATGACGCCGTGGTGACCGCGGGCGAATGTGAACTGATCACGCGCGGCGTGCCTGTGAAGGCCGACGAGATCGAGGCACTGATGCGCGACAACGGAAAGGACGCGTCGCGATGAAGGCGTTATTGAGCAAGCTGTTTGGCGTGGGCACCCCGAAGCATCGCCCCCACGCCCCTTACGTGGATCCCAACGTGCCGTTCGTGGTGAATATCTTCGACGACCGCGTGGTCGTGCATCGCCCCGACGGGCAGCGCGAAGAACTGGAATGGGACGCCCTGGAACGCGTGGTGGTGCGCGTGTCGGACCGCGCGCCGTGGGCCGGCACGCCATGGCTGATTCTGGCCGGCGACGCGCAAAGCCAGCAGGGCTGCGTGGTGCCGATGACCGCGGCCAATCACGATGCGCTGCTTGAGCGACTCCAGCAATTGCCGGGTTTCCACCAGCAGAAACTGGAAAACGCGATGCGCGATGCGGCGGCCGGAAAGACCCGCACCGACGCCAACTTGTGGAAGCGCGGCGAAGCGCAGGCTGCGCACGCCGACGCGCGCCCGCAGCAGGAGGCCAGCCATGACCCGTCCGGACAGCCCTGACGCCGCATTCGGCACAGACCCGTGCGACATCGCGATCGTCGGCAGCGGTCCGGTGGGCCTCGCGCTGGCCGGACAACTGTTACGCACCACGCCGTGGCGCATCACGCTGATCGACGCCGCCACGCCCGCGCGCGCGGCGCGCGATCCACGCGCCATCGCGCTGTCGCATGGCAGCCGCCAGTTGCTCGAGCAGATCGGCGCCTGGCCGGTGCCGGCGCAGCAGATCGAACATATCCATGTGTCGCAGCGCGGCCGCCTGGGCCATCTGAAGCTGCACCATGACGACTATGGCGTGCCGGCGCTTGGCTACGTGGTCCGCTACGGCGACCTGTGCCAGACGCTCGAACGCGCGCTGGCCAGGGCCGCGGAAACCGCGCCGGGACGCCTCGCACGCGCGTTCGAGACGCGCATCGACCATATCGACCAGGACGACCGCCATCCGGACACGCCGGTGCGGCTTGGTGGCACCGCCCATGCCGATCACGACGGCTTGCCGGTGGCCTACGCCGCGCGCATCGCAGTGCAGGCAGAAGGCGGCCTGTTCCATCAGCAGGCCCAGCGGCTGGCGCGCGGCACCGAAGCCACGCGGCGGCGCGACTACGGCCAGACCGCGATCATCGGTCACGTGACCTGCACGCAGCCGCAGCCGGGCTGGGCGTGGGAACGCTTCACCGAAGAGGGCCCCCTCGCGCTGTTGCCGCACGAAGAGCACGGTACAACTGGCTACGCGCTGGTCTGGTGCTGCGCGCCCGAGCAGGCCCAACGGCGCCTGGCGCTGCCCGAGGCCGAGTTTGCCGAAGATCTGGGCCAGGCATTCGGCACGCGCATGGGGCGCTTCACGCTGGTGGGCAAGCGCCACGCGTTTCCGCTCGGCCTGAATGCCGCGCCGGTCACTGTCGACCGACGTGTGGTCGCTGTCGGCAATGCGGCGCAGACGTTGCATCCGGTGGCGGGCCAGGGATTGAACCTTGGCTTGCGTGATGCATTCGCGCTGGCCGATTCGCTGCGTGCCGGCTGCACACCCCAGGCGCTGCAGGCCTTTGCGGGCCGGCATCGCGTGGACCGAGCGCTGACGATCGGCATTACCGACCTGTTGCCGCGCGTGTTCGCGGTGGGCGGCCCGTTCGCGGCGCATGCGCGCGGCGCATCACTGGCCGCGCTGGCCTGCCTGGCGCCGCTCAAACATGCGTTGGCGCGGCAGATGATGTACGGCGCACGCCGCTGAGCGCCCCGGCCAGAATTTGCGCCGGCCGGCCCGCCCAGGGCCGGCCCTAATGATATTTGCTCATTTATTGGGCAACCGTACCGGTTTGGCGGTAAAATCCCGCCCTCGCACATGACCCCAGACTTCGCCGGCAACTGATTCGGCAGGGGCATGTTTTTGCATCGTCACCGCTTCATTCCAGCCCGCCATCGTGCAGATCGGTCCGCATCAACTTCGCAACAACCTTTTTGTCGCCCCCATGGCGGGCGTGACGGATCGGCCGTTCCGCCAGCTGTGCAAGCAGTTGGGCGCGGGATATGCCGTCTCAGAAATGGTGGCGTCGAATGCGCAGCTCTGGAAAAGCGAGAAGACCATGCGCCGCGCCAATCACGCGGGCGAGGTCGAGCCGATCTCGGTGCAGATCGCCGGCGCGGAGCCATCGATGATGGCCGAGGCGGCCCGCTACAACGTGGACCGCGGCGCGCAGATCATCGACATCAACATGGGTTGCCCGGCCAAGAAGGTCTGCAATGTGGCGGCCGGGTCGGCGCTGCTGCAGAACGAGCCGCTGGTGGTGCGCATCGTCGAGGCCGTGGTGGGCGCCGTGGGCGACCGCGTGCCGGTCACGCTGAAAATCCGCACCGGCTGGGACCGCGAACACAAGAACGCATTGCGCGTGGCGCGCATGGCCGAAGACGCCGGCATCAGCATGCTGACGATCCACGGCCGCACGCGCGCCGACCTGTATCACGGCGAGGCCGAATACGAGACCATCGCGGCGGTCAAAGCGGCGCTGCGTATTCCGGTGGTGGCCAACGGCGACATCACGTCGCCCGAAAAAGCCAGGCACGTGCTGGCCGTGACTGGCGCCGACGCGATCATGATCGGTCGCGCCGCGCAGGGCCGCCCGTGGCTGTTCCGCGAGATCGAGCATTACCTGAAGACGGGCGAGCTGCTGCCGTCGCCCGAGGTGGCCGAGATCCGCGCCATCATGAATCACCATCTGGCGGACCACTACGCCTTCTACGGCGAGTTCACCGGCGTGCGCACGGCGCGCAAGCACATCGCCTGGTACACGCGCGGGCTCAAGGGCGCGAACCTGTTCCGCCATCGCATGAACACGCTGGAATCGACCGACGCCCAGCTCGACGCGGTCAACGCTTTCTTCGACGAACAGGCGGCGATTTCCGATCGCCTGGTCTATGTCGACGAAAGCGGCGCATCGGACGAAGAACAAGATATCAACAACAACAAAAAACGGGAATTGCTTGCCGCATGAGCCGCAACGCCATCGATCAATGTATCCGGGACAGCCTGGATACCTACTTTCGCGACCTGGACGGCGAAGTGCCGTCCAACATGTACAACATGGTGCTGGAGGCCGTGGAACGGCCGCTGCTGGAAGCCGTGATGGTGCGCGCCGAGCGCAACCAGTCACTGGCGGCCGCCTATCTGGGCATCAACCGAAACACCCTGCGCAAGAAGCTGCAGCAACACGGATTACTTTGAAGCGTTCCACCAAGCCATGATCAAGCAAGCCCTTCTCTCCGTTTCCGACAAGACCGGCATCGTCGATTTCGCGCGTGAACTGAACGCGCTCGGCGTCACGCTGCTTTCCACCGGCGGCACCGCCAAGCTCCTGGCCGATGCCGGCCTGCCCGTCACGGAAGTGGCCGACTACACCGGCTTTCCGGAAATGCTCGACGGCCGCGTGAAAACGCTGCACCCGAAAGTGCACGGCGGCATCCTGGCGCGCCGCGATCTGCCCGAGCACATGGCCGCGCTGGCCGAGCACGACATCCCGACCATCGACCTGCTGGTGGTGAACCTGTATCCGTTCCAGCAGACGGTGGCCAAGGACGACTGCACGCTGCCCGACGCGATCGAGAACATCGACATCGGCGGCCCGACCATGCTGCGTTCGGCGGCCAAGAACCACCGCGATGTCACCGTCATCGTCGATCCGGCCGACTACGCCGTGGTGCTCGACGAAATGCGCGGCAATGGCAACACGGTCGGCTACGACACCAACTTCCGCCTGGCCACCAAGGTATTTGCGCACACTGCCCAGTACGATGGCGCGATCACCAACTACCTGACCAGCCTGGGCGCGGACAAGTCGCACCAGGCACGCAGCAACTATCCGCAGACGCTGAACCTGGCGTTCGAAAAAGTGCAGGAGATGCGCTACGGCGAGAATCCGCACCAGTCGGCGGCGTTCTACCGCGACCTGAAGACCGTCGATGGCGCGCTGGCCAACTACGTGCAGTTGCAGGGCAAGGAACTGTCGTACAACAACATCGCCGACGCCGACGCCGCGTGGGAATGCGTGAAGTCGTTCGACGCCACCGCGGCCGCCGCGTGCGTGATCATCAAGCACGCCAATCCGTGCGGCGTGGCGGTTGGCGCCAACGCGCTGGAAGCCTACGAAAAGGCTTTCAAGACCGATTCGACCTCGGCCTTCGGCGGCATCATCGCCTTCAACGTCGAAGTGGACGAAGCCGCGGCGCAAGCCGTGGCCAAGCAGTTTGTGGAAGTGCTGATCGCGCCGTCGTTCAGCACCGCGGCGCGCAACGTGTTCGCCGCCAAGCAGAACGTACGCCTGCTGGAAATCCCGCTCGGCCGCGGTGTGAACCAGTACGACCTGAAGCGCGTGGGCGGCGGGCTGCTGGTGCAAGGCCCGGACGCACGCAACGTGCAGCCGTCGGAACTGCGCGTGGTAACGCGCCGTCATCCCACGCCGAAGGAAATGGACGACCTGATGTTCGCCTGGCGCGTGGCCAAGTTCGTGAAGTCGAACGCCATCGTGTTCTGCGGCAACGGCATGACGCTCGGTGTCGGCGCCGGCCAGATGAGCCGCGTCGATTCGGCGCGCATCGCCAGCATCAAGGCCCAGAACGCCGGCCTGACGCTGGCTGGCTCGGCCGTGGCGTCGGATGCGTTCTTCCCGTTCCGCGACGGTCTGGACGTGGTGGTGGATGCGGGCGCGACCGTGGTGATCCAGCCGGGCGGTTCGATGCGCGATGACGAAGTGATCGCCGCCGCCGACGAGCGCGGCATTGCCATGGTACTGACCGGCACGCGCCACTTCCGTCATTGATGCATGACCCCCGTGGCAGGCGCGCCCGCGTCTTCCACGGGTCTGCCTGCTGTCCTCCCACCGGGCGTAATCCTCTACACTACGCCCATCCCTTCCCACCGCCCGCTTCATGCGCATCCTCGGCATCGACCCTGGTCTGCGGACCACCGGCTTTGGCGTGCTCGAAAAGCACGGCAGCAAGCTTGCCTACATCGCGTCCGGCACGATCCGCAGCAATGGCGACCAAAGCCTGCCGCAGCGCCTGAAGACGCTGTATGACGGCATCGCCGAAGTGGCGCGCACCTACGCGCCCGATTGCGCCGCCATCGAAAAGGTCTTTGTCAACGTCAATCCGCAATCCACGCTGATGCTGGGCCAGGCGCGCGGCGCCGCCATTTGCGGGCTGGTTGGACAGGGCCTGCCCGTGTTCGAATACACCGCGCTGCAACTCAAGGTGGCGGTGGTCGGCTATGGCCGCGCCAACAAGGAGCAGGTGCAGGAGATGGTGATGCGGCTGCTGGCGCTGTCCGGACGGCCCAGCAGCGACGCGGCCGATGCCCTGGGGGTGGCGATCTGCCATGCCAATGGCGGCGACACGCTTGGCGCTCTGGCTGGCCTGGCGCCGGATCTGGCGCGCAAGGGCATGCGTGTGCGGCGCGGCCGGCTGGTGGGCTGACATCGACGCTGCGCGCGGCGCAAGCCGGCGCGGCCGCATCGGCCGCTCGCATACAATCGGCGTTCGAAAGCAAGCCCTCAGGAACGCCCCGATGTCGCATCCCCTCGTCTTTCGCATTTCGCTCGCACTGGCCGTACCCGCCTTGATGGCAGGCTGCAGCACGCCACCGCGCGCGCCCGTGGCCACTGCGCCTGCCCCCGCCGCGGTCCCGACGCCGCCACCGGCCGCGCCTGCACAGAAAGCGCTGGTGATCGGCCATCGCGGTGCCAGCGCGCTGCGGCCCGAACACACGCTCGCGTCCTACCAGAAGGCCATCGACGACGGCGCGGACATCATCGAACCGGATCTGGTATCGACCAAGGACGGCGTACTGGTGGCGCGCCACGAAAACGACATCACCGGCACTACCAACGTCGCCGAGCTGCCCGAGTTTGCCGATCGCCGGCGCATCAAGGTGATAGACGGCGAGCGTATCGACGGCTGGTTCACCGAGGATTTCACGCTGGCCGAACTGAAGACGATGCGGGCGCGTGAACGGATTCCCAAGCTGCGTCCCTACAACGCCAAGCTCAACGACCAGTTCGAGATCCCGACTTTCGACGAGATCCTGAAACTGGTCGCACAGGCTGCCGGCAAGCGCGGGGCCGCCATCGGCATCTATCCCGAACTGAAGCATCCCAGCTACTTCCGCGGCATCGGCCTGCCGCTGGAGGAAAAACTCGCCACGGCGCTGCGCGGCAACGACTACGCAAGGCGCGCGCCGATCTACGTGCAGTCGTTCGAAGTCGCACCGCTGCGCACCATGAAGCGGCTGCTGGGGCCGTCGATGCCGAACGTGCGCATCGTCCAGCTGATCGGCAACGCCCGCAGCCGTCCCGCGGACTGGGGGCTGGCCGGCGACAGCCGCACATACGCATCGATGCTGACGCCGCTGGGGCTGCGCGAAGTGGCGGCTTACGCCAACGGCATCGGCCCCGAGAAGAATCTCGTGATCCCGCGCGATGCGCGCGGCAATCTCGGCGCGCCCACCGCGCTGGTCGGTAACGCGCACGCCGCGGGGCTGGTCGTCCATCCCTATACGTTCCGGCCCGAAAACAGTTTCCTGCCGCGCTCGCTGCGCGCGCCCGGCGACGACGCCACGCGCAATCCCGCCGGCATGGAACGCGAAGTGCGCGCCTTTATCGGCGCCGGCATCGATGGATTTTTCACCGACGATCCGGCGCTGGGCCGGCGCGCCGTCGATACGCCGCCAGCACAATAGACACGTGGGCCGCTACACTTGCGGCCAGCTTTCTCACCCCATCGCACACACCATGATCGGACGCATCGCCGGCACCCTGCTTGAAAAGAATCCCCCGCATCTGCTGGTCGACTGCCATGGCGTCGGCTACGAGATCGACGTGCCGATGAGCACCTTCTACAACCTGCCCGCTGTCGGCCAGCCGGTGACGCTGCTCACGCAGCAGATCATCCGCGAGGACGCGCACCTGCTGTTCGGCTTTGGCTCGGCCACCGAGCGCAACACGTTTCGCGAGCTGATCAAGATCACCGGCATCGGGGCGCGCATGGCGCTGGCGGTCCTGTCCGGCCTGTCGGTACCGGAACTGGCGCAGGCCGTAACGATGCAGGAGGCGGGCCGGCTGACGCGGATTCCCGGCATCGGCAAGAAGACGGCCGAGCGGCTGCTGCTCGAACTCAAGGGCAAGCTGGGCGCCGATCTGGGGCATGTGCCCGGCGCGCAGCCGTTGTCGGACACCGCCGTCGATGTGCTCAACGCCCTGCTGGCGCTTGGCTACTCGGAAAAGGAAGCCGCGCAGGCGATCAAGCAGGTGCCGGCCGCAACCGGTGTGTCGGAGGGCATCAAGCTGGCGCTCAAGGCCCTGTCCAAGGGCTGACCACTTGGCGGGAAGCCGCGACGGGCAGCGTAGAATGGCGGCAAATTGCTTCCGACTGCCATGATAGAAACCGACAAGCTGACCGGCGAACGCCTGCCCGACCGCGTGATTTCCGCCACGCCGGCTTCCAACCAGGAGGAGGCGTTCGAGCGTGCGCTGCGTCCGAAGCTGCTCGACGAATACGTCGGCCAGGAAAAGGTGCGTGGCCAGCTCGACATCTTCATGCACGCGGCGCGCAATCGCCGCGAAGCGCTGGACCATGTGCTGCTGTTCGGGCCGCCGGGGCTGGGCAAGACCACGCTGGCCCACATCATCGCGCGCGAGATGGGCGTCAATCTGCGCCAGACTTCCGGCCCGGTGCTCGAGCGCCCCGGCGACCTCGCCGCGCTGCTGACCAATCTCGAAGCCAACGACGTCCTGTTTATCGACGAAATCCACCGGCTGTCGCCCGTGGTGGAAGAAATCCTGTATCCGGCGCTGGAGGATTACCAGATCGACATCATGATCGGCGAAGGCCCGGCGGCCCGCTCGGTCAAGCTCGACCTGCAGCCGTTCACGCTGGTGGGCGCAACCACGCGCGCCGGCATGTTGACCAATCCGCTGCGCGACCGCTTTGGCATCGTGGCGCGGCTGGAGTTCTACACGCCTGAAGAACTGGCGCGCATCGTCGCGCGATCGGCGCAGTTGCTCAATGCGACGATCGATCCTGCCGGCGCACTGGAAATCGCGCGCCGGGCACGCGGCACGCCGCGTATCGCCAACCGGCTGCTGCGGCGCGTGCGCGATTTTGCCGAGGTCAAGAGCGACGGCACGATCACACGCGAGCTCGCCGACGCCGCGCTGGCAATGCTCGATGTCGACACCGTCGGCTTCGACCTGATGGATCGCAAGCTGCTGGAAGCGGTGCTGCACAAGTTCGACGGCGGTCCGGTTGGCGTGGACAACCTCGCCGCGGCGATCGGCGAAGCGCGCGACACCATCGAGGACGTGCTGGAGCCGTATCTGATCCAGCAGGGCTATCTGCAACGCACGCCGCGCGGACGTGTGGCCACGGCGGCTGCATACCGGCATTTCGGCCTGGCCTCGCCGCAAGGCAGCCGCGACGGCGATATCTTCGACGCGCCGTAGAGCGCCCGCTATTACAAAGAGACGCTGACGCCACTTGCGGACGCCATTTAAACGTTTTCGCGGCGTCCCCAAGTTTTTTCGAAGTGCATTGCTGGGCCCTGAGCAGTTGCCCACAATGGCTGCATCCTTTTTTACAAACGCGCACGTCGCCACAGGACAGCCATGAAACGCCGAGCCAGCCTCACCACTTCAACCCTAGCCGCCTGCCTCGCCATGCTGGCCATGGGCACGGCCACCGCCCAGATGGCGCCCGCGCCCGCCGGCCCCACGTCGCCGTTGCCCAACGTTGCGCCGCCCCGGCCGGAAGCTTTCGCCGAAGAGGATGTCGCGAGGGGCAAGGTGGTCTCCGTCGACCCGCAGACCAAGGCGATCATCGTGCAAGGCGAGGGCGGCAACGTCGTCGAACTGGTGGGCGGCGACGAAGCCCAGAATTTCGGCAACGTAAACCCGGGCGATATCGTCACGATCCGCCGTGAGGCCGCTGTCGTGGCGGGGCTCGAGCCGCTCGGCACCAAGGACGTGGCGATGATCGAGCAGACCGAGCGCGTCGCGCGTGCGCCCGCTGGCGGCAAACCCGGCGTGGTGCGCGAAGTCACCACTACGATCACCGCGCAAGTCACACGCGTGGACGTCTCCCAGCGCCTGCTGACATTCTCGGGCCCGCGCGAATCGGTACGCACCGTGAAGGTCGTTGATCCCAGTATCGACCTGGCCGCAGTCAGGCCCGGCCAAATGGCCAAGATCGTGGTACGCGAAATGGTCGTCATCACGATCGAAGCACCCAAGGCAGGCTGATCGCACGAATCGGAGAGCCGCCGGTCGCAGTTCCTTTCCCAATCAGAGGAGAATCCCACATGGATCGACGTCAGTTTGTTGCCCGGGTCGCCGGGTCTGGACTGCTGGTAGCCACCGCCGGCCTGGCGGCAGGCTGCACCACGACAGGCAGCAGTTCGCCCACCGATGTAGCGGCGAAACGCAAGGAGATCGATGCCGGCGTCGACGGCGCGCTGAACCGTCTCTATGCATCGGTGGACGGCGCGCGCGACCTGGGCAGCCGCGCACAGGGCCTGCTGGTGTTTCCGCGCGTGCTGGCCGGTGGCCTGGTGGTGGGCGGCGAGTATGGCGACGGCGCGCTGCGCACCAAGGGCGCGACGCAAGGCTACTATCGGACGATCGCCGCGTCGGTCGGGCTGACCGCCGGCGGCCAGTCGCGCTCGGTCGTCATCATGTTCATGACGCCCGACGCGTACAACAAATTCGTGCAGTCGAAGGGCTGGACGGCAGGCGTGGACGCGAGCGTGGCGCTGGCCAAGGTTGGCGCCAATGGCAAGGTGGACACCGTCACCGCGCAGCAGCCGGTGATCGCTTTCGTGCAGACCAACGCCGGCCTGATGTTCGATGTCTCGCTGGACGGCTCCAAGATCAGCAAGCTGGACCTGTAGCCGCACCGACCCTCTCCGGGTTGCAAATGGATCGCTCCCCGCTTCGGCCGGGAGCTTTTTTTTGCGCCGGTGCGGGCGCGGCTTCGCTGGCATAATCGCGCCAATCCCGCGCCCCGGACGTCACCATGCACGAACCCATCGCCGCCTCCGCCCCCGCCGCAGCACACAGCGGACGCGTGTACCGCTATTACGATCTCGTGATGGTGGCCTTCGTCACGGTATTGCTGTGCTCGAACCTGATCGGGGCGGCCAAGGCGGCGCAGGTTACGCTGCCGTGGATCGGGCCCGTCACGTTCGGCGCCGGCGTGCTGTTCTTTCCGGTTTCCTACATCTTTGGCGACGTGCTGACCGAGGTCTACGGCTATGGCCGCGATCGCCGCGTGGTGTGGGCGGGTTTCGCGGCGCTGGCGTTTGCCACGTTCATGGCGTTCGTGGTGCTGCGCATGCCGGTGGCGCCGTTCATGATCGACTATCAGAAAAGCCTGGAAGACGTATTCGGCAATACCTGGCGCATCGCACTGGGGTCGCTGATCGCGTTCTGCTGCGGCAGCTTCACCAACAGCTACACGCTGGCCAAGATGAAGCTGTGGACCAACGGCCGCTGGCTGTGGACGCGCACCATCGGCTCGACACTGGCCGGCGAGCTCGTCGACTCGTCGCTGTTCTACGTGATTGCGTTCTACGGCATCTGGCCGCTGGAAAAAGTCATCCAGGTCGCCATTGCCCAATACGTACTGAAGACCGGCTGGGAGATCGTGATGACGCCCGTGACCTACAAGGTGGTGGGCTTTCTGAAGCGCGCCGAACGCGAGGACTGGTATGACCGGAACACCAATTTCACGCCGTTCCGGTTGAAAGTCTAAGCCGGCGATTCAGGGAACGCGGCGGTCCACTTCATCGAGCGTCAGCGCTTCCAGATGGCTCACGTCGGCCCATTGCAGCATCGTCAGATTGACGCTGTCGCAGCGCAGCCGGTTGACGCTGGCATTGAGCAGTTCGTGCTCGCGCGGGGCTTCGAGCGTCATGCCCGTCGCCTCGCGATACAGGCAATCGAGCACGCCGCCGTGGGCGACCAGCGCGATCCGTTCGCCCGGATGACGCCGCGATAACGACAGCGCCACTTCGACCGCACGCTCATGGAATTCGCGCAGCGATTCGCCTCCAGGCGGCGCGTAATCGGGAATGCGCGCCTGCCAGCGCGCGAAATCCTCGGGACGCTGTTGCGCCACCTCGGCGTACGTCATGCCTTCGAGATCGCCATAGCAACGCTCGCGCAGGCGCGGCTCCGCACGCGCATTCAAGCCCAACGCCTGCGCCAGCGGCGCGGCGGTCTGCGCGGCGCGGCTCAGGTCGCTGGTGTACACCGCGTCGATCGGCTCGCCCGCCAGCGCCTCGGCCAACGCGCGCGCCTGCGCGTGGCCCGCTTCGTTGAGCGGTATGTCGAGCTGGCCCTGCAGCCGCCGCTCGCGATTCCAGGCTGTCTCGCCGTGACGAATCACGATCAGATGGGTGTAGGCCAGCGATTGCGGGCCAGTGCTTTGCAACATGCCGATTCCTTGGGGGCTGCGGATAGGCGTTTTGTAAAACGATTTAGAACGATTACTTCACGAGCCGCGGGTTGAGCGTGTAGGTGCCGGTGATGCTGGCTTCGGCGAGAACGTGGCCCTGGATCGCGGCGCGCACCTCGGCGCCCGTGAACTTGCCTTCCACCGGCACGCGTTCGATATCGAGCGCATACACCGTGAAGACATAGTGGTGAACGATCGAATCGTTCCACGGCGGGCACGGGCCGTCGTAGCCGAAGTAGTCGCCCTTCATGTCGGCGTCGCCGGCAAACCATCCGGTGTAGTCGTTCAGGCCGTGGCGCAGGCCGCCAGCCGTGGCCGTACCCACCAGCGCCTCGGGCCCGGGCTTGCCGCGCGCGATCACGCCGTCGCTGTGCGAGGCCGCCGAGATGCTGTTCAGCCCCGGCGGAATGTCGATCAGCACCCAATGGAAGAAGTCCACGCGCGGCAGCGACGCGGGCACTTCGCGGCCCTCCTGGTTCACGTCGTCGCCCTTGCTGGGCACGTCACGGTCGTGACAGATCAGCACAAACGAGCGCGTAGCCGGCGGAAAATCGTCCCAGTGCAGGTCCGGGTTGCGATTGCTCGACAGCGTCACGTGGTTGGCCGCATCGGGCACACAGAACGCAAATTCGCCGGGAATCGGCGCGTTGTCGGCAAATGCCTTGCTCCAGAGTTTCATGAGGATCTCCTTGGCTTGGATTTCGACTTGCGATGTCACGCGTTACCGGCTGGCGGTACGCGCAGCCAGAACGTCACGGGGCCATCGTTGGTCAGGCTGACCTGCATCATCGCGCCGAATTCGCCGGTCTGCACCAGCGGATGCGTGGCGCGCGCGCGGGTCACGAAGTAATCGTAAAGACGGCGGCCGTCTTCGGGCGACGCCGCAGGCGTGAAGCTGGGACGGGTGCCGCTGTTGGTGTCGGCTGCCAGTGTGAACTGCGAAACCACCAACAAGCCGCCTGCCGTGCCGTGACCGTCGATATTCTGCACGGGCAGGTTCATCTTGCCTTCGGCATCGGAAAAGACACGATACGACAGCAGCTTGGCCAGCAGCCGATCGGCCTGTGCTTCGGCGTCGCCGCGCTCGGCGCAAACCAGCGCCAGCAAACCCGCGCCGATTTCGCCGGTGGTGCGGCCTTCCACAGTGACGCGCGCCTGCGAGACACGCTGAATCAGTGCGATCATGGCGCCGGTATCAGCGCAGCGTCACGCGCGCAAAGCGGCGCTTGCCGACCTGAACTACATAGGTGCCGGCCGCCACCTTGGTGGCCTTGTCGGCCACCACGGCGCCATCGATCTTGACACCGCCCTGCTCGATATTGCGGTTGGCCTCCGACGTGGACGGCACGAGGTTGGCCTGCTTGAGCAGTTGCGCGATGCCCATCGGCGCGCCTTCGAGGCTCACCGCGGGAATGTCGTCGGGCACGCCGCCGCGCGCGCGGTGGTTGAATGCCTCGAGCGCGGCTTCGGCTGCGGCCTGGCTGTGGAAGCGCGTGACGATTTCCTGCGCCAGCGCCACCTTGCAGTCGCGCGGATTGCGGCCCAGCGCCACTTCTTCCTTCATCAGGTCGATCTCGCTCATTGGCCGGAACGACAGCAGCGTGAAGTACTGCCACATCAGGTCGTCCGAGATGCTCATCAGCTTGCCGAACATGTCGTTCGGGGCCTCGGTCACGCCGATGTAGTTGTTCTTGGACTTCGACATCTTCTCGACGCCGTCCAGCCCCACCAGCAGCGGCATGGTCAAGATGCACTGCGATTCCTGGCCGTATTCCTTTTGCAGCTCGCGTCCCACCAGCAGATTGAACTTCTGGTCGGTGCCGCCGAGTTCCAGATCGGACTGCAGCGCCACGGAATCGTAGCCCTGCATCAACGGATAAAGGAACTCATGGACCGAAATGGGAATCCCAGACCGGAACCGTTTGGTGAAGTCGTCGCGCTCCATCATGCGGGCCACGGTGTACTTGGCGGCCAGCTGGATCATGCCGCGCGCGCCCAGCGGATCGCACCACTCGCTGTTGTAGCGGATTTCGGTCCTGGCCGGATCGAGCACCAGGCTCGCCTGCTTGTAGTACGTCTGCGCGTTGGCTTCGATCTGTTCGCGAGTCAGCGGAGGTCGCGTGGAATTGCGCCCCGATGGATCACCGATCGTCGAGGTGAAGTCGCCGATCAGAAAGATTACCTGGTGGCCCAGGTCCTGCAACTGGCGCAGCTTGTTCAACACCACGGTGTGGCCAAGGTGGATGTCCGGCGCGGTGGGATCGAGCCCGAGCTTGATGCGAAGCGGCACGCCCGTCGCTTCGCTGCGCGCGAGCTTTTGCAGCCACTCGGATTCGACCAGGAGTTCGTCGCAGCCGCGCTTGGTGATCTCCAATGCGCGCATCACCGACGGCGTAAGTGGATATTTGGCCGCGGCGGCCGGGGACACTTCAGTCATGACGTAAGTCTTTGAAATCTATAGGGAAACCACGACGGACGGCCAGCATGGTTCTGGTATAATCCGCGCTTTGCGCCAGACGGGTCATCCGTCGGCCCAACCGCCTTGCAGGCGGAAACATACAACGCCCGCGCCGCACCTCGGGGGAGGAAGGCAGACGAGAAATATCGTCGCGGCAGCGGCCCTGGCAATACAGAAAGCTTGAATTCTACGTGATGTGGTCTAGTCTCCGCGAAGTTTTCGCGCGCGAGCTGGTGGTCCTTGTTGACCCTACGAATCCCCAGCATGCCCGCCGCCGCAAGCAGTTGACCGTCGCCGTCGGCACGGTCTTCACGCTCGGCATGGCCGCCGCGATGGGCGTTGCCCCCCGCAACGCCTTCGATGATCCACTTGCCCCGCGCGTGCTCCAGCCGCTGCGCATGCCCGACGTTCGCGAGCAGCTCGACAAGCTCGCCGACTCGGAAGACGGCAGCGTGTACGTGCGCGAGGAACGCATGCAGCGTGGCGACACCATCGCGGCGCTGTTGCGCCGTCTGGGCATCGACGATCCCGACGCCCAGGCGTTCATCGTCAAGAACCCCACCGCGCGCGGCCTGTTCAACCTGAATCCCGGCCAGAGCGTGCAGGCCGAGATCGACGAGCGCAACCTGCTGGTGTCGCTGCAAGCCAATCTCGGCGGCGACGCGGGCGCATCGCGCGAGCTGGTGATCGAGCGCGTGGCGCCAAAGAAGGACGGCGACGACTATACGTACCGCGCCCGCGTGGCGACGGTCGACAACGATCTGCACTACGAAATGGCGTCCGGCGCGATCGAGGCCAATGGCTTCTTCAAGTCGATGGACGCGGCCAGCGTGCCCGACGAAGTGGTCAGCCAGATGATCTCGATCTTTTCGGGCGTCATTGATTTTCATCACGACATCGCGCGGGGCGATCGCTTCCGCATCGTCTATGAGGCCGGCTTCCGCGACGGCGCATTCGTGCGCAATGGCCGCGTGGTGGCCGTCGAACTGATCAATCGCAACACGCTTTACCAGGCGCTCTGGTACGCCCCGAACGACGGCGAGCCTGGCGCGTATTACACCTTCGACGGCCGCAGCATGAAGCGCCCGTTCCTGCGTTCGCCGGTGGAATTTTCGCGCGTGTCGTCGGGCTTTGGCGGTCGCGACCATCCGCTCCATCACAAGTGGGCGCAGCACAAGGGCGTGGATTTCGCCGCGCCGCAAGGCACGAAGGTGTTTGCGTCGGGCGAGGGCGTGGTCGATTTCGTCGGCCAGCAGAACGGCTACGGCAACATCATCGTGCTGCAACACGCGGGCGGTTATTCCACCTACTACGCGCACTTGTCCGGTTTTGCCGGCATCCGCGAAGGCCAGCACATCAGCCAGGGCCAGGTGATCGGCTATGTGGGGTCGACGGGCTGGGCCACCGGGCCGCATCTGCATTACGAATTCCGCTACAACGATGTCCCCCAGAATCCGCTGACCACGACGCTGATGGAAGCGCCCACCTTGACCGGCAAGTCGCGCGCGGATTTCCTGACCTATTCGAGCGCCATGCTGAGCCGCATCAACATGCTGCGCACCTACAACGTGCTGACCGCCAGCAACTGAGCCCATGCCCCCTTCCACGGCGCCCAAAGACTGCTCCGACGACTGCTATATCGGCCTGATGTCCGGCACCAGCATGGACGGCGTGGACGGCGTGCTGGTGGATTTTTCCGGCCCGCAGCCGGTGGTTCGGGCGGCCGCGCACGTGCCGTTTCCCGACGCACTGCGCGAGGCGTTCGGCGCTTTGCAGCAGCCCGGCGATGACGAGATTCACCGCGAGGCGCTGGCCGCAAACGGCCTGGCCCGCGTGTATGCGGAGTGCGTTGCGGAATTGTTGCGCGCGTCCGGCACGGATGCCGCCCAGGTTGCCGCCATCGGCGCGCATGGCCAAACGATCCGCCACCGGCCCCGCCAGTATGACGGCATCGGCTATACGCGCCAGACCCAGCATCCGGCGCTGCTGGCCGAACTTGCCGGCATCGACGTGGTGGCCGACTTTCGCAGCCGCGACATCGCGGCCGGGGGACAAGGCGCGCCGTTGGTGCCCGACGTCCATCTCGCGCTGTTCGGCGTGCGTGACGAGACGCGCGTGGTTTGCAATATCGGCGGCATTTCCAATATCAGCGTTCTTCCGGCCGCCAGCGCGGGAACGCCGGTCCTCGGCTTCGACTGCGGTCCGGGCAATGCGCTGATGGACGACTGGATCCAGCGTCATCAAGGCGTGCCGTACGACGATCGCGGCCAGTTCGCGGCGTCCGGCATCGTCGATGCGCAGTTGCTATCGAGATTGCTGGCCGATCCCTATTTCCAGATGCCGCCGCCGAAAAGCACCGGGCGGGACCTGTTCCATCCGGGCTGGCTGCAGCGCATCCTGGACAGCCTGGGCGACCAGCAACCGTCGTGGCAAAACGTACTCGCGACGCTGGCGAGGCTCACTGCCACGGCCATCGCGGACGATATCCGAAAGTACGCCGCCGATGCGGCGCGGCTGATCGTATGCGGCGGGGGTGCCCGAAACGATCATCTCATGGCCACGCTGCGCGACATGCTGCCGGGTGTCGAGGTGCAGGCCAGCGACGACTTTGGCGTCCCAGTGTCGCAGGTGGAAGCCATTGCCTTCGCATGGCTGGCTCGTCAATGCGTGCGGCGCGCCCCCGGCAACGTTACGGCCGTGACCGGCGCAAAAGGGCCGCGCGTACTCGGCGCGATCTACCCGCGCTGACGCGCGCGCGGTCGAAATAAAAAAAGCGCACCGAGGTGCGCTTTTTCTTTGCGGTAAAGCCGTCGATCAGACCGAGAAAGACGAGCCGCAACCGCAGGTGGTCGATGCGTTCGGATTCTTGATCACAAACTGCGCACCGTTGATGTCTTCCTTATAGTCGATCTCGGCGCCGACCAGATATTGGTAGCTCATCGAGTCGATCAGCAACGTCACGCCGTTTTTGACCATCGAGGTGTCGTCTTCGTTGACGTCTTCATCGAATGTGAAGCCGTACTGGAAGCCGGAGCAACCGCCGCCCTGCACGAACACGCGCAGCTTCAGCTCGGCATTGCCCTCTTCCTCGATCAACTGCTTGACCTTGTCGGCTGCGCTGTCGGTAAAGACGAACGGTGCCGGCACGTCCTCGGTAACGGGTGCCTCAGCGACTGCGTTCATGGGGATTCTCCTGGTTAGATACGCCCGTATTCTAAGCGCTACTCAAAAATCGTGCCGAAACCCTTTGTTTTCAAGGGGCTCTGGATGAGCGAAAGCGACGCAACGATTGCACGCCGGCACCTTGGGGCTTCCGTTCGGCGTCTTCGACAACGTCGGCGTCCTCTGCGTCCGCTGTATCCTCCGGGTCTTCGGCCTTTCCGGCGGTTTCGACCTTTTCCGGCGGAGAAGCGTGCCCGCTGTCCGTGACGTCGTGGGCTTCGGCGGCGGGCACATGATTAGGCAACGCTCGCACTTCGCCCTGGATGAGCGGAACCAGTCGCCCCTCGACAATCGCGCCCTGATGCATCTCGAGCGCGGCGTAGCGGACTTCACCGTAGACGCGCGCGTGCGGCTGCAGTTCCAGCAGCTCATTCGCATGTACCGGCCCCGTCACCGTGCCGTTGAGAATCAGGTGGTCGACGCGGATTTCGCCCTCCACGACACCCTTTTCGCTAATCACTAGCATGCTGGACTTGCCCGTCTCGGCGGTCACATTGCCACGCACCCGCCCGTCCAGCCGCAATCCCCCGGAAAATGTCACATCGCCTTCGACGGCGGCGGAATGGCCGATCAATGTATCGATGGACAAGCCTTTCTTCTTCGAAAACAGCATGTTTTTCTCCTTTGACGCGCTATGGCGTTGCCGATTGCGACGCGCGAGTCTGGCCGCCTTGCATGATGCGGACCAGAACGGCGCGGACTTCCACATCCGGCGGGAGCGCCAGATCCCCTTCAATGCGTTGGTAATGCGTCAGTCGGACCGCGGGCAACGGCCGATCGCCCGACTGCGGCAATGTCAGGGTTAACGGCTTGCCTCCCCGGATTGCCGAGATCGCAAACTGCAGTTCCCCCTTGAATTCCGGCTGTTCGACAAAGGCTTTGGAGCCGCCCTGCATCACAAGCAAACGATAATGCACAAGACGGGCGTGCGGAACGCTTTGCGAGACACGGAAACTCCGGACATGGATGCCAGATGTGTCGCCCGACGCGGGCAGCAGCGATTCGAAGAATCCGAGATCCTCCTTGAGCTGCGCGATTTCCGTTTCGGCCGATTTCACCTGCTGGCCCAGGCTGTCCTGCGCGGCGCGCGCCATGCTCATCTCGGCTGCGGCCGTGTCGACACTGGCGCGCAGCCGGCTTCTTTCCGCCAAGACTTCATCCAGTTGTTGCCGGAGCCGCGCGTTGGCAGCCAGCAGGTCAGGGTTCGGCGCGAACGGACCTACCGATTGCCGCCCCAGCTTATAGCCGCCCATGCATGCCGCCCCACAGATCAGCACGAAAGTCAGCCCGCCGATCACCCGGCCGCGCCACGGATGCTGCATGCGAATAACCGCGCGGCCTGACCTGGGCGGGCGACGCGGACGCAAGGGGCGATACTTCAGGCCCATCGTGACACCCCGACGGAATGCGCTCGGTCCATCGCTGGAAATCCTCGTTTCTGCAGGCCCGTGATTGTATCTCCGAGCGATCATTGCGCGAATGAAAAGTCGGCAAATCGGCAGCGATGTCGATCCTGAGCAAGACCCTGGCGGAAAGCGCACAAAACACCACATAACGCGACAGCACACAAATCATCGACCAAAAAAAACCGCACGACGAATCGTGCGGCTTTTCTGGATTTGCCCGGCGTGCGAAGCGCCTGGCAAATGCGCATTAGCGCTTCGAGAACTGCTTGCGGCGACGTGCCTTGTGCAGACCGACTTTCTTACGCTCAACTTCACGAGCGTCACGCGTAACGTAGCCGGCCTTCGACAGGGCGGACTTCAGCGTGGCGTCGTAGTCGATCAGGGCGCGCGTGATGCCGTGGCGAACAGCGCCGGCCTGGCCGGTTTCACCACCACCGGTCACGTTGACCTTGATATCGAACGTTTCGGCGTGCGCGGTCAGTTCCAGCGGCTGGCGCACGATCATCAGCGAGGTTTCGCGAGCGAAATATTCGTTGATGGGCTTGCCGTTGACGATGATGTCGCCCTTGCCCGACTTGATGAAGACACGTGCCACAGCGCTCTTGCGGCGGCCAGTACCGTAATTCCAGTTACCGATCATGGATTGGCCCCCTTAGATTTCCAGCACCTTGGGCTGCTGTGCGCCATGCGGATGCTCGGCTTCGGCATAAACCTTCAGCTTCTTGATCATCGCATAGCCCAGCGGACCCTTCGGCAGCATGCCCTTGACAGCCTTTTCCAGGGCACGGCCCGGGAAGCGCTGCTGCATCTTGCCGAAAGTGGTTTCGTAGATACCGCCCGGGTAGCCCGAGTGGCGGTAGTACTTCTTGTCCTGTTCTTTCGTACCCGTCACGCGGATCTTGGCCGCATTGACGATGATGATGAAATCACCAGTGTCGACGTGAGGAGTGAATTCCGGCTTGTGCTTGCCGCGCAGTCGGCGTGCCACTTCGCTGGCAACACGGCCGAGGACCTTGTCCGTCGCGTCAATCACGTACCAGTCGCGCTTTACCTCTGCAGGCTTGGCGGAAAAGGTCTTCATGATTTTTCCTGAATGAGAAATCTGCCCTTGTGACGGTCGCCGTTTTAGCGTCCTGTCGATCGGCCGGCCCTTTGGACCTGACCTTCCTGCTTGTGTTTGCAGGCTCTCCCTGATTTTTTCCGGGGGCAACGACCGGAAAGCCGACGATTATACTGGGCAGCATCGCTTTCGCACAAGCAAAGTTGTGGCTTTTCGTCAAGCGGGCTGCTGTGTGCGCGTGAGGATATGCGGTTAACGCCACCTTGTCGGTCCTGATGCGCGGCACTTCGGAGCAAATGGCGGAAACGCGCGCGGAAAACTGGCGAAAAAAAACCCAAGTCGGTTTGGACTTGGGTTCGAATCCACCAAAGGAGGAGGGTGGAGGAGACACCGGGCGATCGACGGGGCCGGTCATGGCGGGCGGTGCGGCAAGCGATCAGGGGTACGTTACCGGCTTTCGCTTTCGCACTTCAGCGCGCTCTCATGCGCCGTCGTTCGATGGATTGGATTATACATATGGCCCCCTGCGATGCAAGAAAATTTGCACTACGAAATTCTATACCACAATACGGAATGTCTTTTAATCCACAAAATTTACAACAAACTCTTTTTAAATCAATGAGTTAATTGCTATCTCGCACCGATGCTTGCAGACCACATTAGAGGATACCCTCAGCTTTCTAGTGGATATCCCGCATCCGGATGCAATCGTTTTGATGCCATATACTGGCGAAATGCAAGGCGCGGCGTTGTGCGAATATGCGCGCAAACAGACACCCAGGAACCGAGGAAACAAAAAAATGGAATGCAAAGTGACATGGATGGGCCCGGAAGGCATGAGTTTCATCGCCCAGACCGGCAGCGGTCACATCGTCGCCATGGACGGCGCGCCCGACGGCGGCGGCAATAACCTCGCCCCGCGTCCGATGGAAATGGTGCTGCTGGGCACCGGCGGCTGCACTGCCTATGACGTGGTGCTGATTCTCAAGCGCGGCCGGCAGGATGTGCGCGGCTGCTCGGTCAAGCTGGAAGCGGCGCGTGCCGATGCCGACCCGAAGGTGTTCACGAAGATCAACTTCCATTTCACCGTGACTGGCCGGAACCTCGACCCGGCCAAGGTGGAACGCGCCATCGAGCTGTCGCACGAGAAATACTGCTCGGCGTCGATCATGCTGGCGAAGACCGCCGAGATTACGCACACGATGGAAATCGTCGAAGGCTGATCCGGCCGCCGCAGATGCAAAAACGCCCGGCGCAGCCGGGCGTTTTCATATCGTAAATATCGGAAGCAAAGACAGGCCGATAAGCCGGATTCTGTGCGCGTCGCACGCCTTGCGGCGCACGTCGCGTGACAACCATTCCTCTAGACCGGCCGTTACCGGACGGTTCCAGCTCCCTACCCGCAGACTCGGCGGGCCGCTTCATCGTCTGCCTATTTGGGATTGCTCCGGGTGGAGGTTACCGCGTTTCACCCTTCCCACCGGCCGAAACCGGTGGCAAGACTCGTCTCTGTGGCCCTATTCCGCACGTTGCCGTGGATGGCTGTTAGCCAACACCCTGCCCTGTGGAGTCCGGACTTTCCTCCCCTTGCACCTTGCGATGCAAGCAGCGATTGTCTGGCCTGCTTTGCGGGCCGCAGTCTAACACCGATGCGCGGTCGGGTCAGCACGGCGCCCCGCGCGAAACACGCCGGCGTCGTCATAGAACGCCGGATCGGCATTGTCGGCGCTCCATCCCGGCACGCCCATTACGGGTAGCGGCGCAAAGCCGCGGCCGCCGGCCAGTGCGCCCTGCTGCGCCGCGCTGGTCAGCGATGCCGCCAGCAGGCCGTCGATCTGCGCCATCGCAAGGCCCGGCGACGCGGCGATCCACCACACATGCGCGGTGATCGCCTTGTACGGGTTCACCAGTTTTTCGAGCAGCGCGTGACCGAACGGCAATACCGTGCAGGCGCCAGCCCATGCATCACGGCGTGATAAAAACAGTTCGTGCCAGGAAAATCCGCGCAGCGCTTGCGCAAGGCCCGCGTCCTCGGTTACCAGCAGTGCACCGTTCTCGTCGAACAGCGTTGCCGCGTCGCGCAGGCCGCCGCGCATGCGCTGCACGCCGTCGCGCGCGATCGCTTCGGCCTGAAGCCGGTTGAGCAACTGCTTGGTCTGCGGATAATGCAGCCACATCAGCGCGTTGAAGGCGTCGTGCAGATTGTCGCGGGTCGGCACCTGGCCCGTGGCGTCGATATGCGATTCATACGCGACGCCGTCGGGCAACGCGGATTGGGCGATGAAGCGCAGCGGCAGTCCGCGCGCATTGCGCAGCGCCCCGGCACTCATGCCGTTCAGCGCGGCGCGCAGATCGTCGCCGCCCCGCAAGGCGCGCATCAAAGTTGACGCCGACGCGGCAAATGGCAGGAACCACGGCCGCGTCCAATCGATGGTCGACAGCAATCGATTCAGCTGGCCTTCCAGCGCAGCGTCTCGCCGGCGCGTAGCGGCACCAGCGTGGCATCCCCGTACGGCAGTTCGGCCGGCAGTTGCCAGTCCTCGCGCGTGAGTGTCAGCGTGCCGGTGTTACGCGGCATGCCGTAGAACGCCGGGCCGTTGAAGCTGGCAAACGCTTCGAGCTTGTCCAGCGCGCCCGCGTTGTCGAAGGCTTCGGCGTACAGCTCCATCGCGTGCAGTGCCGTGTAGCAGCCGGCGCAGCCGCACGCGTGTTCCTTGAGGCCGCGCGCGTGCGGAGCGCTGTCCGTGCCGAGGAAGAATCGCGCGCTGCCGGAGGTCGCCGCCTTGACCAGTGCCTCGCGATGGATCTCGCGCTTGAGCACCGGCAGGCAGTAGTAATGCGGGCGGATCCCGCCGGTGAAGATGGCGTTGCGGTTGTACAGCAGATGGTGCGCCGTGATGGTCGCCCCGACCGGGCCTTCCGCTTCGGCCACATACTGCGCCGCATCGCGCGTCGTGATGTGCTCGAACACCACTTTCAGTTCCGGGAAATCCTTGCGCAGCGGCTTCATCACGCGATCGATGAAGACCGCCTCCCGATCGAAGATGTCGATATCGCCGTCGGTCACCTCGCCATGCACCAGCAGCGGCAGGCCCACGCGCTGCATCGCTTCGAGCGTTGCGGCGCAGCGGCGTATATCGGTCACGCCGGCATCGCTGTTGGTGGTGGCGCCCGCCGGATACAGCTTCACGGCATGGACGAAGCCGCTGGCCTTGGCGGCGACGATTTCCTCGGCCGGCAGGTTGTCGGTCAGATAGAGCGTCATCAGCGGCTCGAACGCCATGCCGGCCGGCAGCGCGGCCAGGATGCGGTCGCGATAGGCGCTGGCCTGCGCCACCGTGGTCACGGGCGGCTTCAGGTTCGGCATGATGATCGCGCGCGCAAACTGGCGCGCCGTGTCGGGCAGCACCGCCGACAGCGCGGCGCCATCGCGCAGATGCAGGTGCCAGTCGTCGGGGCGGGTAATCGTAAGCTTCTGGGTCATGGCTGAAATCATCGGCCGGTCGTCGCGGGACGCCGGCCTGCAGGAACAATCGAAAATCAGAGAATCAGGATGGCGCGGTAGTCGTTCACATTGGTGCGTGTGGGACCAGTCACCACCAGATCGCCCAGGGTGTCGAAGAATCCCCAGGCATCGTGTGCATCTAGCTTGTGGCGCGCCGATACGCCCGCCGCCTGCGCACGCGCCAGCGAGTCGGGCGTCAGCAGCGCGCCGGCATTGTCTTCGGAACCGTCGATGCCGTCGGTGTCGGCCGCGATGGCGTGCACATCGGCCGCGCCTTCAAGCTCGATCGCCAGCGACAGCAGGAACTCCGAACAGCGCCCGCCGCGCGCCGCCTCCGCGTTGCTGGGCAATGTGACCGTGCATTCACCGCCGGACACCAGCACCACAGGCGCCGAGAACGGGGCATTGTACTTGCGAATCTCGCGCACCAAGGCGGCGTAGACGCGCGCCACTTCCTGGGCTTCGCCGGTCACGGTGTCGCCCAGCAGAACCGGTTCGATTCCCTGGCGGCGGAACAGCGCCGCAGCGGCTTCCAGGCTGCCGTGCGCCGTGGCGATCATCCGATTGTCCACACGGCGGAACAGCGCGTCGCCGGGTTTCGGCGTCTCGGGGATCTCGCCGCGGGCCCCGCGTTCCAGATGCGATTGCACCGACGCGGGCACCGCTGCGCCAAAGCGCTTCAGGATTGCCAGCGCGTCGGCGTAGGTGCTGGGATCGGGCACCGTGGGGCCCGACGCGATCGCGCTTGGATCGTCGCCCGCCACGTCCGACACGATCAGCGTGGTCACCGGCGCGCGGCTCGCCTGAGCCAGCCGGCCGCCCTGGATACGCGAGATATGCTTGCGGACGATGTTCATGTCCGTGATCGGCGCGCCGCAGCGCAGCAGTTCCCGCGTGGTGGCCTTCAGGTCTGCCATCGGAATGCCTTCGGCGGGCAGCGACAGCAGACTCGATCCGCCGCCCGACACCAGCACGATCAGTCGGTCGTCGGGACCAAGCGACTGCACCTGCGCGAGGATGTCGGCCGCGGCTTTTTCACCGGCTTCGTCGGGCACCGGATGGCCGGCCTCGATCACGCGAATATGCTCGGTGGGCAGCCCGTGCGCATAGCGCGTCACAACCACGCCTTCCAGCGAGGCCTGACCGCGATAGGCGCGCTCGACCGCCAGGGCCATCGACGCCGCGGCCTTGCCCGCGCCCACCACTAGCGTGCGGCCGCCGGCGTGAGGCGGCGGAAGATGGTCGGCGACGATTTCGAGCGGATCGGCGGCTGCCACGGCTGCGCGGAAGCTTTCCAGCAGCAAGGTGCGAGGACATCCCTGGAATTTCACAGTGCCTCCGCAATGGCTCGGCCCAGATCGGACGTGGATGCGCTGCCGCCGATATCGCGCGTGAGCGGCGCGTGGCCCGGCCCGGCGGCCAGGACCTTCTCGATGGTCTGCAGCACGGCGGCGCCTGCGTCGGCGTGGCCCAGATGTTCGAGCATCATGGCGCCACACCAGATCTGGCCGATCGGATTGGCGATGCCCTTGCCGGCAATGTCTGGCGCGGAGCCGTGCACCGGCTCGAACAGGCTTGGATAGATCTTGTCCGGATTGATATTGCCCGACGGCGCCACGCCGATGGTGCCCGTGCATGCGGGCCCCAGATCGGACAGGATGTCGCCGAACAGGTTGCTGGCGACCACCACGTCGAACCAGTCCGGATGCTGCACGAAATGCGCGGTCAGGATGTCGATGTGGTACTTGTCGACGTTGATGTCCGGATAGCTGGCGGCCATCGCCTCGACGCGCTCGTCCCAGTACGGCATCGTGATCGAAATGCCGTTGGACTTGGTCGCCGACGTCAGGTGCTTCTTCGGGCGTTTCTGCGCCAGTTCGAACGCGAATTTCAGAATCCGGTCGACGCCATGGCGGCTCATCACTGTCTCCTGGACCACGATCTCGCGCTCCGTGTTGGGAAACATGCGGCCGCCGATGCTCGAATACTCGCCTTCGGTGTTTTCGCGCACGACGTAAAAGTCGATGTCGCCGGGCTTGCGATCGGCCAGCGGGCTCTTGATGCCGGGCATCAGCCGCACCGGGCGCAGGTTCACGTACTGGTCGAACGAGCGGCGAAACTGCAGCAACGACCCCCACAGCGACACATGGTCGGGAATCTTCGCCGGCCAGCCCACGGCGCCGAAGTAGATCGCGTCGTAGCGGGTCAGTGTGTCGAACCAGTCGTCCGGCAGCATCTTGCCGTGGCGCGCGTAGTAGGCGTAGCTCGAGAAATCGAAGTGATCCCACTGGAAGTCGATGCCGAAGCGCCGCGCGGCGGCATCCATGACACGGATGCCCTCGGGCATCACTTCCGTTCCGATTCCGTCTCCGGGAATGACAGCGATCTTGTATTGACTCATGGCTGGGAAGGGGCTGGCGGGAAATCTGCGGCGCGCGCAGACGGTCTCTTGGCAGCACCGGGCACGCGCAGGATAATGACCGCATTCTATTGCAAAGCGGCAGCCCCCTGCCGCACGGTGCCTCCGCCATGTGCCAGCTTCTAGGCATGAACTGCGCCACGCCGACCGACGTGACGTTTTCCTTTACCGGCTTTGCCGCCCGCGGCGGCGTCACGGACCATCATGCCGACGGCTTTGGTGTGGCGTTCTTCGAGGACAAGGCCTGCCGGCTGTTCATCGACAACCAGTCGGCCGGTACGTCGCCGGTGGCGGAACTGATCAAGCGGTATCCGATCAAGTCCAAAAATGTGATCTCCCACATCCGCAAGGCCACACAGGGCACGGTACGGCTGGAAAACTGCCATCCGTTCATGCGTGAACTGTGGGGCCGGCACTGGATCTTTGCCCACAATGGCGATCTGATCGGCTTCAACCCGTACCTGTCCGGCGTCTACCAGCCAGTGGGCGACACCGACAGCGAACTGGCGTTCTGCGCGCTGATGCAAGGCCTGCGCAAGCGCTTTCCCGGATCGCAGCCGCCGCTGAACGAACTGGGCCACGCGCTGGCCGACATCACGCGCGACATCACGCTGCATGGGGTGTTCAACTTTCTGCTGTGCAATGGCCAGGCGCTATTTGCGCACTGCTCGACGCGGCTGTACTACATCGTCAGGCAATGGCCGTTCTCGAAGGCGCATCTGATCGACGCGGATCTGTCGATCGACTTCGCGCAGGTGACCACGCCGGACGACCGCGTCGCGGTGATTGCCACGGCGCCGCTGACCGACAACGAAACCTGGACACAATTTGCGCCGGGCGAGTTGATCATGTTCGAACACGGCAGGCCGACCATGACCTGGACGGTGCCGATCCCGCCCGAGGTGCAGGCCAAGAACGCCGCCAACACCGCGTGCACCTGAGCGCCGCGTCAGGCGGTTGAAAGCCGCTGAAGGCGAACGGCCGGGGATACTGTCGAAGATACAGTCGAGGAACTGCGGGAAGGTCAAGCGGGATGCGGGACGGGCGCGGGGGATCGCGCCGCGAGGCAACGCGCCGCGACCGCCGGCACGCGTTGCGTGCGGCGACCGCGGCGGCAGTCAATCAGTGATGCAGGATCTTCGAGAGGAACTGGCGGGCCCGCTCGGAGCGCGCCTCGATATTGCCGAAGAACTCTTCCTTCGGGCAGTCTTCCACGATCTTGCCGGCGTCCATGAAGATCACGCGGTTGGCCACCTTGCGTGCGAAGCCCATTTCGTGGGTCACGCACATCATGGTCATGCCTTCCTGCGCCAGCTGCACCATCACGTCCAGCACCTCGTTGACCATTTCCGGGTCGAGCGCCGAGGTCGGCTCATCGAACAGCATGCAGATCGGATCCATCGCCAGCGCGCGGGCGATCGCCACGCGCTGCTGCTGGCCGCCCGACAGCTGGCCCGGATACTTCGCCGCCTGGTTCTTCAGACCCACGCGCTCCAGGTACTTCAGCCCCTTGGCGGTGGCCTCTTCCTTCGAACGGCCCAGCACCTTCATCTGCGCGATGGTCAGGTTCTCGGTGATCGACAGGTGCGGAAACAGCTCGAAGTTCTGGAACACCATGCCAACGCGCGAACGCAGTTTCGGCAGGTTGGTCTTCGGATTGCCCACCGAAGTGCCGTCCACCAGGATGTCGCCCTTCTGGAATGGTTCCAGCGCATTCACGGTCTTGATCAGCGTCGATTTGCCGGACCCCGACGGACCGCACACCACCACCACTTCGCCCTTGGCGACCTTGGTGGTGCAGTCCGTCAGCACCTGGAAGGCGCCGTACCACTTGGAAACGTTATTAATTTCGATCATACGGCCACCTTTTTCTGATAACGCTTGACCAGCAGTGAAGCGGAGAAACAAATGATGAAGTACACGAGGCCCGCGAACAGCAGCATCTCGACGATACGGCCGTCACGCTCGCCAATGCCGTAGGCCTGGCCGAAGAAATCCGCCAGCGCGCTGACGTAGACCAGCGACGTATCCTGGAACAGGATGATGCCCTGCGTCAGCAGCAGCGGCACCATGTTGCGGAACGCCTGCGGCAGGATCACCAGACGCATGGTCTGGCCATAGGTCATGCCCATCGCCTGCGCGGCGAACATCTGCCCGCGCGACACGCTCTGGATGCCGGCGCGGATGATTTCCGAGTAATACGCGGCCTCGAACAGCGAGAACGCGATCAGCGCGGACGTCATGCGCAAGTCGGACGCGGCGTTCAGATTGAATACCTTCTGCAGCAGCTGCGGGATGATCAGGAAGAACCACAGCAGCACCATCACCAGCGGGATCGAGCGAAAGAGCGTGACGTACCCCTGCGCGAACAGGTTCAGCACCCTGCTCGACGACAGCCGCATCATCGCCAGGATCGTGCCCCAGACGATGCCGACGATCACCGCGGTCACGGTGATCTTCAGCGACACCATCATGCCCTCGCCCAGCACATGCAGCGTCGACGGGTTGATCGAGCTGAAATCGAATTCGTATGCCATGTTCCAGCTCCTTACTTGCCGCCGATAAAGCCGGGCACGCGGGTGCGGCGTTCCACCCAGCGCATCAGCAGCATCACCGTGAAATTGATCAGCGCGTACAGCACCGTGACCGCGATGAACGACTCATACGGACGCGCGGTGTAGTCCACCAGCTGGCGCCCCTGCGCGGCCAACTCCAGCAGGCCGATCGTCGACGCGACGGCGGAATTCTTGAAGATATTCAGGAATTCGGAGGTCAGCGGGGGCACGATCACGCGAAACGCCATCGGCAGCAACACGTGGCGATAGGTCTGCGTGAGCGTGAAGCCCATCGCCAGCCCGGCGTTCTTCTGGCCGCGCGGCAGCGAATTGATACCCGAGCGCACCTGTTCGCAGACCCGGGCGGCGGTAAACGTGCCCAGGCAGATCATGGCGGCCAGGAATTGCTGCGTGAACGGATTCATCTGCTTGATCGCCTCGCCGCCGGGCAACAGCTCCGGGCCGACGAAATACCAGATGAACAGTTGCACCAGCAGCGGAATGTTCCGGAAGATCTCGACGTAGGTGGCCGCAAACCCCGACAGCCACTTGTTCGGCACGGTGCGCAGCACGCCCAGCACCGATCCGATGACCAGAGCGATGATCCACGAACTGAGGCCCAGCGCGATCGTCACCTTGAGACCGGAAATCATCCAGTCCAGGTACGTCTCGTTGGCGGCCGCCTGTTCGAGGAAGACTCCCCAGTGAAATATGTAATCCATGTTGCGTCCTCAAAAAGAAACGGAAGGACTCATCCTTCCGTTTCGCACTGCTCCGATCGCGAGAATCAGTCGAGTGCCTTGTCGTTCGGATTCTTGAAGAGCGCCTTCATGTCTTCGGACAGCGGGAAGTCCAGGTTCAGACCCTTCGGCGGCACCGGTTGCATGAACCACTTGGTGTACATCGTGTTGATCTGGCCGTCCTTCATCAGGCCGGTGATGACGTGGTCCGCCAGCTTCTTGAACGGCGCGTCGTCCTTGCGGATCATGCAGCCATACGATTCACGCGATTGCGGCTTGCCCACCACGATCCAGTCGTTCGGGTTCTTGGCCTTGGCGCGTTCGCCGTAGAGCAGCGCGTCGTCCATCATGAACGCCACGGCACGGCCCGATTCCAGCGTCAGGAACGACTGGCCATGATCCTTGGTGCTGATGATGTTCATGCCCAGCTTCTGGTCATCGTTCATCTTGCGCAGCAGGCGCTCGGACGTCGTGCCAGCGGTGGTCACCACGTTCTTGCCCTTCAGGTCGGCCCAGTCCTTGATGCCGCCATCCTTCTTCACCATGATGCGCGTGCCGATGATGAAGATGCTGGTGGTGAACGATGCCTGCTTCTGGCGTTCCAGGTTGTTCGTGGTCGATCCGCACTCGATATCGATCGTGCCGTTCTGCAGCAGCGTGATGCGGTTCTGCGACGTGATCGGGATTTCCTTGACCTGCAGGTTCGGCAGCTTCAGCTGATCCTTGATGGCTTCCACGATCTTCATGTTGATATCGTAGGAATAGCCCACCTGGCGCACGCCGCCCAGGTTGTAGTTGAACGGAATCGAAGAATCCCGCACACCCAGCGTGATGACACCCGTGTCCTTGATTTTCTGCAGCGTACCCGTCAGCGGTTCGGCCGCTTGGGCACTTGCGCACAGCGTGCCTGCCGCGATCATCAGGCCAGCCAGCTTGGCAAAATTCATAACATCTCCTTGACCATGAAGAGAAAGACGGGACTGTATCAGACTGTCCCATCGGCGAAACAGTATTGCTTAGCTCGTCACCCAAGACAACGGGTTTTTCCCCTAAGTGGTGCCGAATCGGGCATGGTTTCGCGGCGATGCGCCAAAATGAGACACATCTGCCAACCCACCTTTCACGTACCGGCGGCCGCCTGCATCGGCCCCAAAAAGAAGAACGGCGGCCGGAACAAACCGGTCGCCGTTTTTTCGATGCCTCACGAAAGCGGGAAGCATTGCTGCGACGCAGCAATGCGCGATCCCCGATTCATGACCGTCCGTATCATGGATACAGACCACGCATCTCGCGCGCCTGCAGGATCCGCGTGCAAGCCACGATGAACGCAGCCGTACGCAGGGTGACCTTGTTGTCCTGGGCAACCTGCCAGATCGCCCGGAAGGCTTCTTGCATGATTCGTACCAGGCGCTCGTTGATTTCCTCTTCGGTCCAGAAGAAGCTGGAAAAATCCTGTACCCATTCGAAATAGGACACCGTCACGCCGCCAGCGTTGGCGATCACGTCCGGGCAGACGAGGATGTTGCGCTCGCGCAGGATGTCGTCGGCCTGCGGCGTGGTCGGGCCGTTGGCGCCCTCGATGACCAGCTTGGCGGTGATCTTCGGCGCGTTCTGCACGGTGATCTGGCCTTCCAGTGCGGCGGGAATCAGGATGTCGCAATCGACTTCCCAGAACCGTTCGGTCGACAGGACTTCGCCCTGGAAGCCGTCGATGGTGCCGCTGTGCGAGGCATATTCCATCATCGCCGGCACATCCAGCCCGGCCGGGTTGTACAGCGTGGTGCGGTGATCCTGCACGGCCACCACCTTGGCGCCGGCTTCATGGAACAGCTTGGCCGCCACCGCGCCGACATTGCCGAAGCCCTGCACGGCCACGCGGGCGCCCTTGACGTCCATGCCGAGATTGCGCGCGGCCTCGGAGCCGACCACGAACACGCCACGGCCGGTGGCTTCATGGCGTCCCAGCGATCCGCCCAGCGAGATCGGCTTGCCGGTCACCACGCCGGTGGCCGTGCTGCCCGAGTTCATCGAATACGTATCCATCATCCAGGCCATGACCTGGGCGTTGGTATTGACGTCCGGCGCGGGAATGTCCTTGGTCGGACCGATGATCAGGTTGATCTCGCTGGTGTAGCGGCGCGTCAGGCGTTCCAGTTCCGGCATCGACAGCGTGCGCGGATCGACGCGGATGCCGCCCTTGGCGCCGCCATAGGGCACGTTCACCGCGGCGTTTTTCACCGACATCCACGCCGACAGCGCCATCACTTCGGACAGCGTGACGTCCTGGTGAAAACGGATACCGCCCTTGCCCGGGCCGCGCGACAGATTGTGCTGCACGCGATAGCCCTCGAAATGGGCAATGGTGCCGTTATCGAGTTCGATCGGTACGTCGACGATCAACGCGCGCTTGGGGCGCTTGAGCGTTTCCACCCAGCGTGCCAGCGAACCCAGGTAAGGCGTGACACGGTCGACTTGCTGCAGGTAGATGCCCCACGGGCCGAGATTGTCGGCGTTCAGGTACGAAGGCAGGGCGTGAGCGTTGGAGACGTTTTGCGTCGGTGCTGCGGAAGACATCGTAGAGTTCCGAGTGAAGGTGACCCGCAGGATATCGGCGCCCCCTGTTCTGAATCCAATGCCGATTGATCATCCGCCCCACCGCCGTTATGCAAGTCATGCATAACCTTCGAACGCGCCACCGCCGGCTTAGTTGTCCGCCGGCGGCGCCGCCACCGCGGCCCATACCTTGTCCACCAGTTGGCGTTTGCGGCGCAGCTGGCTGCCGCGCCGCTCGCCGCCATTGTCGGTCGGCCGCTCGCGATAGAGCCGGATTTCCATGTCGATCGACTGCGGCAGGCTGCGCGCCGATTCGGCCCGGACCAGCCGGCCCGCGGCCACGTCCTCGCGCACCGTGCTTTCGGGCAGGAAGGCCATGCCGTGCCCGGCCAGCGCCATGACCTTGAGCGCCTCGGCCATATCGGTCTCGTAGCATTTGTCGAGCTTGAGTGTTTCCGGCGATTCGGCCAGCAGCATGTCGACCATGCGGCCGAGGAACGCATTCGGCGTGTAACTGAGGAACGGCACCGGCTTCTTGTCGGTCCCCGGCAGCCGGAACGCTGGGCGGCCAGTCGCGTCGGGCACGCTGTACGGCGACAGCCGCTCGGTGCCCAGCACGAGCATGTCGTAATGCGCCGGGTCGAGCTGGATCGCCTGTCGGGCATGGTGGTAGACCATGACCAAATCGCAGCCGCCTTCGACCAGCATCAGCACGGCGTCATGGACATTGAGCGCGCGCAGCCGGCACGGCAGCGTGCCGACCAGGCGTTCGACGCCCTTGAGCCATTCGGGGAAAAAGGTCAGCGACAGCGTGTGCGGCACGGCGAATTCCAGCACCTGCGCATTGGCAGAGCGCTGGCCGCGCATCAGCGCGCGCGTCTCGCTAACCTGCGCCAGCATCGCCAGCGCCTGTTCGTAGAACACCTTGCCGGCGGCGGTCAGGCTAGTGGGATAGCTGGACCGATCGATCAGCTCGGTGCCGACCCACGCTTCCAGCGACTGGATGCGACGCGAGAACGCTGGCTGCGTTACGTGGCGCAGCTCGGCCGAGCGCGAGAAGCTGTGCGTCTCGGCCAGGCTGACAAAGTCTTCAAGCCATTTGATTTCCATGGCGCGGATTATCGCCCGCCGGCCCGATCCGCGCACGGCGCGCAAAATCGTTCCATATATTTGCAGATTGATAGAACAGGATTACACTTTCACGGCATTCCGGACCAGATTTTGCATGTTTGTGCTCACGAGGCGCTTTTAAGATGACTGCCATTGCACGCCAACCCGATCGAGCCATCCATGCAGCAAGCCGCGCCGTCTTCCCGTCTGTCCCTGAACCTGCTGGCCTCCGGCATGGAAGCCACGTTGGCGCAGAGCGCGCGCATGGTGGCCGCCCATGTCGCGGCGAGCCTGCCCGATACGGACACGCTGCTGGCCAGCCTGCCGCCCGGCGCGCTCGACGGCAGCCCCGCCACCTATACGCGTCACCTGGTGCATGCCGATCCGTTCGAGCGCTACTCGGTGATGCTGCTGGTCTGGCGGCCGGGCCAGCACAGTCCGGTGCACGGCCATCGCACATGGTGCGCGTACCGGGTGTTACGCGGCACGCTGTCGGAGCGGCATTACCGCTGGAATCCCGACAATCGCACCGCCACGCAGGTTGGCGCCGTCACGCGCGGCGAAGGCGACACCTTCAGCGTGCCGGCCGGCCTGCAGCATATCCACGCGCTGGGCAACGACAGCGATGCGGTTGCCGTATCGCTGCATATCTACGGCGTGGACCAGGATCGCATTGCCACCGGCGTCAATTTGCTGGTGGACACCATCGTCAGCTAGTTCGCGCCCGGCAGGGACTGCGAACGGCCGACGCCATCACACCCCTGTCCGAGAACTTCGATGGACCGCTATGACCGCCAGATCCTTGGCATCCTGCAAGAGGATGCCACCGTGCCCGTTGCCGATATCGGCGAGCAGGTCGGCCTGACTTCCACCCCTTGCTGGCGGCGCGTCCAGAAACTGGAAGAAGCGGGTGTGATCCGCAAGCGCGTGGCGCTGCTCGACGCGGCGAAACTCAATGTCGGCGTCACGGTCTTCGTGTCGATCCGCACCAACCAGCACAACGTGAAATGGCTCAAGGCCTTCCACGGCCTGGTGGCGTCGATCCCCGAGGTGACCGAGTTCTACCGCATGGCCGGCGATACCGACTATCTGCTGCGCGTGGTGGTGCCCGATATCGCCGCCTACGACGCGGTGTACAAGAAGCTGATCCAGGGCGCCGAGCTGGCCGATGTCAGCTCGAGTTTCGCGATGGAGCAGATCAAGTACACCACGGCGCTGCCGCTGGACTACGCGTAGGCGACTGCACCGGCGCGCGTCAGCCGCGATGCGCCCAGCTTGTCATGCGTTTTTCCAGCACGGCGAACAGCTCGTACATGCCCATCGCCATCGCCGCGATAACGACCAGCCCGGCAAAAGCCAGCGGCATCTTCATCGCCGAACCGGCCGACACCAGCAGATAGCCGATGCCTTCGTTGGCGGCGTTCATCTCGGAAACGGTCGTGCCGACGAAGGCGAGCGTGATGGCCACTTTGAGCGAGGCAAAGAAGAACGGCATGGCGCGCGGCAGGCCAACCTTGATCAGCACGTCGCGCCGCTTGGCGCCCAGCACGCGCAGCACGTCTTCCAGTTCCGGCTCCAGCGTGGCCAGCCCGGTGGCGATATTGACCATGATCGGGAAAAACGAGATCAGGAATGCGGTCAGGATCGCCGGGCCCGCGCCCAGGCCCAGCCACACGACCAGGATCGGCACGAATGCGGCCTTGGGCAGCGCGTTGAACGCGGTCATCAGCGGATAGGTAGCCGCATAGGCCAGCCGCGACGATCCCATCAGCATGCCCAGCACCACGCCGACGACGATCGCCAGGCCGAAGCCGACCATCGTGGTCCAGAACGTACGCCACGCATGCCCGGCGATCACGCCGCCGTATTCGGCCAACGACGCCACGATGGCCGACGGGCTCGGCAGGATGAAGTCCGAGACATTGAAGACCAGACACGCGCCTTGCCACAGCAGCAGGCACGCGCCCAACAGGATCCAGGGGGCGACGCGCTGCACGCGCTTCGCCTGAAGTGAGGTCATCGTCGCCATGATCAATGCTGCCTGACGTGGCCGATCTTCTCGCGCAACTCGTGCACGCGTTCGGCAAATGGTTCGGTGTAGGTAACGTCGAGCGGACGCGGGCGCGGCAGGTCGATTTCCTTGCGCAGCAGCAGCCGTCCCGGCCGCGCGCTCATCACGTACACGGTATCGGCCAGGAACACCGCTTCGCGCAGATCGTGCGTGACCAGAATCACGTTGAAGCGTTGCGCCTGCCAGAGATCGCGCAGCACGCACCACAGTTCCTCGCGCGTGAAGGCGTCGAGCGCGCCGAACGGCTCGTCCAGCAGCAGCATGCGCGGCTGGTGGATCAGCGCGCGGCAGATCGAGGCGCGCTGCTGCATGCCGCCCGACAGCTGCCACGGATATTTGTCCTCGTAACCGGCCAGACCGACCGTCTTGAGCAGATCGCGCGCGCGCGCCACGTACTCGTCGCGCTTCTTGCGCATGGTCGACCGGTACGGCTCGACGATCTCCAGCGGCAGCATCACGTTGTCGAGCGTGGTGCGCCACGGCAGCAACGTCGGTGCCTGGAATGCCATGCCGACCTGCTTGAGTGGCCCGGTCACCTTCGCGCCGTTGATGCTGACCACGCCGCGCGTGGCCTGGCGCAGGCCGGTGGCCAGCTTCATGAAGGTCGACTTGCCGCAGCCCGACGGCCCGACGATGGCGATGAACTCGCCCTCGGCCGCCTGCAGCGAAATGTCCTCGACCGCGAACTCGCCGCGCCGTGCCAGCTCGTCGTCATAGGCCAGCCACACGCGGTTGAAATCGACGAACGGCTTGCCGGCAGGCGCGCCTGCGCTGTCGGCAACGCCACGGGCCGGCGCGGCGTCGGCCGGCACGCCGCCCGATGCGCCAATCAGTGCTTCTCTTGCCATCATCGCAACACATCCAGTTCGGCGGCCGACGGCAGGTAGGCGTCGGTCCACAGCGTATCGGGGTTGATGCGTCCCTTGGTGGCGAAGGCATCGGCCACTTGCGACGCCATCAGCGACAGACGCGGCTTGTTGACACGGCCAAACCCTTCGGCCTTGGCGTCGGGCGACTTCACCACGCTGTCGAGCGCGATCTTCAGGCGGCGCACTTCCAGCTTCTCGTCGATGATGCCGTCGCGCGCCTTTACGGCCTTGATGCCTTCCTCGGGATTGGCGATCACGTCCTTTGCGGACTTGGCGAAGGCGCGCAGGAACGCCTTCACCGCTTCGGGATTGCTCTTGAGGAATTGCTCGGACGCGATGATCGCGTTGCCGTACAGCTTCACGCCGTACTGCGGATACGGCAGCACCACGATGTCCTCGTCCTTCACGCCGCGTGCGTTCAGGTTCAGGATCGACGTGAACGAGAAGCCGGTGATTGCATCGAGATCGCCGCGCGTGAGCATGGTTTCGCGCAGCGTCGGATCCATCGCCTGCCAGTTGAACGACGCGGCCTGCAGGCCGTTGGCCTTGGCAAAGATCGGGAAGGCGCGGCGGCCCGCGTCGAACACCGGTGCGCCGAGCTTCTTGCCGGCCAGGTCGCGCGGCGACTTGATGCCCGACTTCTTCAGCGCCAGCACGGCCGCCGGCGTGTTGTTGTAGACCATCATCACGGCTACCGGCTTGTTCTTCGCGTCCGGGTTGTTGCCGTAGAACTCCATCACGGACGCCAGGTCGGCAAAGCCCATGTCGTAGGTGCCCGACGCCACGCGGTTGACCACGTTGCCCGAGCCGTTGCCGGCGTCGATCGATACGTCGAGCTTTTCGGCCTTGTAGTAGCCCTTCTGTTCGCCGAGCAGAAACAGCGCGGACGGGCCTTCGAAACGCCAGTCGAGCTGGAAGCGGATCTTCGTCGCAGCTTGCGCCTGCGCGGTGCCAGCGCAGAGTGTCGACAGCACCATCGTGGTGCTCAATGCGGTGCACAGCTTCAGCAGATGACGGCGCACAGGGGATTGCGGCATGAACCTTCTCCAGTAGTTGATCTCTCTGGGAAGGACTTTTCGCAAGGGCCGTGCCAGCCCCGCATGGGGCAATCGCGCACCGAAGCGAGGCGTGCGCGCGGTGCATTGACGAACCACGATTGTGCGCGCACCCGTGTCAGCGCGACTTGCCGCCTCGGATTGTCGACAATCCGAGGCGGCGTTTTTTGCGGATCAGGCGTCCTGCGTGGCGTCGCCGACGTCGACCGCCAGCGCTTCCGCATCGGGCGCGCCCTTGGCGGCGTTGCGCGCCTGGATGTGCCACATTTCGGCGTAGCGGCCGTTGGCGCGCATCAGGTCTGCGTGCGTGCCGCGTTCGATGATGCGGCCGTGATCCATCACGAGAATCTGATCGGCATGCACCACCGTGGAAAGCCGGTGCGCGATCAGCAGCGTGGTTCGATTCTGCGCCAGCCGCATCAGTTCGGCCTGGATGGCCTGCTCGGTGCGCGAATCGAGCGCCGAGGTGGCTTCGTCGAACACCAGGATCGCGGGATTTTTGAGCAGCGTGCGCGCTATGGCCACGCGCTGCTTCTCGCCGCCCGACAGCTTCAGCCCGCGCTCGCCCACCGGCGTGTCGTAGCCCTGCGGCAGTTCGCGAATGAAGTGGTCGATCTGCGCGGCGCGCGCGGCCTCGATGACCTCTTCGCGCGAGGCGTCGGGCCGGCCATAGGCGATGTTGTAGTAGATGCTGTCGTTGAACAGCACCGTATCCTGCGGCACGATGCCGATCGACGCGCGCAAGTCGGCCTGGCGCACGCGCCGGATATCCTGGCCGTCGATTTCGATGCTGCCCGTGGTCACGTCGTAGAAGCGGAACAGCAGACGCGCCAGCGTCGACTTGCCCGATCCGCTGTGCCCGACCACCGCGGTCGTGGTGCCGGCGGCGATCGTGAAATCGACATCGTCAAGGATCACGCGATTGGTTTCGTAGCCGAAGCCGACATGGCGGAATCGCACCTGGGCGCCGTCGACGCGCAACGCGGGCGCACCGGGCGCGTCGGCCACTTCCTGGTTGGTGCCCAGCAGCACGAACATGCGGTCCATGTCGGTGGTCGCCTGCTTGATTTCGCGATAGATCACGCCGAGGAAATTCAGCGGGATATAGAGCTGGATCATCAGCGTGTTGACCAGCACGAGATCGCCGAGCGTGAGCTTGCCGGCGGCCACGCCAACCGTGGCGCGCCACAGGATCAGGATCAGCCCGACCGCGATGATCGCCTGCTGGCCGAAATTGAGCAGCGAAAGCGAATTCTGCGACCGGATCGCGGCGGCGCGGTAGGTGCGCAGGTTCTCGTCGTAGCGGCGCGCTTCGTATTCCTCGTTGCCGAAGTATTTGACCGTCTCGAAATTGAGCAGCGAATCGATCGCCTTCTGGTTGGCGCGCGAATCGAGTTCGTTCATCTTGCGCCGGAAATGCGTGCGCCATTCGGTCACCACGATCGTGAAGCCGATATAGCTGGCCAGCGCGCACAGCGTGATCGCGGCAAACCAGATGTCGTAGTGCAGGAAGAAGAAGCCGATCACCAGCGACATTTCCACCAGCGTGGGCAGGATGCTGTACAGCGAATACGAGATCAGCGACTGGATGCCGCGCGTGCCGCGTTCGATATCGCGGCTCATACCGCCGGTCTGTCGATCCAGATGAAAGCGCAGCGACAGTGCATGCAGATGACGAAATACCTGCAGCGCGATCTCCCTGACCGCGCTTTGCGTGACCTTCGAAAAGAGGATCTCGCGCAACTCCGTGAACAGCGAGCCGGAAAGGCGCAGCACGCCGTAGGCGACGATCAGGCCCACCGGCACCACCAGCAGCGCGGCGGCGTCGCCGGCCTTCACGTCCATGCTGTCGACAAGCTTCTTCATCAGCACCGGCACGCCCAGATTGGCCACCTTGGCGGCCACCAGGCACGCCAGCGCCAGCATCACACGCCACTTGTAGTGCCATACATAGGGCAGCAGGTTGCGGACGGTCTGCCAGTCGCTGCGGGGAGCGCCCGCGTCTTTGAACAGCGTGTTTGCCGGCGGCGTGGGGACGGGCTCGGCGGTCGTGGAGTAGCGGCGCATACGTTAGAATTCAGGCCAATGCCGCGATTGTCGCAGAGAACGCCAGGTCCGGCAGACCGTGCCCCGCCCGCCCGATGAACGCCCCGTATTTCCCCCTCTCCTCGATCGACACCATGTCCACATCCGCCCCCATCTCCGAACTTCCTCGCGGCAAGAACCCCGCATTGCGCGTGGTGCCGATGCCCGCCGATGCCAACGTGCACGGCGACGTGTTCGGTGGCTGGATCATGGCGCAGGTCGATATTGCCGGCTCGATCCCCGCGGTCGAGCGCGCACAGGGCCGCGTGGCCACGGTGGCGGTCAACTCGTTCCTGTTCAAGCACCCGGTGTTTGTGGGCGATCTGGTCAGCTTCTACGCGGACATCGTCAAGACCGGACGCACCTCGATCACGGTGTCGGTCGAAGTCTACGCCCAGCGCATGCGCCACAGCCATGAGATCGTCAAGGTGACCGAAGCCACGCTGACCTATGTGGCCACCGACGAAAGCCGCTCGCCGCGCGAATTGCCGACGGCCTGAGCAACGCGCCGACAGGCAGGCGTCCCTCGCCCGAGCGGGCCAGGGACGCAACGCTGCCTGCGGCGCAAGACCGCAAGCTTAGTCGAACTTCGAGAAGTCCGGCTTGCGCTTTTCGAAGAATGCGGTGAACGCCTCCTTCGCTTCGGCGGCCAGCAGCATGCGGCGGAACACCTCGCCTTCCTCCGCCATCTTCTTCTCGACGGCCGGCGTGTCGTCGCCCTTCATCAGACGCTTGGTTTCACGCAGCGAAGACGCCGGCAGCGCCGCCAGCTTGGCCGCCTGCTGACGCACGTGGTCCGCCAGTTCCGCAGCGGGCAGCACCTTCGTCACCAGTCCCATGGCGTGCGCTTCCTGCGCGCTGAACGCCTCGCCCAGCAGCAGTTTCTCGGCGGCGCGCTGATAGCCGACCAGGCGCGGCAGCAGCAGGCTCGACGCGGCTTCCGGGCACAGCCCCAACTGCACGAACGGCAGCGACAGCCGCGCGGTGTCCGACGCGTAGACCAGATCGCAATGCAGCAGCAGCGTGGTGCCGATGCCCACCGCCGCGCCGCTGACCGACGCAACCACAGGCTTGGTGGCGTGGCTGATGGCGTGGAGAAACTGAAACACCGGCGCGGGCGCGCCGCCTTCTTCATGGGTGGGCGGACGCTTCATGAAGTCTTCGAGGTCGTTGCCGGCCGTGAAGATTTCCGGCTTGCCCTCGATCACGATCACGCGCACGGCGTTGTCGCCTTCGGCGTCGCGCAGCGCATCGGCCATGGTCTGGTACATCGCCGCGGTGATGGCGTTCTTCTTGTCGATGCGATCGAAACCAATGGTCAGCACGCCCTGCTCGATGCGGGTGGTAATGCTCATGTCTTCCTCGTCTCCAGTGGGAATTCGATGTTTGCCGCTCACGCAAACGGTGGCGGCGTCTCGGAAAGATAACTCAAGCCGAACGCGCCCGCGCCAACATTGAGCGCGACGGTCAGGCTCATGGGCGCGAGCATCAGCTCCACGTCATGCGCGGCGGCCGCATCGGCCAGCGATTGCCAGGCCGGCCACGCCGTCACGTCGTCGATGTCGCCCGCATAGGCGGCTGCGATCGTCGGTGTCATCAGGCATCCGGCGCGGATGCACGCTTCGGCATGACCCAACAGGCGACGGATGCCTTCGTCGGTGCCGCGCGCCTTGGCAATCGCCTCGGTTGCGCCGCGATGCATGCGGATCACCGGGCGGATATTGAATGCGCTGCCCAGCATATAGCGGCCCCACGTGATGCTGTGCTCGCCCTTGAGCTTGGCGCGCGTGTACATGTACAACAGCTCGTCGGGAATCAGGAACATATGCGCCGCGTCGCGCAGGCGATTTTCCACCGCATCGACCACCGCCGCCGCGCTGGCCCCGCCTGCCAGCATGCGCGCGGCCTCGCGCACGATCAGCGCCTGGCCCGGGCCGATCGCGCCGGTGTCGATCACGGTGAGATCGAACAGCCCGCTGCGCCCCGCGTCCTTGCGCAGCTTGAAACTGCGCGCGACCGTGCCCACCACCGCGCCGGTGGCGTTCGCATACAGCTTGCTGCGGCTGCTGGCGATGGTCAGCAGGATCGCGCGGTCGCATTGCGCCACCACGTTCCTGAGCAGATGGTCTTCGAGTTCGCGTTCGAGCAGCGGAATCGATTCGGCGTAATGATCCTGCTTGCCGACCAGATACTGCTGATAGAGATCGGGCAAGGCCGCCTCGTCGCGCGTATCGGCGACAAAGCGATCGCCAGCGCGAATCCGGAACGGAATGGTGCGGACGCCCAACGCGTCCATCAGCGTGCGCGGCATGTCGCATGCCGCGTCGGCCAGAATGGCTGTCTCCTGCATTTCTTGTTCTCCTCCGGGTCAGTGCGTCAACGTGTTGGCATCTTCGTGTCCATACATTTCTTCATCTGATCGAAGGTCGGGACGGCTCGCCCGTGAGGCGGCCGTCCCTGCGGCGCGTTTTTGTTATACGCGCTCGAAGATTCCAGCGGCGCCCATGCCCGTTCCCACGCACATGGTCACCATGCCGTACTTCATGTTGTGGCGACGCAGCGCGTGCACCACGGTTGCCGAGCGGATCGCGCCCGTCGCGCCGAGCGGATGGCCCAGCGCAATCGCGCCGCCCATGCGGTTCACACGCGACGGATCGAGATCGAGATCGCGCATCACCGCCAGCGACTGCGCAGCAAATGCCTCGTTCAGTTCGATCCATTCGATCTGGTCCTGCGTCAACCCTCCGGCCTTCAGCGCGGCGGGAATCGCCACCTTCGGACCAATCCCCATGATCTCCGGCGGCACGCCGCGCACCGCAAACGAGACAAAGCGCGCCAGCGGCACCAGGTTGAACTGCTTGAGGATCTTTTCCGATACGAGGATCAGCGCACCGGCGCCGTCCGAGGTCTGCGAGCTGTTGCCGGCCGTCACGCTGCCCTTGTTGGCGAACACCGCGCGCAGCTTGCCCAGTCCTTCGGCCGACGTATCCGGGCGCGGCCCTTCGTCAAGCGAGATGGTGCGCGTCCTGACGCTGACCTGCCCCGTGGCGAGATCGGGAAATTTCTCGACGACTTCGATCGGGGTGATCTCGTCGCCAAATTCACCGGCCTGCTGGGCGGCGATGGCCTTCTGGTGCGACGCCAGCGAAAACGCGTCCTGGTCTTCGCGGCTCACCTTCCACTGCGTGGCCACCTTTTCGGCGGTCAGGCCCATGCCATAGGCAATCCCGACGTTCTCGTCGCGCTCGAAAATCGACGGCGACATCGACGGCGAGTTGCCCATCATCGGCACCATGCTCATCGATTCCACGCCCGCGGCGATCATCACATCCGATTCGCCGACGCGGATGCGGTCGGCCGCCATGGCTACCGCGGACAGGCCCGAGGCGCAGAAACGGTTCACCGTGATGCCGCCGACGGTATTCGGCAAACCCGCCAGCAGCGCGCCGATGCGCGCCACGTTCAGGCCCTGCTGGGCTTCGGGAATCGCGCAGCCAACGATCGCGTCCTCGATCAGCGCCGGGTCCAGGCTCGGCACCTGGGCCACGGCGGCCTTCAGGATCGTCGCCAGCAGATCGTCGGGACGGGTGTTCTTGAACGCGCCCTTCGGGGCTTTGCCGATCGGCGAACGCGTGGCCGCGACGATGTAGGCGTCTTGCAGTTGTTTCATGATGTCGGTTCCTCGTTGGCCTGATCAGTTGCGCACCGGCTTGCCCGTCTGCAGCATGCCCATGATGCGCTCCTGCGTCTTGCCGTTGCCCAGCAGGTCGATGAATGCCTTGCGTTCCAGCGCCAGCAGCCAGTCCTCGCTGACCAGCGAGCCTGCCTCCACGTCGCCGCCGCAGACCACTTCGGCAATGCGCGTGGCGATCAGGAAATCGTGCGCCGAGATGAAGTTGCCGTCGCGCATGTTCACCAGCGACGCCTTGATCGTGGCGATGCCCGAGCGGCCGGCCACCGGAATCAGCTGGCCCGGCAGCGGCGCGCGATAGCCGGCGTTGGCCAGCGCGCGCACTTCGCTCTGCGCCACGTACAGCAGTTCGTGGACGTTGTAGACGATCGTATCGGTCGGCTGGACATAGCCGATCTGCTGCGCCTCCAGCGCCGAAGTCGACACGCGCGCCATGGCCGCGGCCTGGAAGCGGTTGGTGACGAAGTTCAGGTAGTTGGTGCTGCCGGCGGCCTGTGCGGCCCGCGCGGCGGCAATCGCGGCTTCCTTGAGGCCGCCGCCGGCAGGCACCAGCCCGACGCCCACTTCGACCAGGCCCACGTAGCTTTCCAACGCGACCACGCGCCGGGCCGAATGCAGCATCAGTTCGCAGCCGCCGCCCAGCGCGATACCGGACACCGCCGGCACCACCGGTACCGCGGCGTACTTCACGCGCATCATGGTGTCCTGGAACTTCTTCACGAATGGCTCGATGCCCTTGGCGCCGCCCATCATGAAGGCCGGCATGGCGGCCTCGAGGTTGGCGCCCGCCGAGAACGGACCGCCGGGCGCGCCCAGCTGCAGCGACGTCGGCTGCCACACCACCAGTCCCTTGTATTCGGCTTCGGCCAGTTCCACGGCGCGCACGATGGTGTCGAGCACGTCGGGGCCGATCGTGTTCATCTTGCCCTTGAACGAGATGATCAGCACATCGTCGGCGCCATCGCTGGTCCAGATGCGCGCGCCGTCGTTCTCTTCGATGGTTTTGCCGGCACGGCGCGGATCGGCCGCTTCGGTGCCCTTGAGTGCGGCACGGAAAACCTGGCGCGCGTAGACCGGCAGGTCGGCGCGCTTGACGAACGCGCTGGCGGCCGGCGACCACGAACCCTGCGCGCCATGCACGCCGCCGTTCTCGGCGACCGCGCCATCAAACACCCACGCGGGCAGCGGCACGTTCGCCAGCGCGCGCCCAGCGTCGATATCTTCTTTGACCCACTCGGCCACCTGCTTCCAGCCCGCCGCCTGCCAGTCTTCGAACGGGCCGGAATTCCAGCCGAAGCCCCAGCGGATCGCCAGGTCGATGTCGGCCGCCGAACCGGCGATCTGCTCCAGATACACGGCGATGTAGTGGAACACGTCGCGGAACACCCCCCACAGGAACTGCGCCTGCGGATTGGTCGATTCGCGCAGCAGCTTGATGCGTTCGGCCGGATCCTTCTTGAGCATGCGCACGACGATCTCGTCGGCTTTCTTGCCCGATTCCACGTACTGGCCGGTCTTGGCGTCCAGCACCTTGATCAGCTTGCCTTCCTTCTTGTAGAAGCCGGCGCCGGTCTTCTGGCCCAGCGCGCCCGCGTCGACCAGCCCCTTGAGCACGGCTGGCGTCTTGTACACCGGCGCGAACGGGTCGTTGGCCAGCCCGTCCTGCATGGTCTTGATCACGTGGGCCATGGTGTCCAGCCCCACCACGTCGGCGGTGCGGAACGTGGCCGACTTGGCGCGGCCCAGCTTGGTGCCGGTCAGGTCGTCGACGATATCGAACGGGATGCCGAATTTCTCGGCTTCGGCAAACACGGCCAGGATCGAGAAGATGCCGACGCGATTGGCGATGAAGTTCGGCGTATCCTTGGCGCGCACCACGCCCTTGCCCAGCGACGTGGTCAGGAAGGCTTCCAGGCGGTCGAGGATCTCGGGCTGCGTGGTGGCGGTGGGGATCAGTTCCACCAGATGCATGTAGCGCGGCGGATTGAAGAAGTGCACGCCGCAGAAGCGCGCCTTGAGGTTGTCGTCGAAACCATCGGACAGCGCCGTGATCGACAGGCCCGACGTATTGGTCGCGAAGATCGCGTTGGGCGCCAGATGCGGCGCCACTTTTCTGTACAGGTCGTGCTTCCAGTCCATGCGCTCGGCGATCGCCTCGATCACCAGGTCGCATTCCTTGAGCAGCTCGATGTCGTCCTCGTAGTTGGCGCCGCGGATCAGGCCCGCTTCGTCCTTGATGCCGAGCGGCGCGGGCGACAGCTTCTTCAGGTTTTCGATGGCCCGCAGCGCGATGCCGCTCTTCGGGCCTTCCTTGGCCGGCAGGTCGAACAGCACCACGGGCACTCGGGCGTTGACGAGGTGGGCGGCGATCTGCGCGCCCATGACGCCGGCACCCAGCACGGCGACCTTCTTGACGATGAAATTGGACATGCGCGCTCCTTGGAGAGTGAGCGTTTGGGAGAGAAGTATTCGAGCGTTCGGTGTGCTCGCGCCCCTGCCGTCCGGGCGGCAGGGCAGTTGCGGCAAGGGCTTCGGGTTACGGCGCGCCACGCATGGCCCGCCAACCGCTCCACCCCTGCCGGCCGTCGGTCGTTCAGATCAGAACAGGTCGGCGTCGAGTGCCATCAGCGTGGCACTGCCGGCGCGCGCCTTGCGGATTTCCGCCGCGGTTTCCGGCAGCAGCTTGGCAAAGTAGAAACGCGCGGTAGCCAGCTTGCTGACGTAGAACTTGTCGCCGCTGTCCTGCTTTTCCAGCGCGATCTTGGCCATGCGCGCCCAGAAGTACGAGAACACCAGGTGGCCCACGACGCGCAGGTAAGGCACGGCCGCGGCGCCGACTTCGTCGGGGTTGCCCATCGCCTTCATGCCGATTTCCATCGTCAGCTTCTGGACCTTGTCGCCGATGTCGGCCAGCGGGTTGACGAACTCCTGCATCGCCTCGTTGGTGCCCTCGGCCTCGACGAATTCCTGCACGATCTTGCCAAAGGCCTTCAACTTGGCGCCCATGTCGCCGAGGATCTTGCGGCCCAGCAGATCCAGCGCCTGAATCGTGTTGGTGCCTTCGTAGATCATGTTGATGCGGGCGTCGCGCACATATTGCTCCATGCCCCACTCGGCGATGTAGCCGTGGCCGCCGAACACCTGCATGCCTTCATTGGTCGACGTGAACGCGTTGTCGGTCAGGAATGCCTTGATCACCGGCGTGAGCAGCGCCACCAGGTCGGCGGCTTCCTTGCGCACCGCTTCATCGGGATGCGACAGCTCGCGGTCGATCTGCAGCGCGGTCCAGTAGCTGAAGGCGCGGCCGCCCTCGGCATAGGCCTTCTGCGTGAGCAACATGCGGCGCACATCCGGATGCACGATGATCGGGTCGGCCGGCTTGTCCGGCGCCTTCGGGCCGGTCAGCGCGCGCATCTGCAGGCGATCCTTCGCGTAGGCGACCGAATTCTGGTACGCCACTTCGGTCAGGCCCAGGCCTTGCGCGCCGACGCCCAGGCGCGCGGCGTTCATCATCACGAACATCGCGTTCAGGCCCTTGTTGGCCTCGCCGACCAGCCAGCCGCGCGCGCCGTCCAGGTTCATCACGCAGGTGGCATTGCCGTGGATGCCCATCTTGTGCTCGATCGAGCCGCACTTGATGCCGTTGCGCTCGCCTGGATTGCCGCTGGCATCGGGGATGAACTTCGGCACGACGAACAGCGAGATGCCCTTGGTGCCTTGCGGGGCGTCCGGCAGGCGGGCCAGCACCAGGTGGATGATGTTCTCGGCCAGGTCGTGTTCGCCGGCGGAGATGAAAATCTTGGTGCCCGTGATGGCGTACGAGCCGTCGGCCTGCGGTTCGGCCTTGGTGCGCAGGATGCCAAGGTCGGTGCCGCAATGCGGCTCGGTCAGGCACATCGTGCCGGTCCACACGCCCGACACCAGCTTGGGCAGGTAGGTCTGCTTCAGTTCCGGCGTGCCATGTGCGTGCAGCGCTTCATACGCGCCGTGCGACAGGCCCGGGTACATCGTCCACGCCTGGCCGGCCGAGTTCAGCATCTCGTACAGCGCGTTGTTGACGACGATCGGCAGGCCCTGGCCGCCGAATTCGGGATCGCACGCCAGCGCCGGCCAGCCGGCTTCCACGTACTGCTGGTAGGCTTCCTTGAAGCCCTTGGGCGCGCGCACCACGCCATCGCCGACGTAGGTGCAGCCTTCGCGGTCGCCCGGCTGGTTCAGCGGGAACACCACGTCCGCGCAGAACTTGCCGGCTTCTTCGATGACCTGGTTGATGGTGTCCGCGTCGATGTCCGCGTGCTGCGGCATCGCCTTGAGTTCGGCTTCTGCGCCGAGCAGTTCGTGGAGCACGAACTGCATGTCGCGCAACGGTGCGGTGTACTGGCCCATCAAAGACTCCTTGGAGGTTTTCAATGCCGCCACACGCGCGTGCCGCACGCCCCTGCCGGGGCATGGTGCGGCCGTTGCCGGACGGCTCAGGTACGGTAAGACTGAATCAGTTTGTTGAGCGCGACCATGGCAAGCTCGGCACTGTCCGGCAGGCGCAAGAAACGGGCGTCGTGATGCAAGCCTAGTTCAAGGCTGTACATTTCGAACAGCATCAGGCGCGGATCGCAATCCGCGCGCAGGTGCCCCTCTTCCTTTGCCTGGTCGATGGCACGCATCAGCGCGGCCCGCCAGATCGTCACGCTCTTGACGAGTTCGTCACGTACCGGGCTTTCCGCGCGATCGTCGTACTCGACCGCCCCGCTGATGTAGATGCAGCCGGTGGTCACTTCCTGGATGCGCTTTTCCATCCAGCGCCGCACCATCGACCACAGGCGAGGCAGACCGCGCGGCTCCTGCAGCGAGGGGTAGAACACCTCCTGCTCGAACCGGCGGTGATACTCGCGCACCACTTCCACCTGCAGGTCTTCGCGCGAACCAAAATGCGCGAACACGCCGCTCTTGCTCATCTGCATGCGTTCCGCGAGCAGGCCGATGGTCAGCCCTTCAAGCCCGTCGCGGGACGACAGTTCCAGTGCGGCATCGAGAATCGCCACGCGCGTCATCTCGCCCTTGCGCAAGGGCGTAGGTGCGGCGGCGGATTCAAGACGGACTGACTGGTGTCGCATGGTTTTCTCTCCGTTCCTTGCGCCCCCGAAACAGGGGCGTTTGCTGGCCTGACGCTGCTTTCGGCAGGCACATTCGACAGCAAAAAGCCATCGTAAATGCACGAAGTCTAAGCCAAAAAAGAACGGTCGTTCAGATTATTCTGGCGGGGCTGATCTGCATCAAGCTTTTAATTAGACTCGTGTTTCTAAACGGGCGGCGCGGCACGGCCCGTTTGCGGCGCAATGCAGCATCGGCTTAAAAACCGCGTGAAATCGCGCCCTGCGCGCTGGTTCGCGCGGGTCTGGTGCGGCGTCGCAGCGCCGGCCGGCCAGCATCTTACCGTGGCCTCCTGCGGCGCGTTCAGTAGCGGCCGGTCACGCCCGCGATCACGACGCCCATACGCAACACGTAGTACGCGGCCCAATTGGCAAAACGGCGCAAACGCGGCAGCTTTGCGTGGACTTCCGGAATCACGCGGGCGCTGCGCTGATCCATCGCGCGTTCCAGGCGCGCGCGCAGCGTATTGGCGAAGGTCGCATCGTAGACCGCCACATTGGCCTCGCGCGCCAGCAGCAGGCTGAACGGATCCATGTTGCTGGAGCCAACGGTCGCCCACATGTCGTCCACCACCGCCACCTTGGCATGCAGGAAGCTCGCTTCGTACTCGAAGATCTCGACGCCGGCTTCCAGCAGGCGCGCATAGAGCGCATGGGTGGCGTAATGCTGGAGCTTGTACTCGACCATCCCCTGCAGCAGAAGCCGCACGCGCACGCCGCGTTCGCGGCAGGCCAGCAGCGCGCGGCGCATCTTGTGTCCGGGCAGGAAATACGCGTTTGCCAGGATCACGTCGCTGCGCGCGGCGCCCAGCGCGTACAGGTATTCGCGTTCGATGGTGCGGCGATTGCGCAGGTTGTCGCGCAGCAGCAAGGCGGCGGGCACCCCGTCGGAATGGATATCGTTGCGCGCCTGACGCGCGGCGCGGGTCAGCGTTTCCACCTCGGCAAAGGCCGTGGCCGTCTCGCTCAGGCTGCGCCGCTGGGCAATGCGAAACCACAGCCGCGCCGACGCCAAGGCAATCTGCGCCACCAGCGGGCCGCGCACGCGCACCGCGAAATCGTAGCGCGGGCCCAGTTCGGGCAGCTCGACCGGGCCGTGGTTGTGATCGTCGATGATGTTGATGCCGCCGACGAAGGCCACTTTGCCATCGATCACCGCAATCTTGCGATGCAATCGGCGCAGATGCCGGCGCGCCAGCTTGAAGCCGCGCAGCGGCCGATAGATTTCCAGCAGCACGCCGCCCGCGCGCAGGCGCTCCACGAGTGCGACGGGGATATCGCCCGCGCCGAATCCGTCGATCACCAGCCGCACGTCGACGCCGCGCTGCGCCGCCGCAATCAGCGCATCGCTCACGCGCGCGCCGACGGCGTCGTCGGCGTAGATGTACGTCTCGACGACGACATGGACCTGCGCACTGTCGATCGCCTCGATCAGCGCGGGGAAGAACTCCTGGCCGTTGCGCAGCAGATCGACGCGGTTGCCGGGCACCGGGCTGCCGCGGCGCCGCACCCAACGCATCAGGCGCGCCTTCGCCTGGGCGCCGGCGCCCTGCGGCCATGCGGGCCGGGCGTGGCCGGCGGCCGGGTCGGGCGCCGCCGCGACGTCGGGCGGATTGGGCGGACGATCTTCTGCGCGGTCGTAGGGACGTGACATGGACTCGATTATCGGCCAACGGGCGGCTTGTGCACATCGCCCGGACCAACTCTGCTATCGTCAGCGCATTCTGACGCCCAACAGGGAAAGCATTGTGAAGGTATTCGGCATCACCGGTTCATCGGGAAGCGGCAAGACCACGCTGCTGGACCAGCTGATTCCCCGCTTTGTGGCCAACGGCATGCGCGTGGCCGGCATCAAGCACACCCACCATGGCTTCGATCCCGACACCCCCGGCAAGGATTCCTGGCGCATGCGGCAAGGCGGTTGCGAAAACGTGGTGCTGGTGGGCGCGCGCCATCTCACGCTGATGCGACACTATCCGGAACATGCGCAGTCGCCGGAACTCGTTGACGCGTTGGCGGTGCTGCCGCCCGACACCGATCTGGTGGTGGTTGAAGGCTACAAGTGGAGCGATTTTCCGAAGTTGGAGATCTATCGCCCGGCCCATGGCAAGGGCCCGCTGTGGCCCGAAGTGCCGGGCGTGGTGGCGGTGGCCAGCGACGCGGTGGCCGAGGTGGCCGGCCAGACGGCGCTGCCGGTGCTGGACCTGGCCGATATCGAGTCGATCTACGCGTGGATTCGCGACTACCTGGCGTCCCACTAACCTGCGCAGCCAGTCTCAGGCCTCGGGAATGGCCACGCGATGCGCCAGTTCGGCCATCAGCGGCACGTGATCGGAGCGCTCGGCCCATTCGCGCCCGGTCAGCGCCTGCGAGCGTTCGATCTCGAAGCCGCGCACGTAGATGCGGTCGAGCTGCCACCACGGCATGTGGCTCGGAAAAGTATGAATGCGCCCATTGCGCGCATGCGCCGATTCCACCGCGCCGAGCGTGTTGCAGATGCGCGCGTCGAGTTTGTGGTTCCAGTCGTTGAAATCCCCGGCGATCACCAGAGGCGCATCGGCGGGCACCACGGCGCGCACGCGATCGACCAGCGCGCTGGCCTGACGCACGCGGCTGCGCGCGAACAGACCGAAGTGCACGCAGATCAAGTGCGCTTCCACGCCATGAATATCGGCCACCGCGTGCAATAGCCCGCGCTGTTCGAAGCGATGATCGGAGATGTCGAGGTTTTCCGACATCACGATCGGATGGCGCGACAAGATCGCGTTGCCGTGATGCCCGTGCTCATAGACCGCGTTGCGCCCGTAGACCGAGTGCGGATAGGCGTCGGTCGCCAGATAGTTGAGCTGGGTGTGGTCCGGATCGAACAATTCGGCGGCAATCAGGCGGTCATTGCGATCCTGCACTTCCTGCAGGAAGACGATATCCGCGTTCATCGCCTGCAGCCCGGTGCGCACGCTCTGGATACGCGGCTTTCCGGTGAAGCCCTTGACGCCCTTGTGAATGTTGTAGGTCACCACGCGCAGCTTCATTGCGCGACTCCCGCGGTCACGGCCTGGCGCGCAGCCGTGCGCCATACCAGCTGTCGCACGGCTTCGGCATTGCTCGCTGAAAAGCAGCGCTCGGCGGCAGCCTGCCAGGGCAGCCATTCGAACTGCAAATGTTCGCGCGGGGCCAGCGTGACGGGCAGCGGCTCGGGCACACACAACCCGAACCAGTGTTCGGTATTGCGGATGACGCCGGGCGCGTAACGGTGACGCCACTGGGGATAGATTTCGTAGTCGATCGTGTGCCGCCAGTCGGTCAGCGCAAAGCGGCTGGCAACAATGCCGGTTTCCTCGGCCACCTCGCGCGCCGCGGTGACCGCCAGTGGTTCATCCTCGGCGTCGAGACTGCCGGTGACCGACTGCCAGTAGCCGGGCCGGTCGGCTCGTTCGATCAACAGGACTTGCAGGTCTGGTGTGTGGATCACAACCAGCACCGATTCTGGAATCTTGTAGCGCATGGGGGCGTGGGAATGGACAGACCCAAGCATAGCGCAGCGGGGCGCCGCTGGCGCGCGCCGGGCCGATTTACCGCAATGCGGAATCAGGCGGCGCGCAGCCACCGCCTCACGCCAGTGTGTGCGTGCCGGGTTGCTTGGGCGGCAAATAGTGGCTGCCGGACGGCTCGGCCTGGGCCGACGCCGGGGCATTGCGCAGCCAGGTGTCGAACACCTCGGGCGAATCGCCGTGTCCCCACGCGGCACGCAGCTGTTGCATCAGCGGTGCCAGCGCCTCGGTATATCGTCGGGACGCCACATGCGCGTGCTCGGCCAGCGCATCGGTGCTTTCGCGCACCTGCGCCGCCAATTCGGCGCGCTCGTGTGCGATCTCCTTTTCGCGAATGCCCAGCTGGTTGTATTTCTGGATCAGGAAGCGCTGGTAGTCGCCGGCCTCCACGCCTTGCGCGGCCTGCGCGTTGACCTGCTCGAAACGCATCACGATGCTGGCGGTTTCCTGTTCGACATGCGCCACCTCGCTGTTCAACGCCTGCAACGCCTCCTGCAGGCGCAAGGCTTCGCGGCGATGGGTCTGCAGCCGCGAAGCCTCGTCGTCGAACGTGCGCTGGGCGCTCAGGTAGGCCTGCACCACCGGCTGCGGCGCCACGACCAGCAGCGGATCGGCCCCGCCGGCGCGGCGCCCGGACAGCAACGCATCCTCGGGCAGCCGCAGATTGCCGACGTCTTCGAGCCAGCGGCCCCGCGCCATAACCGTGGCCACCGTATCGAGCGCCAGCTTGCGCAGCGCCTCGGCACGCTGTGCGGCCATCGACGTGGCGCCCTGCGAACCGTCGGCATACAGCGGCGACGCGTTCTGCACCGCATGGGCGACATCGGGCACGCACGCGGCCACCGTGGTGGCGACCGATTCGGACATCGCCTTCGCGGACTTGCGCACCGCGCGGCGCAGTTCGAAGCGCGCCAGCATCATCATCACCAGACCGGCCACCAGCCAGGTCAGAATGGTTTCCGCATGGGCCAGCACAAAGGTGCGGATCAATTCGGTATCGAGCTCGAAGTTCATTGGTCTTATCCTCCCTCGTCGCGATCGCCCTTCGGATGTCCTCGGGGTTCACATCGCGCATCAGGCAGGAAGACCTTGCCGGCCAGCGCTTCGTTCCGGCTGGTAACAAATAGAAACGCATCCTTGCGACCAAAACAAAAAAAGCCGCGCACTGGCGCGGCTTTCCTGCTTGCGGTCGAAATGATCGGTCGAGGCGATCAGGCCGTGGTTTTCGGCTCCTGCGCGCGCAGGCGGATATGCAGCTCGCGCAGTTGCTTCTCGTCGACCGTGCTCGGCGCCTGCGTCAGCAGATCCTGCGCGCGTTGCGTCTTCGGGAAAGCGATCACGTCACGGATCGAATCGGCGCCGGCCATCATCGTCACGATACGGTCCAGGCCGAAAGCCAGGCCGCCGTGCGGCGGCGCGCCATACTGCAGCGCGTCGAGCAGGTAGCCGAACTTGGCGCGCGCTTCCTCGTCGTTGATCTTCAGCGCGCGGAACACCTTGCTCTGCACGTCCTCGCGGTAGATCCGCACCGAGCCGCCGCCCATTTCCCAGCCGTTGAGCACCATGTCGTAGGCCTTGGCGATGCACTTGCCCGGATCGGTTTCCAGATATTGCAGATGCTCGTCCTTCGGGCTGGTGAACGGGTGATGCATGGCCACCCAGCGAGCGTCGTCCTCGTCGTACTCGAACATCGGGAAGTCGATCACCCACAGCGGCTTCCACGTGTCCTCGAACAGGCCCGTGCTCTTGCCGAATTCCGAATGGCCGATCTTCAGGCGCAGCGCGCCGATGGCGTCGTTGACGATCTTTGCCTTGTCCGCGCCAAAGAAGATGATGTCGCCGTCCTGGGCTTGCGTGCGCTTCAGGATCTCGGCAATCGCGGCGTCGTGCAGGTTCTTGACGATCGGCGACTGCAGGCCGTCGCGGCCCTTGGCCACTTCGTTGACCTTGATCCACGCCAGACCCTTCGCGCCGTAGATGGCGACGAACTGCGTGTACGCATCGATCTCGCCGCGCGAGATGGCGCCGCCGCCGGGCACGCGCAGGCCGACCACGCGACCGTTGTCGCTGTTGGCCGGACCCGAGAACACCTTGAAGTCGACATCCTTCATCACCTCGGTCAGCTCGGTGAATTCCAGCTTCACGCGCAGGTCGGGCTTGTCCGAACCGAAGCGCGCCATGGCCTCGCGGAACTCCATCACCGGGAACTTGGCGTCGAGGTCCACATCGATGGCGTTCTTGAACACGGTGCGCATCATGTCCTCGAACAGGTCACGGATTTCCTGTTCGGTCAGGAACGACGTTTCGCAGTCGATCTGCGTGAATTCGGGCTGGCGATCGGCGCGCAGGTCTTCGTCGCGGAAGCACTTGGTGATCTGGTAGTAACGGTCGAAACCGGACACCATCAGCATCTGCTTGAAGATCTGCGGCGACTGCGGCAGCGCGAAGAAGTGGCCCGGATTCACACGCGACGGCACGAGATAGTCGCGCGCGCCTTCGGGCGTGCTCTTGCCCAGCATCGGCGTTTCGATGTCGATGAAGCCCTGCGCATCGAGGTACTTGCGCACTTCCATCGCCACCTTGTAGCGCAGGCGCAGGTTGTACTGCATCTGCGGGCGGCGCAGGTCGAGCACGCGATGCGTGAGGCGCGTGGTTTCCGACAGGTTGTCGTCGTCGAGCTGGAACGGCGGCGTGACCGACGGGTTCAGCACGGTCAGCTCGTGGCACAGCACCTCGATCTTGCCCGAGGTCAGGTTGCTGTTTTCGGTGCCGGCCGGGCGCGGACGGACCTTGCCGACCACGCGGATGCAGAACTCATTGCGGATCTCTTCGGCGGCCTTGAACATTTCCGGACGATCCGGATCGCACACCACCTGCACCAGGCCCTCGCGATCGCGCAGGTCGACGAAAATCACGCCGCCGTGGTCGCGGCGGCGCTGCACCCAGCCGGTCAGGGCCACTTCCTGGCCGATCAGTTGTTCGGTCACCAGACCGCAGTAGTGAGTACGCATGGAGGACATAGGAGGAATTCCCTGTAAAGCGAGGCCGCAAGGCGCGGCCGCGCGCAATCAATTGGTATGGGTGTCGACGATCTCGTCGTCATCGGCGCCGATCGCCAGCGCGCCGGCCGTCGCGGGCTGCGCGCCTTGCTTGCGTGGCAGGTCGGCGGGGGCCACCACGCCCATCGACACGATGTACTTCAGCGCCGCGTCGACGGTCATGTCCAGCTCGATGGTGTCGGCCTTGGGCATCATCAGGAAGAAGCCCGAAGTCGGATTGGGCGTGGTCGGCACATAGACGCTGACGTATTCGCCCTGGAGGTGATTCTGCACGTCTCCGCCCGGGCGCCCGGTCAGAAACGCAATCGTCCACGATCCTTCGCGCGGATACTGCACCAGCAGCGCCTTGCGAAACGCGTTGCCGGACGAGGACAGCAGCGTGTCCGAAACCTGCTTCACGCTGGTGTAGATCGGACCGACAACGGGGATGTGGCCGAGCAGCGCCTCCCACCAGCGCACCAGGCGCTGGCCGATGAAGTTGTGGGCCAGCACGCCCACCAGCAGGATGAACAGCAGCGTCAGGATCGCGCCCAGGCCGGGAATGCGCCGCCCGAACAGGTTCTCGGGCTGCCACGCCAGCGGCAGCAGCGCCATGCTCTGATCCATCGTGCCGATGATCAGGTTGAGCACCCATAGCGTGATGCCCAGCGGCACCAGCACGAGCAGCCCGGTCAGGAACCAGGTCTTGAGAGCGGAAGTCTTGTTGGTGGCCACGGCGCGCCTGACGATCAGTGGCTGGCGCTGGAGCCGGCGTTACCGCCAGCTGCCGGCGCGGCCGAAGCGCTGGCGCTCGAGCCCGTCGAACCCGACGAGTCGCCCGATGCGCCGGAGGCCGGCGCAGCGGACGTGGCCGCGGCGCCGGTCGCGCCGCCGCTGCCGCCACGGAAGTCCGTCACATACCAGCCCGAGCCCTTGAGCTGGAAGCCGGCGGCGGTGAGCTGCTTCTTGAAGGTGCCGGCGGCGCCGCAGGATGGGCAGTCCGTGAGCGGGGAATCGCTCATCTTCTGCAGCACATCGCGCCCGTGGCCACAGGCGTCGCAACGGTAGGCATAGATCGGCATGATGGTTTTTTCGCGGAAATCAGGAACGTAAAGCGGATAAATGGCGGCGCCACGCGGTTTTGACAAGGCCGCCAAACGGGGCGGGCCAATGTCGCAACAAGGGGGCGTGCGGCGATGCAAAGCTTTGGATTATAAACCGTCGGAGTTCGACAGGCCGTCACGAATAGCGGCCAATCGCGGTCGCAAACGTCGTCGACACATCGCCGCGTCGCGCTGGACCCGCCCGGCACGGCGTTCCCGCATGAAAAGTTAAGCGATGTGCACTTCCCGGACCGACGGCCGATCGCTGATCCATTGCGGGAGCAGCGACCCGAAGATCATGCCTGAAATCGAAAACAGCAGGCCAACCATTTGAGGGGGCATCGCGGCATCGGCAAAGGCCACCTCGCAGGTCAACCACGATACCAGGCCGAGCAGAATCGCCAGCAGCCCGCCTTGCCGCGTGGCGGGCTTCCAGAACAGACCGAAGGCCAGCGGCACGAACGACGACACCAGCGTCACCTTGTAGGCGTTTTCCACCATATGGAAAATCGACAGGTGCGAATTGAGCGCGAACAACGTGACCAGGGTCGTGAAGACCAGCACCACCGCCTGCATCACGCGCAGGAACTGCTTGTCGCTGAGATGGCGGAAATACGGCCGCATGATGTTTTCGGCGAAGGTCACCGAGGGCGCCAGCAACGTCGCCGAAGCGCAACTCTTGATCGCCGAGAGCAGCGCACCGAAGAACATTACCTGCGCGAACATCGGTGCGTGGGTCAGGATCAGTTTCGGCAGGATCAGTTGCGAATCGGCGTTGATGTATTTCTCGACCATGCCCGGGTCGATCAGCGTTGCCGAATAGGCCAGGAACATCGGAATGAAGGCGAAGAAGAAATACAGCACGCCGCCCAGCACCGATGCGCGCCCGGCGATTTTCTCCGTCTTGGACGATGTCACACGCTGGAATACGTCCTGCTGCGGAATCGACCCGAGCATCATCGTGAACAGTGCCGCCGCAAACCCGATGATCTGCACCAGATCGAGCGAAGGCAGGAATTCGAACTTGCCGGCCGCGGCTGCGTGGGACACCACCGCGGCGACGCCGCCGGCCTGGCCGCTGACCTCGTAGCCGATGTAGAGCATGCCGACCACGATGATGATCATCTGGATGAAATCGGTCACGGCCACCGACCACATGCCGCCGAACAATGTGTAGACCAGCACGCTGGCCGCCCCGATCATCATGCCGGCGTCCTGCGACAGCGCGCCGTCGGACACCGTGTAGAAAACCAGGCCCAGCGCCTTGATCTGCGCGGCCACCCAGCCCAGATACGACACCACGATGCACAGCGTGGTCAGCACTTCGGCCAGTCGCCCGTAGCGGTTATGGTAGTAGTCGCCGATGGTGAGCAGGTTCATCCGGTACAGCGGCCGGGCGAAGAACAGACCTACCAGGATCAGGCACAGCGATGAGCCGAAGGGATCGGACACCACGCCCGAAAGCCCTTCCTTGAGGAACACGGCGGGAATGCCCAGCACCGTCTCGGAGCCGAACCAGGTGGCGAACACCGTGGCGGTGACGATATAGAACGGCAGGCTGCGGCCCGCGACGGCGAAGTCGGCGGTGCCCTTGACGCGCAGTGCCGCCCACAGGCCGATGCCGACCGAGATAATCCAATAGACGATGACGAACCAGATCAGCATGCCGCTGCCCCATCCCAAATAGCCAGAAATGCCCTGGTGGCGAAAAACCGAATGCCGGCCGGGGCCCTGGCGCTTGCCCAGGATGACTCCGGCCGGAGTCCAATTCATCGGTCGGGGCCGCGGGCGCCCGGGCGGGCATAAGCGGTCGTAGCCGAATCAAACCGCGGATTATAGCGACGCAGACCCGTGCGGGAGGAAAAAATTCCCACCGGCGCGGTCAATTCCCCACAGTGGCGCCGCGTCGGTGCGGCATCGGGCGCATCGGCGCGGCGCAGCGCTTACCAGTAACCCGCCCAGGCCAGCGCCTGCACGATCACGATGCCGGCCAGGAAGCCGCCGACCAGCAGCAGCGCGGTGGACAGCCGGCGGTTGGTGCGGCGCTGCTCGAGCACCAGCAGCGCGAGCAGGCGCTCCTGCTCGGCGTTGTTCTGCAGCGCGCGGCGCTCCAGGAACTGATGCGCCAGCCGCGGAAAATCGGGCAGCATCTTGGCCCATTGCGGCGCCTCGACCTTGATCCGCTCCCACGCGCCCTGCCATCCCACCTGCTCGTACATCCAGCGTTCCAGGAACGGCTTGGCGGTTTTCCAGAGATCGAGATCGGGGTCGAGCTGGCGTCCCAGTCCTTCGATATTGAGCAGCGTCTTCTGCAACAGCACCAGTTGCGGCTGGATTTCCACATTGAAGCGGCGCGACGTCTGGAACAGGCGCATCAGCACCATGCCCAGCGAAATTTCGCGCAGCGGCTTGTCGAAATAGGGTTCGCAGCACGCGCGCACGGCCGATTCCAGTTCCTCGACACGCGTCTCGGGCGGCACCCAGCCTGATTCCACATGCAGCAGCGCCACGCGGTGATAGTCGCGCCGGAAGAATGCGATGAAATTCTGCGCCAGGTAGTTCTTGTCGAATTCCGACAGCGCGCCGACGATGCCGAAATCGAGCGCGATATAGCGCCCGAACGTCTCCGGCTGCACCGACACGAGGATGTTGCCCGGGTGCATGTCGGCGTGGAAAAAGCCGTCGCGGAACACCTGCGTGAAGAAGATTTCCACGCCCTCCTCGGCCAGTTTGTGCATGTCTACGCCAGCGGCCTTCAGCGATTCGGTACGGGAAATCGGGATGCCGTGCATCCGCTCCATCGTGAACACGCTGCTCGTGCACCAGTCCCAGAACACCTCCGGCACGCACAGCAGGTTGCTGTCGGCAAAGTTGCGGCGCAGCTGGCTGGCGTTGGCTGCCTCGATCATCAGGTCGAGTTCGTCATGCAGGTACTTGTCGAACTCGGCCACCACCTCGCGCGGCTTCAGCCGGCGACCGTCGACCCAGACGCGCTCCAGCCACGTGGCCATGTCGCGCATCAGCGCCAGATCGCTGTCGATGATCGGCAGCATGCCGGGCCGCAGCACCTTCACGGCCACCTCGCGGCCGTGGTTCGGCCCGCCGCGCAGCGTGGCAAAGTGCACCTGTGCAATCGACGCGCTGGCCACCGGCTGGTGCTCGAAGTTGTCGAACAGGTAGTCGAGCGGCCTGCCCAGCGACTTCTCGATGATCCGGACCGCCAGGGCCGAATCGAACGGCGGCACCTGATCTTGCAGCTTGGCCAGTTCGTCGGCAATGTCGGGAGGCATCAGGTCGCGGCGCGTCGACAGCACCTGGCCGAACTTGACGAAGATCGGCCCCAGCGCGGTCAGCGCAAGGCGCAGACGCTCGCCGCGTGGCAATTCGAGCTTGCGGCCGATGGTGATGACGCGCACCAGAAACTTGATGCGCCGGCTCTTGAAACCGGACAGCACGAGTTCATCGAGCCCGTAGTAGAGGACGATGAAAATAATCTTGCAGAGGCGCAGCAGGCGGGTCATGCGGGGATCTTCAGAAGACAACGCCGCGCGACGCGGCGACGGAAAGCAACATGGCGGCAATCATCGGCCGGCGTTCAGCGGTGGGCCGATGGCAGCGACCCCGGGGAACCCGCTCCCGGCGTCTGGCTTGCCGACCGCTCCAGGCGTTCGAGCCGCTTTTCCAGCCGCGCCAGATCGTCGCGCAGACGCGCCACGTCGCTGCTGAATTCGTCCAGTGCGGCATGCCGCACCAGCGTCGGCTGCTCGTCGAGCAGGTATTCGGTGACGTTGTCGATCAGCGCGCGGCCCACCCGCGTGGCGCTTTCGTGCACCTGGCGTGCGCCTTCGACCACGCGCTGCGCCACGCTGTCGCTGACTGGGCCGCCCATCACACCGCGCAACGCGCGCGACAGGTCTTCGGCGGCATCCCAACGCAGGTTGCGCGCCAACGTCGACACCACGTTGGCCAGTTCGGCATCGCCTTCGATGCGCACATGACGCATGGCCGCGGCCTGACCGCCTTCGGCCACGTCGGCCACCACCAGCGGCCACTGCTGCAGCGGCACGATCAACGTGACGGCCGCTTCCGATCCCGCTGGCGCCTGCTCGACACCGCCTTGCGCGGTCACGTTGAGCGACAGTGAAAATGCCGCCGCGTCGTAGCGGACGACCCGGCCCGCAAACGGCGCCAGCAGGCTGCAGGCCCATGGTTCCTGTTCGATCAGGTGATTCAGTGCGGCGACGATTGGCGCGGCCAGCGGTGTCGGCAAAGCGTTCATGGCGTCCGGTAACAAAAAAAAGGCCCACGCGCACGTGGGCCTCCATTCTAAGCTACTCGCCCGCCGCTTCATGTCATCCATGTCGCGGCAGGACGGGCCCGCTTCAGGATTCCTGCTGGATTCCGGCCAGCAGCCAGCCGCCGTCTCCGGACGTCGACTTGGCCAGGTTCCAGACCTCGCCGAACGGCTGCGCGGCCTCGCCCGCGTTCTCGCGGATCATGCCCGAGAAACGCACGCTGGCGATATGCTGCGTCGGCGTCGATTCGATGCCAAGCAATTGCGCATCGAGCGTCACGACATCGGTCTTGTTGGGCTGCGCACCGCGCTCGGTCAGATCCATCTTGATCTCGGCGAACATCTCGGGCGTGGTGAATTCGCGGATGTCGTCCAGATTGCCGGCGTCCCACGCGGCCTGCAGCCGAACATAGTGCACCTTGGCGTTGCGCAGGAAGGCTTCGGTATCGAAATCGGCCGGAACGCCCCATGGCTGCGCAACGGAAGCCGTAGCACCGGCAGCCGCCCCGCCCATCACGGGATTGGATGCCGCGCCGTTGAAGACCGGGCTTTCCGCCTGGCGCAATGTCGGCTCGGCCTGGCGGCTGGCACCGCCATAGCCTGCGTTCGACCCGCTGCCGTTACCCATGCCGGCGTAAGCGGGCGTCTGCGAACGGGCCGAACCGCCACGGAACTTGCGGTAGAGCCACAGTGCGATCAGGGCGATCACGCCAATCATGATCACGTTGGCCAGGAAGCTGGCCGCTGCGCCGCCCAGACCGAAGTGCGACAGCAGGTAGCCCAGGCCCAGACCGGCCGCCAGACCGCCCAGCATGCCGCCCCAGTTGCGCTTGGGCGCCGCCGCGGCGGCAGTGCCCGCAGCACCGGCCGCGGCAGGCGCGGCCTGTTGTGCCGGCTGGGCCGGCGTGGTGTTCTGCTGCGGCGGCGCGCTCTGGCGCTGCTGCGTCACCGACGACGATTGCTTGCCGATGCTGCGCGAGCCGCCAAGGCGCTTCGCATTGGCGTCGACCGCTGCCCCAAGGGCAATTGTCGCCATCAGCGCAATAGCTAGGAATTTTCCACGAAAAGAAGACATTATCTGCGATCCCCTGTCATTTTCGGCCATTATTAGCCGAACATGGCGAATTAATACTTTCTTCCAACGTGGAGCGCCACTACTCCGCCCGTCAGATTGAAGTATTCGACCTTTTCCAGTCCAACTTGTTCCATTATGCGTACAAGTGAACCCTGGTCCGGATGCATTCTGATCGATTCCGCCAGATAGCGATAGCTAGGGGCATCCCCGGCGACGCGCTCGCCCAGCCACGGCAGCACCTTGAAAGAATAGACGTCGTAGATTTTTTCGAGCGGTTTCCAGACTTTGGAGAATTCCAGCACCATCACCTTGCCGCCCGGCTTGACCACGCGGCGCATCTCGGCCAGCGCGCGGTCCTTGTGCGTCATGTTCCGGAGCCCGAACGCCACGGTCACCAGATCGAAATAGTTGTCCGGGAACGGGATCTTTTCAGCGTCGCAAAGCGCCACCGGTGTCACGACGCCCTTGTCCAGCAAGCGGTCGCGTCCCACGCGCAGCATCGACTCGTTGATATCGGTAAGCCAGACCTCGCCGGTCGGGCCCGCCTGCCGGGCGAACGCCTTGGCCAAATCACCGGTGCCGCCGGCGATATCGAGGACCTTCTGGCCGGGTCGCACGTTGGCCTGCGCAATAGTGAACATCTTCCAGAGCCGGTGCATGCCGCCGGACATCAGGTCGTTCATCACATCGTATTTGGCAGCCACCGAATGGAATACGCCGGCAACCTTGCCGGCCTTTTCCGCTTCGTCGACTTTCTCGAACCCGAAGTGGGTCTCGCTCATTCTCAAACTCCAGGGCTGAATTTAGTGGTGATGACCGCAACCATGGCCGCCCGCGGCGGGCATCGGATCATCGCGGTTCAGGCCGGCGGCTTCGAGCCGCTTCAGATAGTCCGCCCACAACGCATCCTGCTGGTCGCCCAGGCGGTACAGCAGTTCCCAGCTGTAGATGCCGGTGTCATGGCCGTCGTCGAAGCGAATCAGGATGGCGTAGTTGCCTACCGGTTCCACCGCCGCGATGCCGACGCCGCGCTTGCCTGTCTGCAGCGTCTCCTGGCCAGGGCCGTGGCCCTGCACTTCCGCGGAGGGCGAGTATACGCGCAGCAACTCGAACGGCAGGCGCCAGGCGCGGCCGTTGTCGAAGCCGATTTCCAGCACGCGCGATTGCGTGTGGACGGTCAGCGCGGTGGGGTGTGGGGTGTCTTTTTCCAGGCCAGCCATGATCAGGGGCGCGGCGCCGTCCGCGCGCCGCTCTGTGCCATGGGAGCGACTGGGGGCAGAACGGTCGCCGTCACGCGTCTTGTACGACCCGATAGCTTACTCCACCGCCCTCGCCTTGCCCATCCCGCGGCCCCGCGCCGCTTTCGTCCGCGCCATCGCCGACCGGCACGTAGCGCAGCCTGCGGTCATGGAAGGCCGCAACGGTGCTGCGGTGCGCAATGCTGACGATCGCCGCATCGGGCAGCGCCTGCACCATCAGCTGGTACATCGCGCGTTCGGTGTCCTCGTCGAGCGCGCTGGTGGCTTCGTCCAGGAACAGGAAATCGGGCTTCTGCAGCAGCGCGCGCGCAAAGGCCAGCCGTTGCTGTTCGCCGGGCGACAGCCGCAGCGACCAGTTGTCGAACACGTCCAGGTGTCGCGCCAGCATGCCCAGCCGCGCCTGGTGTAACACGTTGACCATCGTCTCGCGCGAATGAACATTGCCGGCGTCGGGATACGACAACGCGTCGGCAAGCGTGCCGATCGGCAGGTAGCTGCGCTGCGGCAGAAACAGCATGCGCCGGTGCGGCACGGTGATACGCCCGCTGCCATAGGGCCAGATGCCCGCCAGCGCGCGGAACAGCACGCTCTTGCCGCACCCCGACGGCCCGTTCACGAGCCAGCGCTCGCCCGGGGCGATCGACAGCGAGAACGGCGCGACCAACGGCCGCACTCCCGGATGATGGAGCGGGTCGACGCCTTCTGCGTCCACGTCCGTGCCGCCTCGCACCGGCAGCGCCAGGGCCAGGCCGCTGACCGTCACGTCGCCTTGCGCCGGATCGGCGGCCGGCACGACCTCGACGTCGCCGGGGCCTTCGGGTGTCAGATCCTGGCGTTCGGCCACACGAATGGCTTCCTGGAAATCGATCAACCGGTTGGCCGCCGCCTTCCATCCCACCAGCGTCGCGTAACTGTCCACGAACCACGACAGCGCCCCTTGCACCTCCCTGAAGGCCGAATTGATCTGCATAAGGCCGCCCAGCGTGAGCTTGCCGGAGAAATACCGCGGCGCGGCAACCAGCAGCGGGAAGATGATCGCGAACTGCCCATAGCCCGAATTCACGAACGTCAGGCGGCGCGTATAGCGCATCAACTGGTTCCAGTTGGCGCGGATGCGTTCAAACCGCGCGCGCAGCCCTGCTTCCTCCGTCGGCTCGCCGCGATACAGCGCCACCGGCTCGCTGTTTTCGCGCAGCCGGACCAGCATGAAACGGAAATTTGCCTCGTACTGTTCCTGCTGGAACGACAGGCCGATCAGCGGACGCCCCACGAAGTGGGCAATCAGCGAGCCAACCACCGCATAGGCAATGGCAAACCACACCATGTAGCCGGGAATAGTCAGATCGACGCCGCCCAGCGCCAGGCTGATCGGCCCGGACACGGTCCACAGAATGCCGATGAACGACACCAGCGTCACGACCGAATTGAGCAGGCCCATCGACAGCGACAACGCGCCATCGGTGAACTGGCGCAGATCGTCGGCCAGCCGCTGGTCGGGGTTGTCGGTGGCATGGGTCTGTTCGATGCGGTAGTACGCCTGGTGGCCGAGCCAACGCCGCAGGAACGTGCCGGTCATCCACGTCCGCCAGCGCATCTGCAGCATCATCTGGTAATACTGGCGCGAGATGGCCAGCACGATGAAGGCCGCGGCGATCCAGGAAAACCGCACCAGCAACAGCTTGAACGACGCGTAGTCGCGCTGCTCAATGGCGTTGTAGAACACGCGGTTCCACTCGTTGAGCAGCACGTTGATATAGACGATGCCCAGGTTCAGCGCCACCACCAACAGCAGCAGGCCGACGCCCGCCTTGCGGTCATCGGATTTCCAGTAGGGCTTGATCAGCGCCCAGGTAGCGGCCAGGCGCAGCCGGCTCTGGTTCTTGAGTGCCTCGGCTGGGACTGCGGGGCCGGGCACGATAACGGACGACGGTGTGGAAGACATGGCGCCAGCGGTTTGGCCCGCCGCACGGTGCGCCGGCGGGCGTGTTGTTGTTCGACCGGTGTCAGACGCGCCGCCACGATGGCGGGTTCCGTACCAGACTGCAACGGCACTTTACCAAGGCCGCGGGGAATCTTGCAGGAGGGATGACAAGCGCGCTGCGCGGGCCGGTCAATCGGCGGTGTCGAGCGCCGCGAGCGCGGTGCGCAGGGCCGGCAGCCGGCTGGCCAGCTCGGCGATCCGCGCCGGATCGGCGGCGCGTTGCGGCGCGGCCCAGACGGCCTCGGGGAAATGCGAATCCCAGCGATAGCGCGGAATGATGTGCCAATGCAGATGCGGCACCATGTTGCCCAGCGCGGCGAGGTTGACCTTGTCCGGCGTCATGACCTCGCGCACCAGCCGCTCGACGCGCGCCACCAGCCGCATCAGCCAGGCCTGGTCAGCATCGTCGAGATCGGTCAGTTCAGCGGCGTGGTCGTTCCACACCACGCGGCAGAATCCCGGAAAACGGTCGCGCTCGACCAGGATCACGCGCGCGCGGTCCCCCATCCAGACCAGCTCGCCGCCATCGGCTTCGCACAACGGACAATTGGGAATTCGTTTCATCGAGATATCTGAAAGGGCGAAGCTGCCGCGCACGATCCCGCGCCGCGGAACGGGATGCGCATCGCGAGCGGCAGCACACTGGGCGCCGCCGTCCGCGGTCGGTTACACCAGCACCCGCTCGATGCCGCCGGCATTTGCCTTGGCCACGTAATCGGGCATCCAGTCCGGCCCCAGCAGATGCTTGGCCATCTCCACGACGATGTAGTCGGCGGTCACCGACGCATCCTCGTTATAACGCGACAGGCCCTGCAGGCACGACGGGCAGCTGGTGAGAATCTTCACATCGCCGCCAAAGTCGTCGGCACGCAGCTTGTCGGCGCCCTTGCGCATTTCCTCTTCCTTGCGGAAACGGACCTGCGTGGAGATGTCCGGCCGCGTCACCGCCAGCGTGCCCGATTCGCCGCAGCAGCGTTCGTTCTTCTCGATCTTGCCGCCGCCCTGGTTGCCGCCCATCAGGTCGTTCACCAGCTTGGTCGGGTCCATGGTCTTGATCGGCGTGTGGCACGGATCGTGATACATGTAGCGCGTACCCGTGACACCTTCGAGCTTCACGCCCTTTTCGAGCAGATACTCGTGGATGTCGATGATGCGGCAGCCCGGGAAGATCTTGTCGAATTCGTAGCCGGCAAGTTGGTCGTAGCAGGTGCCGCAGCTCACCACCACGGTCTTGATGTCGAGATAGTTCAGCGTATTGGCCACGCGGTGGAACAGCACGCGGTTGTCGCTGACCATCTTCTCGGCCTTGTCGTACTGGCCGTTGCCGCGCTGCGGATAGCCGCAGCACAGGTAACCCGGCGGCAGCACGGTCTGCACGCCCACGTGCCAGAGCATGGCCTGCGTGGCGAGCCCCACCTGCGAGAACAATCGCTCCGACCCGCAGCCCGGGAAGTAGAACACGGCCTCGGTTTCGGCCGTGGTCGTCTTCGGATTGCGGATGATCGGAACGATCTCGTTGTCCTCGATGTCCAGCAGCGCGCGCGCCGTCTTCTTGGGCAGGTTGCCCGGCATCTTCTTGTTGATGAAGTGGATCACCTGCTCCTGCACGGGCGGCTTGCCGACCGTGGCGGGCGGATGCTGGGTCTGCTTCCTGGCCAGCTTCTTGAGCAGTTCGTTGCCCAGGCGCTGCGCCTTGTAGCCTACGCCCATCATGGCCGTGCGCGCCAGATTGATGGTCTGCGGGTTGGTCGCGTTCAGGAAGAACATCGACGCGGCGGTGCCCGGGTTGAATTTCTTCTGACCCATCTTGCGCAGCAGGTTGCGCATGTTCATCGACACGTCGCCGAAGTCGATCTTGACCGGGCACGGCGTCACGCACTTGTGGCACACGGTGCAGTGATCGGCCACGTCGGAAAATTCGTCCCAGTGCTTGATCGACACGCCGCGGCGCGTCTGTTCCTCGTACAGGAACGCCTCCACCAGCAACGACGTCGCCAGGATCTTGTTGCGCGGGCTGTATAGCAGATTGGCGCGCGGCACGTGCGTGGCGCACACCGGCTTGCACTTGCCGCAGCGCAGGCAGTCCTTGACGCTATCGGCAATCGCGCCGATATCGCTCTGCTGCATGATGATGGACTCGTGCCCCATCAGGCCGAACGACGGCGTGTACGCGTTGCGCAGGTCCGCGCCGGGCAGCAGCTTGCCCTTGTTGAAGCGGCCTTGCGGATCGACGCGCTGTTTGTAGTCGCGGAATTCGCCGATCTCGGCTTCGGTCAGGAATTCGAGCTTGGTGATGCCGATGCCATGCTCGCCGGAAATCACGCCATCGAGCGAACGGGCCAGCGCCATGATGCGGGCCACCGCGCGGTGCGCGTCCTGCAGCATGTCGTAGTCGTCGGAGTTGACGGGAATGTTGGTGTGAACGTTGCCGTCGCCGGCATGCATGTGCAGCGCGACGAACACCCGGCCGCGCAGCACCTGCTTGTGGATCTTCTGCGCTTCGTCGAGGATCGGCTTGAATTCGCCGCCGTTGAAGATCTTGCGCAGCTCGGCGCGGATCTCGGTTTTCCAGCTCACGCGGATGGTGCGGTCCTGCAGCAGATGGAACACCGCCGCATCGGGCTGCACCTGCAGGCGTTGTTCGAAAGCGGGGCCGAGCAGGCCCAAACCGTGCCCGATCAGCGACGCGCGCGCCGCCGCCAGCGGCGTATCGAGATGATCCTGCAGATAGCGCCAGCGCGCGCGGATTTCGCGCAGCAGCGTCAGCGCGTGCTGCACGCGGTCTTCCAGCAGTTCGGCGCTGGGAATCTCGTTGGCGTCGTCGCTGCGGCCAAGCGGCAGGTTGCCGCGCGCGAAGAACGCTTCGAGTTCGTCGGTGAGCTTGAGCTTGTTCTTGATCGACAGCTCGATGTTGATGCGCTCGATGCCGTCGGTGTATTCGCCCATGCGCGGCAGCGGAATCACCACGTCTTCGTTGATCTTGAAGGCGTTGGTGTGGCGCGCGATGGCCGCGGTGCGCGAGCGGTCGAGCCAGAACTTCTTGCGCGCCTCGGGGCTGACGGCGATAAAGCCTTCGCCGCTCTTGCCGTTGGCCATGCGGATCACTTCCGAGGTGGCGCGCGCCACGGCGTCTTCATCGTCGCCGACGATATCGCCGATCAGCACCATCTTCGGGAACGCATTGCGCTTGCTCTTGGTGGCATATCCCACCGCACGCAGATAGCGTTCGTCCAGATGCTCCAGCCCCGCCAGAATCGCGCCGCCTTCGCGCTTCGATTCGGCGTCGAGGTAGTCCTTGATCTCGACGATGCTTGGAATCGCGTCGCGCGGCTGGCCGAAGAATTCGAGGCACACCGTGCGGACATGGCGCGGCATGCGGTGCAGGATCCAGCGCGCGCTGGTGATGATGCCGTCGCAGCCTTCCTTCTGCACGCCCGGAAGGCCCGCCAGGAACTTGTCCGTGACGTCCTTGCCCAGCCCTTCCTTGCGGAACTTGCGGCCCTCGATGGCCAGCGTTTCGGTGCGCAGCACCTTCTCGCCCGGCTTGCGATTGCCGTCCGACCACTTCAGTTCGAACGTGGCGACCGGCACATCGTGGATCTTGCCCAGGTTGTGGTCCATGCGCGTGATCTCGAGCCAGTTGCCCTCGGGATCGACCATGCGCCACCACGCCAGGTTGTCGAGCGCCGTGCCCCACAGCACGGCCTTCTTGCCGCCCGCGTTCATCGCCACGTTGCCGCCGATGCACGAAGCATCGATCGACGTGGGATCGACCGCGAACACCAGGCCAGCCTTGTCGGCCGCGTCGGCCACGCGGCGCGTCACCACGCCGGCGCCCGAGAAGATCGTCGCCACCTTGTGCGCAACGCCCGGCAGGTCGGACATCTCGACCGGATCGAGCTGTTCGAGCTTTTCGGTGTTGATGACGGCCGAGAACGGCGTCAGCGGCACGGCGCCGCCGGTGTAACCGGTGCCGCCTCCGCGCGGGATGATGGTCAGGCCCAGTTCGAAGCAACCCTTGACGAGCCCGGCGATCTCTTCCTCGGAATCCGGGGTCAGCACCACGAACGGATATTCGACGCGCCAGTCGGTGGCGTCGGTCACATGCGACACGCGCGACAGTCCGTCGAACTTGATGTTGTCCTTCTGCGTAACCTTGCCCAGCACGCGCTGCGCGCGCTTGCGCAACGCATAGGCTTCGGCGAATTCGGTCTTGAACGATTCGATCGCCTGCTTGGCGAACGCTACCAGTTGCTCAACGCGGTGCGAGCGGTCTTCCGCGGCGGGCTCGGCGTGCTCGGCGCGATCGGCCGCGCGGCGCTTTTCGATTTCGCTCAGGCGATGGTGCAGCGCGCCGACCAGCATCTGGCGGCGCTTGGGATTTTCGAGCAGGTCGTCCTGCAGATACGGATTGCGGCGCACCACCCAGATGTCGCCCAGCACTTCGTACAGCATGCGGGCCGAACGGCCGGTGCGGCGTTCGCCGCGCAATTCGTCGAGAATGCGCCAGGCTTCTTCGCCCAGCAGCCGGATAACAATCTCGCGATCCGAAAACGACGTGTAGTTATAGGGGATCTCGCGCAGGCGCGGCGGGGCGTCCTGCGCTGCGAGCTTGGCGTCGAGCACGAGTGGGGCGTTCATGGGCGGGACCGCTTCGAAGCTGCGCACGGGGACAGTGCGCGGATTTTCGTCATTAAAGGGCGATTGTACTGCAACGCCCTGTTTCGCTGCACCGCACCATTCGCCTTTTGCCCGAATAACCCCTGAATCGATCCGGGATCTTCGCGCTTTGCATGCAATTCATGCTGTTGGCGAATCTTCTAGAACCACTGGCGGATCGCCTCCCCCACGCCGTGCCAGAACGAGTCGGGAATCCACAGCAAACTCCCGGTCATGATCAGGTAGCGCAGGAACTTGCCGATCGCCATGTAGCCCAGGCTTTGCCAGAACGGCATGCGCAACCAACCGGCCAACGTGCACAAAGGATCACCAATGCCCGGCAGCCACGACAGCAGCATGGTCGGCGGGCCATAGCGGCGCATCCAGCGGAAATATTTCGCGTCCAGCTTGGGCTTTTGGCGCTTGCGCGGATGCGGGCGGTGCGCGGCGTGTTCCAGTTCATGCTGGTGATGCTGGCGCCGTTGGCGGTAGCGCACCAGCGCCAGCTTGGCCGCGTAGCCCAGCCACCAGTCGATCGCGCCGCCCAGCGTATTGCCGGCCGTGGCCACGATCACGGCGGGCCAGAACATCTGCGGGTTCAGCTTCACATAGCCGAACACGGCCGGCTCGGACCCCAGCGGCAGCAACGTGGCCGACACCAGGCTGACCACGAAAATGGCCGGCAGCCCCACCTTGGGCAGTGCAATCGTGTCGAACAGCCAGTCGATAAAGGCTTCCATGCGTCGGATAACAGAGGGCGGCGAAGCGCAGAGTAACCCGCATGGCGACACCCCAGGTTTTGTGATTAACTGTTAGAGCCTGTTGCGGCGATTCGTTCATCGCGCCGCGTCGATGGGGCAAACCCGGCAGCACCAATATCACGAAATAGCCGTCTCAACCAAGCGGCAGTACCGCGTCGTGGCCTGTCCCGCGCAGTCGTCATTATCGGGATCGGCGGAGCTGGCCATGCGCGCACCACCCACATGGAGACAAGCATGGCAATTCCCATCCGCCTGACGGTCAATGGCAAGCCCGTTGACGCCCAGGTCGAACCCAACACCCTTCTGGTTCAGTTTCTGCGCGAGCAGCTTCGCCTGACCGGCACGCATGTGGGATGCGACACCGCCCAGTGCGGCGCCTGCACCGTGCATCTGGACGGCCGCGCGGTGAAGTCCTGCAACATGCTCGCGCTCCAGGCGGATGGCGCCAGCGTGACCACCATCGAGGGCCTTGCCGCCAATGGCGAAATGCACCCGATGCAACAGGCATTCCGCGAGTGCCACGGCCTGCAATGCGGCTTTTGCACGCCCGGCATGGTGATGGCGGCCACGTCGCTGCTGGCGCAGCAGCCCAATGCCGATGCGCAGGCGATCCGCGAGCAGCTCGACGGCAACCTGTGCCGCTGCACCGGCTATCACAACATCGTGCGCGCCGTGCAGCAGGGGCAGGCCGCGATGCAGGCCGGTGGCGCCGCGCAGCGCGGCGAGCGCGCCGCGGTCAGCGCCGAATAAGGGAGGCCCGTCATGAACGCACCCGACAAACAGGCGCTGATCGGCGCATCCGTGCGCCGCAAGGAAGACTATCGCTTCCTCACCGGCAACGGCCAGTACACCGACGACGTCACGCTGCCGCACCAGAGCTACGCGTATTTCGTGCGCTCGCCGCACGCTCACGCGCGCATTCGTTCGATCGATACCAAAGAAGCGCTCGCCTCGCCCGGCGTGATCGCCGTGCTGACTGGCGAGGACATGGCGGCCGACAAGGTCGGCGGCCTGCCCTGCGGCTGGCTGATCCACAGCATCGACGGCTCGCCGATGAAGGAGCCGCCGCACCCCGCGCTGGCGCACGGCAAGGCGCGCCACGTGGGCGACCAGGTGGCGCTGGTGATCGCCGAATCGGTGCAGCAGGCACGCGACGCCGCGGAAAAGATCGACGTCGACTACGAGGAACTGCCCGCCGTGGTGAACCCCGCCGAGGCCGCCGCGGCTTCGACGCTGGTGCACGACGATGTGCCCGCCAACACCTGCTACACCTGGGGGCACGGCGACAAGGCCGCCACCGACGCGGCGTTCGCCAAGGCCGCGCATGTGACCACGCTGGAGATCGTCAACAACCGGCTGATCCCGAATGCGATCGAGCCGCGCGCGGTCAACGCCAGCTACACGCGCCAGGACGACGCCTACACCGTGTACGTGTCGAACCAGAACCCGCATGTAGAACGCCTGCTGATGGGCGCGTTCGTGCTCGGGCTGCCCGAATCGCGGCTGCGCATCATCGCGCCCGACGTCGGCGGCGGCTTCGGCTCGAAGATCTTTCTCTACCCTGAAGACGTCGCGCTGACCTGGGCGTCAAAGAAGGTCGGCCGCCCGGTCAAGTGGACGGCCGAGCGGTCCGAGTCGTTCCTGACCGACGCCCACGGGCGCGATCACGTGACCCGTGCCGAACTGGCGCTCGATGCGGACGGCAAGTTCCTGGCGATGCGCGTGCATACGGTCGCCAACATGGGCGCGTACCTGTCCACCTTCGCCAGCAGCGTACCGACCATCCTCTACGCCACGCTGCTCGCGGGCCAGTACGCCACACCCGCGATCTATGCGGAAGTGCAGGCCGTGTTCACCAATACGGCGCCGGTCGACGCGTATCGCGGCGCGGGCCGGCCCGAGGCCACCTATGTGGTCGAACGGCTGGTCGAGGCCGCCGCGCGCGAAACCAACACCGACCCGGCCGCGCTGCGCCGCAAGAACTTCATCCGCACCTTCCCGTACGCCACGCCGGTCGGCCTGACCTACGACACGGGCGACTACGAGCCCTGCCTGGCGCGCGCCGAGGAACTGGCCGACGTGGCCGGCTTTCCCACCCGGCGCGACGCCGCCCGCCAGCGCGGCAAGCTGCGCGGTCTGGGCTATTCCTGCTACATCGAGGCCTGCGGCCTGGCGCCTTCCAATATCGCCGGCGCGCTCGGCGCGCGCGCGGGGCTGTTCGAAGTGGGCGAGATCCGCGTGCATCCGACCGGAACGGTGACGGTGTTCACGGGATCGCACAGCCACGGCCAGGGCCACGAGACCACCTTCGCGCAGATCGTGGCAGACCGCCTCGGCATTGCGCTGGATGCGGTGGAGGTCGTGCACGGCGATACGGGACGCGTGCCGTTCGGCATGGGCACGTACGGATCGCGCTCGCTGGCGGTGGGCGGATCGGCCATCATGAAGGCGCTCGACAAGATCGAGACCAAGGCCAAGAAGATTGCGGCGCATTTGCTGGAAGCGTCCGACACCGACATCGAATTCAGCGATGGTGTGTTCCGCGTGGCCGGCACCGACCGCACCAAGACCTTTGGCGAAGTGGCGCTGACCGCCTACGTGCCGCACAACTACCCGCTCGACAAGCTCGAACCGGGCCTGAACGAAAACGCCTTCTACGATCCGACCAACTTCACCTATCCGTCCGGCGCCTACATCTGCGAAGTCGAAGTCGATCCCGATACCGGCGAATCGCAGGTGGTCAAGTTCGTGGCGGTCGACGATTTCGGCAACATCATCAATCCGATGATCGTGGAAGGACAGGTGCACGGCGGCATCGGCCAGGGCCTCGGACAGGCGATGCTCGAACAATGCATCTACGATCCCGACAGCGGCCAGTTGCTGACCGGCTCGTACATGGACTACGCGATGCCGCGCGCCGGCGACCTGCCCGACTTCACGGTGGAAACCTCGCAAGGCACGCCCTGCACGCACAATCCGCTGGGCGTGAAGGGCTGCGGCGAAGCAGGCGCCATCGGGTCGCCGCCCGCGTTCATCAACGCGCTGGTGGACGCGTTGTCGCCGCTTGGCGTGCATGACATACAGATGCCCGCCACGCCCCACCGCGTGTGGCAGGCCATCCAGGCCGCGCAATCCAGTGCGTCGTAACCGGGGAGATCGACATGTACGCATTTCAGTTTGAACGGCCCGCCGATGCCAAGTCCGCCGTGGCCCGCCTCAAGGCCGATGGCGATGCGAAATTCCTGGCCGGCGGCCAGAGCCTGCTCGCGGCGATGAAGCTGCGGCTGGCCGCTCCGTCGATGCTGGTCGATGTGGCGCGCATTCCCGGCATGGCCGACATCCGCGTGGAAGGCGACGCACTGGTGATCGGCGGCGCCGCACGCCATGCCGACGTCGCGGCCAATGCCGAGGTCCGCCGGCGCGTTCCGTCGCTGGCGGTGCTGGCCAACGGCATCGGCGACCGCCAGGTGCGGGCGATGGGCACGATCGGCGGATCGCTGGCCAACGATGATCCGGCCGCCGACTATCCCGCCGCGGTGCTGGCGCTGAACGCCACGGTGGTCACCGACCGTCGCGAGATCGCCGCCGATGACTTCTTCAAGGGCCTCTACGAAACCGCGCTGGCACCCGACGAACTGATCACGGCGGTGCGCTTTCCATCGCCCGATCAGGCCGCCTACATCAAGTTCCGCAATCCGGCGTCGCGCTTCGCGCTGGTTGGTGTGATGGTGGCGCGCACTGGCGGCACGGTGCGCGTGGCCGTCACCGGCGCGGCCGATAGCGTATTTCGCTCGACTGCACTGGAACAGGCGCTCGCGGCCAGTTTCACGCCGGCGGCGGCGCGCGCAGTGAAGATCGATCCTGCCGGGCTCAATGCGGATCTGCATGCGTCCGCGGCGTATCGCGCGCATCTGATTCCGGTGCTGGCGTCGCGCGCGGTGGAGCAGGCATCGAAGGGGTAGCCAGCCGCGCCGCGCCCTGCGCCCTTTTTCCAGATGCCGTTCGGAAAAAGGGCGCGGGCGCGCTTCACAGCCGTCATCGCGAACCTCGGACTCAATGCTTCCCACCTCGATCGACCATACCCTCGCGCTGCTGGCCCGGCAGCAGTATTTCGCGGATCGCGAGACCGCCACGGTGCTGTATCTCGCGTTGCGCATGCAGCGCCCGCTGTTCCTGGAAGGCGAACCCGGCGTCGGCAAGACCGCGCTGGCCCACGCGATGTCCGGCATGCTTGGCACGCGCCTGCTGCGGCTGCAATGCTACGAAGGGCTCGATGCCGCCAGCGCGCTGTACGAATGGGACTATCCGCGCCAGATCATGGCGCTGCGGCTCGCTGAAGCACGCGGCGAGCGGCCCGAACAGCAGTCGCTCTATCACGACGACTTTCTGCTCAAACGGCCTTTGCTCGAAGCGCTGCTGCCCGACCCGGCCGCGCCGGGCATGCCACGCGTGCTGTTGATCGACGAAATCGATCGCGCCGACGAACCGTTCGAGGCCTTCCTGCTCGAAGTGCTGTCCGAATACCAGGTGTCGATTCCCGAAGTCGGCGTGGTGCGCGCGGAACGGCCGCCACTGATCGTCATCACGTCGAACCGCACGCGCGAGGTGCATGACGCGCTCAAGCGCCGTTGCCTCTATCAATGGATGGGCTATCCGGAGCGCGATCGCGAGCTGCAGATCGTGGCCGCGCGCGCGCCCGAAGCGGCGGCTGCGCTGCAGCGCCAGGCGGTCGATTTCATCCATCGGCTGCGCGGCATCGACCTGTTCAAGGCGCCCGGTATCGCCGAAGCGATCGACTGGTGCCGCGCGCTGTCGGCGCTCGGCGTGACCGAACTCGATCCGCAATCGGTGCGCGACACGCTCGGCGTGCTGCTCAAGTACCAGGACGACCTGGCGCGCGCAGATGGACCCACGATCGCCGAACTGCTTGCCGCCGCGCCGGCTTCTGCCTGATATGGCGCACGCCGCACCGATCGTCCGCCAGGCCGCGCCGCACGCGCTGCCGATGCTGGCGCGCAATGTCACGCATTTCATGCGGCTGCTGCGCGGTGCGGGCTTCGGCCTGTCGCCCGCGCATGCCGTGGATGCGCTCGACGCGCTGCGGCATGTCGACATCGGCACGCGCGCCGAAGTTCGCGCCGCGCTGGCCGCGCTGGTGCTGTCCGGGCCCGAGCAACGGCCGTTGTTCGACGCGGCCTTCGACCTGTTCTGGCGCGATCCCGACTGGGAAGGCAAGCTGCGCGCGATGCTGCTGCCGCGCGTGGATGCGGGCGCGCCGCCGCCCAAACGCAGCAATCGCCTGGCCGACGCGCTGGCCGCACGGCAGCCGTCGACGCCGAAACCGGCCCAGCCGCCGCGCGAGGAACACTTCACCGCGCCGCTGACCTTTTCCGGCCAGGAACGCCTGGCCAGCCGCGATTTCGAAACGCTGGACGCCGAAGAATGGCGCGCGCTGCAGCATCTGGTGCGCACACGCCGCGCGCACCTGGCGCTGCAGCGCACCCGGCGCCTGCGCGCAGCCGCCAGCGGCACGCACGCCGACCTGCGCGCGAGCGCACGACTGGCGGTGCGTCAACACGGCGAATGGCTGCGCTGGAAATTCCGCAAGCATGCCGAACGCAAGCCGCCGGTCGTGCTGCTGCTCGATATTTCCGGATCGATGAGCCAATACTCGCGCGCGGTGCTGTACTTCTGCCATGCGCTGATGCAATCGCGCGAACGCATGCATGTGTTCCTGTTCGGCACCCGGCTCACCAACGTGACGCGCGCATTGCGCGAACGCGATCCCGACGAGGCCGTGACGCTGATCACCGAACAGGTACGCGATTGGGCCGGCGGCACCCGCATCGGCGCCGCACTCGCCGCGTTCAACCGCCAGTGGGCGCGCCGCACGCTGTCGGGCCGCGCCACGGTGCTGCTGGTCAGCGATGGCATCGATCTCGAACATATCGAATTGCTCGATCAGGAAATGGCGCGGCTGCGCCGCTTCGCCCATCGCATCGTGTGGCTCAATCCGCTGCTGCGCTATGCGGGGTTTTCGCCACAGGCGCGCGGCATGCAGGCCATCCTGCCGCATGTCGATGCGCTGCGGCCGGCGCACAACCTCGAAAGTCTTTTCGCGCTGGAATCGCTGCTCGCAGACCCCGGCATCCGGCGCGCTGTTCCACCCGTGAGACAAACCAGCCTCGGCAAAGGAATCCCGCCATGGAAATGACCCAGACCCAACGCCTGCCGGTGCCGCAACAGGTGGCATGGGAAGCGCTGAACGACCCGGCGCTGCTCAAGCAATGTATCCCCGGATGTGAGAGCATCGAGCCCGATGGCGAAAACGCCTATCAACTGGTGCTGACCGCGGCGGTCGGGCCGGTCAAGGCGCGCTTCAAGGGACGCATGGCGTTGCAGGACATCCACGCGCCCGACAGCTACACCATCCAGTTCGACGGACAGGGCGGCGCGGCCGGATTCGGCAAGGGCTCTGCGAACGTGACGCTGGCGCCCGAAGGCGACGAGACGCTGCTGACCTACGTCGTGCAGGCGCAGGTGGGCGGCAAGATCGCCCAGATCGGCTCGCGCCTGGTGGATGCCGCTGCGCGCAAGATGGCCGACGCGTTCTTTGCGCGCTTCACCGAAGCGGTGGGCGGCAACGATAGTGGCAACGACGGCGACAGCGAAGCGCCGCACAGTGACAACAACGATACCCAGAGCAACGGGGCCGCCGGCGACAGTGACGCGGACGGCGAAGAGAATCAGGAAAAGAAGCGGAAACGATCATGGACAGCGTGGATCTCGAAGTCCTGAAGTGCAGCGTCAAGTGGCAGCAAGAAGGACATGGCGTATTGCTGGTAACGGTGGTTAGAACGTGGGGCTCGTCGCCACGTCCGGAAGGCGCCATGCTGGCGGTGCGTGACGACGGCCTGGTGGTCGGCTCGGTATCGGGCGGCTGCATCGAGGACGACATCATCTATCGCGTGCATCGCGAAGGCATCCGGGCCACACGCCCGGAAGCGATGAAATACGGCATCAGCGCCGAGGAAGCGCACCGCTTCGGCCTGCCCTGCGGCGGCACGATCGAACTCGTGGCCGAGCCGCTGGCGGCGCACAGCGGCATTGCCGAATTGCTCGCAGCCGTGGAAGGCGGCCGGCTGGTCGCGCGCTCGCTCGACATGGCCAGCGGGCGCGCCACGCTCGCGCATGCCGAAGCGGCCGATGGCCTGTCGTTCGACGGCAAGACGCTGCTGACGATTCACGGCCCCCGCTATCGCATGCTTGTGATCGGCGCGGGCCAGTTGTCGAAGTATCTGTGCCAGATCGCGGTGGGGCTGGGATTCCAGGTCACCGTGTGCGACCCGCGCGAGGAATACACGGAAACCTGGGATATCCCCGGCGTGACCATGGTGCGCACGATGCCCGACGACACCGTGATGGAAATGAAGCTCGACGAACGCTGCGCGGTCATCGCCCTCACGCACGATCCCAAGCTCGACGATCTGGCGCTGATGGAAGCGCTGCGCACGCCCGCGTTCTACGTCGGCGCGCTGGGTTCGCGCCGCAACAACCAGGCGCGGCGCGAACGCCTCAAGGAATTCGATCTGACCGACCAGCAGCTGGCGCGCCTGCATGGTCCCGTCGGCATCTATATCGGTAGCCGCACGCCGCCCGAGATCGCCATCTCGGTGCTGGCCGAAGTGATCGCCGCAAAGAACCACGTGTCGCTGCCGGACATCCTGCAGGTGGAAGGCGCCAAGGCCGCACGCGAGATCGCGGCGGGCGAGGCCGAATGCCCGATCCTGCCGCAGGCGTCGCCTACTGCGACAACCACTTCCGCGACGTCGTCATGAGCAAACCCGCCCGCCCCGCGCTGACGCAGACCGACCTGCCGACCGGCATCCTGCTGGCCGCCGGATTCGGCCGCCGCTTTGATCCGCAGGGCTTGCGCAACAAGCTCATGGAGAAAATGCCGGACGGCCGCACGGTGGCCTGGCGCAGCGCGCGCACGCTGGCGGCCGGACTGCCGAATTCGATTGCGGTGGTGCGTCCCGGACAGCCGGAACTGGCGGAAGAATTGCGACGCGGCGGCTGCCAGGTCATCGAGTCCGCCGCAGCCGAGGCAGGCATGGGCGCGGCGCTGCGGGCCGGCGTGGCGGCCAGCGCCGATGCACGCGGCTGGGTGGTGGCGCTGGCTGACATGCCGTGGCTGTCGATGGAACTGGTGCGCGCAGTGGCGCTGACGATCGCCGCGCGCGACACCATTGCCGCGCCGTGGCGCAACGGACAGCGCGGCCATCCGGTCGGTTTCGGCGTGGCGTGGCGCGACGAACTGCTGCGGCTCGATGGCGACGAAGGCGCTCGCGCGCTGCTCAAAACGCAGCCGGTCACGCGCGTGCTGACCGAGGACGACGGCGCGTTCCGCGATATCGACACACCGGCGGATCTGACGCCCAGTCCACTGCGCTAGGCAGCAGCGAACGCCTGCCGGAGCCACAGGCGCCGGCAACGCGCTCATCAAGCGACGCGACTGCACCTTGGCCCAAGGCGCCCTTAGCCTGCGTTCAGCGACCGGTCAACCCCCGTCCGTATCCATCAACGCGCGCAGGTATTCGCTGCTCCACCAGTGCACATCCTGCTGGCGAATCCGTTCCAGCAATTTCTGATGACGCGCGCGGCGTTCCGACAGCGGCATGTGCAGCGCCTGCTGGATCGCCTGCGCAGTGGCGCGGGTGTCGTACGGATTGACCAGCAGCGCTTCCTTGAGCTGTTCGGCGGCGCCGGCGAAGCGCGACAGCACCAGCACGCCCGGATCGTCGGGATCCTGCGCGGCGATATATTCCTTGGCCACCAGATTCATGCCATCGCGCAGCGGCGTCACCAGCGCCACGCTGCTGGCGCGGCACAGTCCCGGCAGCCGGCGCCGGGAGGTCGAGCGGTGGATATACCGCACCGGCATCCAGTCCAGTTCGCCGTATTCGCTGTTGATCGCGCCCGTGATGCCTTCCATGTCGCGCCGCAGGTCAGCATACGCATCGACCGATTCGCGCGACGGTGCGGCGATCTGGATCAGCGTGGCGCTGGAGCGGTTCTCGGGATACTCGGCCAGCAGGGTCTGGAACGCCTTGAGCCGCTGCGGCAGGCCCTTGGAATAATCGAGCCGGTCGATCCCCAGCAGCAGACGCCGCGTCGAGTACTGGCCGCGCATCATCTCGTAGGTTTCGGTCGCGTCCGATTCGCGGCCCAGCTCGATGAATTCGTCCACATCGATGCCGATCGGAAACGCCTGTGCGCGCACGGTGCGATGAAAAGCGCGGAAGCGATATTCGCCCATCGGCTCGGCGCCCGCCTCGCCTTGCACATAGCGCGAGAAATGATCGAGATCGGCCTGGCTCTGGAAACCCAGCAGGTCATACGCGAACAACGCGCGCATCAGCCATTCGTGCTGCGGAATGGCCGCCAGGATCAGCGGCGGCGGCAACGGTACGTGCAGGAAGAATCCGATGCGCTGGCCGCAGCCGATGGCGCGTAGTTCCGAAGCCAGCGGGATCAGGTGGTAATCGTGGATCCAGATCACGTCGTCGGGCTTGAGCAGCGGCGCCAGCTTGCGCGCGAACAGCTGGTTCACGCGCCGATAGGCGTTCAGGTTGCCGCCCGAATCGAAATCGGCCAGGTCCACGCGATAGTGGAGCACCGGCCAGAGCACGCCGTTGCTGTAGCCGAGGTAATACGAATCGTGATCCTCGCGGCTCAGGTCCACGGTGGCCAGCGTCACGTTGCCGGCCTGCGTCTGATGCAGTTCACCTTCGCCTGGCGTGCCGCCGTGCGCCGCGTCCACCACCTTTCCGCTCCAGCCGAACCACAGGCCGCCAGTCTTGTTGAGCGCCTCGGAGAGCGCCACTGCAAGCCCACCCGCCGCATGGTTGCGCGGATCCGCGACCCGGTTCGATACCGCTACTAGTCTGCCCATATGTACGTTGTGTGGTTGCCAATCCTTTCTTCAGATCACGGTGTCCCAGGGTGCCGACAGCCGCATGGCACCGTTGATCAGGCCGACCATCGAATAGGTCTGCGGGAAGTTGCCCCACATCTCTCCGGTGATCGGGTGTGTGTCCTCCGAGAGCAATCCAAGCGGATTGCGCGCGGCCAGCATGGCCTCGAAGATCTCGCGCGCCTCTTCGCGCCGGCCAATGCGGGCCAGCGCGTCGATACGCCAGAAGGTGCAGATATTGAAGGCCGTCTCGGGCTTGCCGAAATCGTCCGGTGCCTCGTAGCGCCGCATGTATGGCCCATCGCACAGCGATTCCTCGAGCGCCTTCACGGTCGAGACGAAGCGCGGATCCTTCGGGTCGATGAAGTTGACCTCGGCCATCAGCAGCACGCTGGCGTCCAGTTCCTTGCCGCCGAAGCTCTCGGCGAAGGCCTGCCGCTGCTCGTTCCACGATTCCTCAAGAATGCGCGTCTTCATGCGATGCGCGTGGTCGTGCCAGTACGCGGCACGCGCGGGCTGCTCCAGCTTGACGGCGATCTTGGCCAGGCGGTCGCACGCCACCCAGCTCATCAGCGCCGACGAGGTGTGAATGCGCGCACGCGTGCGCAATTCCCACATGCCCGCGTCGGGCGTGCCGAACACGCGCACCGCCTGCTCGCCCACGTCCTCGAGCCTGCGGAATTCGGCCGGGCCGCCGCGAAACAGCAGGCGGTGATCGTGAAACGCCTGCGCGGCGGCCAGCACCACGTTGCCGTAGACATCGTGCTGGAAGTGTTCCTGCGCCTGGTTGCCGACGCGCACCGGGCCCATACCGCGATAACCGCCCAAGTGGTCGAGGATGCTTTCGGGCAGTTCGCGCTCCAGCCCGATGCCGTAGAGGGGCTGGATATGGCCGTCCTGCGACTGCATCACCACGTTCGAGAGCCAGCGCAGATAGTCTTCCATCGTGCCGACTTCGGACAGGCTGTTCAGCGCGCGCACCACGAAAAACGCGTCGCGCAGCCAGCAGTAGCGGTAGTCCCAGTTGCGTCCGCTGCCCGGCGCCTCGGGAATGCTGGTGGTCATCGCCGCCACGATCGCGCCCGTTTCCTCGTAGAGCGACATTTTCAGCGTGATGGCAGCGCGGATCACCGCTTCCTGCCACTCGCGCGGCACCGCGAGCCGGCGGCTCCACAGGCGCCAGTACGCGGTGGTTTCCTGTTCGAAATCGCGCGCGATGTCTTCCACGCTGTGCGTGAGCGTTTCATCGGGCCCGAGGATGAAGTTGTAGCCGCGCGTGACCAGGAACGGCGTCTGCGACAGCACGTAGGCCAGCGGCGCATCGGTGGTCATGCGCAGCGTCATGTCCTCGCCGACGTAGCGCACGTGGCTGCTGCCGCGCGTGACCTGCGGCTTGGTGCGTCCCCAGTTGAAACGCGGCGCGACGGTCACGCGCACGCGCGGCGCGCCGTGGATCGGCCGGATGCGGCGCACCAGCGTCAGCGGCCGGAAGTAGCGGCCGAGCCGGAAAAAGCGCGGGCAGAAATCGGTGATCTCGAGGCAGCCGCCATGACGGTCGATCAGCCGCGTGCGCAGCACGGCGGTGTTCGGCTCGTACCACTGCGTGGCCTCATGAAAGTCTTCGATCTCGATGTTGAAATGCCCGGCGTTCTCGCTGGTGTCCAGCAACGCGTTGAACACCGGATCGCCGTCGAAGCGCGGCATGCAGCACCACACGATGCGTCCGCGCCCATCCACCAGCGCGGAAAACGCACAGTTGCCGATCATGCCCAGCGACAGCGACGGTTCGGCCTGGCGACAGGAATCGTCCGAATCGGTGTTGATCGCGGGCGCCTCGGTGGCAACCGTGGGGTTGAGGTTGGCAGGTTCACTCACTACAGGTCCTCCCTGTCTGGCGATGGGGGTGAGAGGGAATGCTGACCGTTGCGCTGCGCCATCTGCTGAGTCAGTGCATGCGCACAACGGTGCAGCCAGCTGCGCAGGGCGGCAGGCCCTGTCACGCTGACCGATGCGGCGGTGGCGCGCTGGCCGACCAGCACGCCGATGCCGCCAAGTTCGCGTACCACGCTGAAGCCGGCTTCATCGGTGACGTCATCGCCGGCGAACACGGGCAGGCGGCCGGCAAACGGCGGCGAACGCATGAACGTGGCAATCGCGCCGCCCTTGTCGACACCGGCCGGCTTGATCTCCACCACCATCTTGCCGGGCAGCGCTTCCAGGCCAACCGCATCGCGCAGCACGTCGGCCACGGCCGCGCGCACCAGCGGTTCGAGTTCCGGAACCTGCCGGTAATGAATCGCCACGGCGACCGATTTTCGTTCGAGCTGCAGCCCCGGATGGCGCGCCACAAGTGCCTCCAGATGAGGCAGTAGCGGGCCGATGCCGGGCGCCGGCGGGCGCACGATGCGCTCGGCGCCGTTACGGAATTCCGCGCCGTGCACGCCCGCGGCAGGCAGGCGCAACGGCTGCAGGAAGTGATCGAGCTCGGCCACGGGCCGGCCCGAGACAATCGCCAGCGCGCCATCGAGGCAGACATGCAGCGCACGCAGCGTGCCGACCAGTTCCGGTTCGACCTGCACCAGCTCGGGGCGCGGCGCGAGGTCCGCCAGCGTGCCGTCGAAGTCCAGAAACAGCGCGGTATTGGGTTCGATAAGAGGTAGCGGGGGCATCGCGTGAAACCGTAACACGTCGATTTGACGAGCGTCCACCGGGCGCTGTCCTACAACAGTGGCCTTTGCGGCACGTTTGCGCTGCGGACCCGTTGGCCGGGGTCGCCTGTGCGCCATCCATTATCATTGGCGCTTTCCGCCGATTTTTCCGGCTTTTTTTGCCACCGCGCCGTGGCAATCGCAGACATGACCCGCACCCCAGCCCAGCCCGACTATTTGAAGAAGATCCTGACCGCCAAGGTGTACGACGTGGCCCAGGAAACCGAGCTTACCTATGCGAGCGCGCTGTCGGCGCGCACCAACAATGCGGTGTGGTTCAAGCGCGAGGACACCCAGCCCGTGTTCTCGTTCAAGCTGCGGGGCGCGTACAACAAGATGGCGTCCCTCGCGCCGGAAGAGCTCAAGCGCGGCGTGATCGCGGCATCGGCCGGCAACCATGCGCAGGGGGTGGCCCTCTCGGCCGCGCGGCTGCAGTGCAAGGCGATCATCGCGATGCCCACCACCACGCCGCAGGTGAAGATCGACGCGGTGCGCGAGCGCGGCGGCGAATGGGTGCAGATCGTGTTGCACGGCGATTCGTACAGCGACGCCTACCTGCACGCGGCCGAGCTGGAAAAGAAGCACAAGCTGACCTTTATCCATCCGTTCGACGATCCCGACGTGATTGCCGGCCAGGGCACCATCGCGATGGAAATCCTGCGCCAGCATCCGGGCCCGATCCACGCGATCTTCGTCGCGATCGGCGGCGGCGGCCTGATTTCCGGCATCGCGTCGTACGTCAAGGCCGTGCGCCCGGAGATCAAGGTGATTGGCGTGCAGACCTACGATTCGGACGCGATGAAGCGTTCGATCGACGCCGGCAAGCGCGTCGAGTTGAAGGACGTGGGCCTGTTCTCCGACGGCACCGCCGTGAAGCTGGTCGGCAAGGAAACCTTCCGCATTACGCGCGAGCTGGTCGACGACATCATCCTGGTCGACACCGACGCGATCTGCGCGGGCCTCAAGGATGTCTTCCAGGACACGCGCAGCATCCTGGAACCGGCCGGCGCGCTGGCCGTGGCGGGCCTGAAGGCCTACGCCGCGCGCGAAAAGCTCAAGAACCAGCACCTCGTGGCGATCGCCTGCGGCGCCAACATGAACTTCGACCGCCTGCGCTTCGTGGCCGAACGCGCCGAGGTGGGCGAAGCGCGCGAGGCGATCTTCGCCGTGACGATCCCCGAGGAACGCGGCAGCTTCAAGCGCTTCTGCGAGCAGGTTGGCACGCGCAGCGTGACCGAGTTCAACTACCGCATCGCCGACACCGGCGTGGCGCATATCTTTGTGGGCGTGCAGATCGCCAGCCGCGCGGAAAGCGACAAGATCGCCGCCAATTTCCGCCGCCACGGCTTCGACACGCTGGACCTGTCCAATGACGAGCTGGCCAAGCAGCACATCCGCTACATGGTCGGCGGCCATTCGCCGCTGGCGCACGACGAGCTGCTGTATCGCTTCGAATTCCCCGAGCGGCCGGGCGCGCTGATGCGTTTCCTGTCGAGCATGAGCCCGAACTGGAACATCAGCCTGTTCCACTACCGCAACCAGGGCGCCGACACCTCGAACATCCTGGTCGGCATCCAGGTGCCGAAAAACGAGAAGCGCGCATTCCGCAGCTTCCTTTCCACGCTCGGTTACGTACACTGGGACGAGACCGACAATCCCGTCTACAAGCTGTTCCTGTCCTGAATCGAATCATGACGCTTCCTGAGCACTCGCCGCTAGGCAAGGCCTCGGCCTACAAGACCGAATACGATCCCACCCTGCTGTTTCCGATTCCGCGCCAGGCCAAGCGCACGGAAATCGGCCTCGATGAAGGCAAGGCGCTGCCGTTTTTTGGCGTCGACATCTGGAATGCCTACGAGGTGTCCTGGCTCAATCTCAAGGGCAAGCCGCAGGTGGCGCTGGCCACGTTCATCATTCCGGCCGATACGCCGAATATCGTCGAATCGAAGTCGTTCAAGCTGTATCTGAATTCGTTCAACCAGACCAAGCTGGCATCGGCCGAAGCGCTGCAGCAGATGCTCCAGCGCGATGTCTCGGCGGCCACGGGCGGCACGGTGCAGGTGCGGCTGGTGACCGAGGCCGATCTGGGCACGCAGAAGATGGGCGAACTGGACGGCCTGCTGCTGGACCGGCTCGACATCGAGACCGACATCTACGAGCCGGACCCGACGCTGCTCAAGGCCGATCAGGAAGAGTCGCCCGTGGAGGAATCGCTGGTGTCGCATCTGCTGAAGTCGAACTGCCTGGTGACGGGGCAACCCGACTGGGGCAGCGTGCAGATCCGCTACGTGGGCGCACCGATCGACCAGGAAGGACTACTCAAGTATCTGATCTCGTTCCGCAACCACAACGAGTTTCACGAGCAATGCGTCGAGCGGATCTTCACCGACGTGATGCGCATGTGCAAGCCGGTAAAACTTGCTGTCTACGCGCGCTACACACGTCGCGGCGGGCTCGACATCAACCCGTTCCGCACCAACTTCAACACGCCGTGGCCCGATAACCGGCGCAACGCGCGGCAGTGATCAGACCGGGCCGGTGGTTCGTATCGGCCCCCGCTCCGCACACCGACAATTGCGTGAGGGTTGAAGCACTAGCAGCTAAAAGAATACGTCGGTGGCACCAACTTTCCGTCGGAAAGCAGCTGCCACCAGGCGCCGTCGCGCTTGACTGCCCAGTTACCGCACCCGAATGGCCTGATGGCCTCAAATCTCGCACCAGGGACTGCCTTGCCGTCTTCGTCCACAAGCCAGTACGGCAGGGGGCCTTGCCGACTTTTCAGCACCATTGTGTCCCCCACGCGAAACGCGAGCTCTTCGTCCATTTCAAAGGTCTTGATCAGTAAAGCTTCCGATCCGACCAGCCTCTTCTCATAGACACGGGTACGGCCATCGACGCCCGTAAACACCATTTTTTTCTTATTCCACCAGCGGGACATGTCGCATATGTCCCAGCCGGGGCCAGCGAAGTATTTCGACGCGGGTATTGGTTCCTGGAGCAACGGACGGAACGTGGGGCTGTACAACCTGCAGGTCCGCGTCCGCTCGTCCAGCGCGAAGATTGTGTCGGGATCGGGGCCGCCAGGCGTTTTGACAGGCAGGAAGAGGTTGCCGATGCGATCCAACTTGTCAAATCGCGGCAACGCAACGGGCGCCCCATTGGACTCAAAGACCTGTGCCGCGTCCTTCCGAGCAACGAAATAGAGCAGCGATGTAACTCCCTTTCGATTGGCACCCAAAGGCGCTACCGAAAACGTGTGAATTTCCTGCCATTCAGGCTGCAGAATCTCCCGCAACGTCCACAAGTCGATCACGCCTTGTGCCCCGCCTTCAACCTCTACTTTCGACATCTCGGTGGATGCCCCCCTTGCTGGGGCAAGTATGGTGTTTGAACGCTCCCCGACATACCTGCGCGGCGACACTGCCGACAACCGCCCATTCTCGAAGACTACGTAGGCGTAATCGCTCCCGCCAGCATCCGAATAGGTTAGTCGATACCGAACCTTCCGCGTCGTGGGATCGAAAGCGTAGGAGTCGTCTTCAATGGCGCTGAATACTTCGGCAACTGCGGGCGTGCCATCTGCATAAAGCAGATTGCCACAGCCCTCACGGTAGGCCACGACGCCCATCCGGCCCCCGCCCATTGCGACGGGGACGATGGATTCGTACTGCACCCGCGCGGTGGCCGGCTGGCGCTTGAGAACATACCGGCCCTCGCCATTGGGCAGCTTGATCTTGCGTACCAATTGAAACCAATGGTGATCTCGCTCCATCGAGCCCTTATACCCAGTCGGCGCATAGCCCTCATAGGGATACGGCTCGCCGTAAAATGACGGTACACGATACTCCAGCGCCTCCACGCCAAGCGGCTCGCCAGACTCTACACATTTGTGCGCGCCCAATACGGTGGTTGAGAACGCAGCTATCGTCAGCGCAAGAGCATAGCGGGCGGAATTCCGGCGAAAGTTCTGTGTATCGTTCATGGGAGATCATGGGTTCTGCACAGTCGGCAGCTGTTGGCGCAGTGGGCCCGAGCAGGACAGTCGATGCGTTCTTCTGCTTCGACCTCCACCCGCTCCGACGTCACGACCGTTTCATCGCCGCCGCAGAGATACCCACGAGCAAGGGACGCAGATTTTCGCCGCTGGCTACTTCGCCCATGTCAACCGGGATCAACAAAACTAAAACTCCGCGTGCGCGCGGATGCCGATGAATTTGGCCGGTCCGCGATCGCGGTTGTAGCCCGGGTTTCGCACGTACTGGAAATCGGGGCTCAGGCTCAGCGTCTTCCACACGGCAATGCTGTAGTAGATCTCGAAGACCTGTTCTGGCCCATAGCGCAGCGCGCCGTCGCCAAGGAACGCGCCGAGCCCGCCAGCGGCCAGGTAGCTGCGGTGCGACGATCCCAGCATGTTCACCGCCACCGCCATGCCCAGTTCGTCATTGGGACGGCCCCATGACGCGCCCTTGAGCGTGCCGCCGCCCGACACCTGCCGACCGATTTCCGTGAACGCGTAGGTTTCCGTTTTGTCATCGGACCAGTTGGCGCGCACGAACACGCCGGCGCCGTCGGCCACTTCCTGCAGCAGCGCAACGCCGACACCCATCTTGGTGTGCTCGCGGCGCACGTCGCCCACATCGGGCGTCACGCCGTTGGCCTGGCCGAATGCGATCGCGTCGTTGAAGGCGCCCATGTTGGCCTTGTTCCGCCACAGCAGCAGCCGCGCCTGCCCGGGGCGGCCTGCGATGGCATAGCGCTTTTCCAGTTCCAGCATCTGGCCGTAGTGCTCGAACAGCCGCGTGTCGAGCGCGCGGCCGTTCGATTCCTGCGGCTGCAGAAAATGCCCGAAGCGCGCCGACCAGCCATCGCCGATGTATTCGATGGCCGCGCCCCAGTCGTAGCCGCGCGAATCGGCCGGGTAATCCCAGGAGCCGTGCGTCATGAACGACCAGTTCATGAATTGCGTGCGCGGGTCCGACCCATAGGGATTCACGTCGAACACATCGATCACGCCGAAGTTGCCGGCGGTCAGCACGACGCGCTGCTTGTCGACGGTACGCGCGAACTGGTTGAAATCGGCCTCAAGCGTTTCCTCGCCGCCGCCCATGCCCCAGTACTGCCGGATAAAGGCGCGGGCGCGATAGACCTTGGGGCTCGTGCTGGCCGTCTTGGCCAGTTCGCCATTGGACAGGCCGCCCATGCCGTGCAACTCGGAAAATGGCACGCCCTGTGCCACCTCGGGGTTGAGGTGGAATTCGGCTCCCTTCCAGAGCCGCAGGCCCAGGTCAAACGTGGCCGTGAACGAATAGCTCTTGGCACGATTCGGCGTCAGGCTGTTCTCTCCGGAGTACGCGGCGCCGAACGACGGCTTGCGCTGCCAGATGTAGGTGGTCTGGCCGTGGAAAGCGAACGGGCTTTCCAGCTCGTTCACCAGCGGCACGCTGGCCGCAGGCGGGCTCACGGCCGTCGTTTCCTGCGCCTGGGCCGCCCACGGCAATGCCGTACTCGCGACGATGCAGGCGGCGAGGTGACGGACAAAGCGAGGGCGCGGCCGCGGCATGGCGGCCAGGAAACGGAAACGCAGCATAGGAAACCCGGGATGCGGATGCACCAACCACGGGCACCCTTCTGGACAGGCGCGAGCATAGCCAAGCCCACATGACATGTCTACCTCGCTTTGCTGCGTTGCAGCATTCCTCCAACGCTTGCTTTATCAACACGTGCCGGTGAAGCCAAGCCGACGTTGTAACGGATCTTGTATTAATTAATTCGAAAATTAATATTGAGCGGAATTCGCTGACTTCGACGTATCTGAACCGGTTCCGATGCCTGCTCGCACGCCACCCGATCCACCGCGCCGCCCTGGCCGCCCTGCCGCGCAGGCAGCCGACGCCGGCCAGCGCGACCGCCTGATCGACGCCGCCGTCACGCTGTTTGCCCGCCACGGCGTGGCGGCGACGTCGACCAAGGCCATCGCCGCCGGGGCGGGTGTCACGCCCGCGCTGGTCCATTACTACTTTGGCGACCGCGACGCGCTGCTCGACGCGATCTTCGACGAACGCATGCAGCCGCTGATCGAGCATGTCTTCGGGACGCTCCAGGCCGGTCCGCCCGACCCCGTCGCACGCATCCAGGCGCTGGCCGGTCAGTTGATCCGCACCGCGTCGGCCACGCCATGGTTTCCGGGCCTGTGGATCCGCGAGATCGTCGGCACCGAGGGCCAGTTGCGCGAGCGGCTGTTGCAGCGGGTGGCCCTGCAACGCGCGCAGTTGATCATCAATCCGCTGGCGGCCGCCCATGCGCAGGGCCGCCTAAATCCCGACCTGGAGCCCGCGCTGGTGATGGTGTCGCTGATCGGACTGACGCTGTTGCCGCTGGCCACCACGCATATCTGGCGTGCTTTGCCCGGCGCCGCTGACATCGACACCGACACGCTGGTGCGCCACGTCACCGCCCTGCTGGGCCACGGCCTGTCCGCGCCGCCCAAGAACCCTGCCTGAACCTGGTATCCCGGAGCCCGCATGATGCTTCCCGTCCCGAACCGCGCCTGGCCCCTGCTTCTGGCCGCGATGACCGTGCCGCTGCTCGCTGCCTGCAGCAACGACAAGACCACGACCTGGCAGGGCTATGTCGAAGGGGAATTCGTCGCGGTGGCGTCGCCGTTCGCGGGCCGGCTCGAAAAGCTTGCCGTCGACCGAGGCCAGCAGGTCGACAATGGCGCGCCGCTGTTCACGCTGGAATCGGATGACGAACGCGCCGCGCGCCAGCAGGCGGCCGAGCAGGTGCGCGTGGCGCAGGCACAACTGGCCGACATCCAGACCGGCAAGCGCCCGGTGGAAGTCGACGTCAATCGCGCGCAACTGCTGCAGGCGCAGGCGCAGGCCAATCGCAGCGCCGCGCAGCGCAAGCGCGACGAAGCGCAGTTCGAGATCGGCGGCATCTCGAAAGCGCAGCTCGACGAAAGCCGCGCCACCGCCGACGCCGACGCAGCACGCGTGCGCGAACTGCAGCGCGATATCGACGTCGCGCGCCTGCCCGGCCGCAAGGACCAACTGGCCGCGCAAAGCGCGCAAGTGGAGGCCGCGCGCGCAGCGCTGGCGCAGGCCGAATGGAAGCTGTCGCGCAAATCGGTCAACGCCACCGTGGCGGGCCTGGTCTACGACGTGCCGTTCCGCCCCGGCGAATGGGTGCCGGCCGGCAGCGCCGTAGTGCGCATGCTGCCGCCGGGCAACGTCAAGGTGCGCTTCTATGTGCCGGAGGCTGTGGTGGGATCGCTGCGCAATGGCCAGGCGGTCAGCATCCGCTGCGACGGTTGCGCGGCACCCGTCGCTGCCACGATCACCTACGTGTCGAACGAAGCCGAGTTCACGCCCCCGGTCATCTACAGCAACGAAACGCGCCGCAAACTGGTATTCCTGATCGAGGCCCGCCCCGCCACGGCCGACGCCCCGAAACTGCGTCCGGGCCAGCCGGTAGAGGTGGCGTCATCATGACGGCCGCGGCAAACGGCCAGGGCGGCCTGGCGATCGATGTGCACAACCTGAACAAGCACTTCGGTGACAAGCACGTGGTCAACGATCTGACCATGCAGGTGGCGCGCGGCGAGATCTTCGGCTTCCTTGGCCCCAACGGCAGCGGCAAGACCACGTCGATCCGCATGATGTGCGGCCTGCTGACCCCCGATTCGGGGTCGGGCACCTGCCTAGGATTCGACATTATCAAGGAAGCGGCGCAGATCAAGCGCAACGTCGGCTACATGACGCAGCGCTTTTCCTACTGGGAAGATCTGTCGATCCGCGAAAACCTCGATTTTGTCGCGCGCGTCTACGGCATGGCCAACCGCCGCGACGTCGTGGATCGTGCGCTGGAGGACCTGGGGCTGCAGTCTCGCGCCGAACAGCTGGCGGGCTCGCTGTCGGGCGGCTGGAAGCAGCGGCTGGCGCTGGCCGCGTGCCTGCTGCACAAGCCGCAGCTGTTGCTGCTCGATGAGCCCACGGCGGGCGTGGACCCGAAGGCGCGCCGCGACTTCTGGGAACAGCTGCATCAGCTGGCGGCGCAAGGCATCTCGGTGCTCGTCAGCACGCACTACATGGACGAGGCCGAGCGCTGCCACAAGCTTGCCTATATCGCGTACGGCAAGCTGCTGGCGCAAGGCACATCGGACGAGGTGGTCGCCAGCCAGCATCTGAGTACGTGGAGCGTGGAAGGCGAAAACCTGGCCGCGCTGTCCGCGCAACTGCAAGGCAAGCCCGGCGTCGACCAGACCGTGGCGTTCGGCACCGCGCTGCACGTCACCGGCAAGGACCCCGCGCTGCTCGAACAGACGCTCAGGCAGGCCGCGGGCGCCAATCATCGGATCACGCCAGCGCAGACCAGCCTCGAAGACGTGTTCATCTACATGATGGGCGGCGCACAGGACAACATGGCCACTGCGGGCGCCGGCAAGCCGGCCGCGCGGGCTGGGCGGAGCCGGCCGCACGACACCCGGGAGCCGTCATGAACGCGCCACTGGAGCCATCGCGCTGGCATTCCGCGTTTTCCGTGCAGCGCTGGTGGAGCATCGTGCTCAAGGAATTCCTGCAACTGCGCCGCGACCGCGTCACGTTCGGCATGATCGTCGGCCTGCCCATCGTGCAGTTGCTGCTGTTCGGCTTTGCCATCAACAGCGATCCACGCCATATGCCGACAGCGGTGATCGTGGCCGAGCACAGCGATTTCTCGCGCACGTTCCTCGCCGCGATGGAGAACACCACGTACTTCAAGATCGTCCGCACAATGCCCGACGAGCAATCCGGCCGCGAGGCGCTGTTGCGCGGCGATGTGCAGTTCGTGGTCAGCATCCCGGCCGATTTTTCGCGTCGGCTGCTGCACGGCGACCGGCCATCGATCCTGGTGGAAGCCGACGCTACCGATCCGTCCGCCACCGGCCCGGCGATCGCGGCGCTGGCGCAATTGCCGGGCACCGTCGCGCGGATCGACCTGAAAGGCGCGCTGGCACCGCTGGCAGGCGGCAAGCCCGCGTTCGATGTCAATGTGCAGCGGCTCTACAACCCGGAAGGCATCACGCAATACAACATCGTGCCGGGCCTGATGGGCACCATCCTGACCATGACGATGGTGATGATGACCGGCCTGGCGATGACGCGCGAACGCGAGCGCGGCACGATGGAAAACCTGCTGGCCACGCCGGTGCAGCCGATCGAGGTCATCTCGGGCAAGATCGTGCCGTACATCTTCATCGGGCTGGTGCAGGCCACCATCATCGTGCTAGCCGCGCACTTCGTCTTCGACGTGCCGTTCCTGGGTTCGGTAGTCGCGGTGTATCTGGCTGCGCTGCTGTTCATCGCGGCCAACCTGACCGTTGGCATCACGCTCTCGTCGCTAGCCAGCAATCAGTTGCAGGCGGTGCAGCTCACGTTCTTCTATTTCCTCCCCAACATCCTGCTCTCGGGCTTCATGTTTCCGTTCGCGGGTATGCCGCGCTGGGCGCAATGGATCGGCAACGTGCTGCCGATGACGTATTTCAACCGCATGATCCGCAGCATCATGCTCAAGGGCAGCGGTTGGACGGAACTGTGGCCCAACGTATGGCCCGTGGCATTGTTCACGGTGCTCATCATGGCGATTGCGGTGCGCTTCTACAAGCGCACGCTCGACTGACGGGAGAGCCCTGGCATGCGAACTCATCCAACCTTGAACATGTCGATGGCGACGATTGCGGCGGCGATGGCGCTGCTGCTCGGCGGCTGCACGGTGGGCCCCGATTTCCGCACGCCCGAACCGACCACGGACGCGCGCTACACGGCCAGCGCCCAGCCCGCGCAGATGAGCGCGGCCGGATATCCCACGCAGACGCTGGCCACGGCCGATATTCCGCGGCAATGGTGGGCGTTGTTCCGCAATCCGAAGTTGGACGAGACGATCCGCGTCGCGCTGGCAAATAGTCCGACACTGGCCCAGGCGCAGGCGCGCCTGCGCGAGGCCCAGGAAAATCTGGCCGCGCGCACGGGTGCGACGCAGTTTCCGCAGGTCGACGCCAAGCTCAATGCCACGCGCCAGCAGGTGGATCTGACGTCGGTCGGCATCACGCAATTTCCCAGCCCCGGGCCGTTCACGCTGTTCAATGCCAGCGTGCAGGTTTCCTATGCGCTCGACCTGTTCGGCGGACAGCGCCGCGAACTGGAGGGCTTGCAGGCGGCGGTCGATTACCAACGCTTCGAACTCGAAGCCGCGCGCCTGTCGCTGGCCGCGAATGTGGCCACCGCGGCGATCCGCGAGGCCAGCCTGCGCGCGCAACTGTCCGACACGACCGCCATCGCACAGGCGCAACAGCGGCAACTCGGCATCCTGCAGGCGCGACTCGAAGCGGGCGGCGTGGCGCGCGTCGACGTGCAACGCCAGCAAGCGGAACTGGCGCAGACACAGGCGCTGATTCCGGCGCTTGCGCAGCAGCTCGACGCCACGCGCCATCAATTGGCCGTCTACGCGGGACAGACGCCGGCCAGCGCGCAACTGCCCGCATTCACGCTCGAAGACCTGCACCTGCCGGACACGCTGCCGCTTAGCCTGCCGTCCGAACTGGCGCGCCGCCGGCCGGACATTCGCGCGGCCGAAGCGCTGCTACATCAGGCATCGGCCAATATCGGCGTGGCCACGGCGAATCTCTATCCGCAGATCACGCTGACTGCCAGCGGCGGCACGCAGGAGATGCGCGCGCGCGATTTGTTCAACAGCATGAACATCTGGAGCCTCGCCGCCGGGGTGGTGCAGCCGGTGTTTCATGGTGGCGAGTTGCGCGCGCAAAAGCGCGCCAAGGAAGCGGCATACGAACAATCGCTGGGCGCGTATCGACAAGCGGTATTGCAGGGCCTGCAGAATGTCGCCGACACGCTGCGCGCGCTCGACGCCGATGCGCAGACGCTGCAGGCCCGCGCCGACAACGCCCGGCAGACGCGCGACACATTGGCCATCGTCAGCGCGCAATACCGGCTGGGCGGCGTCAGCCAGTTCACCGTCATCGATGCAGAAAGGCAGGCGCGCCAGGCCGCGCTCGATCTGTCGCAGGCCCGCGCCGCGCGGCTGGCCGATTCCGCCGCATTGATGCAGGCGCTGGGCGGCGGATGGTGGAACGCGCAGGAAACGCCGGGCGCGATCGAGTAGGTGCGCGTGGGTCGCCTTCAGCCGGCCAGAAACGCGCGCAAGCGGCGCACGCCTTCGTCGAGGCGCGCCACGTCGCAGGCGTAGCACCATCGCACGAAGCCTTCGCCCTCATCGCCGAATGCGCTGCCCGGCGCGAGGCCCAGCCGGGCGTCGCGCACCAGCTGCTTGCATAGCGACAGGCTGTCGGCCGCACCGGCGAGGCGGAAGAACACGTACATCGCGCCGTCCGGCGCGTGCGCCTCGACGCCGGGCAGCGCCGACAGCGCGGCCACCAGATGATCGCGCGCCGTGCGCAGCCGCTGCACCAGATCCTGCGTAAAGGCCTCACCATCGCGCACGGCAACGACGCCCGCTTCCTGCACGAACGAAGGCGCGCACGAGGTGTTGTACTCGACCAGTTTGCCGAGATCGTCGAGCAACGATGCGGGCAGCACCATCCAGCCAAGCCGCCAGCCCGTCATCAGCCACGCCTTGGAAAACGAGTTCACGGCGATCACACGCTCATCGCGGCTGGCGATATCGAGGAAAGACGGCGCAACGCCGCCCTCGCGCCCGTAGTAGAGGCGCTCGTAGACTTCGTCCGCGATGATCCAGATACCGTGGCGGCGGCAATGGTCGAGCACGGCCTGCTGCTGCGCGCGCGACATCACCCAGCCGGTCGGATTGTTCGGCGAATTGATCATCACCGCGCGCGTGCCAGGCGTCAGCGCGCGCAGCAGCTTGTCGACGTCGAGCGTCCAGCCGTCGGCGCCGAAGTCGAGCGTGACCGTTTCCACTGTGGCACCGAGAATGCGCGGAATCTCCACCAGATTCGGCCACAGCGGCGTGACTGCCACCACGCGGTCGCCTGGTCCCGCTACCAGCTGCGCAGCCAGCATCAGTGCATTCACGCCCGCGCTGGTCACGGCAATGTGGTCGACCGGCGTCGCGCCGTGCAAGCGGCTCACGTAGTCGGACAACGCGGCGCGCAGCGGGGCGATCCCGAGGTTGTGCGTATAGAACGTCGCGCCGCCGGCAAGCGCCTGGGCGGCCGCATCGCGGATGAACTGCGGCGTGACCTGATCCGATTCGCCAAACCAGAACGGCAGCACATCGGGCAGGCCGATGCCGGCGTTGGCGACCTCGCGGATGCGCGAGGCGCGCAAGCCGTGCACGATATCGCGCGCCAGCGGCGCGGCCTCGGTGGTGGAAGACTGGCGGGACGGGCTGACGGACATCGGCACTCCTGGGCGGAAAACGGATGAAGCGCCAAGCGTACCGGATTCCAGCCGCTCCCGCTGCCTTGCGCTACGCCAACGCGCCGCGCAGCTCGTCGGCCGTCATCGCAGCATAGCCAAGGCTTTGCAGCGGTGCCCGCACCGCGCGCAGGAGCCCGGCGTTGTCGGGCGCCGTCGATCCGTCGGGCAGCGCCATGTTGTTTTCGAAGCCGATGCGCGCGTGGCCGCCCAGCATCACCGCAGCGGCCGCACAATCGGCCTCCTGCCTGCCGAACGCGCACACGGCCCATTGCGTGCCACTGCGGTCGAGACCCGCTTCGGTCCAGGCCGCCAGGAACGGCAGCAAATCGGACGGCGACGATTTCTGACCCGCCGAATACCGCCCCAGCACGAACAGCACCCAGTGGCGTCCTTCGGGAATCGCACCGCTGGCGCGCAGCGCGGCGTAACGGCGCACGTCGTCGGCGTCGTACAGGATGTATTGCGCCACGACGTGTTCCCGATGCATCCACTGGAAGAACTGCGCAGCGGCAGGCAATGCCGCGTCGTCGGGCGCCAGCTCGCGCACGGCAACCGACGCGGCCTCCGGGCGCAATGCCTGCACCGTTGCGATCTGCTGTGCCGGCCGATAGATGCCCACGGCTTCGGTAGTGAGCTGCAGCACCAGTCGATCGCCGACTGCCTTGCGCACCGCCGCGATGGCGGGCACGTAGTCGGCCACTTCCAGGCTGTGCGTGGCGTCGGCCTTGCGCACGTGCAGATGGATCATGGCCGCGCCGGCGTCGACGCATTCGCGTGCGCACTGCGCCAGCTCGTCGGGCGTGACAGGCAGCCGTGGATGATCGACATGCGTCTTGCGTGCGCCATTGGGCGCCACCGCCAGCGCAAACGGCCGGCGCAGGGTTTCGCTTTGCATGGAACGATCCTCAGCCTGGCAGGACCTGGTTCACCGACTGCACGAAGCGGTCGACCATGTTGTCGATATCGGCCGGCGTGCAGATGAACGGCGGTGCAAACAAGACATGATCGCCATGAACGCCATCGACGGTGCCGCCCATCGGATAGACGAGCAGACCGTTTTCCATGCAGGTGCGCTTGAGTGCCGCGTGCGTCTTGCGGGCTGGGTCGAGCGTCGCCTTGCTGGCGCGGTCCGCCACGAATTCCACGCCGACAAACAGGCCGCGGCCCCGCACGTCGCCGACATTGGGATGCGCGCCGAGCGCTTCGCGCAGACGCGCGCGCAGTTGCTCGCCACGCGCCCGCACGTTGTCGAGCAATCTGTCCTCGGCAATCACGCGCTGTACGGCCAGCGCTGCCGCGCACGCCGTAGCGTGGCCGATGTAGGTGTGGCCGTGCTGGAAGAAGCCGCTGCCGCCGATAATGGCATCGAAGATGCGCGACGTCGACAACATCGCGCCGATCGGCTGATAGCCCGCGGCCAGACCCTTGGCGATGGTGACGATATCGGGCGTCACGCCGTCCTCTTCGCATGCAAACAGGTAGCCGGTACGACCCATGCCCGACATCACCTCGTCAAGGATCAGCAGCACGCCGTACTTGTCGCACACGGCGCGGATGCGCTTGAGGTAATCGCCCACCGGGGGCAGCGCGCCCGCCGTGGCGCCGACCACGGTCTCGGCGACGAAGCCGGCCACGGCGTCCGGTCCCAGTTCGAGGATCTTGGCTTCCAATTCTTCGGCCAGGCGCTGCGCGTATTGGGCGTCGGTCTCGCCCGCGGCCTGGTCGCGATAGGCGTAGCACGGCGACACGTGATAGGCGGGCACCAGCAGCGGCAGGAACGGCTCACGTCGCCACGCGTTGCCGCCGATGGCCAGCGCACCGAGCGTGTTGCCGTGATAGCTCTGGCGGCGCGCGATAAAGTGACGCCGCTGCGGCTGGCCGATCTCCACGAAATACTGGCGCGCCAGCTTCAGCGCCGCCTCCACCGCCTCGGATCCGCCCGAAACGAAGTAGACGTGATTCAGATCGCCGGGCGCGGCCTCGGCCAGGGTGCGGGCCAACGTCTCGGACACTTCCGTGGTGAAGAACGACGTGTGGGCGTACGCAAGCGTATCGACCTGCGCCTTGATCGCCTCGATTACGCGCGGATGCCCGTGTCCAAGACACGACACCGCCGCGCCGCCCGAGGCGTCCAGATAGCGGCGCCCATTGCTGTCGATCAGTTCGATACCGCTGCCGCCGACGGCGACCGGCATGGTTTGCTTGGGATTACGGTGGAATACGTGCGTCATGGTTTGGAGAGGCAACTAGGGCGCAGCCGGAATGCAGCACTACGCCAGACAGGTGCGAGTATAGGAACAACCTTTCGGGTACGCAACAATTGTTTCATTTTGCTGATTCAAAGAAACATATGCGCCGACCGCCGTTGGCGTGAAGCGGGCGGCAACCTGTGCAACAATCGTTTCATTCCATCTTTCGCAAACGCCGATGTCCGCCGATTTCGCCACCCCGCCGCAGTCCCTCGATGCGCTGATGAGCCAGCTTCGGGCCGAGTTTCCCAATCTCAGCGCGCAATTTCAGGGCGGCGCGCGATATCTGCTCGATCATCCGCGCGATATCGCCATCCAGTCGATGCGCAAGGTGGCGGCAAGCGCCGGCGTGCAGCCCGCCACGCTGGTGCGGCTGTCGCAATCGCTCGGATTCGAGGGATGGCAAGCGTTGCGTGAGCTGTTCGTCGCGGCCGTGCGCGAAAACGGCAGCCAGCCTTATGCGCGGCGCGCGCGCAAGGTGGTCAAGGAAAGCGGATCGAGCAAGATGCTTGCGGAGATGATCGAGGTTCAGCACCACAACCTCGACACGCTGCTGGCCAACAATGCCGATGCGCTGCCGCGCGCCGCCGATCTGCTGGCCGCCGCGCCCACCGTGCACGTGGCCGGCTTCCGCTCGTGCTTTCCGATTGCGTTCACGTTTCACTATATCTACGGGCTGTTCCGCAGTTCCGTCAGGCTGATTCGCGGCGACGCCGGCACGCTGGAAATGGAACTGCGCGCGCTCGGCGCCAAGGACGCGGTGTTGGTGGCAGGCTTCGCGCCGTATTCGCAGGAAAGCCTGCGCGTGGCCACCGCCGCACGCGACGCGGGATGCAAGGTGATCGCGCTGACCGACAGCACGGTGGCGCCGATCGCGCTCGAGGCCGACTGCACGCTGCTATTCGCGATCGACAGCCCGTCGTTCTTTCCGTCGATCACCTCGGGCGTGACGATGGTGGAAGCGCTGGTCGAGCAACTGCTGGCGCGCAAGGGCAAGGGCGCGATCCGCGCGCTGGAGCAGACCGAGGGTCAGCTCCACCGCACCGGCGCCTATTTGCCCGAAGGCCGTCGCTGACCGCGCTTGTTCGTTTATTCGCTTATTCGAACGCCTCGTCGTTCGGATTGGCGTAGGCCTTTTTGATCTGCTCGCTCTGCGGCAGGTCGAACGACAGGTTCTTCGGCGGCACCGGTTTCTGGAACCACTTCGCGTACAGCGTGTTGATTTCGCCGCTGCGCATCAGACTGCTCATTGCGCCGTCGACCACCTGTTTGAAGCCGGGATCGTCGCGACGCATCATGAAGCCATAGGCCTCGAACGATTGCGGCGTGCCGACCACCTGCCAGTCGTTCGGATTCGGCGCCAGCGTGCGGGAACCGGACAACAGCACGTCGTCCATCATGAACGCCGCCACGCGGCCCGACTGCAGAATCAGGAACGATTCGCCATAGTCCTTGGCACTCTGGATCGTGATATTCGCGCCCTTTTCGTCGTTCAGCCTGCGCAGGATGCGCTCCGACGTGGTGCCCGCGTTGGTCACCACGTTCTTGCCTGAGAGATCGCCAAAATCGTGCACCGGACTGCCCTTCTTCACGAGCAGGCGCGTACCGGCAACGAAATAGGTGGTTGAGAACGCCACCTGCTGTTGGCGCGCCTTCAGGTTGGTGGTGACGCCGCATTCGAGATCGACAGTGCCGTTCTGCACCAGCGACATGCGGTTTTGCGACGTGACCGGCACCATGCGCACCTGCAGGTTCGGCGTAGCGGTTTCCTTCTTCACGGCGTCGACCACGCGATCGCAAATATCCTGGGCGAAACCGATCACCTTCTGGTTGGCGTCGTAGTACGAAAACGGAATCGACGAGGTGCGATGCCCGATCGAAATGGCCCCGGACGACTTGATCTTGCTGAGCGTGGGGCTCGCAGCCACATCGACGGCCAGGGCGGACCCGGCGCCCAACGACATCGCCATCAGCGCGGCGACACGGATCGAAACGGACTGCTTCATGGAAAGACTCCTGTTGAATGAAAGCATCAGCTGTTGCAATGCTAGTCATCGAGCAACAAGTGTTCCATCATGGATAACCATGAAACAAATGGTTTTTCCCGGCGCGCGCCCTGCCCGCGAGCATGCACGCCCGGCTTTGGGGAATATGTTGGAAGGCGCGGCGCGATGGTGCGCCGCCAAGGTGCGGCGGCGGCGGGTGGGAACGGGATCTGGGACGGGACTGCCGCGGCCGTTTCAGGGCGCGGCGGTGACGGGTTCGGCGGCGGCGTCGCGCGCCAGTTGCATCGCTTCGCGCAGCGTATCGAAGTCGCCAATGTGATTGGCCAGCAGCAGGATCAGCCGCGCGTTGACGGCCTGACTCTGCGCATCGTCGAGATCGCGATGCATGTCGATCAGTGCTTCGTAGAAGTCGTCGGGACGGGACAGATTGGGGGCGGTATTCAGCGGCATGGCCGGTCTCCTTGCAATCAGGCCAACGCCGGTGCTGGCGCCTGGGCGGACCGCCGCACCGCCGAGGCCGCGTTGCCGGTGGCGCGGGCCAGCGCCTCGGCCACGCGCCGCGCGTCGACGCCGCGCCAGCGCGCGCACACGTGCTGATCGGGTCGGATCAGATAACACGTGCCAGCGCGCGCGTCATAACGCCGCGCAGCCAGACCTTCGACATCGCGCAGCACCACGGCGCCGGGCCACGTCTGCGCCGATGCCTGAATCGCCACGTCGGTGACGAACACCACGCGCAGCGGAATATCGCCGTGCTGCAGCTGGCGCAAGGCTTCTGTGGCCGACGCATCGAGCCCGGCCGGCGCGCCGAAGATCAGCGCGACAAACCCATCGCCGAGATGCGGCAGCAGCCACGGCTTGCCGTCCTCGCCGGCAACCGGCGCGTCGACGCATGCGGCGCCTGGCGCCATCGCGCCCGAGAATCCGTCCGCATCGGCGGTATTGAGCGGCGAATCATGCAGCACCGCGGGCACCGACAAGCGCCCGCTGTTGACCAGTTGCCGCGCAAAGGCATGGTCGCGCGCCAGCGTCAGCACCGCGTCGCGGAACACGCGGCTGACCGCGCTTTTCGGCGTGATGAAATCGGTGGAGCGCGTCGAGTTGCGGATGTTCTCGTCGGCGGCAAACTCGCGCTCGCTGGCGTAGCTGTCGAGCAGGCATTCAGGCGCCTTGCCTTGCAGCACGTAGGCCAGTTTCCATGCGAGATTTTCGGCGTCCTGTATGCCGCTATTGGCGCCGCGCGCCCCGAACGGCGACACGCAGTGCGCCGCATCACCCGCGAACAGCACGCGGCCATGCCGGAAGGTGTCCATGCGCACGCATGAAAACGTGTAGACGCTGACCCATTCCAGTTCGAACTTCACGTCCGCCCCCAACAGCGCCTGCACGCGCGCCTTCACGCGTTCCGGCGCTTTCTCGAGCGCCGGGTCGGCGTCCCAACCGAGCTGGAAATCGATGCGCCAGACGTTGTCGGGCTGGCGATGCAGCAGCACTGATTGATTCGGATGAAACGGCGGATCGAACCAGAACCAGCGCTCGGCCGGGAATGGCGCGTCCATCTTCACATCGGCAATCAGGAAGCGATCGCGAAACGTGTGGCCGTGGCTTTCCTGCCCGAGCAGCTTGCGCAGCGCACTGCGCGACCCGTCCGCCGCAACCACGTAGCGACCGCGCAGCACGTAGCCGCCATCGGGCGTCTCGATCGTCAGCGCGACGTGATCGGCATGTTGCTGCACGGCTACGGCGCGGCTTTTCCAGCGGATCTCGATATTGGGCATGCCGCGCGCCACATCGAGCAGATAGCCCTCGACGTAGTACTGCTGCAGATTGATAAAGGCGGGACGCTGATGACCCGATTCGGGCAGCAGGTCGAATGCGTAGACCTGGCGGTCGCGCATGAAGACCTTGCCCAGATGCCAGCGCACACCCTTGTCGACCATGCGGTCGCCGCAGCCAAGCCGATCGAAAATATCGAGCGTGCGCTTGGCAAAGCAGATCGCACGCGAGCCGGTGGACAGCGCGCAGTCGTCATCGACGAGCACCACCGGCACATCGTGCCGGGCCAGGTCGATGGCCGTAGCGAGCCCCACCGGCCCCGCGCCAACCACCACGACCGGATGCGGGCCGGCGGCGACGTGGTCCGCGCGTTGTTCCGCACAGGGCGCGTAATCGTAGGTCTGCCGCTGATAGTCGATATCGGCTTCGGTGCTGCTCATGGTGTCTCCGGTCCACGTTCGTTCTGGTGCGCGTGGTGCGCGTGGTGCGCTGGCGCCCGTTCCGTACGTTGCGGAACGGGATCGACAAACGGTCGCGCTATTGCTGCAGCGCCGCCCACATTTCCTGGTCGCGCTGGGCCGTCCAGATCCTCGGATGGGTGACGCCCGACGCCTCGTCATACGCGCGCGACACATCGAACGGCAGGCAATGTTCGTAGATGAACACCTGACCGAATTTCGGATCCATCGCCTTGCGCGTATGCGCCATGGCGGCCTTCAGATCCATCTTTGCAGCCACCGCCTCGCGGCCGGCCTGCAGCAGCGTGGTGACGAAATCCTTGGTGTAGGCGAGTCCCTTGGCCACGTCGGCGCGCGTGGTCAGCGCGGGGCCGCGGCCGGGCACCAGCTTTTCGGGCTGCAGCGCGGCCAGCGCGTCGAGCGTGGCTGGCCATTGTTCGAGCTGCGCGTCGCCGCAATAGCACGCGGCGTCGTATTCGACGAGATCGCCGGAAAACAGCACCTTCTGCTGCGGCAGCCAGACCACTGTATCGCCCTTGGTATGGCCTGCGCCCAGATGGGCGATACGCACTTCCAGCTTGCCCATGAACAGCGTGATCTCGCGATCGAATACCAGCGTAGGCCACGTCAGGCCGGGCACCGTTTCCACGCCGGCGAACAGGCGCGGAAAGCGTTCGATTTCCGATTTCATGTCGGCTTCGCCGCGCTCCAGGATCATCTCGTAGGTGCCGCGGCTGGCGATGATCTGCTGCGCGCCCTCGGCGAAGTACGCCGACGCGCCCAACACGCGCACCGCGTGGTAGTGCGACAGCACCACGTACTTGATCGGCTTGTCCGTGACGGTGCGGATGCGCGCGATCAGGTCGCGGGCCATCGCCGGCGTCGCGGTGGTGTCGATGATCATCACGCCGTCGTCGCCGACGATCACGCCGGAATTGGGATCGCCCTCGGCCGTGTAGGCATAGGCGTTTTCGGATAGTTGGGTGAAAGTGATCTGCTTGGCTTCCAGGTCGGCCTGGGACGCAAACGCTTTTGCCATGTCTGTCTCGTAATTGTCGTGGTTGGGGATCGGCGTAGAGGAATCTTAGGAAGAGTGCTATTTTTAGTCAATGACAAACGATATTGCCATTGGATAAATATCGGAAGCGAGACCCCTCGTTTCGTCAAGGCCCCGGGGAAAACCCTCAAGCGGTTCGCATCGATATGCGCCGGACGCGACTCGCCCCCCGGAGGGTTCGATTACCATCTGGACTTTTCCGACTCGCCCGGCACTCTTTCCGAGGCACGACGCACGCTATGGCACGACCCCCAGGCGAACCCGCCGGCAAAACCCAACGCGGCATCCAGAGCGTGGAAGTGAGCGGCCGGCTGCTGCAGGCGTTGGCCGATGCACGCCGCCCACTGGCGCTGGCCGAACTGGCCAGTGCGGCGCAACTGGCGCCCGCACAGGCGCACACCTATCTGGTCAGCCTGACCCGCCTGGGGCTCATCAAGCGCGATCACATCGATGGCGGCTACGAGCCCGGTCCGCTGGCGTTACGGCTGGGCATGCTGCATCTGGAACATGACCCGGCGTGGCGCGCTGCGGTGCCACGCGTGCAGGCGCTGGCCGCGCAAACGGGCTGCAATGTCGCCATAAGCCTGCCCACGCCGCAGGGGCCGACCATCGTCCATTACGCCGCAGCCGGCAGTCCGCTCCATGTGAATCTGCACGTGGGCACCGTGATGGCGCTGGCCGCCACCGCAACGGGACGCACCTATTGCGCGTTTCAGCCCGAATCGCAATGGCTGGCGCTGTGGCAGCAGCAATGGACCGCGGCGTCGCCGCAGCCGCTGTCCGCGTTTCGCAGAAGCGTAGAGATCATCGCCGCACGCGGGATCGAGCGGAGCATCGATTCGCCGAGCCCCGCCGTCAGCAGCCTGGCAGCGCCGCTGATGGACACCTCGGGCAGCTTGCGACTGGTCTTGACGGTGATCGGGTCGACCGGGGTGATCGATGTCGACTGGGAAGGCCCGGTGGCGCGCGCGCTGCTGGCGGTGCGCGACGAGATCGCGCATGCGATGGATCAAACATGAGCGAGTTCGTCGACAACAAATCCCGGCGCGGCATTCAGTCGCTCGACAACACCGGACAACTGCTGGCCGCACTGGCCGATGCGGCGCGACCGCTCTCGCTTGGCGAACTGGCGCGCGCGGCCGGCATGGTGCCGGCCAAGGCGTTTCCCCATCTGGTCAGCCTGCAGAAGATCGGCCTGTTGTCGCGCAATGCCGATGGCGATTTCGAAGCGGGCACGCTGGGCCTCGACCTTGGCCTGATCGCCCTGCAACGGCTATCGCCCGCACGCGAGGCCGAGCCCGAGATCGTCGCCCTGGCGCACGCCACGGGCCTGTCCGCGGCCATTGCCGTGCTGGGCCCGCTGGGGCCCACCGTGATCCGGCTCGAAGAAGCACTGCGGCCGCAGCATGTCAGCCTGCGCGTCGGTACGGTCTTGTCGATGGTCAACACGGCGATGGGCCGCACCTTTGCCGCGCACCTCGGCGAAGATGCGCTGAAGCAGGCGCTGGCACAGGACGCCATCCGCATGGCAGGCGTGCGCGCCGATGCGACCGCCCGGGCAGAACTGGCGGCGCGCATGGCGCGGATTCGCGCCCATGGCGTCGACAACGCCGAAAGCCGACCGGTCCCCGGCATCGACACGCTGGCCGCGCCGGTGTTCGATCACACCGGTGCCGTGGCGCTTGTAATCGCCGTGATGGGCAGCAGTGGCAGTTTCGACAGCACGCTCGATGGCGACGTGGCGCGCCTGCTCAGGCAGTCGGCGCAACGGCTGTCATGGCGTTTCGGCGCGGCGGCCCCCACCTCCTGAACCGCGTCACAAACCCGCGATTGCAACGTTTCCATTATTCGAATATATTCGAATAATGGAAACCGATCACGCCCTTGAAGCGCTTGCCGCGCTTGCCCACGCCGTCCGTCTGGCTGTCTTTCGCCTGCTCGTGCAGGCTGGTCCCGATGGGCTGCCCGCGGGCCGCATCGCCGAACTGATGGAGACGCCGGCCTCGTCGCTGTCGTTCCACCTCAAGGAACTGCACCGCGCCGGGCTGCTTGCCAGTCGCCAGGAAGGGCGATCGATCATCTACATGGCGCGCTTCGAGACCATGAACGACCTGCTTGGCTATCTCACGGAAAACTGCTGCGGCGGCAATCCGTGCTCGCCGATATCGCGCTGCTCCGTGGGCGCGGAGTCCTGATGATCGCCCCCATGCCCATGTCCAACCAGACTTGCAGCCAGTTCGTGAACCTGCCGCTGCATGGACGCGATCGCAACGCCATCCTGAAGGAGAGGCGCGATAACGGCGCGGAGCCGGCGCGATGAGCACGGCCGAGCGAGCCGCCGGGATGGCGCAACCGAGCGCCATCGGATTCTTCGAGCGCTATCTGACGGTCTGGGTTGCGCTGTGCATCGTCGCCGGGATTCTGTTCGGCCAATGGCTGCCCGGTGTTTTTCACGCAATCGGCGCAATGGAAGTGGCTCAGGTGAACCTGCCGGTTGGGGTGCTGATCTGGATCATGATCATTCCGATGCTGATCAAGATCGATTTCGGCGCGATGGGACAGGTGGCGGGCCACTGGCGCGGCATCGGCGTGACGCTGTCCGTAAACTGGCTGGTCAAACCGTTTTCGATGGCGCTGCTCGGCTGGATCTTCGTGCGCCATCTGTTCGCGGGCTGGCTGCCGGCCGACCAGATCGACAGCTACATCGCGGGCCTGATCCTGCTGGCGGCGGCGCCGTGCACGGCAATGGTCTTTGTCTGGTCGCAGCTCTGCAAGGGCGACCCGTACTTCACGCTCTCGCAGGTCGCGCTCAACGACGCGATCATGGTCGTGGCGTTCGCGCCGGTGGTGGCGCTGCTGCTTGGCCTGTCGTCGATCACCGTGCCATGGGACACGCTGATCACCTCGGTCGCGCTCTATATCGTCGTGCCGGTGTTGATCGCGCAGGTCATCCGCAAGGCCCTGCTGGCGCGCGGCGACGCCACATACCGGCGCGTGGTCGGCGCGCTGGGCCCGTATTCGATCACCGCGCTGCTTGCGACGCTGGTGCTGCTGTTCGGCTTCCAGGGCAATGCGATCGTGGAGCAGCCGCTGATCATCGTGCTGCTGGCCGTGCCGATCCTGATCCAGGTGCTGCTGAACTCGGGCCTCGCGTATCTGCTCAACCGCAAGCTCGGCGTGGCCCACTGCGTAGCCGGTCCATCGGCGCTGATCGGCGCAAGCAATTTTTTCGAGCTGGCCGTGGCTACCGCCATCAGCCTGTTCGGCTTTCAATCGGGCGCCGCGCTGGCCACCGTCGTCGGCGTGCTAATCGAAGTACCGGTGATGCTGTTTGTCGTCGGTGTCGTCAACCGGTCGCAGCACTGGTATGAATCGTACGAATCGCGTTGAGGCATCCCCATGACCGTCACCATCTATCACAACCCGACGTGCGGCACGTCGCGCAACACGCTAGCCATGATCCGCAACGCGGGCATCGAACCCATCGTGATCGAATATCTGAGTGCGCCGCCCGACCGGCAGACGCTGCAGGCATTGATCCGCGACGCGGGGCTCACCGTGCGAGAAGCGATCCGCGAGAAAGGCACGCCCTATGCCGAACTGGGTCTCGGGGACCCGGCACTGGACGATGAGGCGTTGCTGGACGCGATGCTTGCCCACCCGATCCTGATCAACCGGCCGTTCGTGGTCACCGAACTGGGCGTGCGCCTGTGCCGGCCTTCGGAGCGCGTGCTGGACATCCTGCCGGCGCCGCAACAGGGCGCCTATACCAAGGAAGACGGCGAGGCCGTGATCGACGCGCAAGGCCGGAGAATCCGATGATCGCCGAGCTGCCGAATGTCGTGCCCGCGGTGCTCGACACGCCCGACCTTCGCAAGCTGGAACCGGCGCGCGTGAGCACTCACCCGCCCCGCATCCTGCTGCTCTACGGATCGCTGCGCGAGACTTCCTACAGCCGGTTGCTTGTGCTGGAAGCCGAACGGATCCTGCAACACTTCGGCGCGCAGACCCGCGTGTTCGATCCGCACGGCCTGCCGATGACGGACAGCGTGCCGGCGGATCATCCGAAGGTGGTGGAGTTGCGCAAGCTGTCGGAATGGTCCGAGGGACAGGTCTGGTGCAGCCCCGAGCGCCACGGCACGCTGACCGCCGTGTTCAAGAACCAGATCGACTGGCTGCCGCTCGAAATCGGCGGGATCCGGCCGACCCAGGGCCGCACGCTGGCCGTGATGCAAGTCTGCGGCGGGTCGCAATCGTTCAACGCCGTCAATGCGCTACGTGTGCTGGGACGCTGGATGCGCATGGTGACGATCCCGAACCAGTCGTCGGTTGCCAAGGCCTATCAAGAATTCGACGACAGCGGCCGCATGAAGCCATCGTCCTACTACGACCGCGTGGTCGACGTTATGGAGGAGCTCTACAAGTTCACGCTGCTGGTGCGCGATCGCAGCGACTACCTGACCGACCGCTACAGCGAGCGCAAGGAGGCCGCACCCGCCAACGCCACGGCATTGGCCGCCGCAGCCATGCATCACGAACGCGACGCCCAGACCGGGGACAGCGATAGCGGCGAAGTGGAATAACACACGTACCGCCGCTCCCAGGCACCCCATCAAGAAACAAAAAACCCCGCACACCAGGCGGGGTTTTTGTTTGCAGGCTTGGTTAGGTAACCGGGTCTCAGAACGGTTAGAACGGAATGTCGTCGTCCATGTCTTCGAAACCGTTCGAAGGCGCCGGTTGCTGGCGGCGCTGACCGCCGCCCTGGGCGCCCTGCGCGCCGCCGGCCGGGGCACGGCCGCCGCCCTGCGATTCGCGACTGTATCCGCCACCACCGCCCGCGCCACCGCCGTAACCGCCTTCATCGCCGCCACCGCCACCGCCGCTCTGCCGGCCACCCAGCATCTGCATCTGGTCCGCCACGATTTCGGTGCTGTACTTTTCCTGGCCGGACTGATCCTGCCACTTGCGCGTGCGGATGCGGCCTTCGATGTAGACGGAGGAACCCTTGCGCAGGTACTGGCCGGCAATCTCGGCCAGCTTGCCGAAGAAGGCGATGCGGTGCCATTCGGTGGCTTCCTTGAACTCGCCGCTCTGCTTGTCCTTGTAGCGGTCGGTCGTCGCCAGTCGGATATTGGTCACAGCGTCGCCGCTGGGCATGTAGCGGGTTTCCGGGTCGGCGCCCAGGTTACCGACGAGAATGACTTTGTTGACCGATGCCATGTAGAAGTTCTCCAGGGACCGCGCCCTTTCAGCGCGGCGTTAAACGTAACGCGAACCTGCAGCAATACAGGATTCGCAAAAAATGGGGGAAGCCGAAAGGCCGCAGGCGCCACGGAACGACCACCGTAAACGACATCACGCGCCGTTCGGAAGATCCGTTGGGCGCGTGTGGAATGCTACCGCCGATATCGGGAAAAAGCGTTTCGGATTTTTGCGGAGATGTGGAAAGTTGTGTCTAAGCCGCAACTGCCGAGGTGCCACCGCTTTTTTCGCCACTGGCACGAGCCGGCGGCGCCTTCATGCTCCACGCGATTATAAGCCACAGCATCAGCACCCCGGCGCAGCCCACGAACACTGCGGGGCGGCCTTCGTGCTTGAGCAGCCAGCCGCCGGCCACGCCGCCCAGCGCCAGGCCGAGCGATTGCGTGGTGTTATAGACGCCCAGCGCAGCGCCACGACTGGACGCGGCATAGCGCGACACCAGCGACGGCTGCATGGCTTCCAGCACGTTGAACGCGACGAAAAACAGCAGCAGGACGCCGACGATCGGCCACAGCCCATGCACGGTGGCAAACAGCAGCTGGACGGCGGTCATCAGCGCCACCGAGGCCAGCAGCACCGGGCGCACCTTGCCGTGGCGCTCGGCCGCCATCATGGGCGCCAGCATCAGCACGAACGACACCAGCACCACCGGCAGATAGACCTTCCAATGCTGGTCCAGCGGCATGCCTGCGTCGCGCAACATGGCCGGCACCACCATGAACATAGCCACCTGGCTCGAGTGCAACGCCAGCACCCCGACGTTCATGCGGATCAGGTCCGGATTGAGCAGCACGCTGCGGAACGGCAATTGCACCGGATGCGGCGGCGGCGGTGTCGGCACCAGGAAAATCGTCACGCCGATGGCCACCAGGCCGAGCACCGCCATCAGCCCGAAAATGCCGGACATGCCGATGCCATGCAGCAGCGGCGACGCAATCACGAGCGACAGCGCGAAAGTCAGCCCGATACTGCCGCCGACCATCGCCATCGCCTTGGTGCGATGCCGTTCCCGCGTGAGGTCGGCAATGCATGCGGTAATGGCTGCCGAAATGGCGCCCATGCCCTGCATGGCGCGGCCAACGGTGATGCCGGTCAGCGTGTCGGAGAACGCCGCGACCAGCGCACCGGCGACGAACAGCAGCAGCCCGCCCACCATCACCGGCTTGCGCCCGATGCGATCGGACAGCCAGCCCAGCGGAATGTGGAGAAACGCCTGCATCAGGCCATAGATACCCATGGCGATGCCCACCCGCTGCGCGTCGTGTCCGTCGGGCAGCGTGCGCGCGAATTCCGCGAACACGGGCAGGATCAGGAACAAACCCAGCATGCGCAGGGCAAAGATGCTGGCCAGCGACAGACTGGCGCGCAGTTCACCGCGGGTCATGCGGTCGCGCACGGGTTCCGCATGGGCGGACGCATGAACGGACCCGTTGGCGGGCGATGGAGGCTGCGAGGAAGGGGGGATCGACGGCATTGCGGTCGTGAGTGAATTCTGGCGCGTTCGGCCCGGATGCTGGGCAAAGCCCTGCCGCCTGGAAGTTGCCTTGTCAGACCGGGCAGACACCCATTCGGCAGAGTCTGCGGTGATGTCCGCAACACTGGCGGCATCGCGTTATCTCAAGTCTGCCTGGTGCCGGGCAACCCCGGAAACCGAAGTTCGGTATATTAGCAGGTTTGCTTCTCGCGCCTCCCTGGTCACCCGTGAACGCTGCGGGCGGCCGCCAAGGCGCGCAGCGGCAGGCGTGGCGCCCTTCGTGGGTACTCCAGGCGTTGCGTACGGCACTTTTAGGTTGCCGTGGACCGCCCTGCATTCGGCAGGCCGCGGGACACCGGGCAAACGAACGGGATATGGAAGAAATCAAGATCCGTGGGGCACGTACCCACAACCTGAAGAACATCAACCTGGACCTGCCGCGCAACAAGCTTGTGGTGATCACGGGCCTGTCCGGTTCCGGCAAGTCGTCGCTGGCGTTCGACACGCTGTACGCCGAAGGTCAGCGGCGCTACGTGGAATCGCTGTCCGCCTACGCCCGCCAGTTTCTGCAACTGATGGAAAAGCCCGACGTCGACCTGATCGAAGGGTTGTCGCCGGCCATCTCGATCGAGCAGAAGGCCACCAGCCACAATCCGCGCTCCACGGTGGGCACGGTCACCGAGATCCACGATTACCTGCGCCTGCTGTACGCGCGCGCCGGTACGCCTTACTGCCCCGACCACAACATCCCGTTGCAGGCCCAGAGCGTGTCGCAAATGGTGGACGCCGCGCTGGCGCTGCCGGAAGACACGCGGCTGATGATCCTGGCGCCGGTGGTGTCCGACCGCAAGGGCGAGCATTCCGACCTGTTCGATTCGATGCAGGCGCAGGGCTTCGTGCGGTTTCGCATCCGCTCGGGCGGCGGCACCGCGCACGAGGCGCAGGCCAAGGTCTACGAAGTCGACGCGCTGCCCAAGCTCAAGAAGACCGAAAAACACTCGATCGAAGTGGTGGTCGACCGCGTGAAAGTGCGCGCCGACATCAAGCAGCGTCTGGCGGAATCGTTCGAAACCGCGCTTCGGCTGGCCGATGGCCGCGCGATCGCGCTCGAAATGGACACGGGCCACGAACACGTCTTCAGTTCGCGCTTTGCCTGCCCGATCTGCTCCTATTCCCTGCAGGAACTGGAGCCGCGCCTGTTCTCGTTCAACAATCCAATGGGCGCGTGCCCTAGCTGCGACGGTCTGGGGCAGATCACGTTCTTCGATCCGAAGCGCGTGGTGGCCTTTCCGAACCTGTCGCTGGCATCGGGCGCGATCAAGGGCTGGGATCGCCGCAACCAGTTCTATTTCCAGATGCTGCAAAGCCTGGCTGCGTTCTACGATTTCGACACCGAAACCGCGTTCGAGGACCTGCCGGCCGAAGTGCAGCAGGTAGTGCTGCACGGATCGGGCGAGACCGAGATTCCTTTCACGTATATCAACGAGCGCGGCCGCACCACGGTCCGCGAGCACGCGTTCGAAGGGATCATCCCGAACCTGGAACGGCGCTACCGCGAAACCGATTCCGTGGCCGTGCGCGAGGAACTGGCCAAGTACCAGAACAACCAGGCGTGCCCGGCCTGCCATGGCACGCGGCTGCGCACCGAAGCGCGTCACGTCAAGATCGGCGAGGACGACCACGCGCGCGCGATCTACGAGGTCAACGGCTGGCCGCTGCGCGACGCGCTGACGTGGTTCCTCACGCTGAACATGCATGGCGCCAAGCGCGAGATTGCCGACAAGATCGTCAAGGAAATCACCGCGCGGCTGAATTTCCTGAACAACGTGGGGCTCGACTATCTGTCGCTGGAGCGCAGCGCCGATACGCTGTCGGGCGGCGAGGCGCAGCGCATCCGCCTGGCCTCGCAGATCGGCTCGGGACTGACCGGCGTGATGTACGTGCTGGACGAACCGTCGATCGGGCTGCACCAGCGCGACAACGACCGGCTGATCGGCACGCTCAAGCATCTGCGCGACATCGGCAACTCGGTGCTGGTGGTGGAGCACGACGAAGACATGATCCGCGCCTGCGACTACGTGGTCGACATCGGCCCCGGCGCGGGCGTGCATGGCGGCATGATCGTGGCCGAAGGCACGCCCGACCAGATCGAGGCGTCGCCGGCGTCGCTGACGGGCCAGTATCTGTCTGGCCAGCGCCGCATCGAAGTGCCGGCCAAACGCACCGCGCCCGACCCGGAAAAGCTGCTGCGCATCGTCAACGCTACGGGCAACAACCTGCGCAATGTGTCGGCCGAGATTCCCGTCGGGCTGCTGACGTGCATCACCGGCGTATCGGGTTCGGGCAAGTCCACGCTGATCAACGACACGCTGTACAACGCGGTGGCGCGGCATCTGTATGGATCGACCGCCGAACCGGCGCCGCACGACCGCATCGAAGGACTCGAACATTTCGACAAGGTCATCAACGTCGACCAAAGCCCGATCGGACGCACGCCGCGCTCGAACCCCGCCACCTATACGGGGCTGTTCACGCCGATCCGCGAACTGTTTGCCGGCGTGCCTGCGGCCAAGGAGCGCGGCTACGATCCGGGCCGTTTCTCGTTCAACGTGAAGGGCGGCCGCTGCGAGGCCTGCCAGGGCGACGGCGTCATCAAGGTGGAAATGCATTTCCTGCCTGACGTCTACGTACCGTGCGACGTCTGCCATGGCCAGCGCTACAACCGCGAAACGCTGGAAGTGCTGTACAAGGGCAAGGCGATTTCCGAGGTGCTCGACCTGACCGTCGAACAGGCGCATGAATTCTTCAGCGCCGTGCCGGTGGTGCGCCGCAAGCTGCAGACGCTGCTAGACGTGGGGCTGGGCTACATCCGCCTGGGGCAGTCGGCCACCACGCTGTCGGGCGGCGAGGCCCAGCGCGTGAAGCTGTCGCTGGAGTTGTCCAAACGCGATACCGGACGCACGCTGTACATCCTGGACGAGCCGACCACCGGCCTGCACTTCCACGATATCGAGCTGCTGCTCAAGGTCATCCAGAAACTGCGCGACCACGGCAACACGGTCGTGATCATCGAGCACAATCTCGACGTCATCAAGACGGCCGACTGGCTGATCGACATGGGCCCGGAAGGCGGCGCCGGCGGCGGCCTGGTGATCGCCAAGGGCACGCCGGAAACCGTGGCGGCCAGCAAGGCGAGCTTCACCGGCAAATATCTGGCGCCGCTGCTCAAGCGCAAGAAGTAAGCGCGCCGCACGCGCGGGGCACGCCGCGCGTTCAACACGCCCTCCGCCATCACGTCAGCGCGCTTGCGCCACGCTACCCAGCTTGGCGTCCGGCTCGTCCTTCATGCGGCTGCGATTCATCATGCCCGCCTTTTCCAGCACCGGATACGCGGTCGCGCAGAACAGCGAATTGAGCCGTTTCAGCTCGCTGATCACGTCCAGGTGCAGCGAGCTGGTCTCGATGCTTTCCACCGTCTGCACTGCCACGCGCCGCAGGTGCGAGCGCGCGTACTGGCGCTCGAGATCGCGAAAGTTGGCCTTTTCCGCCATCAATTGCTGCGCGCTGCGAATATCGCCGGTCAGGAACACCGACAGGCCCAGGCGCAGATTGGCGACGACGCGGCTGTGCATCTCGGAGATTTCCTGCATGCCCGCCTCGGAAAACGCCAGGTTGTGTGCGATCTTCTTTTCCTTGGCGTCGACGATCACGCGCTCGATCAGGTCCCCCGCATGTTCAAGGTTGATGGTCAGCGAGATGATTTCGGTCCAGCGCTGGCCGTCCTGCTCGTCGAGCGCCTCTGTGCTGATCTGCGTGAGGTAGAGCTTGATGGCGGTGTACAGATCGTCCACCTCGTTGTCGATGCGGCAGGTGGCGTTGGCCAGCTTGACATCGTTGGTGCGCAGCACGCGCAGCATGTTGTCGAGCATCTGTTCGACACGATCGCCGATGCGCAGCACTTCGCGCGCGGCGTTCGACAGGGCCAGCGTCGGCGTGGACAGCGCGGCGGCATCGAGATGGCGCGGCGTGACCTGGCTGTCGCCTGTGTTGCGGCCCGGCAGGATCGCCTCGCACAGGCGCGCCAGCGGCGCCGTGGCGCCAATCAGCAGCACCGCGAGCGCCACGTTGAACAGCAGGTGGAAATTGACGATCAGGCGCTGCGGCTCTCCGCCGATCAGCGCCAGCAGGTCTTCAGCCTGGCTCAGCAGCGGCAAGGCGATCACGCATCCCAGCAGTCGCGACAGCAGGTTGCCCAGCGTTACGCGCTTGCCCGGCTGGTTGTTGCCCGACGTGGTCAGCAGCGCGGAAATCCCCGAGCCGAGGTTGGCGCCCAGCACCAGCGCCAGCGCCACGTGGATCGACACCACGCCGGCCGATGCCAGCGCACCGCAGAACAACACCACGGCCAGACTGGAATAGCAGAGGATTGTCAGGAACGCGCCGATCAGCATGTCGAGCGCGGCGTCGCCGGTCAGCGTACCGAACAGCACCTTCACGCCGGCCGCCTGCACCACGGGGCGCGTGGCGATCGAAATCAGTTCCAGCGCCAGCGTAATCAGGCCCAGCCCGATCAGCACGCGGCCCACGTGTCCGGCCTTGCTGCCCTTCCACGTGAGGTGCAGGATCACGCCGACGAAGATCAGCAGCGGCGACAGCCACGACAGATCGAGCGAGAACACCTGCACCATCATGGCGGTGCCGACGTTGGCGCCGAGCATGATGGCGAGCGCCGGCGCCACGGCGATCAGGCCCTGGCCGACGAATGAACTGACGATGACGGCGGTGGCATTGCTGCTCTGCACGAGCCCCGTCACGCCCAGCCCGGCGGCAAACGCCGTGAACCTGTTCGATACGCTGACGGAGAGTACGTGGCGCAGGTTGGCGCCGTACACGCGCAGAATGCCGACCTTGACGATATTGGTGCCCCAGACCAGGAGCGCCACGCCAGACAGAAGATGAAGCAATACGCCCATTGTGCGTCCCTTTGTGACCGGTGCCGGCAGGGCAGGCGCGAGGCGTGCAGCCCGGTCATCGCGTTGTTATCAAGCGGGCATTATGCGCCCCCCTGTCACACCGGGCAAACGGACGCGGACGGGCGCAATCAGTGACCGCCGAAATTACAGACGGTGAACAGCGGCAGCCCGCTGGCGTGCAGCAGCCGCGAGCCGCCCAGCTCGGGCAGATCGACAATCGCGGCGCCCTCCACCACCGTGGCGCCCAGGCGCTCCAGCAGCTTGCGGCCGGCCATCATCGTGCCGCCGGTGGCGATCAGGTCGTCGATCAGCAGCACGCGGTCGCCGGGCTTGCAGGCGTCGGCGTGGATCTCGACGGTAGCGCTGCCGTATTCGAGTTCGTATTCCTCGGCCACGGTCTGGAATGGCAGCTTGCCCTTCTTGCGGATCGGCACGAAGCCGAGGTTCAGTTCGTACGCGATGATCGAGCCCAGGATGAAACCTCGCGCGTCGATGCCGGCCACCAGATCGAGTTGCTGATCCATGTAGCGATGCACGAACACGTCGATCAGCACGCGCAGCGTCTTGGGGTTCTGAAGCAACGGCGTGATGTCGCGGAACTGCACACCCGGCTGCGGCCAGTCCGGCACCGTACGGATGCGGTCACGCAGGTAGCCGGTGACATCGCCGAGCTCGGGGGACTGGATAATGGAATCTGCCATGGGGGAATCTGTCGAAGGAGAAGTCGTGCCTGATGCGGTAACGGGTTACCACCCGCGCGCCGCGTCAGCGCCGCACAATGGTCTGGCTGCGGGCCACGCCCGCAACCCGTAACCATACAGGAGACCGCAATGGCAAAGAAGATTCTCATGCTGGTTGGCGATTTCGCCGAGGACTACGAAACCATGGTGCCGTTCCAGGCGCTGCAGATGGTGGGCCACACGGTCCACGCGGTCTGCCCCGACAAAAAGGCTGGCGACCATTGCGCCACGGCGATCCACGATTTCGAAGGCGACCAGACCTACACCGAGAAACGCGGCCACAACTTCACGCTGAACGCCACGTTTGCCGACATCGACCCGGCCAGCTACGACGCGTTGGTCATCCCGGGCGGCCGCGCGCCGGAATACCTGCGCCTGAACGACCGCGTGATCGAGATCGTGCGTCACTTCGCGAAGGCCAACAAGCCGATCGCCGCGGTGTGTCACGGCGCCCAGCTGCTGGCCGCCGCCGACGTGCTCGAAGGTCGCACCTGTTCGGCCTATCCCGCCTGTGCGCCCGAAGTGCGGCTGGCCGGCGGCAAGTACGCCGACATTCCGGTGGACCAGGCCTACACGGACGGCAATCTGGTATCCGCGCCGGCGTGGCCCGCGCATCCCGCTTGGCTGGCGCAATTTCTTGCCGTGCTGGGAACGCGGATCGTAGAGTAGAGGCTTCCGATCGCGGCCGGCCGGCCGCGACGCACGGGAGTTTCCATGTGTGAAATCTTTATCCGGGCCAATCCCGAGTCCTACCAGACGCAGTCGCGCTCGCTGCGGCTGCACGGCGTGGCGACCAGCATCCGGCTGGAAACGCTGTTCTGGGAAGTGCTCGAGGAACTGGCCCAGCGCGACGGCATGAGCGTCAACCAGTTGCTGACGCGCCTGCATGACGAACTGGCCGAACATCGCGGTGAAGCGTCGCTGTCGGCCAACTTCGCGTCGTTCCTTCGTGTGTGCTGCATGCGCTATTTGCTGCTGCAGAACGAGGGGCGTATCCCGTCAGATACAGGGGTGCCGATCCGGTCACTCGACGCGCGCGCGGTGCTCGACAGCCTACCGCCGTCGTGGGTCGACGGCGCGAGCCCGCGGCGCAAGATCCCATCCGAACGATCTGCCCGGCAAACTCGCAACGCCTGATCCGGACGTCGCAGTGGATCGCATCGGCGCCGCAGGTCCGGCGCGCTTGGCCGGGGTTCACGTATTCAGGTCGCGTGTTTTGGCCCGCCCGGTTCAGCCGATCAGCCGATCAGCCGATCAGCCGATCAGCCGCTGTTCGGCCGACTCGAGCGCCTCCGGCGTGCCCCGCATGACGACGATATCGCCCGGTTCCAGCACCGTTTCCGGCTGCGGATCGAAGGCCGGAATGCCGCGGCGGCGCACAGCCGTCACTTCGACGCCGATCCGCTCCAGCGCCAGCGCGCCAAGCCGCCGCCCCACCGCGGTGTGCTCGGCCCCCAGCGATACCGCGTGCAGGCGCACCGATTCGCGCTCGATCATGTCTTCCTCGTCGTCGCGCCCGTGGAAGTAGCCGCGCAACAGGCTGTAGCGCGCATCGCGCGCCTGCTGGACGCCGCGCACCACGCGCCGCATCGGCACACCGAGCAATACCAGCGCATGCGACGCCAGCATCAGGCTGCCTTCGATAATTTCGGGCACAACTTCGGTAGCGCCGGCCTTCTGCAACGCGTCGAGCTCGGAATCGTCCACCGTGCGCACGATCACGGGCATCGCCGGCTCCAGTTCCTGTACGTGATGAAGCACTTTTATCGCCGACGGCGTGTTGGCATATGTGATCACGACCAGCGCGGCGCGATGGATGCCTGCGGCGATCAGCGATTCTCGGCGGCCGGCGTCGCCATACACGACCGTGTCGCCCGCGGCGGCGGCGTCGCGCACGCGATCCGGGTCGAGATCGAGCGCGACATAGGTGATGCCTTCGCGCTCGAGCATATGCGCCAGGTTCTGCCCGCAGCGGCCGTAGCCGCAGATAATCGCGTGCTTTTCGGTCTGCAGGCTCTGGGCCGCGATGCGCGTCATGTTCAGTGACTGCATCAGCCATTCGTTGGCGGCAAAGCGCAGCACGATGGCATCGCTATATTGGATCAGGAACGGCGCGGCCAGCATCGACAACAGCATCGACGCCAGGATCACCTGGATCAGCACCGGATCGACCAGCCCCATGCCATCGATCTGGTTCAGCAGCACGAAGCCGAATTCGCCCGCCTGCGCCAATCCGAGGCCGGTGCGGATCGCCACGCCCTGGCGCGAGCCGAACAGTCGCGCCAGCCCAGCGATCATCAGCAGCTTGAACAGGATCGGCAGCACCAGCAGGCCCAGCACGAGCCAGATGTGATCGACCACCACGCGGATATTGAGCAACATGCCGATGGTGACGAAGAACAGCCCCAGCAGCACGTCGCGGAACGGCTTGATGTCCTCTTCCACCTGATGGCGGTAAGGCGTTTCCGAAATCAGCATGCCGGCCATGAACGCGCCCAGCGCCATCGACAGTCCCAGCCGCTCGGTCAGCGCGGCCATGCCCAGCGTCACCAGCAGCAGGTTCAGCATGAACAGCTCTTGCGAGCGGCGCGCGGCCACGACATGGAACCAGCGGCTCATCAGGCGCTGGCCGAGGAAGAAAATGACGCCGAGCGCCACCACGATCTTGATCGTGGCGAGCCCCAGCGCATAGGCGAGGTCGCCCGGGTCGCGCGAAAGTGCCGGGATGATGATCAGCAGCGGCACCACCGCCAGATCCTGGAACAGCAGCACGCTGATGATATTGCGGCCGTGTTCGCTTTCCAGTTCAACGCGCTCGGACAGCATTTTCACGACGATCGCCGTGGACGACATCGCCAGCGCGCCGCCCAGCGCCACCGAAGCCTGCCAGGACAGCGGAAACAGCCAGTTGAACATCCAGCTGGCCGGGATCACCGCCAGCATCGACAGCGCGACCTGCGACGCGCCAAGCCCGAAAACCAGGCGCTTCATGGCGCGCAGCTTGGTCAGGCTGAATTCGAGCCCGATCGAGAACATCAGGAAGACCACGCCGAATTCCGCCAGATATTTGGTCTGCCCGGAGTCGCTGGCCAGGCCCAGCGCGTGAGGGCCGATCAGAATGCCCACCGCCAGATATCCGAGCATCGGCGGCAGTTGCAGCATGCGGAAGGCCACCACGCCGAAAACGGCGGCGGCCAGCAGCACAAGGGTCAGTTCCAGCGGAGAATGCATTCGGCGGGTTCGGCAGCTTTGAAAGAACCAGCCGGGCACGCGCGCCGAGCCGGCATCTGCGCCCCGCCGGCAAGACGGCAAGCACGGCGGTCGTCGCGGTCCGCGCGTCGGATTGCCGCGGTCAGACGCCATCGCATTCGTTGGTATACTCCAGCGCCATGATAGCCAATTTCGATGCGGATCGAGCACTCCGGCTCGCCCGCCACACTCTTCAGATCGAGGCCGACGCGGTTTCCGCGCTGGCCGGACGCCTGACGCCTGCATTTACCAAAGCCGTCGAGTTGATCCTTGCCTGCACCGGCCGCGTGGTCGTTTCGGGTATCGGCAAATCGGGCCATATCGGCCGCAAGGTGGCGGCCACGCTTGCATCCACGGGCACGCCCTCGTTCTTCGTGCACCCGGCCGAGGCCAGCCACGGCGACCTCGGCATGATCACGCGTGACGACGTGCTGATCGCGTTCTCGAATTCCGGCGAAACCGCCGAGCTGCTGTCGATCATCCCGATCGTCAAGCGTATCGGCGCGGGGCTGATCTCGATTACCGGCAATCCGGCTTCGAATCTGGCCAAGCTGTCCGACGCCCACCTGGACGGCGCCGTGGCCCAGGAGGCGTGTCCGCTGAATCTGGCGCCGACGGCCAGCACCACGGCCGCCCTGGCGCTGGGCGACGCGCTCGCGGTGGCGGTGCTCGACGCACGCGGCTTTGGCGAGGAAGACTTCGCGCGCTCGCACCCGGGCGGCGCGCTGGGCCGTAAGCTGCTGACCCATGTCCGCGACGTCATGCGTAGCGGCAACGCCGTGCCGGAAGTGCGAGAAAGCACGCCGCTGGCGCAGGCGCTGATGGAAATCACGCGCAAGGGCATGGCCATGACCGCCGTGGTGGATCCGGACGGCCGCGCCGTGGGCGTCTTCACCGACGGCGACCTGCGCCGCCTGCTGGAAACTTCGTGCGACTGGAAGACCGTGCCGATCGGCGAGGTCATGCATCGCAATCCGCGCACAGTGCATCAGGACCAGCTCGCCGTGGAAGCCGTACAGATCATGGAAACGAACCGCATCAACCAGCTGCTGGTCGTCGATGGCGACGGCCGCCTGGTGGGAGCGCTTCATATTCATGACCTGACGCGCGCAAAGGTCATCTAGGCAATGCAGGACTTCCTGTCCCGACTCACCGGCATGATCCTGCGGCTGTTGCCGCTGTTGCTGATGGCCATCGTCGCGGGCGCCACGTTCTGGTTGGTACAGCTGAATTCGCCACGCGAGGATGTCGAGCAGTCGCGCATCAAGCGCCACGAGCCCGACTACTGGATGGAAAACTTCTCCGCGACCGAACTGGCCGTGGACGGTTCCACCAAGATACGCTTCACGGGCGTGAAGATGATCCACTACGAGGACGACCAGACCTACGACGTCACCACACCGGCCATGCGTGCGTACCAGCCCGATCGCCCGCCGGTCACGGCCAATGCAAAGCGCGGCGTCATGAACGCCGAAGGGTCCATCATCGACCTGTACGGCGATGCGTTCATCGTGCGCCAGGCCGGCGTGGATCCGGCCAAGGACCCGCGCATGACCGCCGCGTCGCAATATTTTCAATTGCTGGTCAACGACGACATCGTCAAGACCGACAAGGCCGTGCAGTTGACGCGCGGGCCCTCGGTGATGACGGCCAACGGCCTGATCTTCAACAACGTCACCCGCGAAGTACAATTGCTGGGTAACGTGCACGGCACCATCATCATGAATTCGCCGGGACGGCCGCCGGCCCAATGATCCGCAGGCGCCGCGCTTCGTCGCCGCAGGGTCGCCGCCGTCCTTATCTCACCACTCGCCCTAACATGACCGCTCCCTTGACGACATCGTCCTGTCGCCGCATCGCGCCCGCCCTGGTGGCGGCAATCGCCGCCATTGGCCTGACGCTGGCCATGCCGGCGTTCGCCGAACGCGCCGACCAGGGCAAGCCGCTGGTGCTCGAAGCCGACAACGCCAGCTACGATGACGTCAAGCAGATCTATACGCTCACCGGCAACGTGGTGCTGACCAAGGGCACCATGGTCCTGAAGTCCGACGCCGCGGAGTTGCGCACCGACCCCGAGGGGTATCAGTACGCGATCGCCACCGCCAAGCCCGGCCGTCAGGCCTATATCCGGCAAAAGCGCGACGGCGTGGACGAATACATCGACGGCTGGGGCGATCGCATCGAATACGACGGCAAGTCGGAAATCAACAAGCTGATCGGCCATGCGCGCGCGGCCCGCGTGTCGGGCGTGGGCGCGAAGATCATCGACGAAATCCGCGGCGCCGTGATCACGTACGACAGCCGCAACGAGTTCTATACCGCCACGGGCGGCGACAGCAACACCGCGGCCGGCAATTCGTCGGGCCGCGTACGCGCCGTGCTTTCGCCCCGCTCCGACGCCAGCGCACCCGCCGCGGCCGGCGCGCCGCTGAACCTGAAGCCCTCCGACACGCCAGCCAAGCCCTGAACGCCCCAGACAGCCCCAGATGAACGATACCGCCACGCTCGCCGCCTCTGCCCCGTCTTCCGCATCCGCCGTCCGCGCCGACAGCAGCACGCTGATCGTGCGCCACCTGAAAAAGCGCTACGGCTCGCGCACGGTGGTCAAGGACGTGTCGCTCGACGTCAAGAGCGGCGAGGTGGTGGGACTGCTGGGGCCGAACGGCGCCGGCAAGACCACATCGTTCTACATGATCGTCGGCCTGGTGGCGCTGGATGAAGGCGATATCGTGCTCGACGACGAGCACATCAGCGGCCTGGCGATTCACGAGCGTGCGCGCATGGGGCTGTCCTATCTGCCGCAGGAAGCGTCGGTGTTCCGCAAGCTGAACGTGGAAGAAAACATCCGCGCCGTGCTGGAACTGCAGCGCGAAAACGGCAAGCCCCTCTCGAAAGCCGAGATCGACCGCCGGCTGGATTCGCTGCTCGATGATCTCCAGATTGCGCATCTGCGCAATAATCCGGCGCTGTCGCTGTCCGGGGGCGAACGCCGCCGCGTGGAAATCGCGCGTGCGCTGGCCTCCGCGCCGCGCTTCATCCTGCTCGACGAGCCGTTTGCCGGCGTGGACCCGATCGCCGTGGGCGAAATCCAGCGCATCGTCAGTTTCCTCAAGGCACGCAATATCGGCGTGCTGATCACAGACCACAATGTGCGCGAAACGCTCGGTATCTGCGACCACGCGTACATCATCAGCGAAGGTACGGTGCTGGCCGCCGGGCAGCCCGAGGAAATCATCGCCAACGAGTCCGTGCGGCGCGTCTACCTGGGCGAAAACTTCCGCATGTAATGCCGGTTGTCCGACAGCGCGGAAAATCTTCCCGCGCTTTCGTCAACTAGCCGTTGGCGATCACGAAGTCGAAGCGATAGACGATAGCAATTTCCGTTCCAACATCGGAAAGATGCGCATAGAATAGGTCGCATGAAACCTTCGCTTCAGCTTCGCCTTTCACAGCATCTTGCCCTGACACCGCAACTGCAGCAGTCGATCCGGCTGCTGCAGCTTTCCACGCTGGAACTCCAGCAAGAGGTCGAGCAGGCCCTCACGGAAAACCCCCTGCTGGAACGCGAAAACGACTGGATCGAAAGCCCCTTGCGGGTGTCGGCCGATGGCTCCGTGAATCTGCAGAGCGCACCCGCGCCGGCTCCCTCGGAGCCCAAGGCCAATGGCGACGATCGGCAGGACAGCCAGGCAAGTGGTGAGGACGACAGTTACGGCGATTCCGGCGGCGAAGACTACGGCAGTGACTGGAGCCTCGACGATTTCGCGCGACGTCCGCAGGGCGACGATGACGAAAAAACGCCGATGCAATTGCGCGAGGCCGATCCCACGCTGCGCGAATTCCTGATGGAGCAGCTAACGCCGCTGAAAATCTCGGTGCGCGACAAGGGCCTGGCTATCTTCCTGATCGAATCGCTCGACGACGACGGCTACCTGAGCGCGTCGCTCGAGGAAATCTGCGGGGAACTCCCCGAGGAACTCGAATTCGAAGTCGATGAAGTGCACGCCATGCTGACGTTGCTGCAGAGCTTTGATCCGCCCGGCGTGGGCGCGCGCAACGCGGCTGAGTGTCTGAGTCTGCAGTTGCGGCGTTTGAAGCATCCGCAGCGCGAGTTGGCGTTGTCTATCGTCAATCATCACCTGGAACTGCTGGCCGTGCGCGACTACACGCGGCTCAAGAAAGCGCTCCAGGTTGACGAAATTGCATTAAAGGCCGCGCATGAGTTGATTCGGTCGCTTGCGCCGTATCCGGGGCATGCTTATAGCCGCCCGGAAGCGGATTTTGTGGTGCCGGACGTATTTGTGCGCAAAAGTGGAAACGGGTGGATTGCGCACCTGAATCCCGATGTCATGCCGCGTCTGCGCATCAACGACATGTACGCGCAAATCTTGCGCGGTGCAAAAGGCGAAGCGGGTGCGGCGGGACTGCAGCAGAAGCTCCAAGAGGCGCGGTGGCTCATCAAGAACATCCAGCAGCGTTTCGATACGATCCTGCGTGTGGCGCAGGCAATCGTAGAGCGTCAAAAGAACTTTTTCTCGCACGGGGAAATCGCAATGCGCCCCTTGGTTTTGCGGGAAATTGCCGATACACTCGGTTTACATGAGTCGACCATTTCCCGGGTGACTACGAACAAATACATGGCCACACCAATGGGTACTTTCGAGTTGAAGTACTTCTTTGGCAGCCACGTCTCCACCGAGACGGGCGGTGCGGCCTCCTCCACGGCGATCCGCGCGCTGATCAAGCAACTGATAGGAGCCGAAGACCCCAGGAATCCCCTTTCCGACAGCCGCATCGCCGAATTGCTGGGCGAGCAGGGCTTTGTGGTCGCACGCCGCACAGTGGCCAAGTACCGCGAAGCGCTGAAGATCCCCGCAGTCAATCTCCGCAAGTCTTTGTAGCCGAGCCGCAACCGCCTGCCTGGTGCGGCTCTTTCAGAAGGAGAAGCGCTATGAACTTCAAGATCAGTGGACACCACCTCGACATCACGCCGCCGTTGCGTGAGTACGTGGAAACGAAACTGGAGCGAATTGTCAGGCATTTCGATCAGGTCATTGGCGTGAGTGTGCTGCTATCTGTCGATAACCATAAGGAAAAGGACCGGCGTCAGTACGCGGAAATCAACCTGCATCTCAAGGGCAAGGACATCTTTGTCGAAGCGCATCACGAAGACCTGTACGCGGCCATCGACTGTCTGGTCGACAAGCTCGATCGGCAAGTGATCCGCTACAAGGACCGCGTGCAAGGCCACGACCGTGAGGCGGTCAAGTACCAAATGGCAGCCGCGCAACTACAGCAACAATAAAGCGGCGGCAACGCACTAAAAGTTGCCCCTTAGAGGATCGATAGGAAGAGAGCAAAGCCGCGCATCTGCGCGGCTTTTTTGATTCCCGGGTTTCGGCGAGGCAGAAATGCGGTCCGTTACCGCGAAACCACGGCCAACAGCATTTGATGCATCCGGGGTGTTCGCATCTCGCGCGGCTCGGTGTATGCTGCGCCATACAAATACAACGGCAGAACGGTCCCGATGGCTGTCCGGCGAAACGCGCAAGGCGAATGACCCTGCGATGTGCCGGCACCCAACGGGTGGGCAAACCGGCTGGCAATATCGCGGCACCACACGCGACGCCGGCACTGCATCGCACAAGTGCGCTGCAGCCCTGCTCTATAATGGCCGGACGCTCCAATGCGGGCGTCTATTCCATAGCACTCGATATCCTGTTTGCCCAATTCGGCGGGACGGTTCATGCGCGCCGGTTCGCCACCCTGACTTCTCGTGCATCGCCCATGAATCGTTTGGCCAAATTGTTGCCACCCGGCAATATCAACCTTGACGTCACCGTCACCAGCAAGAAGCGCGTCTTCGAGCAAGCCGGGCTCCTGTTCGAGAACAACCATGGCGTGGCCCGGGCCACCGTCACGGATAATCTCTTCGCTCGCGAATCGCTCGGTTCCACCGGCCTCGGCGCGGGCGTGGCCATTCCGCACGGCCGCATCAAGGGCCTGAAGCAACCGCTGGCAGGATTCATGCGGCTGGCCGAGCCCATTCCATTCGAATCGCCCGACGGCAAGCCGGTATCGCTGCTGATTTTCCTGTTGGTGCCGGAACAGGCCACCCAGCAGCACCTCGAAATCCTCTCGGAAATTGCCCAGTTGTTATCGGACCGCGAAATGCGCGAGGGCCTGGCGACATTGCCGACGCCGGAGGCCGTTCACCAGTTGCTTACCGAATGGCACCCCTGATCCCGCGGCTCGCCGTTCCGGCTCCCTGAGCACACCGTCCCCTTCCAGAAAGTCATCCCGCATGGAACTCACCGGCGTCACCTCGCAGTCGATCTTTGACGACAACGCAGCCGACATCAAACTCTCGTGGGTCGCCGGACTGGAAGGAGCCGATCGCGCCTTTGACGTCGAATTCGCCCGCGAAGCCACCTCTGCGGCCGATCTGGTCGGCCACTTGAACCTGATCCACCCGAACCGGATCCAGGTGCTTGGCAAACCCGAAATCCTTTATTACCAGCGGCTTGACGACGAGCCGCGCAAGCGCCAGATGGGCGAACTGATCCTGCTGGAGCCGCCGTTCCTGGTGGTGGCCGATGGCATGGAGCCGCCGCCGGACCTGGAATTGCGCTGCACGCGCTCGTCCACGCCGTTGTTCACGACGCCGGTGTCGTCGGCGGCCGTGATCGACCATCTGCGCCTGTATCTGTCGCGCATTTCCGCACCGCGCGTGACGATGCACGGCGTATTCCTGGACATTCTGGGAATGGGCGTGCTGATCATGGGCGAATCCGGGCTCGGCAAGAGCGAACTCGGGCTGGAACTGATCTCGCGCGGGCACGGCCTCGTGGCCGACGACGCGGTGGATTTCGTGCGACTGGGCCCCGATTTCATCGAAGGCCGCTGCCCGCCGCTGCTGCAGAACCTGCTCGAGGTGCGCGGCCTGGGCCTGCTCGATATCAAGACGATCTTTGGTGAAACGGCGGTGCGCCGGAAAATGAAGCTGAAGCTGGTCGTGCAGCTGGTGCGCCGCAACGACGGCGAATTCGAGCGGCTGCCGCTCGATTCCCAGTACCTTGACGTGCTTGGCCTGCCGATCCACATGGTGAAGATCCAGGTGGCGGCCGGTCGAAATCTCGCCGTGCTGGTCGAAGCCGCAGTCCGCAACACGATCCTGCGCCTGCGCGGCATCGACACATTGCGCGATTTCATGGACCGCCAGCGCGCCGCCATGCAGGCCGACGTGGTGTCGCGCGGCCAGGGCAGACTGCTCTGAGGCCGCGCCGATCCGCTCGTCGGCATCTTTCATACGCCCGCTCCACGCGGGCGTTTTCATTTGCTTACAAGGCCTGGCGGGCCGCGCGTCAACGGCCTGGGGATGCGCGCCGTTGTGTGCTGTAATGGGCGCGAGTCCAGTCCGATACCGCCAGCCAGCCCTCACGACCATGGCGCGCGGCCACGATGTGTTTCCACAGCCAGGAGAGAAGCATGAAAAAACTGATCGCGATGTGTGTGCTGGTGACCCCGCTGTTCGCCACGGGCGCGTTTGCCCAGAGCGCTTCCGCTCCGGCCGCCGAAAAATCCGCAAAGACGGCGCAGCAGGAAAAGATGTCGGCCTGCAGCAAGGAGAACAAGGGCAAGAAGGGCGACGACTACAAGAAAAGCATGAGCAATTGTCTGTCGGGTAGCGCCCCGGCCGCCGCCGAGCCTAAGACCCAGCAGGAAAAGATGTCCGCCTGCAGCAAGCAGAACAAGGGCAAGAAAGGCGACGATTACAAGAAGAGCATGAGCGACTGCCTGTCCGCGAAGCCAGCTGCATGATTTCTGGCAAAACTGGCAGTTTTCTCTAGTAACCATGGCGAATCCTGTGCGATTCGCCATGATTGCTTCCAACAGACTGTCATGACGCAGCCACGTCGCGGTGCTATCCTTGCGTCGCTATGCGGATCATTCTTATCACCGGAATTTCCGGCTCCGGCAAGTCGGTCGCCCTGAACGTCCTGGAAGATGCGGGCTACTACTGCGTCGATAACCTGCCGGCACAGTTCATCCCCGATCTGACGACCTATCTGGCCGACCAAGGCTACACGCATCTGGGCGTCGCCACCGATATTCGCAGCCGCGAATCGCTGGCCCGCCTGCCTGACACCGTGCGCGAGCTTTCCGCAAATCACCAGGTGCAGGTGCTGTTCCTGACCGCCAACACCGATGCGCTGGTGCAGCGTTATTCCGAAACGCGCCGCCGCCATCCGCTTTCCACGCGCGTCGAATCGGCCAGCCAGCCGGGCACGCCCAACGATACGTCGCTGATCGAAGCCATCGAAATGGAGCGTACGCTGCTGAGCCCGCTGGCGGAATCGGCGCACCGCATCGACACCAGTAATGTCCGCACAAATGTGCTGCGCAGCTGGATCAAGGAACTGCTGCAGAACGACAGCCAGCCGCTGACGCTGCTATTCGAGTCGTTCGGCTTCAAGCACGGCGTGCCGAGCGACGCCGACCTCGTTTTCGATGTTCGATCGCTGCCCAACCCGTACTACGATCTTGCGCTGCGCCCGCTCACGGGCCGCGATGCGCCGGTGATCGATTTCCTGCAGAGCCAGCCGATGGTGCTTGCCATGGCCGACGATATCCGCGCCTACGTGGAGAAGTGGCTGCCGAGTTTCATCGCCGACAACCGCAGCTACCTGACCGTGGCAATCGGCTGCACGGGCGGTCAGCATCGCTCCGTATTCATCGCCGAAAGACTCGCCAACTATTTCCGGGCGCATGGTAATGTGCTGGTCAGACACCGCGAGATGGCCCACAGCGGCTGATTCGCGTACCTGAGAAGGATGGCGCGCCTGCGCCGTCCCGCCACCGGAGTGGCATAGCATGTCGAAACCTGGCGCCGACACCGCACCGATTCCATCCAATCTGGATGCGCTGCCGCTGTTCCCCCTCAACACTGTCCTGTTCCCGGACGGCCGCCTGCCGCTGCGCGTCTTCGAGAAGCGCTATGTGGACATGGTGCGCAATTGCATGCGCGATGGCGCTCCGTTCGGCGTCTGCCTGATCGCCAGCGGCGAGGAAGTGGCGCGGCCCGGCCACCCGACGCAGCCAGAGCCAGTTGGTTGCCTGGCGGAAATCGTCGATTGCAACATGGAGCAGCTTGGCGTTCTGCTGATCGAAACACGCGGCCGCCAGCGGTTTCGCGTGCTGTCGCATGTCACGCGCGACGACGGCCTGCTGGTGGCCGAAGCGGAACTTCTTCCCGACGATGTCATCGACTGCAAGCTCGAACTGCTAGGCGAATGCCTGGCGGCGCTGCGGCGCATCGTTACATCGATGCATAGCGAATTCCCGGACAAGTCGCGGCTGCCATTCGCCGAACCGTATCTCTGGGACGATCCGAGCTGGGTCGCCAACCGCCTGTGCGAACTATTGCCCGTCCCGCTCAAGGCCAAGCAGATGCTGATGGAATTGCCGGACGCGGGCATGCGCATCGAAATCGTCCATCGCTTCATGCGGCAGCACCATATCGTCTGAGCGGCGAAGCCCGCCACGCAGGGTGCGGACGACGCTCAGAACAAACCGATCCTGGCCTGATCCTCGAGCAGACGTCGCACCGGCGCGGGCGTGCCAAGCGCATCGAGATCGTCGAGCGACAGCCAGCGAATGTCGCTCCCAATATGCGGCGCAGCCGAATCGAGATCCACGCGAATCGCGCGAATCAGCAAGCGGAAATGCGTGAAGACGTGCGTCAGCTCGCCAGCCAGATAGGCCCGCGCCGCGTTGCCGAAGCGCTGCGCCATGGCCAGCGCGGCGTCCTCGGCCAGCTCGGGATCGAACGGCACGGCGTTCACGGCGATTTCCGGGAGGCTCCACAGCCCACCCCAGATGCCGCTGTCGGGACGCAGCTGCACCAGCACGTTCCTGTCGTGGCGCACAATCACCATCACCGTGCTGCGTTCGGGGATGGCGGCGCGCGGCTTCGGCGTGGGCAACAATGCGGTGAGGCCGTCGCGGCGCGCCACGCAATCGGACGACAGCGGGCACGCGTCGGGATCGGCAAGGCACTGCGGTTTGCCGCGGGAGCAAATCGTCGCGCCCAGATCCATCAAACCCTGCGTGTAGGCCACCATGTCTTCGGCCTGGGTCGGGCGCGCAGGCGGCAGCGCCTGTTCGGCCAGCGCCCACATGCGCGTCTCGATCGCCCTTTCGCCGGGATAGCCGTGAATACCGAACACGCGCGCGAATATGCGCTTGACGTTGCCATCGAGGATCGGCGTGCGCACGCCTGCGCTGAAGGCCGCGATCGCGGCCGCCGTGGACCGCCCAATCCCGGGCAATGTCACGAGCACCGCCGGATCGGCAGGAAAAACGCCGCCATGGTCGTCCATCACAGCCTTGGCGCAGCGATGCAGATTGCGCGCGCGCGAGTAGTAGCCAAGGCCCGCCCATAGCGCCATGACCTGATCAGCCGGGGCTTGCGCCAGCGCGGCGACGGTCGGTAGCGCCGCGATAAACCGCTGGAAATACTCGATCACCGCCGCGACCTGCGTCTGCTGGAGCATGATCTCCGACAGCCAGATGCGATACGGATCGCGCGTGTTTTGCCACGGCAGATCATGCCGGCCATGCTGGCGCTGCCAGGCAACCACGCGCATGCCGAAATCGGCCGGCACGGCGGACTCTTCGTTGACCACGGGAACAGCGGCAGACTTGCGGGGCATTGCGGGGATCGGGGAAAAGAAAAAGCGCCGCTCGCACGGCGGCGCCACATGATACCAACTACCGTTGCGCGATCCGCGCGTGGGCAAGCCACAAGCGCTTCGGCTACAGGCATATGGGCAATGGGCGGCAACATCCGCCCGTCGCACTCACGCCGCGCGCGCCGCGGATTCCACCGGCTGCTCGATCAGCTTGCGCGTGAACGATTCGATCTTCGTGCTGCGCTCGTCCAGTCCATTGAGCACTTCCTCCAACTCGGCGATACGGCTTTCCAGCGTGTCGGTTGCCTCGTGGATGCGTTCGATCGAATCCACACGACGACGCAGTTGCTTCTGGTGTTCCCGCACCTGCGCTTCCAGCGGCGTCATCACCGATTTCAACCAGATTTCGATATCGCGATTGAGATCGCGAAAATTGTCGAGCACGCGGCTGGCCATCGTGGCGAACGCGTTTTGTACCAGTTGCGGGCGCGAGCGCGTGAGCATGTTCACGGTGCCGAAATGCGCGTTCACCAGCGCCAGCGTTTCCTGCAATTCGCTGGCGTAGCGCGCGGTCACGAAATGCATCGGCGAAGGCAGCGTGAAACCGTGCTCGGCATTGAAGCGCCGATACATGCTGTCCACCAGTTGATGCAGGCCGGCGATCTTCTGGTCGGCATCGCGGATAAGAGCGGTCAGCTGCGCGAACAGCGCCTCCATGTCCTCACGCAGGCCGCGCGAGAAAAAGCGCTCCTTCATCTGCTCGCGCTTGTCCCGCATGGTGCGGCGCACGTCACGTAACTGCAGGCTCTTGATGATGTCGGCGCTATGCCGGCCAAACACCAGGCGCAGGGCCTGGAATTTGGCGATGCTCTGCTCGAATTCTTCCTTCTCGCTTTGCACGCGCATCAGCATGTGCTTGACCATCGCGTGGTTCTTGCCACGCAGGCCGCGCAATTCGAACAGTTGCTCGACGATATCGCGGCGGCGGCTTTGCAGCAGTTGCTGCGCGCCGCGCGACATGTCCTGCACCAGACGCTGCACCTGATCGGCGACGATCTCGCGACGCTGCGGAATCAACTGATCGGACAGCACGTGTTCGAACTGCATCAGGTTGCTGCGCACCAGCATCGCCGGATCGTGCGTGACCTTGGCTACCAGCCCCTTTTGCGCGGACACCGGATACACGCGCCGTTCCTCGATGCCCAGGGTCTGCGCCGTGCTGCGCACCTGCCGCTCGATTTCGGCGGCGATCTCGGGCGACGACTTCAGGGGATCCCACAGGCCGTCGATCTTGTTGAGCACCGCCAGGCAACCGCGCCGATGCCCGGCGCCGACATGACTGCGCCACAGCGCCAGATCGCTCTTGGTCACCCCGGCATCGGCGGCCAGCA